>Ga0335073_10010808_pt1 | contig 12837 bp, 9 predicted proteins | sample Lox_Sample_22_FD_207093 | JGI IMG/M metagenome (GOLD analysis project Ga0335073, IMG submission 207093) | Soil microbial communities from Loxahatchee National Wildlife Refuge, Florida, United States - Lox_Sample_2.2 | ecosystem: Environmental > Terrestrial > Soil > Wetlands | place: USA: Florida...
GCACGGGCCTGGCCACCGGCGGCTCGGTGCGGCGCTGCGCGGCGAACAGCAGCGTCCCGGTCACGCAGGCCACCATGGCCACGCCCACCCCGGCGGCGGGATACACCTCGGTCGCGAGCAGCGTGACCACGGCCGGGCCGATCACGAAGATCGCCTCGTCGGCGACGGACTCGAGCGAGAACGCGGTGTGCAGCAGCGGTGAGTCGCCGAGCAGCGCGCTCCAGCGGGCCCGGACCATCGAGCCGAGGGACGGCATCGACGCCCCGGCGAGACCGCCGGTGATCAGCAGTGCCCACAGCGGGGCGTGCAGCTCGGCGCAGCCGATGAGCGCCAGCGTGCAAGCGGCGAAAAACGTGGTGAGCGGCACCAGCACCCGCCGCTGCCCGAAGCGGTCGGCGAGCCGGGCGGCCTGCGGTGAGCAGATCGCGTAGCCGACCGAGCCCGCCGCCGCCACGATCCCGGCCAGCCCGTAGCTGCCAGTCACCGCGGCGATCAGCAGCACCGTGCCCAGGCCGAACATGGCCATCGGCATCCGGCCAATGGCGGCCGCGACCGAAAATCGCCACGCGCCCGGCCTGGCGAGGACTTCAAGGAACGGGTTCCCGCGCCGCCCTTCCCGCTCCCTGACCTGCAGCATTCCTCCGCCAACCTCCGTGATGAACGGTATCTCAGGGTTATGACGTTCCGTTGGCGGCGTCTATGCCGCGTGCCGGTAATTCGGTACTGTCCATTTCGGAGCGGCGACCGGCCGGGTTAGGGTGTAACGCAATGATGGGACGGCTGATCCAGCGGTTGCTGAAACAGCACTGCCGACCACGTGCCGCCATTTCCCGTTCGCTCATGATCCGGAGCGTGGCGGGCTGCAGCGCCCTCGTGCTGGTCGCCGTCGGCGCCTACAGCAGAATCATCCAGCCTCCCTCGGGCGGCCCGGGAACCGCATCCGCGTCGGCGGCATCTGCCGCGGCGTCATCCCACGCCGCCGCGACCTCGTTCCGGCAGATCATCCTGCCCGATCTGCTGATCGTCTCGCCAGCCGGGCTCACCAGCCAGCAGATCGCGAGGCTGAACAAGATCAGCGGCGTCCGGAACATGATCACCTTCGACGGCGCGGAGATCAAGGCGGGCGGGCGGCCGGCGAGCGTCATCGGCGTCAACCCCGCGCAATTCCGGTCCTGGGTGCCCCTGCAAACCGCCTCGGACCAGCCCTTCTGGACGGCCCTGGCGAGCGGGGAGTTCGTCGCCGCCAAGACCGCGCGGGCCAGTCTCGGCCTGCGCACGGGGGCTAGCTACCTGCTGACCGGCGCCACCAGCCGGGCTGTGCGGTTCGGCGCGGCCGCCTCGCTCGGCATCGAGGGAGTCGATCTGCTCGTGGACACCCAGCTGTCCGCCGAGCTCGGCCTGGTGCACCGCGTCGCGGCGCTGATCAGCGCGCCAGGCGCCAGCCTGGCCAGGCTGACCGCCGAGGTCAAGACCGTGCTCGGGCCGTCGGGCACGATCGTCAGCCTGCGCCAGCAGCAACTCCCGGTGACGAAGGTCAGCTCCAGCCAGTTCCCGACCACGTACCTGCAGCTGTTCCAGGACTCGGCCGCCCGGTACTGCCCCGGCCTGTCCTGGACGGTGCTGGCAGCGATCGGCCAGATCGAGAGCGCCGACGGGACCAACGACGGCCCGTCGCCGGCGGGCGCGCTCGGCCCGATGCAGTTTGAGCCGTCCACGTGGGCCGTCTGGGGCATCGACGGGTTCGGCCAGACCGGCCCGCCCAACATCATGAACCCCTACGACGCGGTGCCGTCGGCCGCGAGGATGCTGTGCGCCGACGGGGCTGCGCACGCCGGTGCCTCGCTGTCCGCCGCCATCTTCGACTACAACCACGCGAACTGGTACGTCAGCGAGGTGCTCTCGCTCGCCGCGGAGTACGCCCAGGACTATTCGTCAGCGACGTGACGAGGCAGCGCGCCTGGCCTGGTTGGATGGGGCCATGCCCCGCTATGACTCCTTCCTGCTCGTCTCCTTCGGCGGCCCCGAGGGCCGCGAGGACGTGATGCCGTTCCTGGAGAACGTCACCCGCGGCCGCGGCGTGCCGCGGGAGCGGCTGGAGCAGGTCGCCGAGCACTACTACCGGTTCGGCGGGGTCAGCCCGATCAACCAGCAGTGCCGCGACCTGCTCGCCGCCGTCGAGAAGGACTTCGCGGCGAGCGGCGTCGACCTGCCGGTGTACTGGGGCAACCGCAACGCCGACCCCATGCTCACCGACACGGTGGCGGCCATGGCGGCCGACGGCAGGCGGCACGCGGCCGCGTTCGTGACGTCGGCGTACAGCTGCTATTCGAGTTGCAGGCAGTACCTCGAGGACATCGACCGTGCCAGGGCGGCTGTCCCGGGCGCCCCGCGGATCGACAAGCTGCGCCAGTTCTTCAACCACCCAGGTTTTATCGAGCCGTTCGCCGACGCCGCGCGAAGCGCCGCAGAGTCGCTGCCGCTACCCGTTGCGGGCACTTATGATCTTGTCTTCACCGCGCACAGCATCCCCGAGTCAATGGCGGGGGCGAGCGGCCCGGCCGGGGGTGCGTATCCCGGGCAGCTCGCCGAGGCGTCACGGCTGGTTGCCGAGCGGCTCGGGCGCGGTGATTCCTGGCGGCTGGTCTACCAGAGCCGCAGCGGGCCGCCGTCGGTGCCGTGGCTCGGGCCGGACATCGGCGACTGCGTCACCGAGCTGGCCGAGTCGGGGTCTTGCGGGGTCGTGGTGGTCCCGGTCGGTTTCGTCTCCGATCACATGGAGGTCGTCTTCGACCTCGACGTGGAGGCGGCTGAGCAGGCCGAGCGGCTCGGCCTGCCGCTGGCGCGCGCGGCGACACCCAGCACCGACCCACGGTTCGTCGCGATGATCACCGAGCTGGTCGCCGAACGCCAGGACGGGCTGCCGCCCCGGGCGCTCGGTGACCTGGGGCCGGCCCTCGGCGTGTGCGGCGCCGGCTGCTGCGGCGCGGGCGCGGCCAGGCCGCGGGCGTCGGCGTGAGCGCGCCAGAGGCCGAGGGCCTGCTCGACCTGGCCACCAAGGTGGCGGTGGCGGCGGGCCGGCTGCTGATCGGCAGCGGTGGCCGCCCGGAGGTCGTGGCCACCAAGTCGAGCCCGACCGACGTCGTGACCGAGGCAGACGAGGCCGCGGAGGCGCTGATCCGGGACCTGATCGCCGAGGCGCGGCCCGGTGACCGGATCCTCGGCGAGGAGGGCGGCGAGACCGGCCCGTCGGGCGGGACGGGTGGGGACAGTGAGGCGGGCGGGCCGGGCGGGCAAAGTTCAGTCCGCTGGATCGTGGACCCGCTCGACGGCACCGTGAACTACCTGTACGGGCTTCCCGACTGGGCGGTCAGCATCGCCGCCGAGGTCGACGGCACCGTGGTGGCGGGTGCGGTGTTCGTGCCGCGGCGCGATGAGCTGTACAGCGCGCGCGCCGGCGGCGGCGCGTGGCTGAGCTCGGGCGCCCTGGACTGGCGTGGCGAGGACGCCGGCTCTCCGGTCAGGCTGGCCTGCAACCGCGACGTGCCGCTCGCCCAGGCGCTGGTGGCCACCGGCTTCGGGTACGAGTCCGGGCGCCGGCAGGTCCAGGCCGACGTGCTGCGCGCGGTGCTGCCCCGGGTGCGCGACATCCGGCGTGGCGGGTCGGCCGCCGCGGACCTGTGCTCGGTGGCCTCGGGCACGGTGGACGCCTACTACGAGCGGGGCGTCAACCTCTGGGACATCGCGGCGGGCGGACTGGTCGCCACCGAGGCCGGCGCCCAGCTCACCGGGCTGCACGGCAAGCCGCCGAGCCCGTCGATGACGATCGCCGCAGCGCCGCCGCTGCTCGGTGAGCTGCACGAGCTGCTGGCGAGCGCGGACCCGGAGCGGGACGCCTGAGCCGGCCCGCTGGCCGGTGGCCTACGTGGCCTTTGTCAGCATGCCCGTCGCCGCCGGCGCGCCCTTGCCCTTGAAGCTGAACTGGAGGGTGCTGCCCGAGCCGGGGGTGAGCGTGACAACGCCGGCCTGGCACGGGCCCCTGACGATGCCCTGGTTCATCGTGAGCGTGCCGAAGGTGTCGGACACCAGGCTGAGGTCATCGGAGCAGGTGAACGGGCCCGAGTAGTGGACCGAACCGCCGCTGGCACCGGAGGTCAGGCTCACGTCCACGGTGACGCTGAACGTGCCGGACGAGCTGGCCTGCCTGACCTGGCCAGACCAGGTGCCCGCCAGGGACGCGGGGATCGTGGCCGTGCGCGTTGGCCTGTCGGTTGGCTTGGCCGTCGCGTGTGGGCTCGCGCTTTTGGCCGCGCTGGGCGGCTGAGTGGACTGGCCGCTCTTGTTCTGGAGGATGTGGATGACGAGCGCGATGGCCACGATGCAGACGGCAACGCCCACCGCCCACCAGAGCGTAACGAGCCTGCGACCCCGGCCCTCGCGCGGCGGTTCCTGGCCGTCGTCCGGAACCGGCGGCGCCCCGGCTGGCGTCGCGCGCCTTGCTCCCTCAGCGAGCACGCCGGCCGGCGGGTCGCTGTCGCCGAGGAGCTCGATCACGACAGACCGGGCCGTCGGCTGCTCACCCAGGCCTCCGGACAGGCACTGGCTGGCGAGTGTGCGCAGCGGCTCGGGCAGCAGTTCCAGGTCGTCATAGGTCGGATCGGGAGGCCCGCCGGCGGCCGCGAACAGCACCGTGCGTGCCCACGCGCGCATGTCGGCGGCGGGGGTGGCCGAGCCGTAGGGCGGGGTGATGCCGAACTCGACGATCCGCGGGCCGTCCGGGCTCAGCACGACGTACTCGGGGCCGAAACCGCCATGGACCAGCCCGGCCTGGTGGATCGCGGCCAGCCCGGTTGCGGTCCCGATGGCCAGCGCATCAAGGTCACGGCCCTCCCAGGCGCCGTCCTCGGTCACGGACTCGCGCAGCGAGGGGCCCGGGACGTACTCGCTGACCAGGAACGCTTGCTTGCCGTCGAAGCCCGCACCCAGGATTCGCGCCGCGCAGAACGGCGCGACCATCGACGCTGCGTTCGCCTCTGCCGTGAACCGGTCCCGCTCGGCAGCGTCAGCGGTCCAGTCACCGCCCAGCAGAGTTATCGTCACGTCGTTGCCGTCGGCGGCTCTGGCAAGGTAGACCGGTCCGGCGCCCGGCATCCCGCCGATCCTCCCGCCAAGCCGGTAGCGGCCCACGTGACTTGGGTCGTCCGCATGCAGCGGCTCGACGTGGGGCATAAACCGTCTCCGCGGGGGTCGTGCAGGCGAGCGAGGTGCGCGATTCGTGCCATACGCACCTTGTGCCTGCTAGGGGCGCTGATAGAGGTGATGGAGAGTGTTGTCACCCGAGATTTTAGATGGAATGCGAGGTCCGGGGGGATGCTCCGGCGCAGGACCGGCTGAGACACGAACCGCCGGGGATAGCCGGTACGTGTACCAGGCGCCGGGACGTGACAGAATTCCCCGCCGGATTCGGGCACAACCGAGGCTCCCCGAGCGTTACACCCGCGCGATAGGTGAAGAAGATGGAGGGGTAAGGGCCCACATGGCTACCGACTACGACAGCCCGAGGAAGACCGACGACGAGCTCAGCGAGGACAGTCTGCAGGAGCTCCAGGCACGACGGATGGACAAGTCATCGACCGCGATCGACCTCGACCCGGACGATGTTGCTGAGTCCCTGGAACTGCCCGGGGCGGACCTGTCCAACGAGGAGCTCTCGTTCGCCGTGATCCCACGCCGATCCGACGAGTTCACGTGCTCGAGCTGCTTCCTCGTCCACCACAGGAGCCAGCTTGCCGAAACCAAGGGCGGGCAGCTCGTCTGCCGGGAGTGCGCGGCCTAGGCCGGCCTGGCGCTGCGATGCCAGGGCCGCGAGGCCGTTTGACGCACACGGCGGCGCCGTGCGCGGTTGGCACCATGCCCTGCTACGGGCGGGCGTGGTGCCAGCAGTCCTGAACAACGCTCCCAATCCTTCAGAGGAGCATCGAAGATCATCACGAGGTAGCTAGTGCCGCATCAGGCAGCGTTCGCCTCAGTGTTCCCCGTCCCTCGCGCCGGCCTGTGAGCCGGTGGGCTCGTGGCCGTTCCGGGAGCCGGGCCCGATCCCTGGATCGTTGGGCGCATCCCGACTTACGGTGGCGCCATGAGCGATCACCCGGAAGCGCCTGTCGCGCCCGTCGAGGCCTATGACCCCCCCTACTACGTGGCCGTCTTCACCACGGTGCGCACCCAGGATCAGAGCGGCTACAGCGAGACCAGCGCCCGCATGGAAGAACTGGTGAAGGACGTCCGTGGGTTCCTGGGGATTGACCACGCGCAGACTCCTGGCGGGCTGGGCATCACCGTCGGGTACTTCCGCGACGCCGCCGCCCTCATGGAGTGGCGGAGCAACACCGAGCACCGCGCGGCGCAAAAGCGCGGGCAAGCCGAGTGGTACCAGAGCTACACGCTGCATGTGGCGAAAGTGGAGCGGAGCCACAGGTTCACGCGAGCGTAGCTCCCGTAGCGTCCGACGGCAGGTCGACCAGCCGAAGGGCAAAGATTCTCTGACGCGGCACTGGCTTCATCGAAGGCGCGCGATCAAGGTCAGTCCAGTTCGGCCGCGTTGAGGCGGGCGCTGAGCCCGTGCCACCTCGCGCAGCAGCGGCCCTGCTCCCAGTGTTTGCCGCAGACAAAGCAGTCGCCCGCGGCATCTAACTGTGCCATGGCTGCAATTCTGGTATCTCTCCGAAGGCTTGACATTAACTGTATCTACCTGTAACCATACGCGCCATGACGCTCTTGGCCGCTTCGGTTCTCTGGCGGTCGCGTGACCACACCGGTGCCGTCGTTCCCGCAGCTCATATGCCAGCGTGAGCACCCGACGCTGACCTCATGCCGGACCTCCACAGCCTGTTGCAGGCCGACTCGGTGGCGGTCGTGGGCGCACGCGACGACACCACCACCTACGGCGGCCGGGCATGGACGTATCTGATCCGCACGTACCAGGGCACCGCCACCGCGGTCAACGGGCGCGCCGGCGCGGTGCGGTCGCGGCCGTGTGTGGCGGCGCTTGCCGAGGTTGATCCGCCCCCCGAGGCCGTCGTCCTGGCCACTCCCGCCCGCAGCGTGATCGGCCTGCTGGAGCAAGCCGGCGCCATGGGCACCCGCGCGGCGGTGATCTTCTCGAGGGAGCTGTTCGGTTCCGAGGGGCAGATAAAGGCCGTCGCTGACCGGTTCGGCATGAGCGTGCTCGGGCCGAACTGCCTGGGGTTGATCAACACGAACGCGGGCGTTGTCCTGTCCAGTTCGATCAGCCTCGAGCGACCGTCCCGGCCCGGGCCGCTGGCGTTCGTGAGCCAGAGCGGTGCGCTGATGGGCCTGCTCCACGCACGATCGATCGATCTCGGCCTGGGCCTGGGCCTGTGCGTGTCGACTGGCAGCCAGGCCGCGGTGCGGGCCGAGGATGTCCTGCTCGAGCTGGCTGGCACCGATGACGTCGCCGCCGTGGGCGTATACCTGGAGAGCATCGCCGTGACAGCGTTTACCGCTGCGGCCCAGGCGCTCGCCGCGCGGGGCATCCGCCTGGTAGCGCTGAAGGCCGGCTCGACTCCGGCGGGGAGCAGGGCGGCCATGGCGCATTCCGGGGCCATGGCCGGCAGCGGCGCGGCCTTCGCTGCCCTCGCCCGAGATCTCGGCGTGGTTGTGGTGGACGACCCCGGTGACTTCCTGACCACGCTGGCGCTGGCCTCGAGCAAGGGCCCTCGCTGGCACGTAACTACCTCATCGGGAGGCCTGGCCGCGATCGCCGCCGACCAGGCGGCCGCCCTCGGTGTGCAGCTTCCCGCGATGCGCGGCGGTCTCGGAACGCCGCCAGCGAGGCTGGGCGGGCTCAATCCGACGGATCTTGACGCGGACGCCGCGACCAGCGGGCAGAAGCTGGAGCTGATCGCCAGGCTGGCCGGTGAATCGCAGCTGGACGGCGTGCTGGTCGTGATCAGCGACATGCCGGCAGCCAGCGAGTTCACCAGGCAGCTGGCCCCGGTGGTCAGGGATGGCGGCGGGCGGGTCTTCGTGGTTTCCGAGTGCAGTCAGCAGCTCGCCCCGGTGTGGGATGAGTGGGTCGGCTCCGGCCTGGCTTACCTGCCCGGGCTCGCGCCCGCCCTGCGGGCCATCGGCCGGCTGCACGAGCGGACGCCCGTCCGGGCCGAGCCCGATCCGGTGCGCCGCGCGCACCTTATCCCGCCCTTCGAGGTGGAACGGCTGCTGCGCGAAGCCGGCCTGCCGGTGCTGCCCGCGGAGGAGGTCGGCTCGGCCGAGGAGGCCATGTCCGCAGCCGAGAGCCTCGGCTACCCGGCCGTCGTGAAGGTCTCGCGGGCCCTGCACCGGGGACCGGGCCGGGTCCGGCTTGACCTGCGCAGCGCCGGCGAGGTCGCGGCCGCATACCGCGAGCTGGCGGCGGAAGGCCCGGTTCTGGTCCAGCCGCAGGCAGCGCCGGGGCTGGAGTGCTATGTCGGGGCGCGTGCGGATCCGGTGTTTGGCCGCCTGCTCCTGCTCGGCTCGGGCGGGCCGGGAGTCGAGGATCTGGCCGACGTCGTGATCGGCCGCGACCCGCTGGACGCCAGCCAGATCTGCCAGCTCGTCGCGTCGACGCGGGCCTGGCGGTGGCTCGCCAGCCCCGCGTCGCGGACGCTCTTCGACGTCGGCTCACTCGTGCCAATCGCAGCGAAGGCGCTGCGGGTGCTCGCCGAGTCGCCGGATCTGGAGAGCCTTGACCTCAACCCGGTCGTCGTCACCGAGGCGGGAGCCATCGTCGTCGACGCCAAGGCCAGCGGCCGCTGGCCGCGCTCTGCAACGGCCACACGGGAGGTTCCGGCATGACTGACGTTCCGCGACCGGATCGGGTGCGCGTTGCCCTGGTGACCGGGAGCGCGCGGGGAATGGGACGGGAGCACGCGCTAGCGCTCAGCGCGGCCGGGTGGGCGGTAGCCCTCATCGACCTGCTGGGCGGGCAGCTGGCGGATGTGCAGGCCGAGATCCGTGACCTGGGTGGTCAGGCGCGCAGCTATCCGGGCGATATCACCGCCGACGGCTTTGCCCGGGAGGTGACCGAGGACGCTTCCTCGTGGGGCGCCGTTGCCGGCCTGGTCAACAACGCCGGCGTCGGCAGCCCGCCGATCCCGATGGCCGAGCTCTCGGTCGACGGGTTCGCCGCGATGTTCGAGGTTCACGTTCTCGGCAGCGTCCGCTGCATCATGGCGGTGCTGCCGCACATGCGCAGCGGCGGGTTCGGCCGGATCGTCAACATCGCGTCTTACTGCGCGCTGACCGGCTCGGTCGGCTATGCCCACTACTGCACTGCCAAGGCCGCGCTGATCGGCCTGACCCGGAGCCTGGCGCGCGAGGTTGCCGGGTCGGGGATCACCGTGAACGCGATCGCACCCGGGCTGATCGAGACGCCGATGACCGCTGCCGACCCGCAGCAGGTACGCGCCACCGCGATCCAGGGCATTCCCGTCGGGCGCTACGGACGGCCGGGCGAGGTGGCCGCCATGGCCCGCTATCTGCTCTCGTCGGAGGCTGGCTTCGTGACCGGGCAGGTCCTTCAGGTCGACGGCGGGATGGTCATGGCATGACCCGGTCAGCGGATTCCAGCTTCCAGATGGTGTCGGCGCTGCTCAAGCCGCGCTCGGTCGCGGTTCTCGGTGCTTCGGACCGGACCGGCGTCGGGCAGCGGGTCGTGGCGAACCTGCTGACGCTGGGCTACCCGGGCGATCTGTACCTGATCAACCGCAACCGGTCGGTGGTCGCGGGCCTGCCCGCCCATTCCTCGCTGGCGGATCTGCCTGCGGTCCCCGAACTGGTGGTGGCCGCCGTCAACCGCGAGGCAACGGTGCGGGAGATGGCCGAGGCTTCCCGGCTGGGCGCCCGCGCGGCGGTGGTCCTTGCGGCCGGCTTCGCCGAGGCGGGGGAGCGAGGGCGCGAACTCGACGCCGAGCTGAGGGCGGCGACCCGCGAGATGGCCCTGCTGGGGCCGAACTGCCTCGGATTCGTCAACCTGGTCGACAACGTCGCCGCCTACAGTGGGCCGCTCATGGAGCCGCCGGAGCGAGGGACGGTCGCGCTCGTTTCCCAGAGCGGGGCGCTGGCCTGCGTCTTCACTGGTGCCGCCGCAGAGCGCGGCCTGCGGTTCAGCCACGTGATCACCGCGGGCAACCAGGTCGGCCTGGACACCGTGGACTACCTGCGGTACCTCGGCCGCCATCCAGACGTCACGGTGATCGCGTGCTACCTGGAGGGCTTCACCGACGGGCGGGCGCTGGCGGCGGCCATGCGCGAGGCGGTCGAGGCCGGGAAGTCTGTCATCGTGCTGAAGGCGGGCCGCTCCCGGGCTGGCGGGGCGGCGGCCCGTACCCACACCGGTGCGCTGGCCGGGTCCGCAGCGATCCAGTTCAGCATCTGGCGGCAAAACGGCGTCCTGGTCGCGACCGATCCCGAGGAGTTCCTGGCGCTGATCGAGCTCTGCTCGCGCATCCGGGCCGTGAAGGGCTCCCGGGTCGGGATCCTGACGATCTCGGGCGGTGAGCGCTTGCTGATCGCGGACGCGGCGGAGGAAACCGGCATCCGGCTCGCCCGCTTCGACGGCGCAACGGCCGACGGCCTGGCCGCGTCGCTGCCCGCGTACGCCTCGATCGCCAACCCGCTGGATACGACCGGAGCGGGCGTGGTTGACGGGAATGCGACGGCACATCGCCAGGCCGCCTCTTTGGTCTCCCAGGACCCCAACGTCGACATCGTGGTCGCCTGCCAGGACGCAAAGAACGGCTGGATCCAGGCTGATCGCAGTTCCAGGCTCTTCCGTGACTGCGTAGAGGCCGCCGCGGATGCGGCCGTAGCGGCTGCCAAGCCGCTCGTCGTCATCTCGCCGACCGCCGGGGACATCGACGCCGGGGCGCGCGAGTACCTGCGGCGCCGGGAGGTTCCGGTGCTGATGGGCCTTCGCCCCGGCTTGGGTGCGCTGGCCCAGGTCATTCGGGCAGGAGCGGGTGCGCTCGCTGATGAGCCGGGGCCGGCGGAAGATCCAGGATCCGCGCTGGCTTCCGGCACGGCGCGGGACGGCGCTGCCCACCCCGGCGCTGCCCACCCCGGCATCGCGCTCAGCGGCCTGGACTCCCTTGCCCGGCTCGGTGATCATGGCGTCCCGGTCTGCCCCACCCGGCTTGTCTCGACCGAGGCCGAGGCGGTCATCGCCAGTGAGGAACTCGGATACCCCGTCGCCATGAAGATTGACGGCCCGGGGATCCAGCACCGGTCGGAGCTCGGCGGGGTGCGCACCGGGCTGTCGTCCGCGGCGGCCGTCCAGGCGGCGTGGGCCGAACTGGCCGAGGTGGCAGCGACAATGCGGCCGGGTCGGCTCCCTGAGGTGCTGGTGCAACCGATGGTTTCCGGCGGCGTCGAGCTGTTCGTCGGCGGCCTGCGGGACGAGCAGTTCGGCCCCGTGGTCCTCTTCGGAACGGGCGGCCTTCTCCTTGAATTCGTTCAGGACACCGTGTCCGCGCTGGCGCCGCTCGACGACGCCGCGGCGCTGAGGCTGATCACGGCCAGCCGGGCCCACCGGCTGCTGGGTGGTTTCCGCGGCGGTCCGGCCGCGGACGTCAGCCTCGTCGCCGCCGCGGTCGCCGCCATTTCCAGGGTCGCCGCGATGCCCGACGTCGTCGCGATTGACGTCAATCCGCTGATCGCACTCCCGGACCGGGTGGCGGTGGTCGACGCGAAGATCGTCAAGGCCGGGGAAGGCGGTCTGGGGCCAGGCGGCGCCCCGCCGCAAAACCCCTGACCGCATGCGCCCCGGAGCCCTTGACAGTAACTGTATCTACCTGTAACCATACGCGGCATGACGCCACCGGCCGAAAGGGAAATCCCAGGGCTGCATGTGCGCCGCGAGTCACCGATCCCGGTGTTCCTGCAGCTCAAAAGTCAGCTGGAATACCTGATCGTGACCGGGAAGCTGCCGCCCGGGCACCGGCTGCCATCGATCCGTCAGGTAGCCAAGTTCCTCGGCGTCGGACCCGCCACGGTGGTGCGTGCCTACCAGGAACTGGTGACCGCGGGGCTGGCTGTGTCCAACGAGAGCGTCGGCTTCTTCGTCACCGGTACAGAGCCGGGCTGGAGTCGCCCGCACGCCCGGGTCCGCGATCAGGTGACCGCGTTGCTCGAGGATGCCGTGCAAGACGGCCTCAGCATCGACCAGGTGCTGCAGATCTTCCTGGCGCAGGTCGCCGAGTTGCGCGTGTCGCACGCCCGGCCCGAGCTGATCGTGGTTTGCAAGCCGGGAGCCCGGATCGAGGAACTGGCCATGCACCTGCGTCACGCGCTCGCCGATCTCGGCGTCGAGGTGACCGGCGCTACCCTGGACGATCTCGCTGCCGACCTCGGCGGCTGGATGCCGAGGCTGCAGAAGGCCCAGTCCGTCGTCAGCCTGATGTTCGACGTGCAGCAGGCAAGGGCGCTGCTCGCGAGCCGGGGCATCGAGGTCATGCCCCTGCTCGGCGCGCTGCGCGAGGACACCAGGGACAAGATCATAAGCTTGCCGGCCGGAACCAGGGTCGGCATCGTGTCCGGCTCCCTGGACTTCGTCGACGGCATGATTACGGCCGCGACCAGCATCAACCCCGGGCTAGCCATCACCGGTGCCTGTGACAGCTCCGACCAGAAGGCCATCAGCCAGCTGCTGGCCGGATCTGACTGCATCATCTACGGCACCCTGGCCAGGCGCGTGATCGACCGGCAGCTTCCGTCGTCCACGGAGGCCATCGAGCTGATCTACATCCCGGACGATTCATCCATCCAGCGGCTGCGCCGCCTCCT
>Ga0335073_10010809_pt1 | contig 12837 bp, 12 predicted proteins | sample Lox_Sample_22_FD_207093 | JGI IMG/M metagenome (GOLD analysis project Ga0335073, IMG submission 207093) | Soil microbial communities from Loxahatchee National Wildlife Refuge, Florida, United States - Lox_Sample_2.2 | ecosystem: Environmental > Terrestrial > Soil > Wetlands | place: USA...
CGCCGTACGCTCGCCCGACCAACCCCTTCCTCCCCTTCTTCGAAGCGTCCAACCCGAGCGACAGGCCCTCAATGCGCAGCGCGTGTCGGGTCGGTGCGGAGTCGACAATCGGGGTATTTCGGCGTCTCGCCGTCCGGCGATTGCCGTCGCGCGGCCCGCCGGGGGCCGCACTTTACTTGACCTGTGCGCCGGCCTAGACGTGAGCCGAAAGGCACGAGGCGAGCACATGAGCGAAACGTGCGCGATCTGCGGAGCCCCAAAGGCGACCGCGGAGGAGCTGGTGGAGCACATGAACACCGCCCACAAGAACGAAGATCCCGCGTCGGACGTGGAGATGAACCCGGAGACGCACACCCCCGGGTACGTCTGTGCCCTCTGCGGGCACCGGTTCCCCACCCCCGCCGCCCTCGCACGCCACAACCTGCAACCCCATCCTCCGCCGGAGGTCCGGCGGTCGGAGCCGAGTACCGCCTAGGTGGACGGGGACGTCGGTCGGGGACCGAGAGGTGCGATTCGCCGACCGCCGCCAGCCCCCACGAGGTCGTTCGTGCCGGAGCCTGAGGATCCGGAGCTTGGTGCCCTCGGTGGCGCCGGGCGAGCACGGCGGCGGGACGGGCCCGCGCCGGGCGACGAGCCCGATATCGCGGAGGTCGCGCCGCCGGGGGACTCGAGGACCGTCGTCCCGCGCGACGACCGTCGATCGGTACCGGCGGAGGCGCTGCAGGGAAGCTCACCGGACCGACCGGCATCCGAGAAGGTCACCGCCTACGTCCGAAGAGCGACGCTGCCCACCCTGGTGGTGCTCTGACACGTCCCGGCGACCGACCGGTCGGGAACGGTCACCGGCGTGCAGTCGTCCGTGCCCGGAGATGGCGGGGGGTTGGGCAAGGGAAGTCGGACCAACGTGAGCCCTGGCGCTTGAGCCGGCCCGACGGTCGCGGTTCCGCGGCGCCGGACCGAGCCATTACAGGTGGGAGGGACTGTAGGACCGGTACCCAACCCAGACCCATGTGCCCGGCCTCTCCGGTCCTCCCCAGTGCACCGAACCCCCCGACGCCGATGTCGGCCCCCGCGGCGATGGGGGACTCCTCCGGGGTCCGTTTCCACTACCGACCCGGCCTGTTCGTGGCGACCCGCTACCTGCGACGGCATGCAGTACCGATCCACGACACGCCGCTCGAGCACCTTCCGCACCTCTCCCCCGGAATGATCCGATTCGCACTGTGGATCTACCCGAGGTTCCTCGACCGGGCCGACCTCACGTTTCCGATCATCGTCGCGGGGCGCGGCTGGTACCAGATCGCCCTCGACGGCCGCCACCGGATCTCCAAGGCGATCTGGACCGGCCAACGATCGCTGCCGACGGTCCGGGTGCCGTGGATCTTTGCGATCGAGATCCTTCTTCCCCCGGTGTTCACGGGAGAATGGCTGTTCCTGGTCGCGCGGAAGGAGTTGCGTCGCTCGGGTCGGCATCCGCCGACCGGGCGCCGGTGATCGGCGCGGCGGCGCGATCGACCGTCGGCACCTCCCGCGGCGTCAACCCCACTCAACGAGCTGCCTAAGAGCGAAAGCTCCCCTTCGACGGCACGATGACCGTCCACGGAACGTGGGAAGGCGGGTTCCGTACCGCGCTGGGGGACTCGACCGGGCACTCGGTGACGGTGGACCTCCCCTCGGACGAGGGCGGAGAAAATCAGGGTCCGTTTGCGCTCGAACTCGCCGTGATGGCGCTCGCCGGATGCATCACCACGATCTTCGCCATCGTCGCGAAGAAGCGGCGCGTCGGATTCGAGCGGATGGAGATCGCCCTCGACTGGGAGCGTCCGGTACGGTCGCCCACCATCGCTTCGGTGGACGGGCTCCTGCGGTTGGTCTCGGACGCCGCCCCCGAGGAGGCCGAAACGCTGCTGGGCATCACGCTGCGAACGTGCCCCGTGGGCGTACTCTTCGAACGCGCCCGGATCCCGGTTCGGGTCCGCCTCGAACTCGTCCGGTCCGAGGCCCGGCCCCCGGACGCCCCCCGCGACGGCGGGGCCCGCGCGGGCTACGGTGGGCGGTGACCGAGCTGCCCGCCTCTCGAGACACCCTGGCGAAGAGGGCGTGGACGCGCGAGGAAGCGTTGCGCGTGCTGGAAGCGCCGGATCGGAAGGAGACCCAGGACCCCGAGGCGCTGTGGTCCCGGGTGGGGCTCCGTCCGGGCGAGACGGTGGTCGATGTAGGAGCGGGTACGGGATTTTTCTCGGTCGCCGCCGCCCGTCGGGTCGGCCCCGACGGTCGGGTCTTCGCGGTCGACCTCTCCGCCGAGCTCGTCGAACTGCTCCGTACGCGCCGGGATCGGGAGGCGCTGGCTCCCCTGATGCCGGTGCTGAGCGACGTCTCCGCGATACCGCTCAAGTCGTCGATCGCCGACATCGTGCTGCTCGCGAACGTGCTGCACGACTTTCCCCCGTCGACCGTCTCCGAGGCCGTGCGGCTCCTCAAGCCCGACGGACGGCTCGTCAACATCGACTGGAAGAAGGAGGAGACCCCCGGGGGACCTCCGTACGGGATACGCCTGTCTCCCGACGAAGCGGCGGCCGTCCTCCGAACGCACGGACTGCACGCCGTCGAGCGATGGCCGTTCGGGCCCTGGCACTACGGCCTGGTGACGCGACGTTCCGGGCCGGCCTCACCGGGCGGCAAGGCAAGGTAGCTCGACGGGCCGTTCGACACGGGGACCCGCCCGGCGCTCGCTCCGCGCTCCGCGGCGCGTGGCGGCACCGGGCCCGGCGCGCGCGATCCGTCTACTCCAGGACGTGGATGTTCTTGGCGGCGCCGATCTCCTTAAGGATCTTCGGCCAGACGGAGACGCTGACCTCGCCCAGGTGGGCCTTGCGGAGCAGCAGCATCTGGGTTCGGGACTGTCCGATCCCGCCACCGACGGAGAGCGGGATCGATCCGGAGACGATCGCCCGGTGGTACGGGTACTCGAGGAACGCGAGCTGCCCGGAGAGCGTTAGCTGTCGGCGCAGCGCCTCCGCATCCACCCGGATGCCGCCAGACATCAGCTCGTGGCGCCGTCGGGTCACCGGGTTCCAGACGAGGATGTCGCCGTTGAGCCCGTGCACCGTCCGGCCGTCGGCGGCCGTGACCTCCGTCGACCAGTCGTCGTAGTCGGCGGCGCGCAGCTCGTGGGGCAGTCCGTCCTGGAGGGGCCAGCCGATCCCGAGAACGAACAGGGCGGGATGCTTCTGGAGCACCGCCGTCTCCCGCTGCTTCCGGGGAAGGTCTGGGTACAGGTCGAGGAGCTGCTCCGCATGCATGAACTCGATCTCGCTCGGGAGGTCGGGGTACCGCGGGTCCTTCAGGGCGGGGAACAGCTGCTGGACGTGGCGTTGGGCGCCCGTGATCACCTTCCAGATCTTCCGGACGGTCCCCTTCCAGTACTCCAGGTTCCGGTCACCGGCCGTGATCGCCTGCTCCCAGTCCCACTGATCGACGTAGGCGCTGTGGTCGTGGTCAAGGAAGTAGTCCTTGCGGACGGCCCGCATGTCGGTGAGGAGACCTTCGCCCGGCGCGAAGCCGAACTGACGAAGGGCCATCCGCTTCCACTTCGTCGCGGCCTGGACGACCTGCGCGTTGATCGGGTGCTGTTCCCGGTCGTTCGAGATGTGGAAGCCGATCGGCGTCCGCGAGCCGTCGCGGTCCAGGAAGTCGTTGATGCCGCTCTCCGCCTCGACGATGAGGGGGACCTGGACCATCGAGAGGTGCAGCTCCTTGCAAAGATGCTCCTCGATGTACCCCTTCACGGCGTAGATCGCCCGCTGGGTCTCGCGCGGGGTGAGGAGGGGGTCGTAGTCGGTCGGGAGAATGCGCTGGATCTCGCCGTAGTCCCCGATGCCGGGGCCGGCGAGGTCGGCCATCTTGCTGGCTCGAGATGCTGCCGCCATCGGTCGGGGACGCGGGGTGGGAGGGGATATGCTGCTCGTGAAGTGGAGTCCACCCGCAGTGCCCCGGGGGAGGCTACCGTGCGGTCGGCGACGTTCCGGGCCCCGCGCCGAATGGAGGCGCGCCCGCGCGGGGGAAGCGCCGGATGGGCTCGGCCGGATTCGAACCGGCGATCTTCGCTGTGTGAGAGCGACGTCGTAACCGCTGGACCACGAGCCCGCGGTCGGGCCGAACGCCATCGGGGGATAAGTCTGTCAGATTGCGACCAGGCCCGGGAGGAGTAGCCCCGCGGCGAGGGTTAGGACGAGACCGCTCGCGAGGGCGAGGCCGCCGGCGTCCGGATCCCCGTAGCGCGTCACGAAGTACAGGGTCGTGTCCATCGCCGTGGCGCCGCCGAGGGCGGCGACGCCCGCGCCCCCGAGCCGCCCCCCCACCACCGGCGCGGAGATCATCGTCAGATTCTCGCGGAGGAAGTTCGCGAGGAACGCGACCAGACCGATCGCGGCCCCCGCGCGGGCGACGATCAGTGGGCCCGCGAGCGTGTACCAGCCGAAGGCGAGCGTCGTCGCCAGGGCGATGTTCGGGGCGACGCCGAAGAGCATGACGACGCCCGCCGCCCCGAGGCCGCCGCCGACCGACGCCGCGATGGGCAGCCAGGCGCCCCGGACCGAAGCGACGGTCAGCGTGAGCCCGAGTCCGACGACGGCGAGCAGCGCGTAGAGCGCCCACGGGATCGCCTCCCCGAGGGGCCAGCCGGAGAGTCGGCCCAGCCCGTAGCCGGCACCGAGCGCCAGCAGCAGCCCGAGCGAGGTCCGGTAGCGAGCCCCCGGGGGGCCCGGAGGTGCCGGGGCCGCGGGCGACCTCGGACGTCGGGCGAGACCGAGGTAGACGACGAGCGTTAGACCGAGCACCAGGACGGCGACACCGAGCCCTACGGGCACCGCCACCGCGAGCGCTCCGAGGGGCAGCCCGGAGATCGAACCACCGAGCAGCCCCACGAGCACCACGACGATGGCGAGCGACGTCCGCTGGACCCAGACGGTCGGCACCCGGACGAGCCGGCCGACCCCCAGGCCGGCGGCGAGCGCGACGTAGAGGAACGGGTCGAACGACACGGACCGTCAGCCGGACCAGGCGCTGAGCCCGGTGCGGGACCGGGGCAGGGCGACGGGGTCGAGGCGCACGGTCTCCTCGCGACGCGGTCCGAAGCCGATCAGCTCGATCGGCACGCCGACCTCGAGGGCGATGCGGTCGAGGAAGTCCCGGAGGGTCGGCGGCAGCGCCAGCGCGCCGTCGCGCCGCAGGCGCTCCTTCGTCCGCTCGTGGATCTCCGGCCAGCCGGGCAGGCGTTCGTACACCGGCCGGGCCCGTGCGAGGTCGTCGGTGTTCGCCGGGAGCATATCCCGCACGAGCGAACCGTCCGGCATCTCGTAGTGCGTGCACACGGGCACCTCGTCCAGGCCCCCGAGGACGTCGACCTTGGTGATCGCGAGCGACGTGAATCCGTTGAGGCGGGCGCCGTAGCGCAGCTCCACCAGGTCGAGCCAGCCGCACCGGCGGGGGCGGCCGGTCGTCGCTCCCCGTTCCCCCCCGACCCGCCGCAGGAACTCCCCGGCGGTGCCGGTGTCCTCCGTCGGGAACGGGCCCGCGCCCACGCGCGTCTTGTACGCCTTGGCGACCCCGATCACCGAGTCGACCTCGGTCGGGGAGATCCCGCTGCCGACCAGCGCGCCCGCGCTCGTTGGATGGGAGCTCGTGACGTACGGGTACGTCCCGAAGTCGATGTCGAGGAGCGCGCTCTGGGCCCCTTCGAGCAGCACCTGCTCGCCGCGGGCCAGCGCCTCCCACAGCAACGGCTCGGTCGGGCGGATCCGCGGGGCGAGGCGCCCCCCGACCTCCGTCAGCTTCGTCGCGACATCGTCGATCGTCGGCAGGTTCGGAAGATGCGTCTTCGTCGCGTAGAGGAACTCAAGGCGCTCGCGGAGCGGTCCCGGTCGGGTGAGGTCGCCCATCCGGATCCCCCATCGCGCGACGCGGTCCTCCGACGCGGGGCCGATGCCCCGCCGGGTCGTCCCGAGGACGATCCCGCCCTTTTGCCGCCCGCGGAGCTCGTCCTCCCAGCTGTCCTCGATCTCGTGGAGGGGAAGGACCACGTGGGCCCGGTCGGAGATCGCGATGTCGCCGCGGAGGAGACCGCGACGCTCCAGATCGAGCATCTCCTCCTCCAGCGTGAGGGGGTTCACGACCATGCCCGGACCGAGCACCGCGGTGACTCCGTGCCGGAGGACGCCGCAGGAGAGCTGGTGCAGGACGACCAGACCTTCCGCCAGGTGGATCGAGTGGCCCGCGTTGGGGCCCCCGCCGGTGCGCACGACGTACCGAGCCGAGGCGGCCAGGTAGTCCGTGATCTTCCCCTTCGCCTCGTCCCCGAACTGCGCCCCTACCACGACGCGGACGGTCATCGCGGCCTACCGCTCCCCCGGGCGTCCGGCGGCTATAGGCTCTTGCTCCCCGCCGGGCGCGCCGTCGGGCCGACGGCCGCCGCCAGCGGCTCCATAACGATAAAGAAGGAACCGGTCGTCGGCGCCGAAATGGTCGCGCAGCGCACGCGCGAGGTGGAGATCTCGGGCATCCGCAAGATGTTCGAGGGAGCTCCGCCGAACTCGGTGAACCTCGGGCTCGGGGAGCCGGACTTCGACCCACCCCCGGCGGTGCTCGACGCGCTCTGCCGGGCCGTGCGCGAGGGAAAGAACCACTACGGCCCGTCCGCGGGCCTCCCGGCCCTGCGCGCGAAGATTGCCGAGCGGTACCGCGACCGCGACCCCGCCACCGACGTCGAGAACGTGATCGTGACGGGCAGCGGAACCGAGGGCCTGATGTCGACGGCCCTGGCGATGTACGACCCGGGGGACGAGGTGCTCGTTCCCGACCCCGGGTTCGTGCTCTACGCGCCGCACGCCCGGCTGGCGGGCGCCATCCCCGTCCCGTACGGGCTGGTCGAGTCGTCCGGGTTCCTGCCGGATCCGGGGGAGATCGAGCGGCTGATCACCCCGCGGACCCGGGCGATCGTCGTCAACAGCCCGTCCAACCCGACCGGCGGCGTGTTCCCGAAGGCGACGGTCGACCGGATCGTGGCGATCTCGGACCGGCACAACCTCACGATCGTCTCGGACGAGGTCTACGAGGAGATCACCTACGAGCGGCCCGCCACGTCGTTCTGGGGCCGCAGCGACCGGGTCGTGATCGTCAACTCCTTCTCGAAGACGCTCGCGATGACCGGCTGGCGGATCGGCTTCCTGGTCGCCTCCCGCCCGCTGGCGGTGGCGCTCAACAAGATCCACTACCACGTGATGGCCTGCCCCTCGACCCCGGCGCAGATCGCCGCGCTCGCCGGGCTCGCCTCCGACGCGCCGACGCGGGCGATGGTCCGGGAGTTTCGCGCACGACGCGACCTGGTCGTGCGGACCCTGCAGAAGATCCCGGGCGTGACGATCACCCCCCCGCTCGGCGCGTTCTACGCGTTCCCGCACCTCGACTGGCATCGGACGTCGACCGAGGTCGCCACGGGACTGCTCGGTCGCGGCGTGATCACGACTCCGGGGGACGCGTTCGGGGCGAACGGCGCCGGGCACCTGCGGTTGTCGTTCGCGGCGTCCCGCGCCGACCTGCGCCGCGGCCTGGCGGCGATCGCCGCGTACGGGCGCGAGCTGCTGGCGACCGCCCGCTAGGCGCGGGCGACGTTCGCGTACAGGGCCCGGTGGCGACGGACGCTCTCCGACCAATCGAGCGCCCGGGCCCGCGCGGTGCCGGCGCGTACGAGGCGGGCGGTCGTCGCGGCGTCGCCCTGTACGCTCCGCAGCGCCTCGGCGAGCGCGGACGGGTCCCCGTACGGCACCAGCCGCCCGCACGATCCGCCGTCCAGGACCTCGGGAACCCCCCCGACGGCGGTCGCGACGACCGGCGTGCCGGCGGCGAGCGCGTCCAGGAGCACCAGCCCGTACGCCTCCCATTCCGATGGCAGTACCAGGGCGTCCGCTCCGCGGACGATCGTGCGGTAGGTCGGGCCGTCATCGATCCGGTCGAGCCAGACCAGCCGGTCCGCCACGCCCAGCTGCCGTGCGAGCCGCTCGAGCTCCGCCCGCATCCCCCAATCCGGTCCCATCAGGACGAGCGGGCTTCGGTCCGACGGCGGGATTCGAGCGAGCGCGGTCAGCAGCCCGGGAAGTCCCTTGTTGGACGCGAGCCGGCCGACGAAGAGGAGGTAGTGCTCCGGTAGTCCGACCGGCCGGGCTGCGCCATGGTCGGCGGCCCACCGAGCGGTGTCGATCCCGGGCGGGATGATGTGGATCCGCTCGCGGGGCGCGAAGTCGGCGACGAGCTCCGCCTCCCGCGCGCTCTCCACGACGATCGCGGCGGCCGAGCGGTACGCGGCCGCGCCGAATACGAAGTCCTCGACCCGCAACATCCCGCGCTTGAGGGGGGGCTCCCGGCGGTCGGCCGGATGGTAGTGCGGGGAGACGACGAGCGGCCAGCCCCGACGCCGCGCCACGGCGGCCGCCTGCAGGACATGCCCGTAGCGGTGCGAGTGCGCGTGCACGACATCGGCCCGGCTCGCGGCGAGGGCGTCCCCGAGCCCGACGAGCACCGGCAGCGGGGCGCGCGGCAGCACCGACCGCTTGAGCGAGCGAAACCGACGCACCGGTACTCCGTCCACCACCGGGCGGAAGTCGGTGCCCCGCACCCACCCCGACTCGTCGACCAGGTCACCCGCGAACACCTCCACGTCGTCGCCGGCGGCCCGGAGGCGGCCCGCCAGCTCGCGGACGGTCGTCTCCACGCCGCCCGGTGCGTCGAATCGGAGAGTGACCTGGACGATCCGCAAGGTCCTTCCGGTCCGCGTCGGCCGCCGCGGGCCGACCGAGCTCCGCCGAGCCGTCCGCGCGATAAAGACCTTCTACTCGGGGCGTGTCGGTGCGCCGACGATGTTCCTCGGTCTTCTCGGCCGTCTCCTGCAGGCGGTCGCCCGGTTCCGACCCGGCGAGGAGGGGGCGGACCTCGCCCACTTCGGCGAGGAGCTCGTGCGGCTCGACCGACGAGCGCCTCAGCCCCTCAGCAGCTCCCGGTAGAGGGCACGGAACCGGTCGGCGGAGACCGACCAGTCGAGCGTCCGGACGTGCCGAGCGGCCGCGTCGGCCCGCGCCCGGGCGTTCGCCGGATCGCGGAGGGTCGCCACCAGGGCGTCGCGCAACGCCCGCGCATCGCCGTACGGCACCAGCTGTCCCAGCGCCCCGTCGCCGAGCACCTCCGGCACGGCGCCGACCGCCGTCGCGACGATCGGCGTGCCCGCCGCCATCGCCTCGAGCAGCACGAAGCCGTACGCTTCCCACTCCGACGGGAGCAGGAACGCCGTCGCCCCGCGAAAGACCGCGCGGTAGCCGGCCCGGTCGGGGACGTGCCCGAGCCAGACCAGCGAGTCCCCGATCCCGAGGCCCCGGGCCCGCTCCTCGAGCGCGGCCCGTTCGCCCCAGTCCGCGCCCATCAGCACGAGCGGGATCCGCTCCGGCGCCGGCACGAGCGCGTAGGCGTCCAACAGATTCGGGAGCCCCTTGTTGGACGCGATCCGCCCCGCGTACAGCCAGTAGCGCGGTGGAACGGTCGCCCCGACGAGCCGGTCGGCGGCCGGGGTGGCCCACTCCGCGAGGTCGACGCCCGGCGGAACGATCCGGATCCGCCCCGCGGGCGCGAACTCCGCGAGCCGGCGCGCCTCCTGCTGCGACTGGACGACGATCGCCCGGGCGATGCGGTAGGCGGTCATCCCGAACGCGTGGTCGTCCAGGCGGAGGATGTGCCGGGTGAGGGTCCGCTCGCGGCGGTCGGCGGGATGGTAGGACGTGGAGATCACCAGCGGGATGTTGCACCGGGCGGCGACCGCCGCGGCCTGGAGGACGTGGCCGTACCGGTGGGAGTGGGCATGGATGACGTCCGCGCCGCTGTCGGCGAGCGCGTCGACCAGGCCGACCATCAGCGGCAGCGTCAGGTGCGGAACGAGCTTCCGCCGGACCGGGAACCGACGGACCGGCACTCCGTCGACGACCGGGCGGTAGTTCGTGCGGCGGTCCCAGCTCGCCTCGTCGTACAGGTCGCTCGCGAACACCTCGACGTCGTCGCCGCCGTCCCGCAGCCGCCGCGCGAGCTCGCGCACGTTCGTCTCGGTGCCCCCGGGGGCATCGAACCGGAGCGTGACGTGCACGACCTTCATCGGCGGGCGACCTCGCGGTAGATCCGGTCGAGACGGTCGGCGAGCCCGTCCCACGTGAAGCGGGGCACGACCGCGGTGCGCCCGGTGCTCCCGAGCCGTCGTCGCAGGTCGGGGTCGGCCCAGAGCCGGGCGAGCGCCGCGTACAGATCATCCGGCGACCGCGGCGGGACGAGGAGGCCGGACCCGCCGTCCTCGACGATCTCGGGGATCCCGCCGACCCGGGAGGCGACCACGGGAGTCCCTTCCGCCAGCGCCTCCAGCAGGACCAGGCCGAACGCTTCGTACTCGCTGGGGAGCACCAGGGCCCGGGCCTCGCGGTAGGCCGCGGCGAGAAGGGCCGGATCCTCGACGAACCCGACCCGCCGGACCCGCTCCGCCACCCCGCGGGCGCGGGCCCGGGTGTCGACCGCCGCGGCCATGCCGCCGTCGGCCCCGACGAGCACGAGCGTCGCTGTGGGGTCGTCGCGGGCGAGACGCGCGAACGACTCCACGAGGTCGAGCAGGCCTTTGTTCGACGCGAGGCGGCCGACGAACAGCAGGAACGGGCCGGCCACGTCGAACGCCCGGGCGAACGACGGGGGGTCTCCCGCGGCCGCGGGTCGGGGCGTGTAGCCGGGGGGGATGATCTCGACCGGAGGGAGCGGGATCCCCAGCGCCCGCATCAGGCGCTCCTCCTCCCGCGTCTGGACGACGAGCCGGTCGACATCGGCGAGCACGCGGCTGGCGAGTCGCCGGTCGTAGAAGCCCCGGATCCGGTGGCGGAGCCACCCGCCCTCGATCGACCAGATCGGGTGGAAGTGGGCGGTGAGCACCAGCGGTGTACGCGTGCGCCGGTGGTAGCGACCCGCGACCGCCACCTGGTTCGTGCCGAACGTGTGGGCGTGGACGACCTCCGGTGCCGTGTCGGCGAGCGCCCGGTCGAGGCCCCGGAAGAACGGATAGTGGAGCTCGCCGGGCAGCGACCAGACCGGAAGCCGGCGGACGTCGCCAAAGTCGGTCGCTTCCCGGCGGGGCACCGTGGCCGGGAGCCGCTCGAGCGGGAACTCCCGGTAGAGGTCGCTCGTCAGGACCGTCACCCGGTGCCCGCGGGCGGCGAGGCGCGGCGCCAGCTCGGCGACGTGCCGCTCGACCCCGCCCGGGCCGGGCGGGTACCGGGTCGTGAGGTGGGCGACCTTCATGCCGTCTGCCTCCCGCGGACCCCGTGCCGCTTCGGGACCGGCCCGAGCCGTCCTAGCCCGCGAGGCGTGCGACGGCGAGCCGCTGAGCGTACTTCTTGAACACCTCGGTCGCGCGCGCGACCGCCTCGGTCTTCACGTACTCGTTCGCCTGGTGCGACAGCTCCTCGTCGCCGGCCCCGAAGATGACGACCCGGGGGTTCACCTGGGAGTAGTGGACCGCCTCGGAGGCGTGGACCAGGACCGTCGGTTCCGCCTGCGCCACCTCCCGGAGGAGGCGGATGTGCTCGGCGTTCGGGTCGATCTGGACGGCGGGCATCGTCAGGATGCGCCGGAGCGTGAACGGCGTCTTGATCCGGCGCAGGTGCTCCTCGATCTCGTGGTAGAGCTGGTCCGGGGTGTACGGCGGGGGGAAGCGGATGTCGACCTCGCTGGTCGACTTGTTCGGCACGACGTTCAGCCGGCTGCCGCCGTTGAACGTGCCGATGTTGATCGTGACCGTCCCGAGCTCGGGGTGGGCGATCCGGCCCTTGAACGACTCGAGGCCCCGCAGGATGCGCATCATCTTCGTGACGGCGTTCTCGCCCAGGTGCGGCATGGCGCCGTGCGCCGCCTTGCCGCGCGTCTCGAGCGCCAGGTCGAGCACGCCCTTCTCCGCGTAGGCGACCTTGAGCCCGGTCGGCTCGCCGACGACGATCGCCTTCGCGCGGCGCAGGGGGAGCGTCTTCGACAGCGCCACCGCGCCCTGCATCGTCGTCTCCTCGTCGGTCGTGAAGGCGAGGACGATCGGGATCTTCCGGGCGACCAGGTCCTGGGCCGCCTCGAGCATCGCAACGACCGTCCCCTTCATGTCGGCGGCGCCGCGGCCGTACATCCGCCCCGAGGCGAGCTGGCTTTGGGAGAAGCTCCAGTAGTCGCCGATCGGGGGCGTGTCGAGGTGTCCCGAGAGGACGACCCCGCCTTGACCGTACTCCGCGAGCAGGGCCGGTGCGTGCGGGTCCCCGAACAGCGTGTTGCGCATCCGGATCTGGTCGGTGAACGACTGGACGTAGTCGAGCACTTCCTGCTTGTCGGAGACCGGGTCGCTGGGGATCTTGATCAGCTCCGCCAGCATATCGACCATCTGGCGTTTCATCGATACGTCATCCCTTCGCCGTTCGGCGGAGGGCCCCGCGAACGCGCGTACGCCGCCGATAAGGCAGGGCGCATCTTAATTCCTCGCCCGGCCGCCGCGGTCGGTGGCGGGGGCCCGGGGGGCCGTGGGCGGCTCCCGCGGCTCCGTCCGAAACGGAATAAGTCGGGCGGGCGTCGGTCGGTCGGGAGGAACGGAGCCGTGGAGCCGGCCGGCGTTCGGATCGTCGATACGCGCGAGGAGTCGCTCAAGGGGGCGATGATGGTCGTCGGGTTCCCGACCCACGGCCTGGTCGGCTCGGTCGCCGCGAGCTACCTCGTCCACTCGCTCGACATGACCCAGGT
>Ga0335073_10010810_pt1 | contig 12837 bp, 14 predicted proteins | sample Lox_Sample_22_FD_207093 | JGI IMG/M metagenome (GOLD analysis project Ga0335073, IMG submission 207093) | Soil microbial communities from Loxahatchee National Wildlife Refuge, Florida, United States - Lox_Sample_2.2 | ecosystem: Environmental > Terrestrial > Soil > Wetlands | place: USA...
TATAATTGAGAGTTGCTCACTCACCACTTACCACCACGCCCTCACCCCCCCGGTCAAACGCACCATCCTCCATCGCAATAACCTTCCTCATCTCGCCCTACATCTACGACTTATCCTGCCATCACTTTTTTTTACTACTCTTTCCACTCACGTCTGCTCGATCCCTGATCACATTCCACCAGTCGCCAACACACAGCGCCTCCTGAGTTGCTTCAGGGCAACCCGTCACCCCTTTTCCATCTGTCGACTTCATCCCCCGTACCCCTCAATAGCGACGATCGCCGGGGAGAGTCCCCGAGCACCTTTCAACAATGACCGATCCCTCCGAACCAACTCTCTTAGACAAAATAAGAGGCATGTGGGAGTTTGCCTCCACAATCCAGTTCCTCTACCTCTTCTTTGACATGTTTGGTCTCGAAGATGTGGATGTAGAGGTAACGCTCTTCCTCGTCAGATCTAGAACAGTAAACTGACATTTGCGAAATAGGTTTTTGAGGAAGAATTAGTCGGTGTCAAGGAACCAAAGTTGATTCCTTTGATTCGATTAAAGCTATTACAAGGATTATCCGGTAATCGATCCATTAGGTATTTCGCACAATATTTCATCCTAATTCTAGCCTCGAAAATTTGGATGAGTTTTGTAGGAAGCAGTTTATGAAACGCAAGCCAGATGCTAACCCTTTTGGTGATGAAGAAAATCCGACTGCATGGAGTGAACTAGACGTCTTTGCTCAGGTTTGTCACATTCCGAGATCGAGTTGACGTAGATTCGCGTTTTGCGGCAGCTTTGTACTTGGCAACTCGAAAACCCTGAACGGTTTAGGGAAAGAGCCGATATAAAGGACTCGGAACAAGTTGACTGGGTATGTATGACGCGCATGTATGATCTAATTACAGCGAATACTACCGATAGGGTGGGACGCAAATGACAACTCCTACTATCTCCTTGACGATAATCGCCTGTACTACCGAGAACCTCTGGTAATACCTGAAGATCCATACCCAAGAAAAAGATTACGAGGGAAGAAGCGGAAGAGAGGTGCTCGAAGAGTGGTCGAATCCGACGACGAATCTCAAACAGCGACAAATGGAGTTGAGTATGACGAGGACGCAACGTGGCATGTCCAATGTATCACTATGGATGATTTCAATGACTTTTTGACAAAACTGAAAAAATCACGAGACCTAAACGAAAAGGCTCTTTATCGCCATCTCAATGAGAATGTGATGCCGCAATTGATAGAAGAGGAAAAAGAACGGGAACGACAGAGGCAGATTCGTGAACAAGAATATCTCAAGGAACAAGCTTACGCCGCTCGCAAGCGATCAAATCGCTTGGTCCAACGGGAGGAAGATCGAAAATTGATGGCAGAGAGAGAAGCAGAAATGGCTAAATTACAAGCTGAGGAAGAAGAGCGTAGACGGGAGCTGGCGAGGATTAAGAAACTAGAGCAAGAACGAGAAGCACGACTCCAGCTGCGTGAACAGCGACAGCGTGAGAGAGAGTTACGTATGCAGCAACGTGAAGAGGAGAAGAGAAAGGCTTTGGAGGAAGCTGAACAGCCAGGACAACAAATTAAGTTGATATTGAAGATGCCAGAGTCACCAGCGTCTGCCAAATTGACTGCCAGACAACAGGCGCTTGAGACTCAACGCCCTCCTTCGGAACCGGAATCTAAAAAGGAGGAGGAATCTTGGTTCTTTGATTGTCTTTGCGGGAAACACGGCACTAACTATGTACGTCCTTACTGAAAAGATTTTCTAACAAGCAGGATGACGGTGGGTACACTGTTGCTTGTGAAAGATGTGAAATATGGCAGCATGTTGACTGTCTACCTGATGCTACGGATAGATATGAGTTGAATCTCCGTAAGGATGCTCCGGAAGGAACTTATCCTGAATACGAATTTATCTGTAATCGATGTCGGAAGAAGGCAAAGGAAGCCAGCAAGGCTGAAGCGATCAAGACAAAGGAGCAGCTTCGTAAAGAGAGAGAAAGGGAGATCAATCGAGCCAAATATGAAAGACGCAAGGCTCGTGAAAAAGCCAAAAAGGAGGAAGAACGGAGAAAACGTGAAGAAGAAGAAAGACTTGGCATCGTGTCGACAACCCCCAATGGTCAGATGACGGAATCTCCTTCCGATGAGATCCGAGTACAGCCTCACCGCCCTCCCCTTATTGACTCTCCCCTCCAACCTCCGATCACACCTACGCAACCTTATATTACCCCTCCCTATCCTGCCCATCTGTCTTATCCGGCTCCAAGGCCTTTGTCCTACCCGGCACAGCCGCCTTCTATGGCGCACTCATCCTCATTACCACAGAATGGCAATAATGTTTCTATTGGCCAATATCCAGAATCGTCTCAAAGGCCCATTCCACCGTTCCACCATACTCTCCCTCCTACGCCGTATCCCGATCGTTCTCCTCAGCCTTCGCTACACTCATATGCGAGCCAACAAGTGTCTCAGAACCAAAGTCCACAATCTCAGCAAATTCGTCCTCCTATTGCTCCCTACTGGTCACTACATACTACCAATCAGCCAGCTCTTAATGGACACAGTTTTAGCCCGGCTCACTCTCACTCTCCACCCTATTCAAACGGCGTTACTTCTCTTCAGTCACAGACTACGAATATCGCAACGTCCCCTCCGCAGAACCTACAGAACAATGTGTCTGGTCAAAGTAATAATTTGCCTCCTCCAATAGTACAACAACATCGCCCACCTCAGGCTCCTATTCAACCACGCCCATCACGCTCACCTGAAATAAAACAACTGCCATCCCATGGTCACTCATATCCTAGGCAGGTCTGGTCACCGGCTCCGAATGAGATGGCACCGTCGGGTCAACGAGTTCCGGCTCCAATTCAGCCCCGACCTGCGTCTCTCTCTCAGAGTCCAGTTGCACCACTGGTCTTATCTAACAGGAGTCAGGTGGGAGCTCAACCTACCCCGACGTCTTCACATTTGCCAAATCAACCGAGTTTGCCCTCAGTGCGTGTCGCCGAACCTCAACAATCTGCCGAAAGTGGTGAGCGTGTGGAGGAGAAAGCATTAGATACAGTTCTCAAGGCGGGGCTTGTGGAGACATTAGACAAGAAAGGCTCCGATACGACTCAGCAGAGCAGTTTGATTCTCAATGGAGCAGTAAACGACGTTGTAGAACAAGATGGCGGTGGTACAGGAAAATTAGCAAAAGAAAATCAAAGGACGAAAATGTCTTTTTTGCTAAACTAGAACTAGTCGATAGTTTTGGACGATTAGTAGCAGGCAATAAGGTCGGTATTCCAAGTACAAATCATAATTCCTGTGAAGTTCACGATCCTTTACATGAGAAGAGCATCCATTATATCTAAGATGTGGTTTGGATAGCATATACACCCACATTCCATTAATTACACAGACATACCGTGTCGAGACCCGACCATAAACAGTGAAACCACGCCCAGACGACCCTTTCTAAGCACTACACTGTAAACAAATCTAATTTCCGTTGTTCAAATGAACACCCAACATTTCCGTAAAAAATTCAACGCCGTCATCCCCCATTCCCTGTCCCAAATTCATAGAAACATCGATACCTGTCCCTGAAAGATTCATATCCCCAAAAAATTTATCCGGATCAAATTGGCGGATTGCGTCGGGAGTTTCAGTATTCGGACTACTATCTGAACTGAGTGCCTGGATAGAGGCGCTTCCAGTGGCACTTGATGTGCTTTGACCCGTCGGTGTAGTAGCATTGAGACTGTTGCTTCTGGACGACATGTAACTGAGTCTATCGACACCCCGGACATCAAACGGGACATGAGGGGTGCTCATCCAATCGTTGTTCGGCATCTGAGGATTCATCATAGGTGGAGTCGTTCCCGAGGGGGTAGTTTTTTCACTGCCTTTCGACTCGGTGGCGGCAATGTTATTGAAAATCTACAGTCAGACACAAAGGGCAGGCAGAGAGTACATGGCATTCCCCATAGCCAACACTGACATCATATGGTCGAATACTGATAACTTTCTCCAAACCATTCAAATCCGCCTCCAATTGCATAAGGAAATGTCCTGCCAGCGGAACATGTTCAGTAAAACTTTGAAGTGCAGCAAGCATCATAGTCAAATCGGACTGGAGAGATTCTCGTGATGGGCCATTTGCGGGGGGTGAAGGAGGGGTCGGCTGTCTTAGCATCTCAACAAATACTCTTGCGCCAACGTAGATACAAAATGAGGTGTAGGCGCATTGCATTGTCACGTGGACATTGGCCGTTCCTCGTATAGTCGCTGCAACCTCGAGGGCTCCCATGTGACACCGTGACGCGAGATCGCTAAGACGAAGAGGAAGTTCAGTCAGTTGAGACTTGTACAACGCTGCTTGATTGAGCAGCACGGAAGAAACAGAGAGTAGATTCTGTAGAAAAGCAGCCTGCATGTTCATACTTCCAGGAACATACTTGAGATGTTGAGGGATGCTGAATTGGATTGTCGCAAGAAGATTGTCGAGGTCACGATGACGAGTGAGATAATCCTTATCATGGTGAGGTCTGTTGACGTGCAAATTAAGTCGGCCCAGGAAAGCCGTGATGCGAGCTATGGCAGCCAGAGCGCCTATCTTATTGCGGTTGCCAGAAGATTTCGATGACGGGTATAGAGATTCTCCCGTGTTTTCACTGATAACACCGATCTAAAAGGTCAATCAAATTTATAAGAAATGAACATACGCCAGCTTGATATTCGTCATCGGATCCCGGTAAAAAAGTGGTAATATCGTCTTCATGCAAAGTTGCTGCCCAACCTGTTCCAAGACTGGCAAATTTGTCCAAAATGAAAGCCGCCCAAAAGGTCCGTCTCCTTTCCTCTTGATCAACCCAATCCCTTGGATCAGACAGAGTCTGTTTACAAAACAGGTGAGGTTCGTCGAGTCTCAACAAGTTGAAATAAACAGCCATTCTTGAGGCTCTCCCGCAATTCATCCAGGCATGGCCGAAAATGGCATGGATAAACTCAAAATAGGAAAGAAGAACAAGTGTTTGAAGAGTAGAGATCCTGTGAGGTTTAAGAGAATCGAGGGTAGTCTCTAGAAGATCCGTCAATGATCGTCGAGCACGAGTGTAAAATATGTCCTTGTATGATCGTAAAGTTGCATCGGTAGAAACAGAAGCGCCAAGGGCCCATACAGCGTAGCGGAGACACACCGGCACACCGATATTAGGGGGGAGCTGTAGTTGAGACACAAATCTGCCGCGATGCAGGAACGGGAGCATAGGATGTGCTTTCTCGAAATACGTATCTACTCTAACCACAATCAGCTTGAAATCAAGAGGAACTTGTACAGCCTGTTTGTGACATCTTCTGGCGGCAGCTCTTCAGTGATTCCCAAGCTTACCAGATCCCAGGCCCATTGATTATTCATGGAATTCCCATTGGCGCTCTGGGTATTCGTGTCATTGGCAAAGAGAGGAAATGCGTTGAGGTTGATGTCGTTGGAATCGTGACGAGATAGATCAGGAAAAACGGGTTGTGTCGAAAACATGTTGTGGGCAATATTGGCATCAGAAGAGGAATTGGATTGGAAAGAAAATTGATTCAGAGCTGCAGGTGCGGCAGACGCCGGAGCTGAAAGTGTTTCGAACGGTAGCGGCGAGATCCCGGGAGGGGTGGGCAGATGACTACCAGAGGACGGTGAAGTCGATTGCTGAGTTTGGTGAGTTGCGAGCAATTTCTCGAGTTGTGCAAGCCTCTGTTCAAGAGTCTGAGATTTCTGTTCAAGCTTCTTGACATAGCCTTGCTTCGGGCCAGATTTCTTCCTGGTTTCTTCATATCCACTTGATCAATCAGTAAAGATCAAAAAATTGAGGAATTACCAGGCATGACCCAGTCTTGCGCAGCTTCCGCACTTTGGTCTTGCAGAATCACACTTGAGCTTCCTTTTGCGACAGACGAGGCATGCTGTCAATCGCTTTTTATCTTCCGGCAGAGCAGTACTTGTCGGCGTCATTTGGGGCACTTGAGTATCGACGGTAGGCGACGTGGTAGATGGAGACTTTTGTACAGAAGGGGCAATATTCAGATGCTGCTGTTGAGAAGGGGGCGGAAATTGAGACAGGAATTGACCAGAAGGAGCAGGATCCATGTACCTGCTCTCAAGTGCTCAGTATGAAGGAAATGATGTCCTTAACTCCAGAGATGAGTCCGACAAAGGTGTGGAAACGAAGATTATTCGAAGAATTGGACAAAATGTTGAGGATGAGAAAAGAGGGAGGACACGTACAACACGCAGTGGGCGGATATTAGTGATAAACGCAAGTGAATGAAAGGGTAATCAATCACGGGTAACACAGCCTGCCTGGCAAGCCTGGCCTTATTTTTCGCTTAGTTACGTCCTACCATTTGCATATCTTCAGCTGTTTGACGGCATTGCGATAGATTAACCGCCACTACAGGGCTTCCTCGAAGGACTGCAGATGATTCCCAGCCAACCAAACGAAAATTGTCGAATCGACTGCCGTTTTCGTCAGTATTTCCGTCGGCCCAATTTGTCTCTCCGCTCCGACTCTGTCCAATCATGAGTGCTTATGTACTCCTGATGCCTGCATCATGCCGTGATCTGGCCATCAAAACGGGTTGTCTGACCGGTCTGGCCAATCACCCCACTGTTGCACGCACGGCGTCTGATTAAAAATCCAACTTTGCCCATTCTGTCTCATGCCTTCATCAGAAAGCGGCCCGTATCTCCGAGATATCTCCGATGGCCACGTTGCACTTTGCACTTACTGGCTGGGCTGCAAAATGATGCTCCTCGCGTGGCATTGCGCGAACCGTGACTACAAACGGTCTTGGCAGTCAATGACCTGCTTTCCTGGCCCCTTGGCGGAGAACTCGTGAGTTCTGGCGTATCAAAGCTAATCCAATGCAGATTCGCGACTGCTTTCGAATTGAGAATCTCGATCTGATCCAGACACCAGCTCGTGTCTCTAGCAATACTTCGGCATGGTTAACTATAGTGTGTGCTAATTACTTAATTGGATGAAAGTATCTTAAATTGATTGAAAGACATGTCAAATCTCATCAAATATCCTATGCCCTGTACACACATAAGCTATCTATACCAATATTCATTACAAGACAACGCATAAATGAATATCATAATAACGCAAAGTCAAACTTAATCATGCACCCAGTCATGGGAAGAAAATGGAATTGTGTCCTGGAGGCTGTCCATTTCAGCTGTCTGTTGACACGATATGAGTAACATGTATTGAGGCCAACGTACCGTGGTCAACTGGTCAAACGAAGTCGAAAATAGTTCGTTGCCGCCTGAGACATTCGACATGCTTGCCAGCGGAGGTAAAGAATCTTCTACCGAGACGTCTGCACAATAAGCATACGAGATTGCAAGCTTTTAGATCTGACCTGCAGAACTGCGCAAATTCGACATTACCTGGGACAGTCTTGGCAGCATGGGCTCCGTCATCGTTCCCGGATAGCGAGATTCCAGAAACAACACCAAGTCAGACAGTTTGACGTTCTTGATCTGGGTCCACCTAAGGTTTTCTATAGCTGGGCAACTGTTGCTGGCGCCTCTCAATCTCTTCTTCAACGACTGACGAGTCTTGAACTCCGACGCAAAAATTTTGTCACCGCATTGTAAATTTTTTTGACAACACCGACGGCAGGTTTCATTCTGATTTGATTCATCATACTGGCACTGTGACATTAGTACTCGTTTTAACCTCGATTCACCTTCTTCTTCGTGCTGCGACAATTGTAACACTTGGGGTGGCCAGCCGCACCGAACCTATTGTTCCCGGTCCGAGACGGAACAGTAGAGGGTGTGACACTTGCTAAGTCTTCAGAATGAGGGGCTGGAAAATAGGGTTGAAATGATTGAGGGGGTTCCGGTGGTACTAGATTGCCGAGCTGCTGATAATTGTAATTGTAGGAAAGATTGTTATAAGATGCTTGCACGAGATCTCCCGCCACGTAAGGCGGCGATGTGGTTTCCCTGCATACGTCAGACACCGATGGCAGAAAGGGTGGATACCAAGTCACAGGTGTCGGAATATGGGTAAAGCTGGGGGTCGTTTGCGTTGACGGCTGTCCCCCATTCCCACGAAAGAAGAGCGGAGAACGCCGAGGGGAGGCATTATGTGGATGAGTCACCAGGATCTTTCATTTATCGCAGCAACAGGGCTGCGATGAAGGCTCGAGTTATGATGGATGAAGTCTTTGACGTCTTCGATGTCTTTGAAGTCCTGTCGGAAACCGTAAACAGGGCCTGGTACAGGACTAAATACACCTCATTCAATACTGGCGAACTGAGTAAAGTCGACGTGGGTGATCTTATCAAAGGCAACGAACACACATACTCTGAAGTCTAACTATGATCCGAGAATACCGTAGTCAGCAGACCTGATTAGGGCGCAGTTCGCTAATTTTCGTGACGTGGATCCAGAGGTGCCATCCACGTTTTCATCCAGACTTGTTTGCGGATTGAAAGTTTTCCAATTTGTCTTCGCCATCCTCCCCACCACCTTACTAGCAGCTGCTCGCTGAGGTAATCTGCAGGCTGACGCGGCCAAAGGGTCCAAACTAACTTTTGCTAATTTGGGTGGGCCGCTTTGCCAACCTAGCGTCAAATAAGCTTTATAGCGAAAAACGGACGTAGAACGACAAGTTTTTTAACTTTTAACGTTCTGGGAGTTCTGCATGTGGTCTCTTTTAAAGTTAGTTCGCCGCTTGAATCTTGTATCCGGGGCATCTGAAGACCCGGATCTAGAATTCAATTTGGGATATGGCGGTGTCTTCACCCGCAACTTTAAACTGGAAGGATCGGCACAAATTGAATAAGGACATCAGATCGGCAAATCCAAATTAAAAGTCGTTATGCATATTTGAACTTTAAAAGGTGCCGCTCGTCGCTCATGCTTCAGCCACGTGAATTAAGTGACCCAAAAAATCATAGAAACGGTTGCGTTTTTCCACATTTGGGATCCGCCCCACTGTAGACCGCGTCACCGGCTACGTGGCGTCTCCGGTCTTATGGAGCTAGGAAGCTAATATTCGTCATGCCCAACTACTTCCCAAATCGGACCTGGAATGGATCACAGAATCACTGACAAGCAGGAGCCGTACTCGTTTTGGTTTTTGGTAAATCCATACGCATGTATATCTACAGAAATCATTTACAAACAATACACAGCTTTTCATGCAATACCATCATCTTCTTGCACTCGCACGCAGAGGCCCATAGTCAGGAATCAGATGTCATCTACTTCTAATCTCACTCTTCGTCGTCTTCAGGGACGCCTTCATGCATTGCTCCGTGCTGTCCACCTCTTTCGACTGCTGTAATGTAACCCGCCCTGATGACCCAATCTCCAAAGTGTTCTAGATAGTGAGATTTTTCTGTAGTAATAGGTAATCCGTACCTCCATCATGCCTCTCTAGCGCATAGCGTTTAAACATGGGCCTGAGAATTTCTAAAATTTCTTCTTCATTGACTGACGGCCTATTCGGTTAGAGTAGCTCCAGTGAGTGATTTTGCCTGTAAAGCTTATTCAAACGCTCGCCATGATAACCTCCGCCCAGCATCAAGTTGTAAGTGCCTGGAGCTTTTCCAACACATGCGAGTTCTGCTACCCACGGGCGTGCACATCCATTTGGACAACCAGTCATCCTCATTACGATGCTGGTATCTCGGAGACCAGCTTCCACAAGCGTATCTTCTAATTTTGTGATGAGAGTTGGAAGATATCGTTCACTTTCGGCCATCGCCAATCCACACCTAGAAAGTCAGTAATGTCATTAGATTCGAGCCTTACGTTGGGAACGCAACGCATGCAGAGCTATACAGTTAGCTTGTTTCGATAGACAGAACTTACGAAGACAGTCTGAGACCCGAAAAATTCAGGTTATCGAGCTTATACTTGGCCAAAATCTCTTTGATTTGGGACAAGTCTTGAGAACGAATGCCAGAGAGAATGACATGTTGATTGCCAGTCAGTCGAAAATGTCCTGACTTTGATTTAATCATATACTGTGCTATCTCCAGCAGCCCTGACTTCGCGCGTAATTCTGTGCTGTCTTCTACACGGCCTAGTTCATTGAGCAACAGATAACGGGAGGCATACCGTTCTCAATAAAAATTGTATGGCTGTACAGTCCATCATCGCCCTTCACCCAGCCGCTGAAATCATCTATATTTTTTGTAAACGGCAGGTGATCACGAGGCGGCAAAATTGACCTTCCAAGGCGAGCTTCAACTTGCTTTTTAAACTCGTCTAGTCCCATATCATCAATAGTATATTTGAGTCTACAGTGGAATTAGTATCATCTTTGGAAGTTCGTACCGTGCATGTTTGCGGTTGGTGCGATCTCCATTGTCCCTTTGGACCAACATGATAGCTTCAGCAACCTTACTAACCTCGGGCGTCGCCACAAAGCCCAATAATTGGCCCAACCGAGCGTACGTTTTTTTACTTCCATGGGTCATGCCCATCCCTCCACCGACCAATACGTTGAAACCAGATAGACCTCCAGATTCCTTGTCCTCGATAGCAATAAGTCCAACATCATGAGCGTAAACATCGGTATCGTTGACGGGAGGAACTGCAATGGTGATCTTGAATCTACTTCATCAGACCGTTCCGGTACAAGAGCAAACTTTCGTGGTAAGTAAGTGGGTCCATAGAGAGGTTCGAAGTCCTGAACTGCATCCCCTGCAACCTGCGCCTTGTTTCCATCACCATCCTGCAGCCAAATCTTTATGTCAGTTGGAGTATCAAGTCTGGAGACGTTACCTCGTGGTAGGCAGAAGTAGACGGTAGAAGGCGGGTACTGATTGCTTTCGATGCTTCGTATGCTTGAGCATGCAATTTGCTTTGCGTTGGTATTGCCGAGCACATCACGTTGCGGTTTACATCGCCACAGGCTCCAAGAGTAGTCAAAAGCGCTGTATTAATACCCCGAATTGTGGTCCGAAGATTCGATTTCAACACACTAAATTGTTAGTTGTCAGCAGATGAAAGTTGTACCCATGGAATTGAAAGGTTTGGCGAGTCGTCTAGAGGATTTAGTAACACTTGGACATGGTACGATACCAATTTGAAGGTCTCGTTCCCCCATTTTGTCGATATTTCGTCCATAGCAACCCACTGTTCTGGCTGACAAACTCCCCCTGACATTCGGACTCGAACCATGAACATATAGGCAGGTTCCAAACCTTGAGCCTTCCTTTCATCGCGAAGATCTCGATCATCTTGCATGTATGTGCCATGAAATTTGGTAAGCTGGGCATCTGATTCCGCGATCGCTCCAGTCGAAGTATCCGCAAGACCTTGGGCAATTGTGCCGCGAAGAAAGTTCGATGCGATCTTTATGTCTTCATTTGTCAATGGTTTGGGCTCCTCGATCTCAGCATCCACTTGGTCCACGCCAAGAGTCTTCCAAAGTTGGGATTCCCAAAGACTGTAGCCTGTTTCGTAACCATCTGGGTCTTGATCATCGCCTAAACCAACCGGCAGAAGTCTTATACCACCTAATTCGGCAAGTCGGGCGTCTAGGTCTTTTCCAGGTTTGTTGTAATAGATCTTATCTTCTTTGCGGGGCCAATAATGACTATCTCCCAAGGCGAAAACCCCATAGTTTATTCTGGACAGATCGAGGTCAGTGCTGTTCTTCAAGCCGTCCCACATTTCGCGCCCATTTTGGGGAAACTCTCCCTGGCCGGCCGTCGAGGTGCAAAAGATAACATTCTTCTCGTTCACCAAATCCTCGATCGGGAAGTCATCCATGGCCATCAATTTAGGTTTTAGGCCTCTTGCTTTACCACGACGACCAATCCTCTTAGCGATGCCTTCCGCGTTGCCACCATCAGACGCAAACAAAATAGTTACCGGAGGCCCTGACAACCCCTCTACAAGACTTTCGATTGCTTCCTTTGCTTTGACCTTTTTGAGACGACGTTGTTCTGAACCATGCGAATGCGAAACATAAGGAGATAAACTTACTTTTCCTTTCACCAGATGGGTAAGATGATTTTCTCTGTCGATGAAGGCCTTGAGCTCCTTTTTCACCCGTTCCGAATCTAGTTGAAAGCTGGGATCGCCCCCCACAGAGTCCGACGGGGCCCACCGATAGAGTGGCCAATACCCAGAGTCGACCGCCATCTTCGTTTCTTGGAGGATATGCAGGGGGGATTGAATCTCGGAAGTATAGGGCAGATACGCCAAGATGACTGACGGGCCATGATGCTGCTGAGCTTCGATCATCGCGTGCATGACTTGGGTGTATGAACTGTATATGGCAACTGAAGCAACATAGGCATTGCCAAAATTCATGGCATAAAGTCCAATGTCCTTCTTTCTATTCCCGAGACTCCCTTCCCCTCGCTGCGAATAGGGTTGAGAATCAATGATGAGCATGTTGACATTGGCACCGCTTGCAAGTAGATGATGAACACCGGAGGAACCAATGTCAAAAGCCCAGGATTCTGATCCGATAATCCAGGGAACTTCGGATTTGAAAAGCCACGGGTGAGCAGCTAGACTTTGGGACAAGGGGTCGCTCTGGTGCCGCAATTGTTCTACAGCTGCTGCCATAGAGTTCTCTTCCACCGTTTGACTATGGGACGTTTCAGACACCCATAGAGACATCAACGAGTTCAAATCACCATGCCACAAATTACCCTTCCTCACCTCGGCAGATACATCGTTAGTAAGCTTCCTTCTCCTTTTAAGATCGGCTAGATATTCTCCTAGGATGTACTCCGGGCTTGATGAAAATTGGTCCGATACGCCACGAGAGGAGGCAGTGTGGTTAAGGATATGCAAATTTTCTCCGAACA
>Ga0335073_10010811_pt1 | contig 12837 bp, 9 predicted proteins | sample Lox_Sample_22_FD_207093 | JGI IMG/M metagenome (GOLD analysis project Ga0335073, IMG submission 207093) | Soil microbial communities from Loxahatchee National Wildlife Refuge, Florida, United States - Lox_Sample_2.2 | ecosystem: Environmental > Terrestrial > Soil > Wetlands | place: USA: Florida...
CCCACACCAAGACCTTGCTGCTCAGAATTGCATTGAATACCCGGCGCGATGAACGCCGGGTATTCGTGTTTTTTCTGCAGATATGGCCAGAATACTCATGGGCAAGCGAATCGGGGTCGGCGCCAGGGGCCTCGTCAGGACACTATCCCCGTCGGCCGGGGGGCTAAAGGATACAATCGACCTGCCAATCCGGAACGATTCAAACTTACTCAGTTCGCGCATCCCGATTGGATCAGAAACAGTACGAAAGGAGATCGAACGATGAATCTCAAGCGATTTGTGACTCCGATGCTCGTGGTTTCGCTGGGAACATTTTTGACGGCTTCTCCGGCATGGGCCGCATCGCCGCAACCAGGCACCGGGTTCCAGGACTATGGCCGCGATCGTGGATGGGACGTACCTCCGCAGGAGCTGAACGCGATTCAACGGCAGGGGTTTCATGACGGGATAGAGGGTGCACGGAAGGATTTCGATAATCATCGCCGGCCCGATGTCAATAACCGGGATGAATACCGCAATCCGCATCTTCCGCCCGAACAGCGGGAGGCTTACCGTGACGGATTTCGGCGCGGGTATGATCGGGCGATGTCGCACCTGATGGGCGGGCGCGGTCCTGTGGTTGCGCCCCCGCCGCCGCTTGCATGGGATGCGCCGCCGAATGAGTTTAACGAGATTCAACGGCGTGGATTTCACGATGGGATCGAAGGTGCGCGCAAGGACTTCGACAATCATCGCCAGCCAGACGTGAACAATCGCGACGAGTACCGTCATCCCGACGTTCCGGGGCCGTATCGACATGATTACCGCGAAGCATTTCGACGCGGCTACCAGGTAGGTGTGCAGCATTTGATGGGCGGGCCGAACCGGTATTGAGGAGGTTGATGCGGAACGAAGCGGCGAAGCTCGCGTTGTCCGGCTCTCAGGGGCCGGACACTGCTAGAGCGCAATCCAGCCAGCGCGGATGAGGATGAGGGATCCCGCCGCGACCATGATCCAGAGCAGGATGCCTTGGAGGAGCGGACGTACGCCAACCTGGCGAAGCGTCTGGCGGGATAGTCCTGTGCCGATGAGAAACAATGTCACGGTGAGGCCGATGATTCCCAGATGTTTGAGCGCGGGATAGGCAGTCTGGAAGGTATGGACGTAAGTATTCGCCACGGCGGCGAGGCAGAAAAAGAGAATGAACCAAGGCAACTGGATGCGCGCCTTGCTCTTTCTTAGCGCAGATGTACCGATCGAGACGGGTACGATCCACAGCGCTCGGGCCAGCTTGACGGTAGTGCCGACCGCAAGGGCGACGGCTCCAAATTTAGCCGCAGCGCCGACCACAGAGCTGGTGTCGTGGATAGCGAGTGCAGACCACAAGCCAAACTGCGTTTGCGTCATGTGCAGCATAGAGCCGATGGCGGGGAATGCGACGAGAGCGACTGAATTCAGGACGAAAATCGTTCCCAGCGATACGGCGATCTCTTCTTCGCTTGCTCCGGCAACCGGCGCCACCGCTGCGATGGCGCTTCCGCCGCAGATGGCCGTGCCGGCGGAGATGAGAAACGAGATGCGATTTTTTACGGAAAGAAGCTTGCCCAGTCCCCAACCGAGGAGCATTGCGAACGAGATGCTGAGCGCGGTGTAGACGAAACCGGATCGGCCGACGCGAATGACCTGCTGCAGGTCCATGCCGAAACCGAGGCCGACGACCGAAACCTGCAACAGGAGTTTGGACAGGCGTTTCGCATCGAGATGATAGGGGTGGACGAAGGTAAGTCCATAGGTAAGGCCCGCGACCAGCGCCAGGGGCGGCGACAGCAGGCCGCTTGCGGCAAGGATCAATCCGGCGAAGAAGAGGTTTTTGGACACACACTGAGCATGACCGGAATCGGGAGGCCAAGTCCAAGCAGAAGTCCTCATGCCCTATTTGCGCTTCTTATGACGGAGAGATTACTTCAGCTTGAGTGGGGTGGTTCCGCTTGCACCGGGACGCGCAACGAGGAAGCGCCGGAATTCCTCGGCAAGGCCCTGCAGACCGGGACCGGACGCATACGCGATGAGAAAGTCGCGCCGGAGACGGACGCCCTCAATCTCAACGATGTTAAAGCTGCGCCCGACGCGCAGATCCTTGGCAATCGCCCAGCGAGAGACGAAACCGGCACCCAATCCCGCCTCGACGGCAGACTTGATGGCCTCAGTGGAATCGAGTTCCATGGCGATTTGAAGTGAGGCGCGCTTGATGTGGTGGTGTTCGAACGCGAGCTCGATGATGCGCCGGGTACCGGAGCCGCGCTCGCGCATGAGCAGCGGAATCGTCGTGAGCTCTTGGCAGGCAACGGAACCGCGTTCGGCCCATTCATGCGCCGAAGGAACAATAAGGACCAGCTCGTCGGCGAGAAACGGCTCGGTCTTTACGTCGCGGCTGTGCGCGGGGCCCTCGATGAGGCCCACCGCAATTTGCTGCTGCACAATGGCGCTCACGATCTGCTCGGTGTTTCCGCTGATGAGCGTGGGCTGGACGCGAGGGTGTTCGCGACGAAAATCACCCAACAGGCGGGGCAGCACATATTGTGCGATGGTGGTGGATGCACCGAGGGCAAGATGGCCAGCGTGGTCGCCGCTCAACGAAGCCACTCTTTGCTCGGCCTCTGTGAGGAGCGAGTTTACCTGTCGCGCATAACCGAGCAACGTCGCCCCGGCATCGGTAAGCGCGATGCGGGATCCGGTGCGGTCGAAGAGTTGAACGCCGAGGTCCTCTTCGAGCGCCTTGATTTGCAGGCTGACAGCGGGCTGAGTAAGGTAGAGCTCTTCCGCCGCCTTGCGAAAGCTGCACTGTTCGGCCACGGTGCGAAAGACCACCAGTCGGAAGTTTTCGAGGCTTGCCATGGGTTGATTCGATTATCGAGCATCGCCGGGAAATCCGACGCGGCTGCTTTTTCAACAGCTTCTCATTGGTGGAGTACCGGCTGCGGCACTTGCAACTCGATCTTGATTTCCGGTGGCGCCAGCAGCGTGTTGTGGATCAGGCAGTGATGCACGGAGCGCATCAGGCCCTCAGTCTGCTCCTCAGTGAGGGGCACCGGGCACGACACGTGAATGCGGAAGTTACCGAGCCGGGCAGGCTGTCTGAGCTTGTCGGCGGTGACGGATACTTCAACTCCCGTTTGGACGAGATTGCGGGTATGGAGGTACTGAACGGCGTAAAAAGCAGCGCAAGAGGCCAGAGAGGCAAGCATCAACTCGGGTGGCGTCATGCCGGCATCTTCGCCTCCGTTGTCTGACGGCTGGTCGCAAATGACGGAGTGCGAACGGGATTGAATGGCGAACTTCACATGGTCGAGATGGGTGACTTTGACTTCCATGGCTCTCCTCGGCTTTCAAAGGAAGAAAGCCATCAGAGAGCACATTCGTTACACGGAGGCCGCGATTTATCTTGAGGCGGCAACTGCCGGCATGCGCAGGGACTCGAAGGCGGATCTTCAAAGTGTAGCTGTGACAGGAGATTACCTGAGCATTGGAGGCGCGAAACGCCGTTCATCCAGCGAATTGCGGCGACGCCCGAGTTTCAGTGCACGGCGGCGGCGTTCCCGCGGCGCCTGGCTTTCTTGAAGAGCCAAACCAGTAAAACGCACGCGAAGCAGAGGAGCGCCGTCCATCGGAAGACGTCAACGAAGGCCCATAACAGAGCTTGCTGACCCAATTGACGGTAGAGATCAGAACGGGCGCCCTGGAGTGCGTCGGGCCGGGCGACGAAGTGACGCAGCGCCGCACTCAAGGACTGGGATTGCTGCTGATACCAGTCCTGCGTTCGCGGAACGTAGTTAATGATCTGGTTCTGGTGGAAGTCTGATCGCCGGACCAGCAGGGTTTGCGCCACCGAGATTCCTATCGAACCGCCGACATTTCGCACCAGGTTGAAGATTCCGCTGGCATTGCCAATCTCTTCGTTGCGCAGCGTCGCATAGGCCTGTGTGGCGATGGGAACAAAAACAAAGCTCAGGGCAAAGCCCGTAATAATGATCGGCCAGAGCAGCGTTGTAGGGCTGATCTGGAGATTTACATTGCCGAAGAGCAGGGAGGTAATTCCGAAGACCAGGAATCCGAAGGTTAATAGATAGCGGGGATCGAGCCTGTCACCGAGAAAACCGATGACCGGCATGCCAAGGATGGATCCGATGCCGCGTGGCGCCACCACAATGCCCGCGGCGAACGCCGTGTAACCGAGCAGTTCCTGGTAGAAAAGCGGCAGCAGGGTAATCATTGAATAGATTGCGACGCCCAGCATGAAAATCAGGAGGCACCCCACGGCGAAATTCCTGTCCTTCAAGGTGCGTAGATTGACGGCCGCGTTTCTGGCCTGGATGGAGTGAACGATGAACCAGATAAATGCGATGGAAAATGCTGCGACCGCGAATCGCACCCAGGGTGCGCCGAACCAGTCGACTTCCTGGCCCTTGTCGAGGACGACTTGCAGGCAACCGGTCCAGATGATGAGAAGTCCGAAGCCGAGGTTGTCGAATTTGCCGGGCTTGGCGTTCTTCACGTAGTCGGGATCTTTGACGAAACGGCCGATCATAAATGCGGCCAAAATACCGACTGGAATATTGATGTAGAAGGCGTATCGCCAGCTGTAGGTGTCGGTGAGCCAACCGCCCAGTGTGGGGCCGAGCACGGGTGCAACCACTACTCCGAAGGCAAACACGGCCATGGCCATGCCGCGCTTCTGCGGCGGAAAACTTTCAAGAAGAATGGCTTGCGATAGCGGTTGTAGCGCCCCGCCTCCAGCACCCTGCACGATGCGGGCAATGAGTATGAAAGCGAGTGATGGCGCGGCGCCGCAGAAGAATGATGCTGTGGTGAAGATGAGAACGCAAATTACCAGAAATCTCTTGCGTCCGAAGCGGAGGGCAAACCAATTGCTGGTGGGCAGGATGACTGCATTGGCGACGAGATAGCTGGTCAGGACCCAGGTCGCCTCGTCGGTCGACGCTGAGAGCGATCCGGCAATGTAGGGCAGCGCAACCGATGCAATGGCGGTATCGAGCACCTCCATAAACGTCGCCAGCATGACGGAGATGGCAATGATCCAGGGAGATACTCCCGAAGCTTGAGCTTGTGGCGCGGTAACTTCTGCCATGCAATCCTGCCATTCAGAATGGGAAAACGCATTGATTCAGACTGGTTCAGAGATGTTGTGTGGGCAGCGACCGTGAATTCGCGCTTTTCACCTACATCGACTATCGGCATCGCGAGGGTCGCATGTGGTCTTCCGGAGATTCTCTTTTTCGAGCACGGTCTTCCTCCCTTTTCGCAGATTTGACTCAACAGTTCGGATGCGGAGGCGAAGTTCGCGGATGTCCGCACCATCCCGGCATCACGGGATGCGGGGCGAGAGGCAACGTTACAAAGCTGCGTGGTCAGAGGGCATGCGGCTGCCGGTTCGTGATGGATGCGCTTAGTGGCGCTTGAAATACTGCACTTCGCGTTCGTGCTGTTTTGCCCGTTCCAGGGTGGAGAATGTGCCGAGGTTGCGGCGCTTACCGGTGGACGCACTTTTCTTTCGCGAATAAAGGCGATACTGACCCGATTTGAGTTTTCGTATCATGCCGACGTAGATGCCCCGATGCTCGATCGTGTCGCCTTATCGCACTTCAATCCTTTCCTTTTGCCTGCTGTGACTCTCTCGACTGGCGGCTTTCAGTTCCCGCAATCTGGCTGCACTCGTGCGCGATCTGCAAGGTTTCATCTGTCGGGATGACGTATGCCTGAATCGGAGATTTCCCGGTTGAGAGGCGGCCCTCCACGTCAATAAGCGTGCGATTCTGCTCTTCATCGATTTCGAGGCCGCACCAACGCAGGCCATCGCAGACTCTCTGTCGAACCAGGGGCGTGTTTTCGGCGATGCCGCCCCCGAAGATGACCGCGTCGGCGCCCTGGAGCACGCCGAGATAGGCGCCAATGGCCTTCAGCACGCGATAGCAGAACATCTCCATGGCAAGATGCACGCGTGAATCGGTGTCGTATTCGCGCATCAGGACCCGGGTGTCGAGTGATTTGCCGGAAACACCGAGGAGGCCGGAATCCTTCTGGAGCAGGGTCATGACGTCATCGAAGGCGATGTGCTCTTGTTGCGCCAGAAATGGGATGAGTGAGGGATCGACGTCACCGCAACGGCTTCCCATCATGAGGCCCTCCAGGGGAGTGATGCCCATTGTGTTGTCTACCGATCGGCCATTTGCAATCGCCGTGATCGAACAGCCGCTTTCGAGATGCGTCGTTATCAATCTCAGTTGATCCGGTTTCTTATTTACGATGGCCGCGTAACGCTCCATCAAATAGCGGTGCGAGATGCCATGAAATCCGTAGCGGCGGATCGAGTGCTTCTTCGAGAGCTCGAAGGGGATCGCGTACGTGGCGGCCTGTTGCGGAATGGTAGAGTGAAACGCCGTGTCGAAGACGGCAAAGAAGGGGACATCTTGAAACCGGCAGCGAATTGGAAACAGGATCTCGACTGAGCGCTTGTTGTGCAAGGGAGCCCACTTGGAAAGATTGATGATTTCCCGCTCAACTTCAGCCGTCAGCTTGACCGGATGCGTGAATCGTGGACCACCATGGACCACGCGGATTCCGACACATTGAATCTGATCGAGGCTCCATGCAGGGGCCCGATCATGGCGGTGGTGTTCAAGCCAGCGAAGGATGGCGGCCGAGGCTTCGCCAAAGTTACGGGCTTGCAGCACCTCAGTGTGAGCGATGCTTTTTCCGGAATAGACAGAGAGGCGGGGTTCGTTCCCGATTCCCTCCACGATGACTTCGATCAGGCTGGTTCCGTCGGACGCGGATGATTGCGGGATGCGGCAGGCAACAATCCCTGCCTTAAGGGAGTTACTCCCCGGATTGAAGACGAGCACATCCATCGAATCGCCAACTGTATCGAGTTCCGGAATATGGCAAGTGCCAGCTAAAAGTAGGAAGCGAGGCTGATCGACCGAGTTTTCCGCGGGAGCACGAATGTCCTGGGATTTCGGGAAGCCCCGCGATAACCGTGGCCTGAACGGACAACCGTTGCCAAAGGCTGATGCATCCCACGGAAACGTCGTTGCGGGGGCGGCGGGATTCGCCCCAAGTGAAGAAAGCTGGAGGAGAGGTGGCCGGTCGCCCTTATTGGTCAGGACAAATGAAGATCTCGCTGGTCTCCTTCGGGGTTCAGTTGTTCCCTGCAGCCAATCCTTTGCCTGGAATTGAGTTTCACGAGATCGACCGGGAGACGGGCCAGCGGATCCGCCATTTGAACGTTGCCGGTGAGGACGATACTCCGGTTGATCATTCCGAAATCGTGAAGGGATATGAATACAGAAAGGGAGAGTATCTGATCGTTGAGCCGAAAGAGATTGCCAATCTGCGCGTCGAGACGAAGAGGGTGATCGAGGTCAACCAGTTTGTCGATCTGGGAGACATTGATCCTGCGCTATTTGAGAAACCGTATTTCGTTGTACCGCAGCCAAAGGCTTCGCCTGAGGCTTTTGCGGTGATGCGAAAGGCGATGGAACAGACAGGCAAAGCGGCGATTGGCGAAATCGCGTTTGGTGGGCGGGAGCATTTGATCGCGATCGCGGCGCCGCCGGATAAGGGCTTCAAGGGGCTGATGGGATACACCCTTCGATACGACGAGGAGTTGCGCAGTCGGCAGGATTACTCGACCGGGGTCGGCGAAGAGAAGGTCGACAAGAAGCAGTTGGCAATGGCAACAGAGCTGATCCGCGCCTTTTCGGCTCCTTTGCATCTCGACGAATACAAGGATGATTACGAAGCCGCACTTCGCGAACTAATCGAAGCCAAACAGAAGAATGCGCCCTTGCCGCTCGAAGCGGAACGGCCGCGGCAAGCGAAAGTGGTGAACCTGATGGACGCCTTGCGGCGCAGTGTGAATGCGGCAAGCCATAGCGAAACGAGCGGACAGCCGAGAAAAGGTCGAGCACAGAAGAAAGGGCCGATGGTGGTGAAACCTTCGCGGCGCAAGCGTAAGGCAGCGTGATGATGACAGTGCGCGCCAAACCTGTATCGAGGGCATCCCGGGCTGTCGACAAGCAACTCGAGCGCTATCGCTCCATGCGCAGCTTCAACTTGACCCAAGAGCCGAGCGGAAAGCGCGACGGTCAAGTCTCCCCGGGAAAAGAGCAGAGCCTTCCATTTGTAGTGCAGAAACATGCAGCCACGCGGTTGCATTACGGCTTTCGCCTGGGATGGAGCGGCGTTCTGAAGAGCTGGGCGGTGACCAAGGGGCCAAGCTATTTCCCCGGAGACAAGCGGCTTGCCGTACAGGTGGAAGATCATCCCATCGAATACGGGGGATTTGAAGGCGCTATCCCAAAAGGCGAATATGGCGGCGGGACGACCAGGCAGCGTTTGCCTGCGCCCGCTACGCGCTAGCCGGCGAGCAGTGAGGGCGCGCGACCGGCAAAGTTGTGCTGTGCTAAAGGCTTCGTCCGCTGTGGTGTTTGTGCGCCTCCTCAACACGGGCTGCGAGAAGCTTTTTTGCTTTCTCAAGGTTGCGACGTCGCGAGGCACTCATTCCCCTGCCGGCTCGATTGATATAGAAGGTAAGGATTCTCATCCCCGATGCAGGACCTTGCGGGTAAATACTCGTTGATGCGAGCGAATCGGCGATTGTTTCTGCGTCTTGCGTGAAAAGTGCGATGGGAGTCAGCTGGAATTCCGCCTTTCGGTCGTTGCTCTCGGCGTGTTTCGATGTGCGCATTCTATTCTCTCGTTTCCAAGTCTCTCGCTGTTATCTCTCGCGCAAAAACGATCGGCGATCCGCACACGGTTCCGGAGCGGTCCACTCGTGCGGTTGCTGAGCGTGGCTGCGCGAGGCATCAGTTCGAAGGGTCTTTGGCGATCCTTAGATCATCGGCAAGAGTTGCCGGCAGTTCATGCCCCTGTGATGCCCTGGGGACGCGTGTCGTTGCCCACGTCGAGAGCCGAGCGCAAACCCGCCGCATCTCAAATGCGCGGAGAGAATGAATTCAAGGACGGAACACTCGACGAATCTTCAGCGAGGACCTGAAGAGGGCGAGACGCTCACGAGGAATGGTGCGTATGGCAACCCGGAATTTCAGCCGATTCGACCACATGGCTGTCCATTGAGAGATCATTTCGCTGAAAAACAATCACATTGGATCGATTTTCATTGTAAATGAGCACAGGAAAGCTGAAGATTGCGCACTAGACCGGCAAACATTCAACTTCGGATGTAGAATCGTTGCAATCATGTCAGAGCAACTCAATCACCGCTCCGAGCAAATCATCAAACTTCTGCTCCGTTCAGGAACGGCCACCATCGACGAGATATTGGCCGTGGCGGGTTCTTCAGCGCCCAGCATCAGGCGGGATCTGGCGCGGCTTGAGAACCGGGGGTTGATTCGACGCACACACGGTGGCGCGACGCTGGTGGAGCCGCTGCTCTATGAGCCGTTTCGATATGACAGCTCTTTCCTGGCGCGCGAGCAGCGCAAAGCGGTAGAAAAACGGCGCATTGGACTGGCGGCCGCCGAGCTGATTCAACCGAATGAAACGGTTGGACTTAGTGCTGGTACGACGACAACGCACATCGGCCGGAGCCTGCGGCACAGGGACAAGATCCAGGTGATTACCAATGCCATCAATATCGGGATGGAGCTATGCAATCAGCCTGGCATCCGCACCTATCTCACCGGAGGTGTGATTCCCTGGGCATGGTCATTTTCGCTTACGGGCAACGCGGCTCTCACGTTTCTCGATGACGTATATATGGACAAGGTGTTCTTGAGCGTCACAGGCCTTGATGCTGAGCGTGGGGCGACGACGCTGGAGGCCGATGAGGCGCTGGTGTACCGGAAGATGCTCAAGCAGGCAAAACAGGTAATTGTGGTTACGGATTCGAGCAAATTCGGGCAGGTCAGCCCTGCTTTTATCTGCCCTGTGAGCGACATTCACGTGCTGATCACGAATGCCGGAGCACCGGCCGAAGCCACTGCTCCATTTGAGCGTCAGGCGATTCGAGTCATCCGAGCCTGAAACACGACCAGGTCATTTCAGAACCTCTGTTGCATGATCATTTTGACCCCTTCCATTCACACGGCGGTCAATTCATGTGCTCGCAATCCGCCCAATCCAATTGTGGACCTTATGGAGATTCGGGCTTCCCGAGGGCTCGAAAGCCCGGTCTTTATGCCATCCTTGTGGACATTGTGCATGATGGGGGGACGGGCTGAAAACTGTTGTTTCAGAAGCAAGTTCTGGGAATTCTGATCATTTTGGGCCATTTTGTTCATTTTTCACTTGAAATTCAACTGGCATTCAGCCTATTGTTCCTATCAACGATTCATTGCGGGTTCCGGCGGATCGATCATAACGCCCCTGAAACGGTTCGATCGATGAAGAATGAGAACCCGACGGCTGACGAGTGTAGGAGCGTCCGCCGAGCACAACTGATCCACCTTGGGAGAGTGTGATGCAAGAACAAGATCGTCCAATGCAAGACCATGGCCAATGGATTCCATGCAGGGATCAGGCCAGACCTCGATTGACCTCCTCGAGCAATTGCCTTTCTGCAAGTCCCAAGGTGAACCTGTTTTCCGCAAAGCCCCGGCCCCAAGGCTCTTGAATTCACCCGTCGATACGTGCCTGCGTATGGACTTCACAGGATTTCAAAGAAAGGTGCGATGGCAATGATTGATGCTGAGCGGGTTTTCAATCACAAGCTTTCATCAGAACAACTCAACGCCGCCCTCGAGAACTCTGGCAAGCGAGCGAGCTTCATCAAAGGGCCACCAACCCTGATCTGGCTGTTCACAATTCTGCTGATGCTTTGTCCGATGATGATGCGTGCCCAGGAATTGTCCGCGACGCTCGCGGGCACGGTCACAGACGCAACCGGAGCTGTTATTCCGCACGCCACCATTACGATTGTTCATGTCGGCGTCGGCACGGCACGCGTAGTGGAGACGGACGCAACCGGTAACTACGTAGCTCCCAACCTGCAGGCTGGTACTTATTCCGTAACCGCGGTGGCAACAGGTTTCGAGACATTCAAGGGTACGAACATCGTCCTGAATGTCGCCGAGAAGCATGCTTTCAACATTCAACTGAAAGCCGGGTCAGTGACAACGACAGTTACTGTCGAAGATAACCCGGTCTCAGTGGATACGGAAAGCAGCGCGCAGGCGGGCACTATCACCGGCAATCAGGTGAGCGAGCTTGAACTTGCCGGGCGCAACTTCCAGGAACTCGTAACTCTCCAGCCTGGCGTGGTTAACCAGATGGGCGACGAAACCGGCGCCGGCAACACAGCCATGTCAGTCAACGGCGCGCGCACTACGGCAAATAACTGGACCATCGACGGCGCCGACATCAATGACTCGGGTTCGAACGGCACGGTGATCAACGCGCCCAACGTGGACGCCATTCAGGAGTTCACGTTGCAGCGAGGCAACTACGATGCAGGCTATGGGCGGTCGGGCGGCGGCCAGGTTCTGGTGGCCACCAAGGCCGGCACCAGCTCATTCCACGGCGATGCTTATGAGTTTGTCCGCAACACAGCCCTTGATTCCAACGAGTGGTTCAACAAGCGCGCGCAAGTCGAGAATGGCGAGCCGAACAAGAATGCCGTGAACCATCACAATGTCTACGGCTACACCATTGGCGGCCCGGTTTTCATTCCCAATGTCTACAACACCGACAAGAAGAAGACCTTCTTCTTCTGGTCAGAGGAGTGGCGCAAGCAGAGCACGCCTGGCGGCGACAGCTTCCCGGCAGCCACGCAGTCCATGCTCAACGGCGTTGTGGCGGGCGACTTTACCGGCGCTCCTGCAGGGTGCGCCACGTACGACGCGGCCTCAAACACCACCACGATCTCGCCGTCCTGCTACAGCGCCAACTCGAAGGTTTACCTGACCAACGTCTTCGACAAGTTCCCGGCGAACGACGGCAACAATTACACTTTCTCTTACTCGGCGCAGAACAATTTCCGCGACGACATCGTCCGTGTTGACCATTACTTCAGCGACAAAGTCCACTTTTACGCCCGCTACATGAACGACAACATGCCGGTTGACAACCCGGAAGGCCTCTGGGCCGGCAGCAACTACCCCGGCCTCGTCGACACCCTGGTCAACTCTCCGGGCAAGAACGTCGTGGGCAACCTGACGTATGCAATCAATCCCAAGGTGGTGAACGAATTCGAGTTTGTCTGGTCGCAGGGAACGTACTTCTCGTCCATCAAGAGCGGCCAGTTCGCCACTTCGTCTACGATTAACAGCGCACTCACGGACCAATGGTCCCCTGACCCTTACGGCAAGGTTCCGATCGTCAGCATCACAGGCGTCACGGGCTTTAACGCGGGCTCCGCGCCATGGAAAGAGCGTAACCTCGACCGCACCTACTTCGACAACCTCACCTTCACTCTGGGCAGGCACACTCTGCGTACCGGCTTCCAGATTCAGCAGATGATCAAGACGGAGAACGCGGTCAACGGCGAGCCGAACTTCTCCTTCAACTCGTGGGGTGACTTCCTGGTCGGTAATGCGGCGTCGTTTACCCAGACCTTGCCGGATATCATTCCCGACCTCCACTTCATCAATAGCGAGGCCTACTTCCAGGACGATTGGAAGGTGACGCCGCGCCTGATGCTGAACCTCGGCGTACGCTGGAGCCGCTTCCCATCCGTTACCGATGTAAAGAACACGCTGTCGAACTTCGATCCGGCGTTCTACAGCTCGCAACTGGCGCCGGAGATCGATGCCAGTTCGGCATACGCAACGAACAGCACCGCGGGCAACTTCATTCCGAACCAGTACGTGAACGGCATGG
>Ga0335073_10010812_pt1 | contig 12836 bp, 13 predicted proteins | sample Lox_Sample_22_FD_207093 | JGI IMG/M metagenome (GOLD analysis project Ga0335073, IMG submission 207093) | Soil microbial communities from Loxahatchee National Wildlife Refuge, Florida, United States - Lox_Sample_2.2 | ecosystem: Environmental > Terrestrial > Soil > Wetlands | place: USA...
GCCGGCGTAGTAGCGGAACCACTCGGATCCAACCTTGGTGATGATCTGCGCCTGAGCCGGCGGGATGCCCGCGTTGAGCGATTCGAGCTCGGCGAGGATCTCGGCGTTCTCATCGATCAGATCGGCGACCCGCCACAGCACCTTCACCCGGTCATAGTCGGGCAGGCCGGACCACACCCCCGACTCGGCGGTCTCCTTGGCGCGGCCAACGGCGTCGTTGATGGCTTCGGGACCGCAATCGGTGAACTCGGTGATCTGCTCTTCGGTGGCGGGGTCGATGATCGGAATCACCTCGCCGGTGCCGGGTCGCTTGCGGATGTCGTCCAGTACGTCCTGCACCGTCATGGTGGGTGGGCCCCTTCGCCTCGTCGCGACTCTATCTCTGTAGAGATGAAGTCCTGAGTGTAACGCAGGCCCGGCAATCAGGCTCAGACGGCTGCCGCAACCAGCGGTGGGCCTTGCCTGTTGCGTCGACGCGGCTTTGACAAGGCTGCGTGCTACTTCCAGGCGAAGACTGGTTGCTCCAGCTCGTCGACGGGATCGTGGCGTCCTTCCAGGCCTAGCCAGCGAAGCTGCAGCAGCACGGCACCTGTGGGCGCGTGAATCAGGTCGTTTCCCAACGGTATTTGCACGACCGGCCGTGGGCTTTCCGGAATGCTGATGAATCGCGGTGAGTCCCCGCGCTGCAGTTGGTGCAGTCCCACTCGGTACACGGCCACGACCTCGTCGGGCGCTGGTTGAGGGTCGAGCCGGCCGCCGCCCCAGATCACCACCGGGGTGATGACGTATCCGGATCGCGTCGGATAATCGTCGAGCAAGCCAAGCACCGTTGACGCGTTCAGTTGGATGCCGACCTCCTCGGCCAGCTCCCGCAGTGCCGCGTCGACCGCACCCTCTCCCGGGTCGACCCGGCCGCCGGGCAGCGCCCACTGCGCCGCGTGCGAGTTAAGTCGAGATGCCCTGCGGCACAACAGAAATGCAGCACCGCCCGAGACGTCGACCATGCGACCGTTGAGTCCGGCCTCGGGCATCGGGCGTCCCCCGATCCAGTCGTCCACCGGCGCCGGATCGATCCTGTCCTCCCCGACCTCCGAGTCGACGAGCACCACCGCGACCGCCGCGTGCCGCTTCGTCGGATCGGCCACGACGCGACGCTCATGGCCCGCCAAATGGTCCCGGATCTGCTCGCGCAGCACCTGGTCATAGGGAATCGGCATCTCCCGAGCCTAAGCTGAGGGGCGAAATGGCTGACATCACCAAGCTGATCCTCGCCGACCACGACTGGTTCCGCGAAAGGTTCGCCAAGCTGGACGAGCTACAAGCGCAGACGCCGATCGACCATGCCGCACTCGAGCGGGTGTGGCGCCCGCTCGGCGAGAAACTCGATCTGCACGCCTACATCGAAGAGAAGATCTTCTACCCGCAGCTGCTGAAGCGCGGCGCCGACGATCCCGAAGGCGAGACGCTCGATGCCATCGGCGATCACAACGACATCCGCGACGGAGTGCGCGCCGCGAACGCGGCCGCGATCGGCACCGACGAGTGGTGGGCGGCCGTGGGACAAACCCGGCAGGCCAACGACGACCACATGGGTGAAGAAGAGCGGGAAGGACTTTCAGACTTCCGCCGTCATGCCCCGATCGGTCTTCGCGAAGCACTCGGGCGGCAGTACAGCGAGTTCATGGCCCAGCATCCCACCACCAAGGGCCTACCGATCGTCAACCGCGACCCGCAACGCTACGTGGAAGAACTCGAGGGCGCGGAGCCTGCCAAACCGGCGGACTACTCGCTGCGCATCGGCAGCCTGAAAGGCCAATGATTAGTTCGCCGTGCAGGCACGGCGAACTAATCGATCGTCAACTATTCAGTTCAGGTCAGTTCAGGTCACCCGTGGCCGGAGCCGCACCCGACACCCGGAAGACAGCCGGTACCTCCCGGTACGCCGCCCGGACCCGCGAACTGTCCACCGGAGCCACAACCGACGCCGGGCACGCAGCCTTGACCACCCGGACCACCACCGGGGCCCATGTTCTGGCCGCCGGAGCCGCAGTTGCCGTTGGCGTCGCAGCCTTGTCCGCCCGGGTCTTGCTTGAAGACGACATGCGTGGCAGTCGTGCCAGTCATTGCCGGACCGGCCGCGAAAGCTTCAGCTGCCCCCACAGGCGTAACAGCAATCGCTGCAGCAACAGCCCCACCAACTACCAGCGGTTTGATCAGATTCAATTTCGCTAACATGCTCGCCGTGTACCCGCTTCCACACATGTGCAAAACATGCCCGTCAAAATTAGCTGGCGTCAGTCCCGGTGGTTCGTGACGTTGACGACATTGCCGTCCGGCGCCCGCACGAAGAACCGACGCAAGCCCCACGCCTCGGTAGTTAGCGGATGCACGATTTCGTAGCCGAGTTCCTGTGCTTCTGCGTAAGCGCTGTCGATGTCGTCGGTGCAGACGGAAATGACCGAGTCTTCCGCGGCGGTCGCATCACGCGTCACCAGCTGGACGACCGCACGGCGGTCGGCTGAGGTAAGCCGGGCCACCCAGCCCATGTTGAACTCCTCGTTGGTCAATCCGAGGTAGTCGCCATAGAAGCTCTTGGCTGTCTCGATGTCCGTCACCCGAAGGTTGGCCATGACTTTGGTAACTTGCACGCGCTTCCCCTGTTAGACCGGCGTCGGCTCGCCACGGTGATCGCCGAAAGACCACAGGTTGCCCTCCGGATCGCGGATGGCGAATTCGTTGGCGCCGTAGTCCCTTTCGGCAGGTGGTCGCATGATTTCCGCTTTGTGGGCAAGGACGCGCTCGTACAGCGCATCCGGATCCGCGCTCACGGTATAGCCGCCAGCGGTCCCGGGTTCGCGGCACCACTCGGCGCCGGTTTGTAGCTGCCGAGCATGATCCCAAGCTATCGCCTAAGCTCTGCGCCGTGCAGTTCGCCGTCGCAATTGTGTCCCCTCCGACCTATCTGTACAGCGAGGCGTTTCGCGAAATGGCGGAGGCGTTGCATTACGCGCTTCTGGCACTTGGCCACGATTCGTTGTTGACGGATCGCCTGGACTACGACGATCGCCAGACAATCGTGCTCGGTTCGAACCTGCTCGCCCACTACGGGTTGGAGCCGCCAAAAAACGCGATCTTGTACAACTTTGAGCAAGTTTACGAGGGATCGCCCTGGCTGACGCCGGCGCTCCTTGACCTTTTCCGGCGCTACCCGGTCTGGGATTACAGTCAGGCCAACGTCGAGCGGCTCGCCGCCTGGCACGTCCCTCAGCTCACTCACGTTCGGGTTGGATACGTCCCCGAGCTGACCCGGATCGCCGCCGTCCCCGAAGACATCGACGTCCTTTTCTACGGCTCGAACAGCCCCCGTCGACGGGCTGTTCTAGATGCCTTGCGCGCTCGAGGTTTTCGTGTCGAATGGCTGTTTGGCGTGTTCGGCGCCGGCCGCGACGCGATGATCGCCCGTTCGAAGATTGTCCTCAACATGCATCTGTACGAAGCGGAAGTCTTCGAGATCGTCCGTGTTTCGTATCTGCTGGCCAATGGGCGCGCGATAGTTTCCGAGCGCGGGTCCAACCCGGCTGAGGACGCCGACCTAACATCGGGGATCGTGTTCGCGGCGTACGACGAATTGGTCGATCGTTGTGTGGAACTGCTCGGCGACGATCGCACGCGCCGTGAACTCGGCCAGCGTGGCTACCAGGCCTTCTCCGCTCGCAGTCAGGTCGACATCCTGGGCGAGATTCTATCGCCCAGCCTCGATCGATAGGACGCCGCGAACGTATAGCCTGGCCCTCGTGAGCAGCCAGCGAGTGCCGGGTGGCGTGGTACACAAGCTGCCCGCAGATCTGCGCGAGGCATTGATCGCCAACAGCGAGGTCCTCGCTGCATGGCAGGACATCACGCCTCTGGCGCGCAACGAGTTCATCTGCTGGGTCGAAGATGCCAAGCAAGACGTCACTCGACAGCGCCGCATCCGCCGGACTCGGGAGGAGCTGGAAGAAGGCCAGCGTCGGCCCTGCTGCTGGCCGGGATGCAAGCATCGCGAGCGCACCGGGAAGGCTTGACCACCCCCTTTACGGGCAAGCAGTGCGGTACTACGCTATGTGGTACTACGTACCATAGTAGATGCTCGGCTGGTCGCCTAGCAGCGGCTTTGGCCGTGAGGGGATGGTGGTCATGGGCCTCCGACCAGCAAATACCGCGGCGCGCCAAGCGCACGACATCGACGCGCGCTATCACCCTTCGGCCGCACTACGGCGTCAGCTCAACAAAGTGTTTCCGACCCACTGGTCGTTCCTGTTGGGTGAGATCGCGCTGTACAGCTTCGTGGTTTTGCTGATTACCGGCGTGTACCTGACGCTGTTCTTTGATCCGTCCATGATCGAGGTCACCTACAACGGTGCGTACCAGCCGCTGCGCGGCATAGAGATGTCGCGGGCCTACGCGTCAGCGCTCAACATCTCCTTTGAGGTGCGTGGCGGGCTGTTTGTGCGGCAAGTACACCATTGGGCCGCACTGATGTTCGCCGCCGCGATGATGGTGCACCTGGCCCGCGTGTTCTTCACCGGGGCGTTCCGGCGACCACGGGAAGCCAACTGGGTCGTCGGTTCACTGCTGCTCATCGTGACGATGTTCGAGGGATACTTCGGCTACTCGCTGCCCGACGACCTGCTGTCCGGTATCGGACTGCGGGCTGCGCTGTCCTCAATTACGTTGGGGTTGCCAGTGATTGGCACCTGGCTGCACTGGGCCCTATTCGGCGGCGACTTCCCGGGCGACATCCTGATCCCGCGGTTGTATGCCATCCATATCCTGCTGTTCCCCGGCATCATCCTGGCGCTGATCGGCGTGCATCTGGCCATGGTGTGGTTCCAAAAGCACACCCAGTTCCCCGGCCCCGGCCGCACCGAACACAACGTCGTCGGCGTACGAGTGATGCCGGTGTTCGCGGTCAAATCCGGCGCCTTCTTCGCGCTGATCACCGGCATCCTGGGCCTGATGGGCGGCCTGCTGCAGATCAACCCGATCTGGAACCTAGGGCCCTACAGGCCATCTCACGTCGCTGCCGGCAGCCAGCCGGACTTCTACATGATGTGGACCGAAGGCTTGCAGCGGCTGTGGCCGGCGTGGGAGCTATACGTCGGCCACCACACCGTTCCGGCGGGTGCTGCTGTTGCACTGGTCATGGGCGTGGTACTCGTTCTGCTGACGATTTATCCGTTCCTGGAAAAGTTTTTCTCCGGTGATCGCGCGCACCACAACCTGCTGCAGCGCCCGCGTGATGTGCCGGTGCGCACCGCAATTGGAGCCATGGCGATCGCCTTCTACATGGTGCTCACCCTGAGCGCGATGAACGACATCATCGCGTTCAAATTCCACGTCTCGCTCAACGCCACCACCTGGATCGGGCGTATCGGCATGATCGTGTTGCCGCCGTTCGTCTACTTCATCGCCTACCGGTGGGCTATCGGCCTGCAGCGCAGCGACCGGGCGATCCTCGAGCACGGCATCGAAACCGGCATCATCAAACGCCTGCCGCACGGCGCCTACGTCGAACTGCACCAGCCCCTCGGGCCGTTGCCGCTGGAGTACCAGGGCGCCGCGGTACCGACCAAGATGAACGCGCTCGGCTCCGGCGGCTCCCCCGGCTCGGGCAGCTTCCTGGTCGCCGACCCCGCCGCCGAGAACACCGCGCTCTCCGAAGCCCATCACGCCGCCGAACAACGCGCCTTCACCGCACTGCTCGATCGTCAGCGGTAACCAGCCAAACTCCCCCGTCGGGTGTGATCTTGAGCTGCTTTGGCTACAAGAGGTGCATCAGCTGTCAGGTGCACGGCACGACCGAAGGAAATGGGGTCGACCATGAAACCGATATCGCCGACGGATGCGCTGTTCCTCATCGGTGAGTCGCGTGAACATCCGATGCACGTGGGATCGCTGCAGCTCTTCGAGCCGCCCGACGACGCCGGCCCGCATTTCGCTCGCGAGGCCTACCAGGCCATGCTCGGCTGCCAGGAGATACAACCGACCTTCCGTAAGCACCCCGCCTTCTTCGGCGGCGTCACCAACGTCGGGTGGTCTTTCGACAAGCACGTCGAGCTCGACTATCACCTTCGCCGCTCGGCCTTGCCCGAGCCCGGACGCGTCCGCGATCTGTTGGAGCTTGCGTCGCAGTTGCACGGCTATTTGCTCGACCGGCACCGCCCGCTGTGGGAAGCGCACCTTGTCGAAGGTCTACAGGATGGCCGCTATGCGGTCTACACGAAATATCACCACTCCCTGATGGACGGTGTATCGGCGCTGCGGCTGATGCAACGCGCCTTCGCGTCAGATCCCGACGATGACAGGGTGCAAGTCCCGTGGAGTCTTGCCCCGCGCAAAGGTGAGTCTGGTAAAAAGCGGTTATCGCTGTTGGAAAGAGCAAGCGGCGCAGCGGGTTCGGCGTTCGCATTGGCGCCGTCCACGTTGAAGCTCGCGCGAGCAGCGCTGGTCGAACAACAGCTCGTCCTGCCGTTCCGGGCACCGCGCACCATGTTCAATGTTCGGATCGGCGGTGCGCGACGGGTGGCGGCGCAGTCCTGGCCGTTAGAGCGCATCAAGGCGGTCAAAGAAGCCGCCGGCGTGACAGTCAACGACGTGGTGCTCGCCATGTCATCCGGAGCCCTTCGTGCCTATCTCATCGACCAGAACGCGTTGCCTGATGACCCGTTGACCGCGATGGTTCCGGTCAATCTGCGTAAGGACGGCGATGACAGCGGCGGCAACATGGTCGGCACCTTCCTGTGCAATCTCGCGACGAACATCGATGACCCGGGGAAGCGGCTTGAGATCATCAGCACGTCGATTAATGACACCAAAGAGGTGTTCCAACAGCTGCCCGCCGTTGAACAGTTGGCGTTGTCGGCGTTCAACATCGGCGGGCTTTTCTTCGGGCTGATCCCCGGCTACCTGTCCACCGCCTCACCGCCGTTCAACATCGTCATCTCAAACGTCTCTACCGGCAAGTCGGAGCCGATGTACTGGCGCGGTGCGCGCTTAGACGGCAACTATCCGCTGTCGATCGCGCTCGACGGGCAGGCGGTCAACATCACCGTGACCAACAATGCCGACAACCTCGACTTCGGTCTCGTCGGCTGCCGCCGCAGCGTCCCGCACTTGCAGCGGCTGCTTGGCCACTTGGATACGTCGCTGAAGGACCTGGAACGCGCTATCGGCAAGTGAGCGGCCAGAAAAATTTTAAAAAACCAGTACCGCCGGTACGAATACTCAGCCACCTCCGTGGGTAGAGATTCAGTGAACAGTTGTTCCGGTTTCACCACCCCGACCGAACAACCACAGTCGACACGGGAGGAGTTTCAGATGCCAGAAGTCGAACTTCACCACGACGGGCACCCACGATATCGGCGGATGGTGCGATTCGACTGGTCGCAAACGCCGCTGCATTGGGTGCCCGACGATCCCTTCGCAACGCACATGATGAACGTGTTGCACCTGCTCCTCCCGGAGGGCGAGCGGCATTTCATCAAGGCCGTCCTGGAGGCGTCGTCGCTGGTCGACGACCCAGAGCTGGAGGCGGCGATCAAACCGTTCATCCAACAGGAGTCCTGGCACGCGTGGGCGCACCAAGTGGTGCTTGACCATCTCGCCGAGCAGGGCATCGACACCAAGCCGTATACCTCGAGGCTCCGCAAAACGTTGTCGGTGTCGCTGGGTGATCCGCCGAAATTCTTCCCGCCGGCAATGAAGCGCTGGTGGTTGTATCGGCGCTTGGCCGATGTGGCGGCGCTGGAACACTACACCGCGATGTTGGGCCAATGGGTGCTGCAGAACCGGGGTCTGGACTACGCGGGCACCGACCCGATGATGCTGGATCTGCTGCGCTGGCACGGCGCCGAGGAGGTCGAACACCGGTCACTGGTGTTCGACGTCTATCAGCATGTGTGCGGCAACTACCTCATCAGGGCGTTCTCGATGTTGATGACCACGCCGCTGTTCATCGGCTGGTGGATAGCCGGCGCGAAATACCTGATGGCCCACGACCCGACCATCGACCAAAAGTGGCGCTGGCGAGACTGGCTGCGCGCGGCCCGCGAATACAAATTGCCCGGCCCCTGGCAACTACTGGTTACGCAACCCGCCAGATACATGCGGCCCCATCATCATCCGGGTCCGGAGGCGGTCACGGAGATGGCGGTCGAGTACATCAAGATGTCACCGGCTGCGAAGGCCGCTCGCGAGCGGGCGCAGTTGCAGGGGAAGGCTTCCGTCTGATGAAAGTTTCGGTCGACCTTGACACCTGCGATGGCAACGGCGTGTGTATGAGCTTGTGCCACGAGGTTTTCGACGTACGTGAGGACGGACTGCACCTGCTTCAAGAGCAGCCGTCGGCGGAGCTACGCGGACCGTTGAAGGCCGCCGAAGTATCCTGCCCCACCCAGGCGATTGTGGTGGAGGACTGACGCGATGCCCAGAGATCGTCAGCTACAGCAGATCGTCGTCGTGGGTGCCGGCGTGGCGGGAATACGGGCAACGGAGACGCTGCGGCAGAACGGCTACGACGGTGCCCTCACCATCGTCGGCGCCGAACGCCACGCCCCCTACCATCGGCCACCGCTGTCGAAGAAACTGCTCAGCGGCCAGGTACACCGAGCGGGCATCGACATGGCGCCGCAATTCGATACGGATGCGCGGATGCTCAGGGGGGCCGCTGCGGTCGGGCTGGACATGTCCGCGCGGACGATCCACGTCCGCGACGAGGGGCACGACATGTCCTTGGGTTTCGACGGACTCGTTATAGCCAGCGGCGCTCAGCCGCGCGAATGGCCGGGTGGCCCAACCCCGGACGGAGTGCTGCTGCTGAGGACCGTCGAGGACTGCCTCGCCATCCGGGAACGACTCGGCTCGCGTCCTCGGGTAGTGGTAGTCGGAGGCGGGTTCATCGGCGCCGAGGTCGCCGCGACCTGCCGACTGATGGGACTGGACGTGGTGCTCATCGAGAAGGCCGCCAGCCCAATGCTGGCCGCGTTAGGCAAGGAGTTGGCCCCACGCTGGGCCGAACTGCATCGTCAGCATGGCGTGGACCTACGCGTCGGTGTGGGCGTCGACGGATTCGTCGGCAACGGACACGTCGAGGCGGTTCGACTCACCGACGGTTCGCGGGTTCCGGCCGATGTCGTCATCGTCGGCCTCGGTGTTACTCCCGCCACCGACTGGCTGGAAGGCTCGGGTTTGCGGTTGGACGACGGGGTCGTCTGCGACGCCACCGGCGCAGCCGAAGGCTGCGACGATATCGTCGCAGCGGGTGATGTCGCACGCTGGTGGCATCCGCTATATGACCGGCACCTGCGTACCGAACACTGGGACGACGCCGGACATCAGGGTGCGGCTGCGGCTCGCACGCTGCTGGCCGGCCCCGACCGCGCCAAAGCCTTCGATATGGTGCCGTATTTCTGGTCCGATCAGTATGACGTCAAGGTACAAATGATCGGAACTCCAAGCGATTACGATGCGATCGAAATCCTCGAAGGCGACCGTGGTGGATGGGAGTTCGTCGCCGCGTACGGCCGTGCCGGCCGGACCATCGCAGTGCTGGGAACGATTCCAAATCGGGTGCATGCCTACCGTGAAGCGATCAGCAACCGTGCTGAATTTCCGCCGAAGCAACCGGATTGATGATGTCGCACAGGTGATCCCATTCGGTTCGGCGCGGGTGGTGGGTTGTTGTCCCCCTGTCGCTTTCCATCACGTCAGATTTTTATCGCCGGCAGCAGTCTGGTGAGGTTCCAGAGCTGATTGCGCCGAGCCGACAGACACGAGATCGCCAGTGCAACGGCCCAAATGACGACCAACGCGATGATCGCCTGCCACAGCCGGAAATCGATCCCACCGAGTATGAGTTGACGTAATCCGTTGACCCCGTATGTCATCGGGTCGAATCGGTGAAATACCTGGAATGGTTTCGAGGTGGTTTCCACCGGGTACATGCCTCCGGCGCTGACCAACTGCAGCATGAGTAACGCCATGATCAGTACCCGCCCCACCGCCGGACCGACGAGTGCGTTGATCGCCTGTGTCGCCGCAACGAACGCGCAGGAGATCAGGATCATGAAGGCCAGCATCGCGAACGGATGAGCGGCGTGCATCCCGAGGGCGAATCGCACGACGCTGTAAAGGATGATCGCCTGCAACATCCCGATCACCACAGCCGGTAGGTAGCTGGCGAGCACTACGCGGATGGCGATCACCTCTGCGGCGATAGCGCGGTTCTGCAAGGGCCGCAGCACCATCCACAGCACGAGTGCACCGAAGAACAGCGCGAGGGTGAGGAAGAACGGCGCCATGCCGGTGCCGAAGTTGGGCGCGGCGTTCTCATGGGTGGTTTCGAGGTTGACCGGGCCGCCGATGGTGTCGGCGACAGCTTCTTTCTGCTGGTCCGTCCAGTTGGGCACCTGCTTGGCGCCCTCGGCGAGCTTGCTCGCCAGCTCCGCCGATCCCGCCTTGAGCTGCTTTGCGCCGTCGTCGAGTTTGGCGATCCCGTCGGCCAACTGGGCGTTACCGGAGGCCACTTGCTGGGCTCCGTCACGCAGTTGGGTGAGCTTGTTCGTGAGGTCCTGTCCCTTGTTGCCGATTTGGTCGAGGGCGGACCTCAGGGGGCCGGTAGCGTTTTGCGCGTCGGTGATCTGCTGGCGGATCTGCGGTGTGAACTGGTGTTGTCGCAGCTGATCCTGTATGCCGTGTAACGTCCCGACGGCATTGTTGGCGATCGGGTCTTGGCTCATGGAGAGCTGTTGAATTACCGACGTGAGCCCGGTCGCGGCAGCGTCCTGCGCCGCGGCGATGGCGTTGACCTGGTCGGCGGCCTGCTGCACCGCGGCAGTCCCGCTGCCGATCTGTGAGATCGCCTTGGTGACCGCGAGTAGCGGGTCGGTGGCCTGGTTGATCCCGTCGGAAAGCTGCTTGGCGCCGGTGGCAAGCTGCGCCGAACCGGACCGGGCGTTGTCCAGACCTGCCATCAGCTGGCCGACGCCGTCATCGAGTTGTTTCGCCCCGTCGGCGGCCTGCTTGATCCCCGCACCGGACGAAACGACCACGGAGAGCACTTGATTGACGGCTTGCCCGGATATCCGGCTCGATACGGCGTTGAGCACTTGGCTGATCGCGGTGCGGCCGATGCTTGTCGAGATGTAGTTGTTGGCGTCGTTGTAGACCGCGATCAAGCTGGCCTGTCGCGGTTGCCCTGTCACGGGCGACGCGATCGCCGCGCTGAAGTCCGGCGGCAACTCGAGCATGAAGTAGTACTTGCCGTGTTCGACTCCAGCGCGCGCCTCGTCGGGGCTCACCACGTGCCAGTCCAGGCTGCGGTCAGCCGTTAGGCTTTTGGCGATCTCATCGCCGGCGTTGATTTTCTGTCCGGATACAACCGCGCCACGGTCAGAGTTGACCAACGCCACAGGCATTTTGTTCACGTGGCCGAAGGGATCCCAGTACGCCCACAGGTACAGCGCTCCATACACGAGCGGGAGCAGCATCAGGACCACAATCGCCGCGCGGGTCATCCGGCTGCGGCCGAAACGCTTGATTTCCGAACCAAATCCGAGGCCGGCCAGCATCGTTAGCCCCTTTCCGTCAGGATGCGGTGATCGTGTAGTTCGTGGTCAGGGGCGGCGGTGCCGAGCGGATTGGTCACGCCCACAACGACGGTGCGCTGCGTCGCGATCGCGCCCAGGCGTTCGACCGCGATCGCCCGCCGGGAGTTGTCGCGGACCTGCTCGAGGTCACCGACCACCAGGATCGGGCGGTTGGAAAACAATGCGAGCGTGATCCGCAGCAAGAACAGATCCAGGTCGGATAACTCGACGATGTACGACTCCGCCGACGGCGCGGGAACCTCGCCGAACACCTGGCCCAGTTCGGCTTGGCCCGCCTGCTTCGGCACCCGCGAGTACCACGGCGCCAGCCACCGTCGCTGCTCGGCGAGCACGGTCTGCACTGTCACCGATTCCTCCAGCTCGTCGATCTCGTCAAACGCCGCGATCGAGCAGTGCCGGCGAATCGCCCGGGGCTGCGTGTCGCCGAGCACAGTCACGGTGCCGTGGGTGGGCTTCAGCCGTCCGGCCAACGTCAACAGCAGCGCGGTCTGTCCCGGTCCGCCGGGCATTTGAATAGCGTGGAAGCCCGCCGTCAGCTCGAGATCGATCTCCGAGAACAGCGGCCCGTGCTCGCCGTCCACCCCCAGCCCGGCAGCGGTGATCAGCGTCGGCTCGGATTCGGTATCCGTCGGCGTCGGCGCTGCGGCAGCATCCTGCTCGTCCATTGGTTTGCTCTCTTCTCGCAGATGGTGGACGTCAGGTCTATTCGATCAAAACCTGCGGCCGCAATGTGCGCGCGTGCCCGAATGCGGGCGATCGAAGTGAGCAGTTTGCAACAGTTGGGCAGACATTGCGCTGGCTTAACGGTGCTACCAGGCGGAAGTCGGATCTGCGTCAGTCGACGGCGTTCGACGCCGGTAGCCCAGGAAACTAGCCGCCCACAAGACCGCGGCGGCAATGAAGTGGCCAGACATGATGAACCGGTCTGTCCATCGATGAACTGAGAATGACACATCGTCTGCCCCCGCGTTTCAGCAGGCTATTTACGTCAGGCTCGCTTCGAGCGTGACGTCGATGCGCCGGTGAGGTCTGAACCGGTTATTGAGTACCGGGAGGAGGGGGCAGCTGCTGCCAGCCGTCCGCCGCCGAATACGTCCAGCCGCACGGCACATACTGGGTGTGCATCCAGCCGTCCGGCGTCGGTTCCCAGCACATCGGCGTGTCCGGGCCAGGATCCGGCGGGCCGGG
>Ga0335073_10010813_pt1 | contig 12836 bp, 8 predicted proteins | sample Lox_Sample_22_FD_207093 | JGI IMG/M metagenome (GOLD analysis project Ga0335073, IMG submission 207093) | Soil microbial communities from Loxahatchee National Wildlife Refuge, Florida, United States - Lox_Sample_2.2 | ecosystem: Environmental > Terrestrial > Soil > Wetlands | place: USA: Florida...
GATACCAAGCGCAGCGAGGATGTCCGCGCGCGCATCGGCCTGCTGTCGGAAGTCCCTTCGGCATGGGCGGAGGCGGTAAAGCGATGGTGGGCAGCCAACGCCCGATACCGCAGCGGCGAGTGGCCAGACCGGAAAACGGAATATTTGATCTATCAAACCCTGGTTGGAGCATGGCCGATCTCGAAAGAGCGGATCTCCGCTTACCTCCGAAAGGCGGTTCGCGAGGCTAAGGAGCACACTTCGTGGGTGGCCCCGAATGAAGCTTTCGAAATGGCGCTGGACCAGTTCGTGGATGGCCTTTACGGGGACGCCGATTTCGTGCGCGCCCTGGAAGAATTCGTCGCCCCGTTGCTGGAACCCGCGCGCGCCACTTCGCTCGCCATGACGGTTCTGAAATGCACCGCTCCGGGCGTTCCCGATATCTACCAGGGAACGGAATTGTGGGACCTGAGCCTGGTGGACCCCGACAACCGGCGCCCCGTGGACTATCCAATCCGCCGGCGGCTGCTGGCCGGGTTGGACAGCTTGAGCGTGGAGCAGATACTCGAGCGCAGCCAAGAGGGGTTGCCCAAACTGTGGACCATCCGGCAATGCCTGCGCACACGTGCCTGCCGCGCCGCCAGTTTCGGAGCCGAGGCGGCGTATCGCCCATTGTGGGCGGCTGGACCGAAGGCAGCGCACCTGGTGGCTTTTCAAAGGGGCGCCGACGTGATAACCGTGGCGCCGCGCCTGCGCCTGAGCATCGAGGATTGGGGCGACACCACGCTCGAACTGCCCGATGGCCGCTGGATCAACCGCTTCACGGCCGAAACCCTGGAAGGCGGCAAGGTGGAAGCCCAGACTCTGTTGCGGCGTTTCCCAGTCGCGCTCCTGGTAAAGGAGGCGGCGTGACTCTGAGCAGCCTGTGGGGCAGGCTGTCAACCCGCCTGGCCGCCGTCACAGGGGTCGTGTCGTGAGCGCATTTCGAGTCTGGGCGCCCAGCACCAAAACCACCGAAGTGTTGGTGGCGGGACGAAAACATCGGATGCTCCCCGCCAAATCACCAGGATGGTGGAGCGCGGAGATCGCCGGCATCGCGCCCGGGACGGACTACGCGTTCGTGCTTGACGGCGGCGATCCGCTCCCCGATCCGCGATCGCCGTGGCAGCCGGCCGGGCCTCACGGACCATCGCGAACTGTCGACGCGTCGTTCCCCTGGACCGATCACGGCTGGCAGGCTCCTCCCCTATCCTCTGCCGTCATTTACGAACTCCATACCGGCACATTCTCGCCGGAAGGCACATTCGCGGGCGCTCAGGCGCGGCTCGACCATCTCGCCGGCCTGGGCGTGACGCACGTGGAGTTGATGCCGGTGCAGGAGTTCTCGGGGGAATGGGGTTGGGGGTATGACGGAGTCGATCTGTATGCCCCGCACCACACGTACGGCAGCCCGGACGATTTGAAGCGTCTGGTGGATGCCTGCCACGCGCGCGGCCTGGCGGTGCTGCTGGACGTGGTCTACAATCATCTCGGCCCGTCCGGCAATTATCTCCCTCGTTTCGGCCCGTATTTTTCGAAGCGCTACCACACACCCTGGGGCGAAGCCGTGAATCTGGATGAGGCAGGCAGCGCCGAAGTTCGCCGCTTCTTGTGCGACAACGCTCTAATGTGGCTCCGCGACTATCATTTCGACGGCCTCCGTCTGGACGCCGTGCACGAGATTTACGATGCATCCGCCCGGCACTTCCTGGAACAACTCGCCACGGAGATTGCGGAGTTGCGCGCGCAGAGTGGGCGTCACCTGGGGGTCATCGCGGAGAGCGACCTCAACAATCCGCGGCTGGTGACCGCGCGGGAAGCCGGCGGTTATGGCCTGGACGCCCAGTGGAGCGACGATTTTCATCATGCGCTCCACAGCCTGCTCACCGGGGAGCGAACCGGCTACTACGCCGATTTCGGCAAGCTGGCGGATCTGGCGAAATCTCTGGAATCCAACTATGTGTACGACGGCCGATATTCCGCGTTCCGCCGCCGCGATCATGGCCGGTCCGCGGCACATCTTCCGGGATGGCGGTTCGTCGCCTGCCTGCAGAATCACGACCAGGTGGGAAACCGCGCCAGGGGCGACCGCGTCAGCGGCCTGGCCGGTGTTGCGCGGGCGAAAATCGGCGCGGCTTTGGTATTGTGCTCGCCGTTTGTGCCCTTGCTATTCCAAGGAGAAGAATTCGCCGCCACGTCGCCGTTCCAATATTTCACACAGCATCAGGACCCGGAGTTGTCACATGCGGTGTCGGAAGGGCGCAAACGGGAATTTGCGGCATCCGGCTGGGATCCCGGGGAGATTCCCGACCCGCAGGACCCACAGACTTTCTATCGGTCCAAACTCGACTGGAGCGAGGTCTCGCGCGAGCCCCATACTGGAGTATTGGATTGGTACCGTAGGTTGATTCAACTTCGCCGATCCACGCCCGCGCTCTGCGATGGCCGCCTCGGAGGTATCGAAGTCCGGTTCGACGAGGAGCGGGCATGGCTGACCATGGTGCGCGGTCGAATCGTCGTCGCGATGAGTCTGGCCGCGGCTGCTCAGTCGCTGCCGCTCCCCTTCGCCGCCTCGCTCCGCTTATGTTCGGACAACGGCGGTCTTCGCCTCTCGGAGAGTGCGGTGCGCCTCGCCGCCGATTCTGTCGCGATCCTGGAGGGCTGCTGATGTCGCGAAAAGTACTCCCCGGAAGGCCATATCCGCAGGGCGCCACGTGGGACGGCACCGGCGTGAATTTCTCCATCTACTCGGAAGGCGCCACCGGCGTCGAACTCTGCCTGTTCGATTCGCTCAATTCACCCCAGTGCCAGACGATTCCGATTCGCGAATCGATCGGCCACGTCTGGCATGGGTATGTTCCAGCGCTATGGCCGGGCCAGTTGTACGGATACCGCATCCACGGACCGTACGAACCGGAGAAGGGACTGCGCTACAACGCGGCTAAACTCCTGATCGATCCTTACGCCAAGGCCGTCGCCGGCTCCGTCGATTGGAGTGCGCCCGTGTTCGGCTATCCGCTCGGCAATGGAGACGCGGATCTCCAACTGGACGAACGCGACGATGCCGCCGCGGTTCCCAAGGGAGTGGTGATCACCTCGCATTTCGATTGGGAAAACGACCGGCCGCCGCTGACTCCTCTGCACGAGACGGTAATTTACGAAGCGCACGTCAAGGGCATGACGGCGTGTCATCCCGGCGTGCCCGAAGAGATCCGCGGCACCTACGCGGGGCTGGCGCACCCGGTTATCATCGGCCACCTGAAAAAACTCGGAGTCACCGCCGTCGAATTGATGCCGGTGCATGCATTCCTCGACGATGCCATCCTGCTCGGCCGCGGCCTGCGGAACTACTGGGGATACAACACCATCAATTTCTTCTCTCCCGAGGCCCGCTATTCAGCCGCCGGCGAGCTGGGCGGCCAACTCGGCGAATTCAAGAGCATGGTGAAGGCGCTGCATCGCGCCAATATCGAGGTCATCCTCGACGTGGTTTACAACCATACCGCCGAAGGCAATCAGTTGGGACCGACCTTGAGCTTTCGCGGGATCGACAATGCCGCCTACTACCGGCTGGTCGCCGACAATCCGCGATACTACATGGATTTCACCGGCACCGGCAACACAATCAATGTGCGCCATCCGCAAATGCTGAAGCTGGTCATGGACAGTTTGCGGTATTGGGTGCTGGAAATGCACGTGGACGGCTTTCGCTTCGATCTGGCCGCCGCCCTGGCGCGCGAGCTGCATGAAGTGGACCGCCTCTCCGCGTTCTTCGACATCATCAACCAGGATCCGGTCATTTCGCAGGTAAAGCTCATCGCGGAGCCGTGGGATGTAGGGGAAGGCGGATATCAGGTGGGGAAATTCCCACCCCTGTGGGCGGAGTGGAACGGCCGCTACCGCGATGTCGTTCGCCGCTATTGGAAGGGCGACGAAGGCCAGCTCGCCGAGTTGGGATATCGCCTGACCGGGAGCAGCGATCTCTATCAGCACGACAGCCGGCATCCGACGGCCAGCATCAATTTCATCACCGCTCACGATGGCTTCTCGCTGGAAGACCTGGTGAGCTACAACGACAAACACAATAAGCCGAATGGCGAGGAGAATCGCGACGGATCGAATGACAACCACTCCTGGAATCACGGAGCGGAGGGTCCCACGGACGATCCCCGTATCGTCGCATTGCGAGAGCGCCAGAAGCGCAACCTGATGGCGACGCTGCTGCTGTCGCAAGGTGTGCCGATGATTTGCGGCGGCGACGAGATTTCCCGCACCCAGCGCGGAAACAACAACGCCTACGCCCAGGACAATGAGATCAGTTGGTCGGACTGGAATCTTGACGACCGACGGCGGCAGCTCCTGGCGTTCATCGGCAACCTGGTCTCGCTGCGCCAGGCGCATCCCAATCTGCACCGCCGCAAGTTTTTCCAGGACCGCCGAATCGATCCGGAAGCGCCGGCGCGCGCCGTGGAAGGGGGATCCGAGGGCGACATCCGCTGGTTGCGGCCGGACGGCAAAGACATGACTCAGGAAGAATGGCACGCCGGCTGGGTGCGCTGCATCGGTCTGTATCTCAGCGGCCGGACGCTCGACGAACTGAATGCCATCGGCGAACCGGTGCGAGACGACAGTTTCCTCATCCTGCTGAATCCGCATCATGAGCCCGTACGATTCACGCTTCCCCTGATTCGCCCGGACATCGTTTGGGAACTGGTGCTGGATACCCGAACCAGCTCGGACCCCAGACCTTCCAAGGGTCCGCGCAAATTCTATACGCTCATCGACCGTTCGCTCGCGGTGTTTCGCGAAGCCAACCCGTGACATTGCGAATTCGAAACACCGTAATCCCGGGGTAAAGGTTTCATAAACTCCCAATCCCGTCGTAACTGGCTGGATTCCACATCCGTCTCCGGTTTATAGACCGGGATGATAGGGAAATGCCAGGCGAGTGATTTGTGTGTGATCGGCGGCGGTCCAGCCGGCCTTGCGGCGGCTATCGCCGCCCGGCGGCGAGGGTTGGACGTCACGGTACTCGATCATGCCACACCACCCATCGACAAGGTCTGTGGTGAGGGCATCATGCCGGACGGAGTGGATGCCGCTCGGGCAATCGGCATCCATCTCGAAGAGGCGGATGCATTCCGCTTTCGCGGAATCCGTTTCCTGGATGCGCACACAGTTGTCGAAGCTGGATTTCCCCGTGGCGCCGGCCTGGGTCTGCGCCGGACGGCGTTGCACAGCCTGCTGCTCCGATGTGCGGAGCATGTTGGCGTGCGGCTGATGTGGGGCGCCCGCGTAACCGGCATCCGCAAGGAACATGTGGTCACCGATCAGGGCATGATCGCCGCCCGGTGGATCGCCGGCGCGGATGGGACAAATTCCAATGTCCGCCGCTGGGCCGGATTGGATTCCTCCGGGCCGGATTTGGTGAGATATGGCTTCCGGCGCCACTACCGCGTCGCTCCCTGGACGGATTCCATGGAGCTCCACTGGGCCCATGGATGCCAGCTCTACATCACTCCCATTTGCGCTTCGGAAATTTGCGTGGTGCTGCTTTCACGCGATCCACGCCTGCGGCTGGATGAAGCGTTGGGCCGTTTTCCCGAGGTGGCGCGGCGTCTGGAGGGTGAATTGCCAGCCGCGGCGGAGCGCGGCGCGCCCACTATTTCGCGTCGCCTCAAACGCGTCTGCCGCGATACCGTCGCGCTGGTGGGTGACGCCTCGGGCTCGGTGGATGCCATCACCGGCGAAGGCGTCTGCCTGGCGTTCCATCATGCCGCTGCCTTGGCCGATGCCCTGGCCGCGGGCGACTTGAGCGTGTACGAGAAGGCGCACCACCGGCTGGCGCGCAGACCACGCGCCATGGCGTCTCTCATGCTCTGGCTCGATCGAAGCAGCACACTTCGCCGCGGCATCCTGAAGCTTCTTTCGGCAAATCCGGCATTGTTCGAGCGACTGCTCGCGGTGCACGTCGGTGAACTGTCGCTTCTGGATGCGGTACGTGCGTTCGTCCCGGCAATCACTCGCTAAGCAGGCCGTCAACCTTGCGTGTCCGTAACAAAAGCTTCATAATAAGCCCCATCGCCACTTTTGTCGGTCGCCAGGACCGAGAATGGTATGGAATCTCTGGCGGCTCGGAGGAAGCATGTCTCGCATCGTCCGGTGTTCTCTGATCCAGGCTGCCAACGCCGCCCCTTCGGATGCCTCGCTTGACGTCATCAAGCGCGCCATGATCGAGAAGCATCTCGCATACATCCGGCACGCAGCCGATTCCGGCGCGCAGATTATCTGTCTGCAGGAGATCTTCTTCGGACCTTATTTCTGTGCGGAGCAGACCACCCGCTGGTACGATTTCACCGAGCCCGTTCCCGACGGGACTACCATCCGCATGATGCAGGAACTGGCCCGGCAGTTGCACGTGGCGCTCATCGTCCCCGTTTATGAAGTGGAGCAGCAGGGCGTCTACTACAATACGGCTGCCGTCATTCATAACGATGGCAGCTATCTGGGCAAATACCGCAAAACCCACATTCCGCACGTGGCGCCCGGGTTTTGGGAGAAATACTACTTTCGGCCGGGAAACCTCGGGTATCCCGTGTTCGATCTTGGATTCTGCAAAATCGGCGTCTACATCTGCTACGACCGGCATTTCCCGGAAGGCGCCCGCGCGCTGGGGCTGAACGGCGCCGAGATCGTTTTCAATCCTTCGGCCACGGTCGCGGGGCTCAGCGAATATCTGTGGAAGCTCGAGCAGCCCGCGCACGCCGTCGCCAACGGCTACTTCATGGGAGCCATCAACCGCGTGGGGACGGAAGCGCCCTGGAATATCGGCGAGTTTTACGGTTCGAGCTACTTCTGCGATCCGCGCGGCCGCATCTTCGCCCAGGCATCGCGCGACCGGGACGAAGTGCTGACGGCGGATCTGGACCTCGACATGATCGCCGAAGTGCGCAAAACCTGGCAGTTCTTCCGCGATCGCAGGCCGGATATGTACGAATCGCTGGTGAAGGCGTGAACGATTCGGCGCATTCGTGGCGCAAGCACTCATGCGTGCAGCGCCGGCGCTCTCGCCGGCGTTTCGACGCCCGTGCCAATTCTGACCGGATGAGGACGGCTCGTCACGCGAGCGCCCACGCGGACAGGAGTGTCCGCGCCGCACGCACGGGTGCGCGCGCCACACTGCACAACGAGGTGCCCCTATGACAAAAGACGAGATCATTCTGGCAAACAAGGAATTCCTTTTCCCTGCGGTTTTCCACTACTTCAAAGAGCCCATGGTGGTGGTGCGAGCCAAGGATCAATATGTATGGGATGCCGACGGCCGGCAGTACCTGGACATGTTCGGCGGCATTGTCACCGTCAGCGTCGGACACTGCAACAGCCAGGTGAACGCCGCCGTCCACAAACAGCTCGATACGCTGCAGCACGTCTCAACCGTCTTCGCGAATGAGCCGCAGGCCGCGCTGGCCAAGAAGATCGCGTCGATCACGCCGGGAGGGCAACTCACCAAATCGTTCTTCACCAATAGCGGAACCGAGGCCAACGAGACCGCCATTCTGACCGCGCGCTGCTACACCGGCAATACCGAAATCGTCGCCCTGCGCCATTCCTACCACGGCCGTTCGGCGATGGCGATGGGCCTCAGCGGACAAAGCTCCTGGAAGCTGGCTCCGGCGCAGCCCGGAATCGTCCACGCGGTAAATGCCTATTGCTACCGCTGTCCGTTCGGCCTCACGTATCCCGATTGCGACGTGCGCTGCGCTCACGACATTCAAGACCTCATCCGCACCACCACGTCGGGACGCATCGCGGGATTCATCGCTGAGCCGATTCAGGGCGTCGGCGGTTTCATCACGCCGCCGAAAGATTACTTTCGCATTATCGAAGGCATCGTCCGCAGCCACGGCGGCATCTTCATCAGCGACGAAGTGCAGACCGGCTGGGGCCGAACCGGCGGCAAATGGTTCGGCATCGAACACTATGGTGTGGTGCCCGACATCATGACCAGCGCCAAGGGCCTCGGCAACGGCTCGCCTATTGGGCTGACGGTCGCCAAGCCGGCCGTGGCCGATTCCGTCAAGGGCCTCACGATTTCCACCTTTGGCGGCAATCCGGTCACCACCACGCAAGCCAAAGCCGTGCTGGATTTCATCGAAGAGCAGAACCTGATGTCCAACTGTGCGGAGACGGGCGGTTATCTGCGGGCTGGACTGGAAGAACTGCAGCGCAAGTACGAACTCATCGGCGATGTGCGCGGCATGGGCTTGCTTCAGGCGCTCGAACTGGTGGAGGATCGGAAAAGCAAAGTGCCGGCCGCGGCAGCGACTGCTCGATTGATGGAGACCGCGCGCGACAACGGGCTTCTCATCGGCAAGGGCGGGTCGTTTGGCAACGTCATCCGCATGTCGCCGCCCATGAATATCGGCAAGTCTGACGTCGACCAGTGCCTGGCGCTGCTGGATAAAAGCCTGGCGGCTTGCACCGCGGCCGTGGCGGGGAGCACCAGATGAGTGCGGGCGATTCCGAGCTTGCGGTGGCGCGGAATCTCGATCGTTTTCCCGAGATTCACCCGCCGCTCGATTCTCAATCGGCGCTGGCGGAGGCGAATCGCTGCCTCTTCTGCTTCGACGCACCTTGCACAGCCGCCTGTCCGACGCATATCGATGTCCCGCGCTTCATCAAGAAGATCGCCACAGGGAATCTGCGGGGCTCCGCGCTGTCGATTCTGGATGCCAATGTTCTGGGGTTGAGCTGCTCGCGCGTCTGCCCGGTTACCGTGCTTTGCGAAGGTTCCTGCGTCCTCCATCGGTACCATCAGAAGCCGATTGAGATCGGGCGGCTGCAGCGCTACGCCATGGATCGCTTTTATGACGCGGGAGCGAAAATCCCGAAGCAGGCCGTTATATCGGACGCCACGCGCAGGGTGGCGTGCATTGGCGGCGGTCCGGCATCGCTCGCCTGCGCCGCCGAATTGCGCCGGCAGGGGATGGCCGTAACCGTTTTTGACGATCGGCCCCTGCCCGGCGGTTTGAACACGTACGGCGTCGCCGAGTATAAACTGCGCCCCAGCGACAGCCTGCGCGAAGTGGAGATGATCCGCTCTTTGGGCGTGGAGTTCCGGCAGGCAAGCGTGGGCAAGGACATGCAGCTCCGCGATCTGGAGCGCGATTTTGAGTTCATCTTTCTGGGCCTCGGGCTGGGTTCGATGGAAAAGCTGAGAATCCCCGGCGAGGACGCACCGGGCGTGATCGATGCGCTCCGTTTCATTGCCCGCTACAAGACCCAGGCCGATTTCGAAGTGGGCCGCCGCGTGGCCGTCATCGGCGGCGGCAACACGGCCATCGATGCCGCCAATGCGGCCCTCCGGCTTGGCGCGGCTGAGGTCCACCTCTTCTATCGGCGCACCGAGCGGGAAATGCCCGCCTTCGGCTTTGAATATGAGAACTCCAAGCTGGAGGGCGTCCGGTTTCATTGGCTGGCGCAGCCGGTCGAGGTGACGGTGCGAAACGGGCGCGCCGCCGGGCTTCGCTTCGCGGAGATGCGCCTGGGCGACCGCGAGCCTTCGGGCCGCCGAAGGGTCATCCCGGTTCCGGGGTCTTCTTTCGATTTCGCCTGCGACATGGTGATTCCGGCGCTGGGTCAATCGAGCCTGGCGAACCTCCTGGACGGCACCGGCATCGAGATGAACCACGGCGCGGTTGCAGTCGACCGGCAAACCGGGCGCACCGCCAATCCGCGATATTTTGCCGGGGGCGATTGCGTGAATGGCGGCCGCGAAGTGGTGGACGCCGTGGCCGACGGCAAACGCGCCGCACTCGCGATTCTGGCGGCTCTGCGGGCGGCGCCGGCCGCAGGAGCCCAATAGCAGGAGCCCAATAATATGGCCGATCTCACCACCAACTTCGCCGGCATCCGCTGTCCCAATCCTTTCTGGCTGGCGTCCGGGCCTCCGACGAATTGCGGCGAACAGGTGATGCGCGCATTCGACGCGGGATGGGGCGGCGCGGTCTGGAAGACCATTGGCGAGCCCATCGTCAACGTCTCCTCGCGTTATTCTTCAGTCGATTGGAACGGCCAGCGCATGATGGGGCTGAACAATATCGAGCTGATCACCGACCGGCCCATCGATGTCAACCTGCGCGAGATCGCCGAAGTCAAGAAGCGCTATCCCAAGCACGCCGTCATTGCGTCGCTCATGGTGGAATCGAAGCGCGAGACGTGGCACGACATCGTCAAGCGTTCCGAGGACGCCGGCGCCGACGGGTTGGAACTGAATTTCGGCTGTCCTCACGGCATGAGCGAGCGAGGCATGGGCAGCGCCGTCGGCCAGGTGCCCGAGTATTCCTGCATGATCACGGAGTGGGTGAAGGAAGTTGCGCGCACGCCCGTGCTGGTCAAGCTGACGCCCAACATCACCGACATCCGCATGGCGGCGCGGGCCGCGCGCAAAGGCCGCGCCGACGCGCTCTCCGCCATCAACACCATCAATTCCATCACCGGCATCGATCTCGATACGTTCATGCCGCGGCCCAACGTCGGCGGCAAATCGGCGCACGGCGGCTATTGCGGACCGGCGGTCAAGCCCATCGCGCTACACCTGGTGCAGCAGATCGCATCCGATCCAGAAGTGGGATTGCCAATCTCGGGCATCGGCGGTATCTGCGGCTGGCGCGAAGCCGCCGAGTTCATACTGCTCGGATGCGGCACGGTGCAGGTTTGCACGGCCGCGATGCACTACGGCTACCGCATCGTGGAAGACATGATCGACGGCTTGAGCAACTGGATGGACGAGAAAGGCTTCCAAGCCATCGACGATTTTCGCGGCCGGTCGCTGGCGCAGGTGACTGAATGGAAGCACCTCGACTTGAATTACAAGATCGTCGCCCGCATCCACGAAGACAAGTGCATCGGCTGCGATCTCTGTTATGTCGCCTGCTGGGATGGCGCGCACCAGTGCATCCATCGAGCGGGCTTCGCCAAGCCGCCTGAAGCCGAAATTGCCAGCCGCGCGAAGTTGACGGTGACGCCGATCGCCAAGCTCGACCCGGCCGCCGCCATGAACGGCAAAACCCCTCCGGAGCGGATTCCACACGTGGATGAAGCGGAATGCGTCGGCTGCAATTTGTGCTGGCTCGTCTGCCCGGTGGAAGGCTGCATCACGATGGAGAAGATCGAGACGGGCAAACCGAGTCAGACCTGGGCGGAAAGGGCGGGCGCATGACTGGTTTTATGTGGGGCAGGCTGGCAGCCTGCGGCCGATTGGCAATCGGCCTGTACGGCAAAGAGGTAGGCCTTCCAGCCGAACCCACGACTCGGATTTGCACGCGTTGCCGGCCAGGCGGACTGCCAGTCCGCCGCAGGCTGCCAGCCTGCCCCACGTAAAACTATGAACACTCTCATTCGCAACGGCACAGTCGTCACCGCCACTGCCACCACCCCCGCGGACATCCTCGTCGAAGGAGAGCGGATTTCCGGGGTCGGACCGAACCTCGCCGCGCCCGCCGGCGCCAGAATCATCGACGCTTCGGGTATGTACATCTTCCCCGGCGGCATCGATGCCCACACCCACCTGGACATGCCGTTCGGCGGCACCACCTCGGCCGACGATTTCGAAACCGGAACCCGCGCCGCCGCATTCGGAGGCACCACCAGCATCGTCGATTTCGCCATCCAGGCGCGCGGCACGCGCATGCGCGACGCGCTCGATACCTGGTGGAAGAAGGCCGCAGGCCGCGCAACGATCGATTACGGCCTGCACATGATCGTCACCGACCTGGCCAATTCCGGCCTGGAAGATATGGACGACATGGTCAACGAAGGCGTCGCCAGTTTCAAGCTGTTCATGGCGTATCCCAACGTGCTGATGGTGGACGACGCGACCATCTTCAAGGCGCTGTCGCGCACGGCCAAAAACGGCGCGCTCATCTGCATGCACGCCGAAAACGGCAGCGTCATCGACGTCATCATTGCCCGTGCGCTGGCCGAGGGCAAGACCGCGCCCATTTATCATGCGCTCACCCGTCCGCCGCGCGCCGAAGCCGAAGCCGTGCACCGCGCCATCGCCATGGCCGAAATCGCCGGGGCGCCGGTCTACATCGTGCATCTCTCGTCGGAGGACGCGCTCAACCAGGTGCGGGAAGCGCGCGATCGCGGTGTGCCGGCATTCGCCGAAACCTGTCCGCAGTATCTGCTGCTTTCCATCGAAGAACTCGAACGGCCGAATTTCGAGGGCGCCAAGTACGTCTTCACGCCGCCGCTGCGTCCCAAAGAGCATCAGCCGAAACTTTGGGACGGCCTCAAGCACGACCATCTCCAGGTAGTCTCCACCGACCATTGCCCGTTCTGTTTCGAAGACCAGAAAATTCTCGGCAAGGACGATTTCACCAAGATCCCCAACGGCGGGCCCGGCATCGAAAACCGCTTGCAACTGATCTACCACCACGGCGTGAACGCCGGCAAAATCTCGCTGAACCGGTTCGTCGAAATCACGTCGACCACGCCCGCGCGCATCTTCGGCATGTACCCGCGCAAAGGCGAAATCGCCCGCGGCAGCGACGCCGATCTGGTGATCTGGGATCCGAACGCGGTCTACACGATTAGCGCCAAGAGCCACCACATGCGCGTCGACTACTCCATGTTCGAAGGCTTCGAAGTGCGCGGCAACGCCCGCACGGTGATGTCGCGCGGCGAAGTGATCGTGGACGCAGGCCAGTTCCTCGGCAAAGCCGGCCGCGGTCAATATCTCAAACGCACAGCGCGCGGAGGCGCCTGGAAGTAGATCGATGGCTGCGCACGACCCCGCTCTGTACAACGAAGAT
>Ga0335073_10010814_pt1 | contig 12836 bp, 10 predicted proteins | sample Lox_Sample_22_FD_207093 | JGI IMG/M metagenome (GOLD analysis project Ga0335073, IMG submission 207093) | Soil microbial communities from Loxahatchee National Wildlife Refuge, Florida, United States - Lox_Sample_2.2 | ecosystem: Environmental > Terrestrial > Soil > Wetlands | place: USA...
GCAGGTAGAGATGGAATACCGTGTCGGCACGCAGGTAGCCGAGAACGTCGCTGCTGCGGGCCGACCGCAGGGTGGCGTCAGCCAGTTTCCGGATGACTGCGAGTTCCTGATCGGACAGCCCCCGGTCGGCCAGCTTGCGGAGCGCCGACAGCTCCACCAGCAGCCGCAGCTCGGTCAGGTCGCGAGGCTGGGTCGCGGCGTAACGGCCGCCCCTGGTAGCCATGGCAGCCTCCTCACGGTAGCCACAACGGCCGGACTTCTCATGAACGCTGTCCTGTAGTGTTCCCGTTCAATTGATGCCGCACTTCAAGCCAAGCATCGTGACCGGGCAATGAACATGAAGAAGCACACGCAGAACTGACAGCACGAGAAACGTGGGTCGCATCTGGCGGAGATGGCCGCCGACTAAACGGCCTCGGGTCAAGGTGGATTGTGCCGTCTGCGGGCAAGGGAGCCGCCGGTTCCGTTTGCCGACGCGCTGCGGGGCTGCGCGCCGAGTCCGGGCTGACGCAGGAGGAGCTGGCCGGGGCCGTCGAGGCCGCCGCACGGAGCCACGCCGGGGCGAGCAGGGCGGGGGCCGACGTGGCGGCGGCCACCCGGACTCTGCCGGGTGACATTGCCTCGTTCACCGGCCGACCTAACCCGCCCTTGGCCGAGGTTGTCTGGCCGGGACGGTGGCGGCGTTCGGGCCGGACCAGAGAGAATTCTCCTGGTAGCCGACAGAGAGCGGGAGGAGAGGGCGTGGCGGAGCCGCCGGTTCGGTTCGCCGGTCTGCTACGGGGGCTGCGCGCCGAGGCCGGGCTGACCCAGGAGGAGCTGGCCGGGGCGGCGGGGCTGAGCCCGCGTGCGGTCAGCGACCTGGAGCGAGGCGTGGTCACCATCCCGCACCGGGACACGGTGCGGCTACTGGCCGAGGCACTGCATCTGAGCGGCCCGGCCCGGGCCGAGTTCGAGGCCGCCGCGCGGGGCCGCGCCGGGACGAACAGGGCCTACGCCGGCGTGGCGGAAGCCACCCGGACGCTGCCCCGCGACGTCGCCTCGTTCACCGGGCGGCGGCGGGAGCTGGCCGAGCTGGCGGATTCGGCGGCGGGTTCGGGCGGGGTAGTCAGCATTTATGCGATCGGCGGCATGGCGGGCATCGGCAAGACCGCGTTCGCGGTGCATGCCGCGCACCGGCTCGCAGAGCGGTTCCCGGGCGGGCAGGTCTTTCTGCCGCTGCACGGGCACACGCCGGGGCGGCGGCCGGTGGGATCGGACGACGCGCTGGCCAGCCTGCTACTGACTGTCGGAGTCCCGGCCGTACAGGTCCCGGCCGACCCGGAGGCGCGGATGGGACTGTGGCGGGACCAGGTAGCGGGCCGACAGCTGCTGCTAGTGCTCGACGACGCGGCCGACAGCGAGCAGGTCCGGCCGCTGCTGCCCGGCGCCGGCGGCAGCCTGGTGCTCGTCACGAGCCGACGGCGGCTGACCGCACTCGAAGACGCCACCGCGATCAGCCTGGACACACTCCCGCCGGAGGAGGCCGCCGGGCTGCTGGTCCGGCTGGCCGTCCGGCCCGGGCTCAGCTCGGCCGACCCGGCGGTGGCCGAGATCACCCGGCTGTGCGGCTACCTGCCGCTGGCCATCGGGATGCTGGCCCGCCAGCTGCACCACCACCCGGCCTGGACCGCGACCGGGCGGGCCGCCGAGCTGGCGGCGGCCGTGGACCGGCTGGAGCTGCTGGCCACCGAGAACGTGTCGGTTACGGCCGCGTTCGACCTGTCGTACACGGACCTGGACGTGGACCGGCAGAGGCTGTTCCGCCGGCTCGGGCTGCACCCGGGCGCCGAGGCCGACGGCTACGCCGCCGCCGCCCTGGACGGCACGAGCCTCGCCATGGCCCGCCGCGGCCTGGAGGCCCTGTATGACCAGTACCTGCTCACCGAGCCGGTCCCGGGCCGGTACCGGATGCACGACCTGATCCGCGAGCACGCCCGGGCCTTGGCCGGGCGCCTGGACCCGGACGATGACCGGGAGCAGGCCACCGCCCAGCTGCTGGATTACTACCAGGACGCCGCCGCCCGCGCCGAGGCGCTCCTGGCCGACATCGCCCGCACCGCCCCCGCGCCGGCGGCCGGGACGACGCCGGCCGCGGTGCCCGTGCTGGCGGGCCGGGAGCAGGCGCTGGCGTGGGCGCGGGCCGAGCGGGCCAGCCTGCTGGCCTGCCTGGACCAGGCTACCGCGGCCGGCCAGCACGCCCGCGTCATCGCGTTGACCGCGGGCCTGGCCGGCCTGCTGCGCCACGACGGCCCGTGGGCCGAGGCCATCACCCGCCACGCCACCGCGGTGCGGGCCGCCCGGCACCTCGGCGACCGGCCCGGCCAGGCCAACGCCCTGACCTCCCTGGGGGACGTACGCCGGCTGACCGGGGACTATCCGGGCGCGGCCCGGGACCTGGAAGAGGCGCTGGGCATCCACCGGGACCTCGGCGACCGGCTCGGCCAGGCCAACGCCCTCACCGATCTGGGGGGCGTGCGGGTCATGACCGGGGACTTCCCGCGCGGGACCCGGGACCTGGAGGAGGCGCTAGGCATCTACCGCAACCTAGGCAGCCGACGCGGCCAGGCCAATGCAATTCTCTTCCTGGGGATCGGGAGGCGGCTGACCGGGGACTATCCGGGCGCGGCCCGGGATCTGGAGGAGGCGCTGGGCATCTACCGCGAGCTAGCCGAGCGGGGCGGTGAAGTCACGGCCCTCAACGAGGCCGGGACGCTAAGCAGGGTCCGCGGTGACCTCGCCCAGGCCGGGTCATGCCATCAGCAGGCCCTGGACCTGGCCCGCCAGATCGGCAGCCCGCGGGACGAGGCTCAAGCGCTGGCCGGCCTGGCCAGGCGCGCCCTGGACGCCGGCGACGGCGCCGGCGCCGGCGCCGGACTTCGGCAGGCGCTGGAGATCTTCCAGCGCATCGGCGCGGCCGAGGCCGCCGACGTATCCGCCGAACTGGACACCCTGTCCGGATAGGGACTCGTGCCGCCTCAACCCGCCCTTGACCGAGGTCGTCTGGCCGGGATGGTGGCGGCCTTCGCGCAGAACCAGGGAGAATTCTCTGGTAGCCGGCAGACGGCGGGAGGAGAGGGTGTGGCTGAGCGGCCGGTTCGGTTCGCCGACGTGCTGCGGAAGCTGCGCACCGAGGGTGGGCTCACGCAGCAGGAGCTGGCCGAAGCGGCCGGGCTGAGCCCGCGGGCCGTCAGCGACCTGGAGCGGGGCGTGGTCACCACCGCGCGCAAGGACACGGTGCGGCTGCTAGCCGATGCGCTGCAGCTGGGCGGCTGGGCGCGGGTCGAGTTCGAGGCGGCCGTGCCCGGCCGCGCAGGGGCGGGTGGGGTGGCGGCGGCGACCCGCACGCTGCCCCGCGATATCGCCTCGTTCACCGGAAGGCGGCAGGAACTGCAGGAGCTCGTGGACGCGGCGACCGATGCGGCGGATTCGGGCGGGACAGTCGGCGTTCATGCGATCGGCGGGATGGCCGGGATCGGCAAGACCGCGCTGGCGGTGCACGCCGCACACCGGCTCGCCGGCCGGTTTCCCGGCGGGCAGATCTTCCTGCCGCTGCACGGGCACACGCCGGGGCGGCAGCCGGTGGGCCCGGCCGACGCGCTGGCCAGCCTCCTGCTGACCATCGGCCTCCCGGCTGCGCAGATCCCGGCCGGGCTAGAGGCGCGGACCGGGCTGTGGCGGGACCGGCTAGCCGGGCGGCAGCTGCTGCTGGTCCTGGATGACGCGGCCGACAGCGAGCAGGTCCGGCCGCTGCTGCCCGGCGCGGGCGGCTGCCTGGTGCTGGTCACCAGCCGACGCCGCCTGTCCGCGCTGGAGGATGCGAGGACGATTAGCCTGGACACCCTCCTGCCGGAGGAGGCGGCCGGTCTGCTGGTCCGGCTGGCCGTCCGGCCCGGGCTCAGCTCGGCCGACCCAGCCGTCCGGGAGATCACCCGGCTGTGCGGCTACCTGCCCCTGGCGATCGGGATGCTGGCCCGCCAGCTATACCACCACCCGGTCTGGACCGTGGCCGGGCGGGCCGCCGAGCTAGCCGCCGCGGTGGACCGGCTGGAGCTGCTGGCTACAGAGAACGTGTCGGTCGCCGCGGCGTTCGACTTGTCCTATGCGGACCTGGCCCCGGACCAGCAGCTGCTGTTCCGGCGGCTCGGGCTGTACCCCGGCGCCGACATCGATGGCTATGCCGCCGCCGCCCTGGACGGCACCGGCCTGGGTCAGGCCCGCCGCAGCCTGGAGGCCCTGTATGACCAGTACCTCCTCACCGAGCCGGTCACGGACCGGTACCGTATGCACGACCTGATCCGCGAGCACGCCCGGGCCCTGGCCGGGCGCCTGGACCCGGACGATGACCAGGAGCAGGCTATCGGGCGGCTGCTGGATTACTATCAGCACGCCGCCGCCCGCGCCGACGCCCTGATCGCCCGCCAGGACCGCGCGGCCGCCCCGGCGGCCGGCACCGGGCCGGCCGCGGTTCCGGTCCTGGCCGACCGGGAGCAGGCGCTGGCCTGGGCCCGGGCCGAGCGAGCCAGCCTGCTGGCCTGCCTGGACCACGCCGCCGCGGCCGGCCAGCACGCCCGCGTCATCGCGCTGACCGCGGGCCTGGCCGGCCTGCTGCGCCACGACGGCCCGTGGGACCAGGCCATCACCCGGCACGCCACCGCGATGCAGGCCGCAAGGCTCCTCGGCGACCGACCCGCCCAGGCCGACGCCCTTACCAACCTCGGGGACGTGCGGCGGCTGACCGGGGACTATCCGGGCGCGGCCCGGGACCTGCAGGAGGCGCTGGGCATCTACCCTGACCTCGGCGACCGGCCCGGCCAGGCCGGCGCCCTCATCTACCTGGGGAAGGCGCGGCGGCTGACCGGGGACTACCCGGATGCGGCCCGGGACCTGCAGGAGGCCCTGGGCATCTACCGGAACCTCGGCGACCGGCCCGGCCAGGCCGACGCCCTCACCTACCTGGGGGTCGTACGGCTGGCGAGCGGGGATTATCCGGGCGCGGCACGCGCCTTGGAGGAGGCGCTGGACATCAGCCGCGACCTCGGCGACCGGCTCGGCCAGGCCGACGCCCTGACCAACCTGGGAGGAGTGCGGACCGTAACCGGGGACTATCCGGCCGCGGTCCGTACCCTGGAGGAGGCGCTAGACATCCACCGCGACCTTGGCAACCGCCTCGGACAGGCCGACACCCTCAACAACCTGGGGGCGGCGCGGCTGATGGCCGGGGATTATCCGGGCGCGGCCCGGGACCTGGAGGAGGCGCTGGACGTCTCCCGTGACATCGGCAGCCGACGCGGCCAAGCGGACGCTATCAGCGCCCTAGGGCTCGTCCGGCTGATGACCGGGGACTATCTGGCCGCAGCCCGGGACCTGGAGCAGTCGCTGGGCATCCACCGTGACATGGGCGACCGGCGCGGCCAGGCCAACGCCCTCACCAGCCTGGGGCGGGTGCGGCTGGCGAGCGGGGATTATCCGGGCGCGGCCCGGGACCTGGAGGAGGCGCTGGACATCTTCCGCGACATCGGCGACCGGGGCGGGGAGGTCGATGCCCTTAACCAGTCCGGGACCCTGAGCCTGGCGCACGGTGATCTGCGCCAGGCCAGGTCATGCCACCAGCAGGCCCTGGACCTGGCCCGTCACATCGGCAGCGCCCGGAACGAGGCGCACGCACTGTCCGGCCTGGCCCGCTGCGCGCTGGCCGCCGGCCGTATCGCCGAGGCCGAAGCCGGGCTGCGGCAGGCGCTGGCGATCTTCCAGCGGATCGGCGCGGCCGAAGCCGCCGGCGTTTCCGCCGAGCTGGACGCCATGTCTGAATAGTTGGCGCTCACAGCCGTCTTGCCGGTGGAGCTATTCCTCCGGCCGCAATAAAGTTATGCTCGGATACTAAACGATCTGCGGAACATACTTTCATGGAAAGTATGGTGAGGGAGCCCGAGCGTCGGCGTGATCAGGCTGGCGCTGGAAAGTACAGCAGCCCCCACGTGGAGCTGCGACTGCGGCCGGGAGGAAGTCATGCCCTACGTCCGTGTTGGCACCGAGAACAGTGCCGGCATCGAGATCTACTACGAGGATCACGGCAGCGGCCAGCCGGTAGTGCTCGTCGGCGGCTATCCACTCGACGGCAGTCACTCGTGGGAACGGCAGACCCGGGTGCTGCTGGCCGCCGGGTACCGGTGCGTCACCTATGACCGGCGCGGGTTCGGCCGCTCCAGCCAGCCCACCACTGGTTATGACTACGACACCCTGGCCGGTGACCTCAACACCCTGCTCGAGCACCTCGCCCTGCAGGACGTGGTGCTAGCCGGGTTCTCGATGGGCACCGGAGAGGTCACCCGTTACCTCGGCCGCTACGGCTCGAGGCGGGTGGCCAGGGCTGCGATGCTGGGCGTGATCCCGCCGTTCGTGCTCAAGACCGGCGACAACCCGAAGGGCGTTGACGGGCAGGTGTTCGAGGACACCAAGGCGGCGATCGTCGCTGACCGGTACGCCTTCTTCGAGTACCTCTTCAACAACCTCTACAACGTCGACACGCTCGGACCCGCCAGGGTCAGCGAGCGAGCCTGGCAGGCCTCCTTCATCGTGGCGGTCGGCGCCTCCCCCTATGCCACCTACGCCTGTGTTGACAGCTGGCTCACCGACTTCCGGGCCGACCTGACGAAGATCGACGTTCCCATCCTGGCGCTGCACGGCACCGAGGACCGGCTCATGCCCGTCGAGGCCACCGCCAGCCGACTGCCCGGCCTGGTCAAAGACCTCAAGCTGACCACCGTTGAAGGCGGCCCGCACCACCTGGGCTGGACCCACCCTGATGAAGTCAACACCGCCTTGCTGGACTTCCTCGCGAGCTGACCGCCCAAGGCTGGCCTGGCCGCCCGACGGCCAGGCCGCGATGTTCCGCGGCAACGTTCCACGGAACGCATTGGACAACCTTCCATGGAAGGTCATATGGTTCCGTGGATCGGAAGGAGCAAACGCCGTGGCCGAAGCACTGATCGTTCTCACCGGCAGCAACGTCTGGACGATGAAGGACGGATCCCCGCACACGCCCCGGCCAAGCCGGGCGACCGTTGAACATGCGGTTTACTGACCGGACTCACCAGCGCGGAGCTCTGTCTCCAGCAGGCTCATCGCTTTCAGGAAGGCTTCCTGTTCGGCCGTGTCCAGCTTGTCAAGGACGCGTGCGATGGGGCTGGCCGCGCCGTCGAGCCACTGGGCGGTCAAGGTCGCCTTGGCCGGAGTGATCCGCACGATGGTACGCCGGCGGTCATCCGGATCTGGCTGGCGCTCCACGTAGCCGGCGCGGTCAAGGTCGGCCAGGACGCCGCTGACGGTGGGCAGGCTCAGGCCGAGACGCTCGGCCAGCTCGCCGACGGTAACCGGGCCATCGCGCATTTCCTCAAGGGCGGCGGCGTGCCGCTGGCTCAGCGGAGCCTGTGCCGCCGGGGATGCCTGGTCCTGCCAGCGGCGCATCCCGCGGATGATGCGGGGGAACATCTGCATCAGCCGCAGGCACAGGTCCGGGCGCACCGGGCCGCCCGCTTGCTCCGTCAACGCGCCTCCTCGGCCCGGACGCAGGGTAACACGGGCGGCGCGCTACTTCGCGGGCTGGCCGAGCGCCTTGCGGAACTGCGACAGGAACATGCCCCGGCTCTTGATGACTTTCGCCATCCCGGCCCCGGCGACGACGCCCTGCCCGGACAACGGCAGCAGCATGACGCCGTCGTCGGGGCCGAGCGGCACCGCCATGAGCTTCATCTTCGCCGGGACGTACGGCTTTGTCGGCGCCTTGCCGTCGAGGACGGCGCGGATGCTGCCCGCCGCCGCCTTCCCCTGGGCATTCGCCCACTGGGCGAGCTTAGCCTCGGGGACGTTGTTGACATCGCCCACGGCGAACACGTCGGACTGTCCCCCGGCCCGCAGGTACCCGTCCACCTTGACGTGGCCCGTCCCATCCAGCCAGCCGTCGTGGTCGCGGAGCCAGCCGGTGTTGGGCGTGGTCCCGGTGGCCCAGATCACCGTGTCAGCCTTGATCGCCTCGCCGGCCGACGTGACGTACCGGCCGGGTTCCGGCTCGGACACGGTCACCCCGAGCCGTACGTCCACGCCGATGGCGCGCAGCCGGGCGAGCGCGCGGTCGCCGAGCTTCGGGTTATGGTTGCCGTCCAGCAGCCGCTCGCGGGCGTGAACCAGGGTTACCGGGGTATCCGGGTGCACGAGCTTGATCTCGGCGCTCAGCTCGACGCCCGCCGGGCCACCGCCGACGACCAGCACCGCAGCGGCCGCGGCGAACCGCTCCTGAGAGTCGCGGAACGCCTTCGCCGCCTCCTCGACCGTCGCGCCGACGAACCGGCCGGGCTCGTGGTACTCGGCCCCGGTGGCGATCACGGCCACGTCGTACTCAAGGGGCTCCCCCGACTTCAGGAGCACGGCCTTGTCCTCGGTGTCTAGGCCCGTCGCCGTGCCATGGACGACCCGGCCGTGGGCGAGCAGCTTGCCGTAGGAGATGAACGGCTTGTCCGTCCAGTCTCTCCGCGCGGAGGCGCGCAGCGAAGCGATCCGGTGGAAGAAGGCTTCCTTCCCGTCCACCAGGGTCACGTCGGCGACCGCGTCCAGTTCCCTGGCCAGCCGGGTGCCGGCGTAGCCTCCACCGATCACGACAACGCGCTTCGCGCTCATCGCAACGCCCTCCCGCCCGGGAATGCGGCCGGCCCCGGCACGGCCCAGCCTTTAGTTTCATTACGCTATCAAAATAATTTTGATAGCAAAACTATTCACCTGAGCGCGACCAACGTGGGCGAGACCAATGAGTGGTCAGCCGGCCGCGGCTTGCTCGATGAGGGCGGCGACCGCAGCCGGCTGCGACAGGAACACCGAATGGCTGGCGGCCACCTCGGTCACCTTGGAGCCCGCCCGCTGCGACATCGCGCGCTGCGCCGGCCTGAAGAATTATCCTATGTACCGAACGGGGCCGTCGTAACTCGCCCCCGGCCGCCGCCATCTGTCCGCTGTCTCGGCAAGCTGGCCGGCCGGCTAGTGATCGCCGACTCTCAGGTGACTCCCGGGCTGTCGCCGGTCATGGCGGTGGCGACGTACGAGCTGAGGACGACAGGGGTGAGCCGCCGGTGCTCATAGCGCAGGCTGAGCGCGAGCAGGGCGAGGCCGACGACGACGCCGATCCCCGCGGCGGCGGGCAGCGGCGCCTTGAAGGCCAGGTCGCAGAGCAGCGCGATGGTGGCCCCGCCCAGCACGCAGTTGACCGCGATGACCATGCTGGCCATGGTGAACAGGAACGACCAGCGCCCGTAGCGCACACTGTGCTGCGCTGTCGGGGACTCATCAGCCCCGAAGTAGGGCGGGGCAATCGGCGCGAGCGCGGCGTAATACCGCCTGATCAGCTCCATCCGGCGCAGCGAGACGATGTTGGCCACGCTGGTGTCGATCAGCCGGACGATGGTGAACCAGCCGAGCAAGAACACGGTCGGCAGGACCGTGAAGGCCAGCGAGGCGAACGCATGCGGCGAGGAACTGGAGAACCCGAGCGCCACCAGCCCGCTGGCCAGCGAGGACAGGTAGATGCTGACCCGGCTGCCGCTCTCGCTGATGGTCGAGCTGGCCGTGGACTGCAGCACGAAGTACTCGGTGCCGAGCGCGTTCATGAAATCCGGCGGTGGTTTCTCGTCGGCCATCAGGACCTGCCTTCCGAGGAAGCATTAAATAAGTACTATACTTCCACAGAAATTACAAGCTGATGATCACGTTGTGCCGAGGTGACGTCCGTTGAGTGCCGATCCATCCCTCCAGGCCGCCGCGGTCCCGGGGCTGATCCGCAGCGACCCGCACGAGCCAGGGATCACCCGAGAGCGGGTCAGCGGCGGGTTCCGCTATCACGACCCCTCCGGCGCCGAGGTCACGAGGCCCGAGACACTGCACCGCATCGGCGCCCTCGGCATCCCGCCGGCCTGGAAAGACGTCTGGATCTCGCCCGACCCGCTGGGCCACATCCAGGCCACGGGCGTCGACAGCCGGGGCCGGACCCAGTACCGCTACCACCAGGTCTGGCGTGAGCAGCGCGACACCCAGAAGTTCGCGCACATGCTGCGGTTCGCCGAGGCCCTGCCGACGCTGCGGTCGGCCATGGTGGCCGATCTCGGCGGCCGCCACCTCGACCGCGAGCGCGTGACCGCCGCCGCGGTCCGGCTGATCGACCTCGGCCTGTTCCGGATCGGCGGGGAGAAGTACGCCGAGCTCGATCACCACTACGGGGCGACCACGCTGCAGAAGCACGATGTCACCGTGACACGCGACGGCGTCGCGTTCGACTACATCGCCAAGGAAGGCAAGCGGCGGACGATCACGGTCACCGATCGCGCGGTCCGGTCCGTCGTGCGCGCGCTGGTCAGCAGCGACAGCACGTCGAGCTCGCTGTTCTCCTTCCAGGACGGAGACACGTGGCGGCCCCTCCGTTCGCACCAAGTGAGCACCTACATCGCCACCCGCGGCGGCGGCCACTTCACCGCCAAGGAATTCCGCACCTGGAACGCCACCGTGCTGATGGCGCTGCTGCTGGCGAACGCCGACCCGGCGCCGACCGCGCGGAGCCGCAAGAGCGCCGTGACCGCCGCCGTCCGCGGAGTGGCGGAGTGGCTGGGAGACACCCCGGCCGTGGCACGCAGCTCCTACATCGATCCCCGGGTGATCAGCCGGTACAGCTCCGACGGGCAGCTAGCCGCCATCCCCCGGCTGCCCGCCATGCTGCCCGCCGCGGCCGAGGTCGAGATCGCCGTCGCCGCGCTGCTGGCCAGCGACCCCATCGAGGCCGCCGCCACCGTGGTACGCTAGAAAGATGTTACCGTGGAAGCAAATTTCAAGGAAGTATGAGGCGCGGGTCTCAGCGCGGTGCTGCGGTCCAGCTTCGCGGGTGCTGAGCAGCTGACCATCCGCCACCAGATCCGCTTCAGAGGAGGAATCACAGATGAAGATCGCTATCCTCGGCACCGGCAAGGTCGCACACGTCCTCGGCGCCGGCTGGAAGAAGTCCGGCCACGACGTCATCTTCGGCGCCCGCGACGCCTCCGCCGCCGACCCCGACTTCGAGATCACCAGCCTGCAGGACGCCCTGGCCGCCGGCGACGTCATCGTCAACGCCATCACCGGCGCCGTCGCGCTGGAGGCCATCACCGCTCTGGACACCTCGGCCATGGCCGGGAAGACGCTGCTGGACGCCACCAACGCCGTCACCGGCACCGGGGACCTCGTCTACCCGGACTCCAGCCTCGCCGAGCATCTCCAGGCGGCCCTGCCCGCTGTGCACGTGGTGAAATCCCTGAACACGGCGGCGATCGAGGTGCAGGCCGATCCCTCCCTGGTGGGACCGGCGACGGTGTTCGTCTCCGGCGACGACCAGACGGCCAAGTCCGAGGTCAGGGGCCTGCTTCACGACCTCGGCTGGAAGGACGAGGGGATCATCGACCTCGGCGGTATCCGGACCGCCCGCGGACCGGAGAACTACATCCTGCTGTTCTTCGAGACCATCAGCGTGCTGAAGAGTCCGTTCTTCAACATTCACATCACCCGCTGATCCGGAGTACGCCATGGCTGCGCTGATCACCGCCGCCGACCTCGGCATCGACACCAGAATCAGCCAGAGGCTGCAGCGCTTCAAGGGTGTCGGGCCCAAGACCGCCGAGATCTTCCTCCGCGAAGTCCCCGACGCGCTCATCGGCACCGCCTGAATCGCGACGCAGGCGTCTGTGCATGTCACGCTCACGGCTGGAGAACACTCATGCAGTACCGGAACCTTGGCCGGACAGGCATCAAGGTCAGCCCTTACGCGCTCGGCGCCCTCATGTTCGCCACTCAGGTCGGCAACCGCGACCCGGAGGACTCGATCCGGATCATCCACAAGGCGCTCGACGCCGGCATCAACCTCGTCGACACCGCTGACTCCTATGGAGACTCAGAGGAGGTTGTCGGCCGGGCCCTTAAGGGCCGCCGGGACAACGTGGTCCTGGCGACAAAGGTCAGCCGCCCCATGGGTCCCGACCCGAACCAGCAAGGTGCCTCCCGGCGGTGGATCATCACGGCCGTGGAGAACTCGCTGCGCCGCCTGCAGACCAGCCACATCGACGTGTATCAGATCCAGCGACCCGATCCCGACACCGATATCGAGGAAACACTGTCCACGCTGACCGACCTGGTCCGCAGCGGCAAGATCCGCGCGTTCGGAACCTCAACGATGCCGGCCTCGAACCTGGTGGAGTCGCACTGGGTGGCCGAACGGCGCGGCCTGCAGCGGTTCCGTACCGAACAGCCGCCATACTCGATCTTGAACCGCAGCATCGAGCGTGAGGTCCTTCCGGTCGCGCAGCAGTACGGCATGGGCATCCTGGCCTGGGGGCCCCTCGGCCAGGGCATGCTCACCGGCCGGGTCCGCCGCGGGCGCGACACCGACGTCACCCGCGCGAAATTCTTCACGGCCTTCCGTGATGAGCAGCGCCTGGATGCGGTGGAGCGGCTGATCCCGCTCGCCGGGCAAGCGGGACTGCCGATGCCCCATCTCGCGATGGCGTTCGCGATCACGCACCCGGGTGTCACCAGCGCGCTGCTCGGTGCCCGCACCATGGAGCAGCTCGACGACCTTCTCGCCGGCGTGGACGTCGCCCTGTCCGATGAGGTCCTGGACCGGATCGATGAGATCGTCCCGCCCGGAACCGACATGGGCACCCTCGACCAGGCCTACGTGCCGCCGGCGATCCAGAAGACCGAACTGCGCCGCCGCCCGCTCGGCGAGCGCTCCGCCGCCT
>Ga0335073_10010815_pt1 | contig 12836 bp, 6 predicted proteins | sample Lox_Sample_22_FD_207093 | JGI IMG/M metagenome (GOLD analysis project Ga0335073, IMG submission 207093) | Soil microbial communities from Loxahatchee National Wildlife Refuge, Florida, United States - Lox_Sample_2.2 | ecosystem: Environmental > Terrestrial > Soil > Wetlands | place: USA: Florida...
TCGATCTGCTCGAAAAGAGCTGCGCCCGCCGAGGATGGACGATGGCCCAGGCCGCCGTGCATCGCGCACGCGATCTGTCGCTGCGCATTACACAGATTCTCGACGCAAAGCGTCCGCCTACAACGCGTGTGTGGAAGCCGGCCCTTGGACTGGTAAGCATCTTTTCGCTGGCATGCTTCGCCATCTCGTCCAGCGCCCCGCAACTGGTGACTTTTGCGCCAGACGCCTCCCATGCCGCACCGCACGTCGCGAAGGCAAGAATAGCCCCACGCGCAGACAACACAGATATGACTGCCGCAGTTGTTCCGGTATCCTTTCACCTTCCGGTAAACAGATCACTGGAACACCATACGACAGCAAAGCGGCACAACCCATCCAGGCCACCTGCGATGAAGCTGGTTGCGCAGCGCGCACCGCAACGGACCACGCCGCGAATCGTCATGGCCAAAGCCACCCGATCGGCAGCCGCCCCAACCGCGCAGATGGTTGTATTCATCCAGACGACGACCTACGGCTTCGATCAGCCCGGCAACGGTAAGAAGGCGCAGACAACGGAATCCGCTTTACAGACACAGGTTTGGCACATTCTGTTGATCGCCCCGGCGCAACTGGAAGTAACACAAAGCGCGATTTAGGGGCAAAATTTTTTAACTTTACCAACTAATTATTTAGTTATAGGAGAAACAACAATGAATGCAAGAAAGCTGAAATCGCTGCTCACACGCCGCATGGTCATTCCCGCCATCGTCGCAGGAGCTGCTCTGTCTTTAGGTGCTTACAAAGCGTTAAAACCCGGATCGGCAGTGATGGCTGCTCCATCGCCCGCCCCCGCAGCCGCGCCGCTCGATGACAGCAGCGTGGCGCCGTTGCTCTCGCTCGATCAGGCAATGGAAGCTCTTGCTGCGCGCGTCACCCCGGCGGTCGTCAACGTCACCGTCACATCGAAGGTCGGACCCCAGCAGTCGGCCAGCGATGACGACGATGGCCAGGACGGCCAGCAACAACAGCTGCCGCCGTTCTTCGGTCCCAACTCGCCCTTTGGTCAGTTCTTTCAAAACCCTCAGCAGCAGGGTCCAGCAATCGAGCACGGTCTGGGCAGCGGTGTGATCATCTCACCCGACGGCTACATCGTGACGAACAACCACGTTGTCACGGGCGCGATTGATATTCACGTGACGATGAGCAATCGCCAGGTTTATTCGGCAAAGTTGATCGGCGCCGATCCGCTGACAGATCTTGCCGTCATCAAGATTGATGCAAAGAACCTGCCCAGCATTCCCTGGGGCGATTCCTCCAAGTTGCGTCCCGGCGAGTTAGTGCTTGCCTTCGGCAATCCGTTAGGCGAGAGCTTCAGCGTAACCCGCGGAATCATAAGTGCCCTGAACCGTCCCAATCCTTCGGCAACGGATCGCCGCAAGCCCGGCGAGTTCATTCAGACGGATGCTGCCATCAACCAGGGCAACTCCGGCGGCGCTCTGGTCAACGCGCATGGAGAGCTCATCGGAATCAACACATTTATCATTTCACCGAGCGGCGCGTTCGCTGGAATGGGGTTTGCCATCCCCACGGAGATCGCTCAGCACATAGCAGACACGCTCATCAGCCAGGGAAAAGTGCGGCACGGGTTTATGGGAGTCACGATCTCTGACGTGACCCCTGACAATGCCAGGTTCTTCCAGATGAATAAAGCTGTCGGAGCGGTCGTCTCTGCGGTAGATCCTGACTCATCCGGCGGCAAAGCAGGTCTTAAGACCGGCGACGTCATCACCGCGCTCGATGGCAAACAGGTAACCGACGCCGGCGAGCTTCAGATGGAAGTCGCCGAGAGACAGGCTGGCGATACGGTCCACCTTCAGGTAACTCGCGATGGCAAAACGCTGGACATCCCCGTAACGCTGGAAGGTGCGGGTTCCCATGCGAACGAGGAAGTAGCGCAAAGCGGCAACGGCAAAGGGCGCTGGGGCTTGAGCCTTGGAAACCTGACCCCCGACATCCGCAACCAGATGCAGCTGCCCGCGAACGTGCACGGCGCTGTCATCCAGGACGTGCGCTCCGGCAGCCCGGCAGATGATGCCGGCCTCCAGTCCGGAGACGTAATTGTCTCCGTGAACCGCAAGCCCGTAACTTCAGCTTCCGAAGCAGCGCAGGCGCTTACCACCGTGCCCAGCGGACAGGATGCTCTTGTACTGGTGTGGTCAAACGGCGGCCAGGGCTTCGTCGTTCTGCACCCCTCCAACGGCTAAACACAGTAACAAATCGAAATTGCGCCGCCGGTTCGCAATCGGCGGCGCAATTTCGGCAAGCTTCCCGGCTTGCAACCTGTTTCTTTTCCCCGAGAATGCCCTTGCATGTGCCTGCATGGCATTTGCTGCAGTTGATCCGTGGCCGGCCATGCCCTGTCGCCGCCATTCCGCCCGCGATAGCTTTCCAACAGCATCCAACTCAGCAAAGCAGATCTCTGGCCGATCTCGTTTTTGCAGTAGAAACTGCGAAATCATCGAACGGCTGCGTTGCTTTCACTGACGGTGGTATAACAACCGCTGCACCTGCTTCTTGCTATGGAGGCGCTCCACAATGGAATTCCACATTTCCCGCGGCATTCGAGAAAAGCTCGACATCGACGGTCTGATCTTCAGCTATACCGGCAATGTGATCTTTGGTGATGTAGCGGCAAGCCGGAAACTGGCGGCGCAGCTCAATGCCGCGCGCGGGACCGAAGCAGATCCGGCAAAGACGATCAACGCGGGTGCGCTCTTCGCCATGGGACTGATCGACGAGCTCAGCCACGCTCTGGTCGCCCGCTATCGCAAGGACATCGACCCATCCGTTCACGCTGAAGCCATCCGCTGGTTTGCCTCCAAAGTGAAACAGGAAAACCTGGAAAAGCTGTTGCAGACCTTCGTCGAACAGTTCCCCGGCGTGGCTGTCTACCGCGGCGAATTGACTGCGGAGCAGTGGCTGAACGGAACGACCGACGGAATGCCCAACCGCGAAGCGGCGATGGAAGAACTCATGCTGCTCTGGCTGGCCAACATCAATCCCGCATTCACACCCTTTCGCGAATTATTCGACGACGACGGCCTGAAGTCGCAGACCGTCTATCAAGGCGTCACCACCTCTTTACCAGACTATCTGATCACCCGCCCGCCTGTTGCGCCCGAAGTCGGCAGTCTTTTCCACGCGCTGCGCGCTCCCATGCTCGCCTCACCCGATTCCATCACCGGTCAGCTCGAATTCATCCGCGAGCACTGGTCAAAATACCTCGGGCAGGACCTGCGCCGCCTTCTGCTCGCCATAGACGTGCTGCGCGAAGAGGAACTCGCCGTCTGGCTCCGCTTTCATCCGCCCGGCCCGGACTGGCACCGTCACGGCGCGCCCACCTGGGGAGCGCAGGGCTTCCGCGGCGATGAGTTCATCGGCTTCGAAGATGACTTCGGCCGTCGCCGCTACGCGCATGACTATCAGGCTCCTTTGAACGAATACGAAGCCTTCAGCGCCGACCAGGCCTGGATGCCCAACGTCGTGCTCGTCGCCAAAAGCACCTACGTCTGGCTCGAACAGCTGTCGAAAAAATACGGCCGCCACATCCATCGCCTCGATCAAATCCCCGACGAAGAGCTCCGCCTGCTCGCCGACCGCGGCATCACCGGCCTGTGGCTCATCGGCCTATGGGAGCGCAGCATCGCATCGAGAACCATCAAGCGTCTGCGCGGCCAGAGCGATGCCGTCGCCTCCGCCTACTCGCTCAAGGATTACAACATCGCCGAAGACCTCGGCGGACGGCACGCCTACGAGAACCTGCGCGACCGCGCCGCTCACTTCCGCATCCGCCTCGCCAGCGACATGGTCCCAAACCACATGGGCATCGACTCCGAGTGGGTCATCGACCATCCCGACTGGTTCATCTATCGCTGGCAAAGCCCGTTCCCCGCCTACAGCTATAACGGCCCCGATCTTTCCACCGACAGCCGCGTCGAAATCAAAATCGAAGACCATTACTACGACCAGACCGATGCCGCCGTAGCCTTTCGCCTGCGCCACCATCATGACGGAAGCACGCGCTACGTCTACCACGGCAACGACGGAACATCCTTCGCCTGGAACGACACCGCGCAGCTCGACTATTCCAAAGCAGAAGTCCGCGAGCAGGTCATTCAAGCGATTCTGCACGTCGCGCGTCAATTCCCCATCATCCGCTTCGACGCCGCCATGGTGCTCGCCAAGCGCCATGTGCAGCGCCTCTGGTTCCCGCTGCCCGGCGCAGGAGGCTCCATCCCCTCGCGCGCCGAAAACGCCATGTCGCAGGAAGAATTCGATGCCGCCATGCCGCATGAATTCTGGCGTGAAGTCGTCGATCGCGTCGCCGCAGAAGTTCCCGGCACGCTCCTGCTCGCCGAAGCCTTCTGGCTGCTCGAAGCCTACTTCGTCCGCACCCTCGGCATGCACCGCGTCTACAACAGCGCCTTCATGAACATGCTGCGCGACGAGGAAAACGCAAAATACAGGTCTTACCTGAAAAAAACAATCGAATTCGATACTGATGTGCTCAAGCGCTACGTCAACTTCATGAGCAATCCCGATGAGCGCACCGCCATCGACCAGTTCGGCACCGGAGACAAATACTTCGGCGTCTGCACGCTTCTCGCAACGCTTCCCGGCCTGCCCATGTTCGGCCACGGACAGATCGAGGGCTTTACCGAGCGCTACGGCATGGAGTTCAAGCGTGCCCGCATGGACGAGCAACCGAACGAGTGGCTGATCGCGCGCCATCAACTCGAGATCGCGCCGCTGCTCAAGAACCGCAGGCTCTTCGCCGAAAGCCACAATTTTGTCCTCTACGATTTCTGGAACGACCACGGCACAGTTGACGAAAACGTGTTCGCCTACTCCAACCGCCTCGATGGCCAGCGCGGCCTCATCGTCTACAACAACACCTACGGCTCAACCCGCGGCACCATCCACATGTCGGCGGGTTTCATGGACAAGGCCAGCGGCCAGCTCCGCCAGCGCAGCCTCGCCGACGGTCTCGGCGTCCCATTCGACGATTCGCTCATCCTCGCCTATCGCGACACCGCCCGCGGACTCGAATATCTCCGCCGCGCCAGAGACATCTATCATCACGGACTGAGGTTCGACCTGCGCGGCTTTCAATATGCCGTCCTGCTGCATTGGCGCGAGTTGCGCTCATCCGCTGAGTACCCGTGGGACAGGCTCTGTGACGCGCTGCACGGCGAAGGCGTCTACAGCGTCGATGAAGCGCTCACCCGTCTGCGCCTGCAGCCGCTGCATGACGCGCTCCATCAGGTCGTCAATGCTGGAAATGCCTGTTCCTTCGCCGAGGTTTCAGGAAAAGAAACAAAGAAATACCTCGACACGATAAGAAAAACACGCGCAGCCGCCTCAAAAGACCGCGCAGCATCGCTGACCAGTCCCATTCAGTTTGTGAGTGAGAGATCTGAAATCGATTCCCGCCTCCATGTATTTCTTGAAAAGTCTCAGCATTTCTTCGAGAGAGCAATAGAAAGCATCTCATCCGAAGATCGCGAAGCCCTTGCTGCTTCGTATGCCCCAGAGATAGCCGCCGCCGCGCCGGAGAGCACGCCTGCCGAGAGCGTGTCTTCTCCGGACCTTCAGCAAAGCTTCAGGAAAGATTGTGAGACGTGGGCCGCGGCCGCCATCCGTCTGCCGCTCCTTGAGCAGACCTTCTCAACCGCATGGCCATCCAATGTGCGCTATATTCTGCCCAGCAACGAGCCGGGAATTTCCATCGAACACACCTGGTCGCCCGTGCTGGCGTGGATTCTTCTGCGCAGCTTCTCGCCACAGGGCATGAGCGCTGCGCTCTTCGACAAGCTCATGTTGCGCGCCGCTCTGGCCGAAACATTTTCATCGCTCGGCATGGAAGGCGACAGAGCATGGCAAGCCGCCGCGCGCGTTCGCGTTTTGCTCGCGCACACGGATTTGCCTGCCGCTTCTCTGATGGAATCAGAAGCATTCTGGTCTGACCAAGACGTCAGATGGCTCGCTGGCGTCAACGAGTCGTCCGGCGCAACCTACTTCAACAAAGAACAGTTCGAAGAGCTGCTGAGCTGGGCCCAGCTGCCATCATTACTGGAGCTGGCGCGCCACGAGGCATTCAAGCCTTCGGCGATCGGCAAGATTGAAGACGGAATCACCAAAGCCTGCCTCGCTGCTACCGATGCGGGGTATAAGCTCGATGCATATCTGAAATTATTGACGAGCGAACAGGCACTGCAGAAATGAAGGTTAGTGCAGCCAGACTTTCTGCCAGCTGATGGACAGCGTTTTGAAGTCGGCCCCGATGGTGCCCGAAACGCCCGAACTGAACGCCACTTTGATCGACTGCCCCGCTGGCAGAGGCAGGGAAACAGTGGCGCCCATTCTACTGTTGCTCTCTCGATCGGTTGCAGGACCACCGCTCACGCTCACTGCGCCGCCGCCATACCAGGTCGCATCAAATGCGGCCCACAGACCACGCCGTATCGTATAGCTCACATGCCCCTGCAAAGCCGTCAACGGCTCCTCCGATCGGTTCACAGTGCCCGGATAATAGCTGCCGTTGTCGCTAAAAAACCACGCCCCCGCATACAGGTCGAGATAGAGCTTTCTCAGCGGATAAGAAAAGCCCACCTCCGGCTTGAATGCCCAACGGTTCGCGCCAATATTGATCAGCTTCGTGCTGTCATATTGCCCCGAAGGCGCCTGCACCGTGATGCTGGTGGCGATAATGAAACTCTGGCGACGGCGCGCAAATTCCTTCGGCGACAATGCAGGCGAACCATGCAGGTTGATCGAATACCGCAGCCGCATGTCCCCCAGTCCTGATCGATAGACCTTGCCCGCTTGCGTGCCCACATCACCCGTCACGTTGCCCCAGATATAAGGAATCGCCGCCGAAAGCAATGACTGTCTGCCAAACAATCCAAATGTGTGGCTTGCGCCGACGGTCGGCGAATAGAACGACGCATGAACATTCGTGATAGGAATCGTGGGGTCGAAGGTCACGTCACCACTGTTCCGTCCAAAGCCAAACTGGAGAAAGCTGGTGCCTACGGGAGAAGCCGAATAGACCCTCGGCTCCAGGTCCTGCGCCGTCCCGCGCGCGGAGAATAATGTGATCGCCGCTGAAAAGACCATCCACCATACGGCTCGACGCAAAAGATATCCGTCCTTCCGTTCGTGCCCGCTGCGAGATTGGCCACATCATACAACTCACTTGATTGCCTCCACTGCAACAAAAACGGCAGCCTCAATTGGCTGCCGTGATCGCCTGGATTCTTTATCCAGTGTTAATAAATCCGGAAATTCACCTCGATATTCACTTCCACCGGCACAGGACGCCCCTGATACGTGGCAGGCCGGAACTTGTATTGCCGCACCGCTTCGACAGCCTTCTCATCCAGACCCATGCCCAGCGGTCGAATCACATGCACATGCTGCGGATTTCCCTGCGCATCCACAATCACAGACACCACACAGATGCCCTGATACTTCGCGCGCCGCGCTTCGTCCGAGAACTCCGGATCAGGCGCATAGATCACCTGCGGAGCCGTAACTCCGCCGCCGGGATGATACACACCGCCGCCCGTTCCACCGCCCGAACCCGGCCCGATACCGCCGCCGGTACCCGAGCCAAGCCCGCCGCCGGAACCCGTGCCGAAGCCCGAACCCGAACCCTGTCCCTGCGACGCCAGCGCCACCTGCGTGGACTGCGGAATGCCCAGGTTCGGCATATTTGTATCCGGCATCTTGATATTCGGCATGACGACCGTCGCCGGCACCGGCAGCTTCGGCTTGTCGATCAGCAGCTTCTGCGGAGGCGTAATCTGCTCCTTGTCAAACTTCGGCAGCTTGCCCTTGGAAGCGTCCACCAGTTCGTGATTTCCCCCGCCACCGCCGCCGCCCATCACATCTCTGGCTGCTGGAGTTACCGGCACAAACGGAGACACATCGACATTCGTAGCCTGCAGCTTCTTTTCCACCGGCCGCGTGTGGATACGCGCTTCAATAATGGCCAGAATGATTAACCCGATCACCAGCACGTGCGCGCCGATCGAATACGCGCTCGACTTGGCGCTCCGATCCGACTTCAGCAGGACATCGGTTTCGATCGGCTTTGAAGTCAGCTCCAGCGGAGGCAGCTTCTTCGGGAAAAAGACGTCCTGGATATTCGCCCAGAGCGACTTCCAGATCGATTCCTCTTTCAGAGTTTCAACGAGATCGCTGTCTGTATCCGGTTGTGAAGTCAACTGAAGCGGGGGCTGCTTCGAAGAGGAAAAGGCGTCGCGCAGGTTCGACAGCAGCGACTGCCACATGGAGCCATCGGCTTCGATAAGAAGCTCGGGCTCTTTTTCCTGTGGCCGGGTCTTTCCTGGTTCCAGTTCCGGAGGTGTCAAAAGCTCATTGCCCATATCACTTCAACCGGGCAGGAAAAGCAATGGACCCACCCGTGTATCTCTCCATTATGGACGACGCAAGCCCCGCTTGTCTTGAATCTGCGCGAGGAAATATTCTCTGCGCTAGTCTATTTTGTTGTCATCCCTGCTCTACGAACGAGTTGTCATCCTGAGCGGAGCGCAGCGGAATCGAAGAATCTGCTTTTCGCCTCAGGTGCCACAGCCCGTCAGTTTCAACAGGAACAGACAGCCTCCGGATACCTTCCAATATAGACGTGAACCCCACCACAAAGTTACCTCTTTAAAACCGGATACAATAAAGTTTTACCCCTATCGAATTTTTCTTAATGGGAGAAACGATGTCCGCTCCATCCAACCCGAGCGCCCCCAACGCAGCTGCGCCCGGAACGCCGGAACTCAAGGCAACCCTCACCCTGCCGCAAACCGCCTTCCCCATGAAGGCCAATCTCCCTCAGAACGAGCCCGCCCGCCTCAAGAAATGGGCCGACGAAAAACTCTACGAGCAGATTCGCGAATCCCGCAAGGGTTCGCCCCGCTATTTACTGCACGACGGTCCGCCCTACGCCAACGGCCCCATCCACCTCGGCCACGCGCTCAACAAGTGCCTCAAGGACTTCGTCGTCAAGACCAAGACCATGGCCGGCTTCGACGCACCCTATGTCCCCGGCTTCGACTGCCACGGCCTGCCCATCGAGATCAAGGTCGACGAGCAGTTCGGCCGCAAGAAGCTCGAAATGTCATCCGTCGACTTCCTCGCAGCCTGCCGCGCTTACGCACAGAAATACGTCGATCTGCAGACCAGCCAGTTCATCCGCCTCGGCGTCTTCGGCCGCTGGGAGCGCCCGTACTCCACCATGTCAAAAGAGTACGAAGCCAAAACCCTCGAAATCTTCTACCGCTTCTTCGAGCAGGACTTCGTCTACAAGGGCCTCAAGCCGGTTTACTGGTGCATCCACGACCGCACCGCGCTAGCCGACGCCGAGATCGAGTACGAGATGCACACCAGTCCGAGCATCTACGTAAAGTACGCGCTCTTGAGCGACCCGGCAGTCATCGACCCTGCGCTCGCCGGAAAATCAGTATCTACCATCATCTGGACCACGACGCCGTGGACGCTGCCCGCATCGTTAGCCGTCGCCTTCCATCCCGACCTTGACTACGTAGCCCTCCAACAAGACGACCAGGTCTACATTGTGGCCGACGCACTGCGCGCCGCCGTGACTGAAACCTGCAAGCTGGGCAACTCCGTCGAACTCGCCCGCTTCAAGGGCTCGAAGCTCGAACGAGCCACCTTCCAGCACCCGTTCCTCGACCGCAGCATCCTCGGCGTCCTGGCCGACTATGTCACCACCGACCAGGGCACCGGAGCCGTCCACACCGCGCCCGCGCACGGCGCCGACGACTTCTACACCGGCGCAAAATACGGCCTCGACCAGACCTGCAACGTCGACAACGCAGGCCGCCTGCGCAACGGGCTCCCCGAGTACGAAGGCCTGACCGTCTTCAAAGCCAACGAGCCCATCATCAAACTCCTTGAAGAGCGTGGCGTTCTCATGGGCCGCAGCGACATCTACCACAGCTACCCGCACTGCTGGCGCTGCCACAACCCCGTCATCTTCCGCGCGACAGAACAGTGGTTCATCGAAATCGACAAAAAGATGACCGGCAAAGATGGTGCCGAAACCACCTTCCGCCAGCTCGCCCTCGATGAAATCCGCAACACCGTAAAGTGGGACCCGGCCTGGGGCGAAGAGCGCATCGCCAACATGATCGAAACCCGCCCCGACTGGTGTATTTCGCGCCAGCGCATCTGGGGCGTGCCCATCGCCGTCTTCCTCTGCAACCAATGCAACACGCCGCTCAAGGACAAAGCCATCAACCAGAGCATCGTGTCATTATGCGAAAAAGAAGGCATCGCCGTCTGGCACACCCGCGAAGCCGAGCAGTTGCTACCCGCGAATACAAAGTGCGGAAACTGCGCTTGCGACAGTTTTCGCAAAGAATTAGACATTCTCGACGTCTGGTTCGACTCCGGAGTCTCCTGGCACGCCGTCATGGAAGCCGAGCCCGACATCGCTCCGCCCGCCGACCTCTACTTTGAAGGAGGCGACCAGTACCGCGGCTGGTTCCACACGTCTTTGTTGACCTCAGTAGGCGTAAGCGAAAGCCACAAGGCTCCGTACACCATGGTCGGCACCCCCGGTTGGACGCTCGACGAGCAAGGCCGCGCCATGTCGAAATCGCTTGGCAACGGCGTCGACCCCGTCGACATCGCCGACCGCTTAGGCGCAGAAATCGTCCGCCTCTGGGTCGCGTCGGTCGATTTCCGCGAAGACGTAGCCGCCAGCGAAAACCTCATGCAGCGCATCGCGGACAATTACCGCAAGCTGCGCAACACCTTCCGTTTTCTCTTGGGCAACCTGCACGGTTTCGAGCCAGCAAAGCACGCACTGCCCTACGAAGACCTGCTCCCACTCGATCAGTACATACTCGCTAAGACGCAATTGCTGACATTTAGAACTAATGATTGGTATGAAAAATTCGAGTTCCACCGCGTCTACCATGCCATCAACGAGTTCTGCATCGTCGATCTCAGCGCCCTCTACCTAGACGTGCTCAAAGACCGCATGTACACCTTCGCGCCGTCGAGCAAGGAGCGTCGCTCCGCGCAAACTGTCATCTACAAAATCACCGATGCCTTAGTGCGCCTCGTCGCTCCGATACTGAGTTTCACCGCCGAAGAAGTCTGGCAACATCTGCCAACAGATGCAAATCGCCCCAGTAGCGTGCACTTGGCGCTGTTCCCAAAACCAAAGGAAATAGTGCCCCTTCCCGTAAGTTCAGGAGCCATGTTCCCCCCCGAATCTGATGCAAAACTTTTTTCTGAACTTCTACCCATTCGGGACGAAGTTTTAAAGATGCTTGAATTCGCACGACAGGAGAAAAAAGTTGGGAAAGGGTTAGAAGCCAAGGTTTCGATAGAAGCATCTGGAGATTACCTAACGTTGTTGCGACTCGTCGAAGCAAAATCTACTTTCAGAGAGTTCGATATTCTCAAAGAGTTGTTCAATGTATCTCAGGTCGAGATCGTCGAGAGTCTTCCTCAGTCAGCACAGGTAGTTGTGAACGTGCATCCCGCAGACGGCTCAAAATGCGAACGCTGCTGGAACTACTACGCCGACGATGGCCCGAACCGAGTTCAATCGTACGGCCCATGGCCTAAGGTCTGCGGACGCTGCGCAACCGCCCTTGAACAGATGGGCTACAAGCAAACAGTTGGCGTATAGAAAAGTTTGTCATCCCGAGCGAAGCCGAGGGACCTGCAGTTTTTTGGCAACAGCACGAAAAGGGGTGCCCTATCCTTTGCGAAGCAAAGGGTGGGAACCACAACACTTACTGAGCTTGTCATCCTGACGCTGAGGAACGAAGCGGAAGGATCTGCTTTTTCTAGCTTTACCACGATAGAAGAAGAGCAGATCCTTCGTCGCTATGCTCCTCAGGATGACATCAGAAAATAGAAGGTAAGATTTGAAACAAGACCGTCGCGGCTGGCTCCTGGCCATCGCCGCACTCATCATCGCCCTCGACCGCTGGACCAAAATCTGGGTCACCCACCACATCGCCGAAGGCGACGAGATCACCATCATCCCGCACTATTTCTCCATCTCACACGTCCTCAACCCCGGAGCAGCCTTCAGCCTCTTCTCTGACTCCGCCACTCCCGGACGCACCCGCTGGCTCCTCACCGCTTTCTCCATCCTAGCCGCCGTCATCGTCTTCGGCCTGATCCTCAAATTGGGCCGCCGCTTCACCCTCACCAACATAGCACTCGCCCTCATCCTCGGCGGAGCGCTCGGCAACGTATGGGACCGCATCCGCTACGGCGTGGTCACCGATTTCCTCGAAGTCTTCCTCCGCTGGGGCCACTGGAGCTACCACTGGCCCGACTTCAACATCGCCGACTCCGCCATCGTCTGCGGCGGCATCCTCATCATGCTCGACGCCCTTATGCCGCGAAAATCCCCATCCTAACGAACTAGCTCTCTCCCCGATTTGTCATCCTGAGCGAAGCGCGCAGCGCATAGTCGAAGGACCTGCAGTTTCCAGGCGATCAGCACGAAAACGGGTGCCCCATCCTGACCCTGAGCAACGCGAAGGGGAAGGGTGGGAAACCCCAACCTCAGACCAGCCGCCAGCCACAAACCCGGAACCGCCCTGACTCTAACCACGTACATCTCTGGAAGCCAGCAAAAGCGGATCCTCAAAACAATCGTCTAACCACCAACCCGAGAGCAGGAAAGGAATCCAGTGGCCAACCTGTGGCATGACCTCAAGCACTCCCTGCGCAGCCTCTTCAAAAACCCCGGCTTCACCATCGCAGCCGTCGCAGCCCTGGCC
>Ga0335073_10010816_pt1 | contig 12836 bp, 7 predicted proteins | sample Lox_Sample_22_FD_207093 | JGI IMG/M metagenome (GOLD analysis project Ga0335073, IMG submission 207093) | Soil microbial communities from Loxahatchee National Wildlife Refuge, Florida, United States - Lox_Sample_2.2 | ecosystem: Environmental > Terrestrial > Soil > Wetlands | place: USA: Florida...
GAATCGGCGGGATTTTATGTTGGGAGGAGTCGCGGCGGCAGCATGGGCTGCGGCCGGATCTCGGGCACTCTTTGGGGCGGAGAGCCCCTCGGAACGGGAGTTCCGGACCGGCGATGTCAGGCTGATGGGCCTTTATGAGTCGGCGCTGACGACGGTTCGCGGGAATTGGCTGCGATTGCCATCGTGGCCGCAGCCGGTGCTGGCCGAAGGCAGCGTGTACAAGGGCGTTTGGATGGAGAGCGGTCCGCAGGAGGGCGCCGTGCTCGCATCGCTGACGCCGGAGGCGGCGCGCAGCGTGGCTCGTAACAATCACCTGATCTTTTTCGGGCTGCAAAAGCCGGACGGGCAGCTCCCGTACAGCGTGAAGAGCGCTGGGCCGGGGTTTGGTCAAATCCAGATGGTGGTTCCGATCGCGGCGACCGCATGGGAGCTGGCGCAGAGGTGGGGCGACGAGGAACTGCTGACAAAGGCCTATGCGGCCTGCGCGCGGTGGGACGCGTGGCTGATGCGGTATCGCAATACGCGCGGAACGGGATTGTGCGAGGGCTTCTGCACGTATGACACGGGGATGGACAACAGTCCGCGCTGGCGCGGCGTGCCAAACAGTTGTCCGGACGGCGATGCGCGGCGATGCCCGCAGGCTGCGGGGCTGCCACGGTTGTGTCCCGATCTTTCGGCGACGGTCTACGGCGGGCGCGTGGCGCTTGCCGGCATGGCGCGGGTGCTGGGCAGGAGGGGCGAGGCGGATGGCTGGGCGGCGGCGGCGGAGACGATCCGGAGGCTGATTGTGGAGCGGCTGTACGATGCGCGCGACGGGGCGTTCTACGACCTCGACGCGCAGAACCGCTTTGTGCGGGTGCGCAGCACGGCGACGCTGCGAGTGCTGGGCGAGCATGTGGCGGTTGCGGAACTGTTCGAGACGGTGTGGCGGAAGCAGGTTCATGATCCGCGGGCGTTCTGGGCGCCGTATCCATTCCCTTCCGTGGCCCTCGACGATCCGGAGTTTGTGCGGCCGATCCCGCGGAACTCCTGGGGCGGAGCGGCGCAGGCGCTGACTGCGCTGCGGGCGCCGCGATGGATGGAGCACTACGGCAAGCCGGCGGAGCTGGCGCATGTGATGCAGCGATGGGTCGAGGCGATTGGACGGGAAAGAGCCTTCCGGCAGCAGATGGATCCGCTGACCGGGGCGTTCACCCAGGACGATCCCGGAGGATATTCGCCTGCAGCGCTGGTGCTGGCCGAGTTCGTATGGAGGCTGTCGGGAGTTCGGGAGAACGGTGACCTGGTGGAGTGGAATCTGCGTCCGCCGGCGGCGGGCGAGTCGGAGTTTGCGGCGACGATGCACGGAGTGAAGGCGGCACTGTCATACAGCGGAGGGTCCGCGGAACTGCGGCTCGGGGGCCGGCGGGTGGCGCAGGTATCGGGAGTGGTCCGGCTGCTGACCACGCGAGCGGGCGAGATGCGCGCAGCCGCGGGCATCGCAGAGGGAGCGTCGCGGGTAACTCTGCGGATGCCTGGGCGGCCGGACCACTCGTTCACCATTGCGGCAAACGAACGGGTGTCTCTGACGGCGACGATCGCCTGACGCGTATGGCTCAGGCCGCTTTCGCCTGGAGGATCTTCTTCGCAGCTTTCAGCGTGTGTGCGACCCGTCCCGCCGGGGATGTGCGGTGGAAACGCTGCCAGGCGAATCCCGCCAAGCCGATGCTGAGCGCAGCCGCGCCGGCGAGCCAGGCAATGTGCGATTCCGCCCAGAATTCCCAGCTTTCCGGTTTGGCGCGGCTGTCAAAAGCGCCGTGCGCTCCGTGGTCGCCGGGGACCGGATCGTAGAGATTGTCGGGGCGGTTGGGGTCTTCGTGGCCGTCGTACTGCTGGGCGTCGTAGCCGTTGCGGGCCAGGTACCAGTCGCCGAGCCACGGGGCGATTTTGTTGCCGAAGATCGCCTTGAGGGTGGATCCGCCGACGAAGTATTCGCGCCGCCAGGGATGATGCGCGGCGTAAACAATGGCGCGCGCGGCGACTTCGGGCTGGAAGATGGGCGGCACGGGCTGCGCCTTACGCGGGAGCTTGCTGCGGCACCAGCCGAACTGGGGGGTGTTGAGCGCCGGCATCTGGACCATGACGGTGCGAACGTGGCTCTTATCGTGGAGCAGCTCGGTGCGCAGCGCGGAGAAAAAGCCGAGGGCCGCGTGCTTCGCGGCGCAATAGGCGGCCTGAAGCGGGATGCTGCGGTAGGCCAGCGCGGATCCGACGTGCACGATGACGCCGCGATCGCGCGGCAGCATGTATTGGAGCGCCGCCAGGCTCCCGTTGACGAAACCGAGATAGGTAACCTCGGTGACGCGTCGAAATTCTTCGGCGGTGGTCTGTTTAATGGGGGCGAACACCGAGGTCATGGCGTCGTTGACCCAGATGTCGATGGGTCCCAGGTTGCGCTCTACCTGCGCCGCAGCGTCGCTGACCTGTTCGGGATCGGCAACGTCGAGGGGCAAAACCAGCGCCTTGCCGCCGAGTGCTTCCACCTCGCGCTTTGCGCCCTCGAGACCCTCTATGCCGCGGGCGATCAGGCCAATGGACGCGCCACGTCGCGCAAATTCGCGAACGGTGGCACGGCCCACGCCCGCCGACGCCCCGGTGATGACGACGACTTCATGTTTACGCACGTTGCTCCCCTCGTCTTCCAGAGGGTTGGATGCGCAGGAGGGGCGGCGCTTTGCCGCGCAGCAGCATGGTTGCTGCGGCATGACCGGGGATAACCGCGTTGTGCCGGTGCTCATCGAAACATCCTGGAGTTGCGGAGCACGGGACCTTGATCTTCAGCAGACCCAGGACAGTTTCGCGCAGAAGCAGCGGGAGCGCAGCAATCGAAGCTCTCACGGTTGAAAGCTACACCGTGCCGACGGACAGTCCGGAGTCAGACGGGACGCTGGAGTGGGACCGGACCACCATCGTGATCGCCACGGCGACGGCCGGGGGCGAACAGGGCATGGGTTATACCTATGCGGACAGCGCCACGGCGACGCTGATCCACGAGGTGCTGGCGGGAGTGGTGCGGGGCATGGACGCGCTGTCGCCGGCGGCGGCGTATATGGCGATCTGGCAGCGCATTCGCAATCTGGGGCGCCCGGGCGTGGCGTCGATGGCGATTTCAGCGGTGGACTGTGCGCTGTGGGATCTGAAGGCGCGGCTGCTGAAAGTTCCGCTGGTGACGCTGCTGGGCGAGGTGCGCGCGGGCGCAGCGGTGTACGGCAGCGGCGGCTTCACCTCATACACAGACCGGCAGCTGGCTCAGCAGCTGGGAGGATGGGCGCACGAAGGCATGGCCGCGGTGAAGATGAAAATCGGACGCGATACGCAGCTGGATCAGGAGCGGGTCCGCGTGGCGCGGGAAGCGATCGGGCCAAAGACCCGGCTGTATGTCGACGCCAACGGCGCGTACTCGCCGCGGCAGGCGCTGGAGCAGACCAGCATGCTGGCCGACTTCGACGTGCGCTGGTTTGAGGAGCCGGTAACCTCGGACAACCTTGAGGGCCTGCGCTTTGTGCGGGATCGCGCGCCGGCGCGGATGGAGATTGCGGCGGGCGAGTACGGCTACCGGATTTTCGACTTTCAGAGGATGCTGGCGGCGAGCGCAGTGGACGTGCTGCAGGCCGACATGACGCGGTGCGGCGGCATCACCGGATTCATGCAGGTGGCGGCGCTGTGCGAAGCGAACAACGTGCCGCTGTCGTCGCACACGGCGCCGGCGCTGCACGTGCATCCGGCATGCGCGGCGATTCCCTTCACCGAGATGGAGTATTTCCACGACCACGTTCGCATCGAGCGCATGCTCTTCGACGGTTTGCCACAACTGACGCGGGGCGAACTGCACCCCGATCTGTCGCGGCCCGGCAACGGCCTGATGCTGCGCCGCGCCGATGCGAGGAAATTTGCCGCGTAATTTCCCACCTGCTGCCAAGGAGGCGCCATGTCCGCGAAGCCATCTCCCCTGATCGCTCCCGAAGAACTCACCCGCCCGCTGGGGATGCGACGCGGCACCGGCGACGTGGACGTGGATGGGCTGCGACGCGAGCTGGAAAAATCGGTCGAGGGGGAAGTGCGCTTCGACGCCGGCACGAAGGCCATGTATGCGGTGGACGCCTCGAATTACCGGCAGACGCCGATCGGAGTCGTGATTCCGAAATCGAAAGAAGATGTAGTACAGGCGGTGGCCGCGTGCAGGAAATTCGGCGCTCCGCTGTTGTCGCGCGCGGGCGGGACGAGCCTGGCGGGGCAGACCTGCAACACGGCCATCGTGATCGACTGGTCGAAGTACATGCACAAGGTACTCGAGGTGAACGCGCAGGAGCGTTGGGCGCGGGTGCTGCCCGGGACGGTCTGCGACGATCTGCGGAACACGGCGATGCGGCTCACCGGCAATCAGCTGACGTGGGGGCCTGACCCGGCGACGCACAATCACTGCTGCTTCGGGGGGATGATCGGGAACAATTCGTGCGGCGCGCACGCGCAGATGGCCGGCAAGGTGGAGAACAATCTCGAGGAACTGGAAATCCTGCTCTACGACGGGACGCGCATGCAGGTGGGATGGACGACGGACGCGGAGCTGGAGCGGCGGATCACGGAGGGAGGGCGGATTGGCGGAATCTATGCGGGCCTGAAGTCGCTGCGCGACCGCTATGCGGAGAAGATTCGTGAAAAATATCCGCCGATTCCGAGGCGCGTCTCGGGATATAACCTGAACGATCTGATTCCTGGCAAGGACGGGCGGTTCAATGTCGCGCGGGCGCTGGTGGGCAGCGAAGGGACACTGGTAGCGATCCTGGAAGCGAAGTGCCGGCTGATCGACGCCAAGGCGGAACGCGCGATTCTGCTGCTCGGCTATCCGGATGTTTACGAAGCAGCGGATCACGTGATCGAGATCGACGCGCTGCATCCGATCGCGCTGGAGGGCATCGACCACCGGCTGCGCGACAACATGAAGAAGAAGGGCGACCGGCATAACAAGTATCTGCATCTGCTGCCGGAGGGCAACGGCTGGCTACTGGTGGAGTTTGGCGCGGACCGCAAGCAGGATGCGATCGATCAGGCGCAGCAGGCGATTGAGAAGCTCGGGAAAGGCTCGAAAGCGCCGCACATGAAGCTGCTGACGGACTCGGACGAGATGCACCACATCTGGGAGGTGCGGGAGTCGGGGCTGGGCGCGACGGCGTTTGTGCCGGGCGAGCCGGACACGTGGCCGGGATGGGAGGATTCGGCAGTCGCGCCTGAGCAGCTGGGCTCGTATCTGCGCGGCCTGCGCGCGCTCTACAACAAATATGAATACAACCCGGCGTTGTATGGACACTTTGGGCAGGCGTGCGTGCATTGCCGGGTGGATTTCGACCTGACCAGCAGCGAGGGTATCAGGAAATGGCGCTCGTTCATGGACGAGGCGACCGACCTGTGCCTGAAGCACGAGGGGAGCTGGAGCGGCGAGCACGGCGACGGCCAGGCGCGCGCGGAATTCCTCGGCAAGATGTTCGGGCTGGAGCTGATCCGCGCGTTCCATGAGTACAAGACCATCTGGGATCCGGACTGGAAGATGAATCCGGGGAAGATTGTCGAGCCGAACCGCATGGATGAGGATTTGCGGCTGGGCGCTAACTACCAACCGTGGGAACCGAAGACGCATTTCCAGTTTCCCGACGACGGCGGCAGCTTTGCGCATGCGGCGCTGCGCTGCGTGGGAATCGGAAAATGCCGGCGCAAGGAGGGCACGAAGGCCGAAGACGACACCATGTGTCCCAGCTTCATGGTCACGCATGAAGAGCGGCACACGACACGCGGGCGGGCGCATCACCTGTGGGAGATGCTGCACGGCGGCATTCTGGAAGACCGCTGGCGCGACGAGAACGTGAAGGAGGCGCTGGATCTGTGCCTCTCCTGCAAAGGATGCAAGGGCGATTGCCCGGTGAACGTGGACATCGCGACGTATAAGGCGGAGTTTCTGTCGCACTACTGGGAGGGGCGATTCCGGCCGCGCTATGCGTATGCGTTTGGGCTGATCGATCAGTGGTCGCGGCTGGCGTCGCTGTGGCCGGGGTTGGTGAATCTGGTGACGCAGACACCGGGGCTCAGCGCGATGGCGAAGTCGCTGGCGGGCATGCCGCAGGGGCGCAGCATTCCGGAGTTCGCGCCGGAGACGTTCCAGAGCTGGTTCGCCAAGCGAGGAAAGAGACACCCGTCTCCGCGCGGCAAGGTGATCCTGTGGCCGGATACATTCAACAACTACTTCTTCCCGGAAACGGCGCAGTCGGCCGCCGAAGTGCTGGAAAGCGCCGGCTTCGAGGTCAAGGTGCCGAAGAAGCATCTTTGCTGCGGGCGGCCGCTCTACGACTACGGCTTTCTCGACCTGGCGAAGCAGTATCTGGAGCGGATCATGCGGACGCTGCGGAAAGACATTCAGGCCGGCGTGCCGGTGGTGGTGCTGGAGCCGAGCTGCGCGACGGTCTTCCGAGACGAGCTGCACAATCTGTTTCCGAACGACAAGCTCGCCGATAAGCTGCGCGCGCAGACGGTGGTGCTGAGCGAGTTGCTGGAGAAAAAAGCGCCGGATTTCAAAATGCCGAGGATGGCGCGCAAGGCGCTGGTGCAGGGACACTGCCATCACAAATCGGTGATCCGCTTCGATGACGAGAAGAAAGTGATGGAGCGCATGGGCCTGGACGCGAATCTGCTGGCGTCGGGCTGCTGCGGGATGGCCGGCTCATTTGGATTCGAGTCGGATAAGTACGATATCTCGCGGCAGATTGGGGAGCGAGCGTTGCTGCCCGCAGTGCGCGAAGCGCCGGAGACGACGCTGATCGTTGCGGATGGGTTCAGCTGCCGGACGCAGATCGCGCAGGAGACGAAGCGGCAGGGGCTGCATCTGGCGGAGGTAATCCGCATGGCGCAGAAGGAAGCGGACAGCGCGAGCCCGATTCCGCCGGAGGGTTTGCCCGAGGCAAGCCTGGTAGCGGAGCGGAAGCACACGCGGCGCATGGCGCGGATCAATGCGGCGGTCATGCTGGCGGCGATCGGCGCCTTCGGCGTGGTGGCTGCTCGGGCCATTAAAAAAGCCGCGTAAGTGCGTCGGAAGATAGGTGACGCGCATACGCTGGCATTTCAGTGTGCGTAGGCTGCGCGGATGCGCACGGTGCGATCCAGTTCGTCCATGGCCTGCAGGATTTTGAGGCGCAAATCGGGGTCGGGGTGCGCGGTGGCCAGATAGTTCCGAACCACGTCGAGCGAAGCCTGCGATTGCTGGCCGTCCATGAAGGCGTCGAGCCACGCGACCAGGAAAAAGATCTTGCGCTCGCGCTTGATCTGGTCGAGCGCGGCGAGGGATGGCTGGAGCCAGGGCGCCGTCAGCTCCGATTGGTTCCAGTAGTTGAAGGCGCCGAGGGAGGACTGAATCCAGTCTTCGGAGATCTGGGGATTGTGGAGGTAGTCGTTGAAATAGCGCTGCTTGGTGGCTGCGTTGGGCGTGGCGGCCTGGGCGACCCAGGCGAACTTGGGACCGTCGCCGGTGGAATCGCGTTGCTGTTCCGCGGCAAAGACGTCGGCGGCCTGCGGATCTCCGTAGGCGATGAGCGCAGTGACGAGCGACCAGCGATCCTGCTGACGAAGGTCGACGCCGGGAATGGCGAGCTGGCCCGCGAGCAGCTGTTTCATGGCTGCCTGGCCGATGCCCTGCGCGCCGAAGCCGGTGAGCGATCGGAACCAGACAATGCGCAGGTCATGGTCGGGGTCGTGCAGCATCCGATCGATTGCGGTGCCGGCTCCGCGCATCAGCAGCGCGCGCTGCGCCTGCTCGCTCACATATCGGTGGGCCGCGGTTTGAGTGTGCGCCAGCAGCGACGCAGCCAGCGATTCGTCGCGCTCCGTGGGCAGGGCGTCGAGGGCGAGGTTGGCATAGGCGGCGGGGTCGAGCTGGACTTCACGGACGGAATCCCAGAGGGAGCCCCAGAGCAGCGTGCGGCGGAAGAGGTCAGGCATGTGGGCCACCTGCTGCATTACCGCGGCGCGGCTCTTCGCATCGAGCAGGAAGAGACCGTAGGCTTCGTCGTTGTTGTTAGCGAAGACATAGACGGGACAGGCTGGGGGCGGACTGAAGCGGGGAAGGTCGAGAGCTGCGGAGCGAGTGTTGAGCTCCATGCGCAGCGTGTGGGAGGTTCCGTCAGGATAGGCGAGCAAAATTTGCAGGGCGATGGGCCACACATCGTTGCCGCCGAGGACAGGGGTTTGGGTGAGGCTCAGCGATGCAAGCCGGGAGCCGGAGCAGGACCACGCGACGTCCACGCGCGGCATGCCGGGATGACGGATCCACATGTCGGCCCAGGTTGTCAGATTGCGTCCGGATGCGGATTCGAAGGCGGCGATGAGGTCGCTCCAGGTGGCGTTGCCGTAGCGATGCTGCGCGAGGTAAATCTGCAGGCCGCGGCGGAAGGCCTCGTCGCCGAGGACGTAGTTGAGCTGCTTGAGCACGCCGGGCGCTTTGGAGTAGACGATGGCGCCGTAGGCGGATTTGGCGTCGTCGAGGTTGGGAATGTCCTGATAAATGGGCGTGGTGCCGTGGGTTTCGTCGATGGCGTAAGCGGCGGGCTTGATCGACACATAGAAGTGCTGCCAGATGTCGTCGTTGGGGCGCAGCGCGGCCAGCGTCTTGTAGGCCATGTACTGCGCGAAGCCTTCCTTGAGCCAGAGGTCGTCGAACCAGCGCATGGTGGTGAAGTCGCCGAACCACTGATGGGTGAGCTCGTGGAGGACGAGGATCTGGCGGCCGAGGAGATTATCCGCAGTGGGCGCGGCGCGGAAGATGACGGATTCTTCGCGCAGGAAGGTGCAGCCGGCGTGCTCCATGCCGCCGTAGGCGAAGCCCGGGATGAGAATCATTTCGTATTTGGGAAATGGGAAGGGCTGCGCGAAGTAATTGGAGAGGAAGCGGATGCCGTCAGCGGCGGTTTGCTGCACGGCGGGTACGGCGTCTTCGGCTCGTTTTGCCTGGGATTTTCGAACCCACACGTTCGGCAGACCGGGGGTGGGATGCACGTTGACGAAGGGGCCGGCGGCAAAGGCGAAGAGATAGGTGGGGAGGGGTTCGGTTTCGTTGAAACGGAAGACAGCGACGCCGGCGGCTCCGACGACCGCAGCGATTCCGCCAGTGTTGGAGATGACGGTCCATCCCGCCGGCACGTCGACGGTGAGCTGGAAGCGGGCTTTGAGGTCCGGCTGGTCGAAGCAGGGGAAGGCCATGCTGGCGTCCATGGGGACGAAAAGCGTGTAGAGGTATTCGCTGCCGTCGTCGTGATCCTCGTAGCGGGTGATGGCTTTGCCGGCGACACCGATGTTGGCGGTGAAGCGGGCTTCGATGACGTTTGCGCCGGCGCGGAGGCCGGAGGCGGGCAGCACCACGTGGCCGTTCTGAATCGCGGCGGGTATGGCGGCGCCGTTCAGCGTGACGGAGGCGAGATGGCCATCGCGGAAGTCGAGCAGGAGCGGAGCGGAGGCGTCGCGGAGCTGAAAGCGAATCTGCTCGGTGGCTTCGGTCGTGGGTGCGTGCGCAACCAGCGCGTAGTGAAGGCGATAGTGCAGATCGGAGACGCGGGCGGCGCGCTCCTGCGCCAGGGCGCGGGGAATGCCCTGCGGGATTTCCGCCGCGTGCGCGGCAGCGGCAAGGACGAGGAGCGAAAGCGGCAGGATTCGAAGGGCGGAACGCAGGATCAATGGGGCGCCTCAGAAAATGGGGATAGGCAGCACTATACTTGTGGCGCGGAAGCGGAATCGAGCCTTGCGGCGCGGAAGCGGAATCGGGCCAAACAACCTGGGCTGGCGGCGGGCAATCCTATTCAGCGGGCAGGGCTTTTCATCCGCTGGGCCATTTTTTCCGATTCATACGCTTTGTTATCAGAACGCCAACACACAAAAAAGACAAGGAGCAAGCTTATGAAAAAGCCGCTCGCCGTATTCGCCGTTGCAGTTCTCGCTGCAGCGGCTTCCGCCGTAGCCATCGCACAGGACAAGGTCGACAACGAGTTGAACGAATCCACGACCATCATCCATGAACTCACCGGGCCCCAGTCCACGGCCGGCATTCCCGACGCCGTGCTGAAGAACGCAAAATGCATCGCCGTGATCCCGAAGATGCTGAAGGGAGGATTCGTGGTCGGCGCCCAGCATGGCGCGGGCGTAGCCACCTGCCGCACCCCGAGCGGCCGCTGGAGCCCTCCGGCGCCGTTTGACCTGTCGGGCGCGAGCTTCGGCGCGCAGATCGGCGGCGAAGAGATGGGTTACGTGATGATGATCATGAACGACCAGGGCATGCAGGCGCTGAACTCCGGGCACTTCAAGCTGGGAGCCGGCGTGAATGCCGCGGCCGGGCCGGTTGGCCGCGATGCCGATGCTTCCGCCGGGGTGAGCGCGGCGATTCTGACCTACGCGCGCGCCAAGGGCGCGTATGCGGGCGCGACGCTGAACGGCGACGAGCTGAACCAGGACCACAAGGCCACGAAAGAGCTGTACGGGCAGGAGGTGGCGTTCAATACCATCCTGAACGGGCAGGTGCACATGCCGGAACAGGGCCCGGCGCGGGATTTCGTGCACACCATCAACCACGCGGTGGAACGCGCGGCGGAGTAAATGCCGGCAAGCGGACCAGGGGAAACGGGGCTTCGGCCCCGTTTTTCTTTTGTCCCGAGCCGATCGCGTAGACTGCGGACGTATGGACGCCCAGGAGTTTCGCACCCTTGGTCACGCAGTCGTCGACCTGCTTGGAGAGTACTTCGAGACCATTGAAGAGAAGCCGGTCTTTCCCGATGTTGAGCCGCGGACGCTGACGCGGCTCTTTGACGAGGCGCTGCCGGAAACGCCGATGGCGGCTGAGGCGGTGCTCAATGAAGTCCGGCAGAAGCTGCTTCCGTACTGCACGCACGTGGGGCATCCAGGATACATGGGGCTGATCACGCCGTCGCCGAACCCGGTCGGCGTGATCGGGGATTTTCTGTGCTCGGCGCTGAACCAGAATATCGGCGCGTATTCGATCGGGCCGGCGGCCGTGGCCATGGAGCGGCGAACGGTCCGCTGGCTAACCGATATGGCTGGCTACGGACCGGGCGCGGGCGGAAATCTGACCAGCGGCGGCATGATGGCGAACTTCCTGGGGCTGAAGCTGGCGCGGGACTGGGCGTCGGGCGATCAGGCGCAGCACGATGGCCTCGAGGGACGATGGGCGGTGTATGCGTCGGAGGAGCGTCACGTTTCGGTCGATAAAGCAGTGGATGCGATCGGGCTGGGGCGCAATGCGCTGCGGGCGCTGCCGACGGATGCGCGGTTCGAGGTGCAGGTGGATGCGCTGGAGCGGGCGATTGCGGAGGATAAAGCGCGGGGGATCCGGCCGATGTGCATTGTCGGCATTTTCGGGACGACGAATACCGGCGCGGTGGATCCGATTCGCGAGCTGCGCGGGATAGCCGATCGGGAGCGGATGTGGCTGCACGCGGATGCGGCCTATGGCGGAGGCATGCTGCTGTCGCGGGCGAGGTCCATGCGGGATCGCGGGCTGGAGCTGGCGGATTCGATCACGATCGATCCGCACAAGTGGTTCTATGCGCCGCTGGATGCGGGCGCGGTGCTGGTGAAGGATGAGCGGCGGCTGACGGCGTCGTTCGGGATGAAGCCGTCGTATCTGACCGACGAGATGGAGAGCGCGAGCGAGCGCTATCAATATTATGTCCACGGCTTCGAGCAGTCGCGGCGGTTCCGGAGCCTCAAAGTCTGGATGAGCTTCAAACGCTACGGAGCGGCGCAGATCGCGGAGTGGATCGACAACAACGTGCGCCAGGCGCGGCATATGTATGAGCTGGTCGCGCAGCGGCCGGAGTTTGAAGCCGCGAGCGAGCCGCCCATGTCGGCGATCTGTATCCGGTGGCGCGGCACGCAGATGGATCCCGCCGAGGCGAAGCGGTTCCACGCGAGCGTGGTGGAGCGCGTGGAGAAGGGCGGAAAGTTCTGGATTTCGACGACGGAGCTGAAGGGCAAGACGTGGTTCCGGATCAATCCGGTGAACTTCAGGACGCGGAGCGAGCACATGGATCAGCTGCTGGAGCTGCTGGAGACAGAGTGCCGCACGGTCGCCGGATGAGGCTGTCAGCGAACCGCTTGCAGACCAAAGGGATAGCCCGCGGGGTGATGGGGTGGGTACTCAGGGATTTCCGGGTTGGCAGGAGTCCCGTATTCTATAGAGGATGGGCGTACGCTGCCCGAAATTCCCCCTGAGGAGACAGGCAATGGCAGAGAAGAAAGCAAAGGCACCGGCAGCGCCGCGGAAGGCGGCGGCGAAGAAACAGTCAACAGAGCCCAAAGCCGCGCCCGCGGAGTTGAGGTCCGTGCCGGCACAGTCCAGATCGGTGTCGCACGACGACATCCGGCAACTGGCGCACCGGTTCTGGGCGGAGCGCGGCCATCCGCACGGCCAGCCGGAGGTGGACTGGTTCCGCGCGGAGCAGGAATTGCGGGGAAAAGCATCGTAAAGCTCTGATAAGAAGCGAATAACGGTATCAGATTCTTTAGCGCCGCTTCCGGACGCAGGGGCGGCGTTGTACTTTTTTCGGGTCCATTCACGCCACTTGGGATTTCCATTGCAAATCGCGCCCGGTTTGCAAATCGCGCCCGGTTGGAGCAGGATGTGGTTCCACATCCGCTTCAACTCCGACTCCGGGGAGGGCGCGCACGATGGGCACTCCGAGTTATCTGGCGGCAGGGCTGGTGCTTTCTCAGGGCGCGGCCTTTTCTGCGCTGGTTGAAGAGCTGCAGCGAGACCT
>Ga0335073_10010818_pt1 | contig 12835 bp, 6 predicted proteins | sample Lox_Sample_22_FD_207093 | JGI IMG/M metagenome (GOLD analysis project Ga0335073, IMG submission 207093) | Soil microbial communities from Loxahatchee National Wildlife Refuge, Florida, United States - Lox_Sample_2.2 | ecosystem: Environmental > Terrestrial > Soil > Wetlands | place: USA: Florida...
CTATAGTTCGCGGAGCAGACCAGGTAACGAAAGGGCAGATCGTGCCGAGAAAATGTTAAGAGAAACGAACACGCGTCAAGCGCTGAAGAGCGGCAGGACTTCAGCTTTACATGCGCCTCTATTGCGTGAGCCGCTGCTTTTTTAGTGGGGCAAAGCGGGTATCGATCTTGCCGTCGACTGTAATCGCTGTGGTTTGTTCGAACGGCAATCCATCAAGTCCCATGGCTACCAGATGGACGTCGAATTTGCCCGGGTGCGTATAGAAGTGAACAGGGTTTGCTTTGTCGGCGTGCGTGCCATCGCCGAAATCCCATGCGTAGCGAACCGCCGGCACACCGGAGGCATTTACCTCGGCAGAAAAATGAACCGCCTCGCCGGCTTGAGCTGTTTTCGGAGCGCGTACGTTTATGTCAGGAGCAGCCACCGGAATTGAGCTATCGACGATTTTGAGAACCTTTACCGAGTGGGGTCGTAGCTTCAGGGCAAGCTTGTCGACGTTGTTCTGTGCTGCGTAGTTGGGATCAAGAATATCGAACACCTGATTATGTCCCTGCACTGGCAATCCGAGATCACTCGCGAGATCGATGGCGCGCTGGCGAGCTTTATCGGTCCAGTTGAAAACGGTCAGAATCGATATGCGCCTACTCTCACGCAACAAGAACGTACTGGGCTGACCGTCTTCCGGCGCATAACTCATCAGATCGATGGGCCGTGAAGCTCGCCCCAGGCGCGACATATTCCGAAGGTCCTCGTTTTTGACGAGAGCCATGCGGTCGGCGTCCATGCCGAGCTTCGTCAGATCGTCGCCGATTTCGTACATGCCTCCGGAAACCGCAGCCAGCGCAATGGAAACGCGCGCTTCATCGAGCGTGAGCGGATGCCTGCCGCCGTGCCACTCCTGCTCGTCGACGGTTTGACGTGAAACGGTGAACGCGTCAGGATCGGCGACGAAGAAATTGCGATTCATGTAAAAGCGCGCGGCGATTCCGGTAGCAGCGTCGCGGCTGGATTCGAAGGTATGGCCAGTATCCTGCGAAATGCGGCCGAAGTCGACGAAGCCGACCGGGTTGAGCATCACGCTGCCGTCTTTGTCGAGCAGGACATCATCTCCAACCGCCTCGCGAATTACTTGCAGCCCGATGCGTTGCGCCTCCATGGCCGTGGTGTTCGGCCGGTAGTAGAAGCCTTCGATCGCACTGTCATCCATGAAATCCATTTTGATGTAGCGGATTCCCCAATCTTGCGTCAGAGTTCGATAAGTTTGGCGCAGATAATCCTGCGCGCCGGGATGCGTGCAATCGAGAATGTAGAGCGGGTCCAGTTTTTCCTCGGCGATGACATAGCCGGCATGGATTGGATTGCCCGCAGCGTTATGGATGAGCCAGTCTGTGTGATTTTCGTAGACCCAGGAACGCTCGGAAACTTCAAACGGTGCGGTCCAGATTCCAGGAGATAGGCCGAGAGCGCGGACTCTGGCCTCTAGAGGTTTCATGCCTCCCGGGAACAAAGCGGCATCGGGTGTCATGTATTCGCCGCGTGCGTACTGGTATCCCTCGTCGATGTGGAAGAACTTGTAGCCCAGATCTTTCAGATTCTGCGAGAGCCACTCGGCATTGGTAAGAGCCATTCCCTGATTCAATCCGAAGTAGAAGGCAGTCCAACTCCACCAGCCGGCGATGCTGGGAGCCTGCACGCGCGCATGATGCAATTCGCGGATGATGTTTCCGTAGTTTTCCAGTTGCCGAAGATAGTCGCTGCCAGCGCTGATCAGCAGCGGTTCGGAGGAGAGATCGGCGTTCGGCGCGACCTGCAAGCTAAGTTCGATTCGATCCTCCGGTGGCGACAACTGGAGAGAGTTTTCCCTTTCCAGTTCGGTAGTTCCGGTGGAATCGACTTCGTAGGATGAAATGCGATCTTTATCGACATGCAGCCGCAGAATCGTCAGGAATTTTTCCGATGCGAGGGCGCCGAGAAAAAGACTCCGCTTCGAATCGCGGTTGTAAATCAGTTGACTGCCCACGGCGCGATGCATTCCATCCGTTGCATCCAGCAAATCGTGAATGCTCATCGCAGGCCGGTCTTCGCTGAAGCTGTCGGAAAGCACGCGATCGCGGTCATCCGGAGCTCCGAGATCGACGACCTGCTTGACCTGCGATCCTCGCGCATCCAGGCTGCGCAGCGCCTGCACGGCCAGCGGCTGCGTGCCGCCGTTGTGCAGCTTTACTGTTAGTCGGACGAACTCAGGATTCGTATGAAGTTGCAGCGAGTAGATCAGGTCAGGTTTACCCGCGAGGCCGGTGTTGGAAACAGTGAGTTCTGCGGTCCCCAGTTTATCGGACCCGAGTGTTACGACGTGGTGGGGATACTCGCTGGACTTGACCCATTGGTTGTCAACTTCGGCGGCTACTCCCGCGTGCACAATGGCCTTGCCGGACACGGAATCGAAAATCGTGTAGCTGCCGTCCTTCGAATCAACCGCAAAGCCGATCGCTTCTCCCTTCAGAACGTTGCTCGATCTCGCGGATGTTTCTTTGGATCGTCCATAGCCGAGCGTAGAAAAAAATACGGCACAAATAAGAATGACGATGAAGCGGCAGAAGGGCCGATGTCCCATATTTCACCTTGGGTCGATTTTGACAGCCACAATCTCACGGCGAAAATTGCAGCACAGCGGAATGCGCCACCCATTGTACGGCGAGCGGAGGAGCGAATGGGTTCCGGACAAATACGCAAATCGGAGAAGGATTCCCCAGAGCATCGCGAACATTCATCGGGCATAGACGGATGAGAGGCGAATCATAGAGTTTTACGGGGGGGAAGGAAGTCCTGCCGAAATTGAAACCGGCGCGACTGTGTGGCGCGCCGAGCGATGCTGCGGCATGAGTTAAAGTCGAACCGCGCCGAGTGCTCAGAACCGTTGCTAGGCTGCGATTTCGCTGGTGATGTCGCGTACGGTGTCGACCAGACTGGGCTGCGAGATGCCGCGCATGTTCATCTGCGGCTGTTCCGTCGACATGAGAGCGAGAGCGGCACCGGCCAGGCCCATATTTTTCATGAAATCGGCCATGCTCTGCTGGCGCTCTTGAGGATTTTCCTTGCTCCAGAAGTCGTGCATGAGCGGTGAGACTCCGCTGAGAAATCCGAGAACGGCGAGTGCGCCGAGTTTCGGCTTGATCCCAAGAATCAGGCTCGTTCCGCCAACCAACAGCGGCACTGCGCTTAGAGTTACCATCAACTGCGGCGCGGGAAGGCCCTTCGACTCGACGTAAGGTTTCATCTCCTTGCGGCGGCGAAGATGGTTGATGCCGGCAGTGAGGAAGAGCCCGCCAAAAATCATGCGTCCGATCACGAATGGAGCCTTCATCGATATTCACCTCGTTGAAAACGCGCCCTGAGGGCAAGATGCCCCCGGGACAGCCGGCAAGATGCCGGCGCTACTAGCTATTCGGTGGTCTAGACCAAGTTCGGTGCTGAGCTAATCGCCACTGGTGCCGGTCGGCTGAGTCGAACGGAACTGTGTGCTCCCCGAAGTGCCGCTGGCGAAGTCAGTGACCTTGTTCTTCACGTCCGTCGCTTTGCCACGAATGACAGAACGAGCTTCTTCGCCTGAAACCGGTGCCAGCAGCATTCCGAGGCCTACGCCGATGCCGATACCGCCCAGAAATCCGAGCGTGGAGCCAAACCAATGAGTCCGGCCGTGCAGAGCGGCCTGTGCGTTATCGAGCCGGCTGGACGTTTCTTTATAACTTCCCCGCCCGGACTCGGAAAGGTCCTCGGCCCGTTCGCGAAGTTGATCGTTGATAGCCGACCACAGTTTCGCGTCCGTAACAAACAAGCCGATTTTCATGGCGAATCTCGCCCACTGTTTTGCGCTGCGTCCTTTGAATGATGCCATGCTCAATGTCCTCCGTTACCTGAATGCTAAAAATCCAGCTTAGGATCGGAACCTGCGACTCGCTATCCGGACTCCGGTGTACACGGGAACAGGAAAAGCATGTAGTACGCCGCGACCGGTCAGAATTTTGTGCGGAATTGCCCCGTGACCGAGACACCGCCTAATTGATCGCGTTCGACATTGACCGACCATCGCGGGGTAAGTTGATACTGCCCGAGAACGATGTTGCTCTCGGGCTGTGTGACATCTGTGGAAAAAGTGAACAGGAAATCCTTTGTGACTCGCTGCTGCACCGCGATGCGCGCCGAAGGATTGGTGCCGTTGCCGCCAAGCAGGGGATCGATCTGCAAACTGGAGAAGCCGGTCAGGTCACGCAGACCGCTGCTGAACTCGCTGGCTACGCCGCTGGCAAGAATGGAGTCGGTGCTCGTGCCGGCGGCGTCAGCTTCTTCCACTGTTTGCCCGCGATAAATCAGGCTGATGATGTCGGCGGTCGGCAGAGCGGGACTGGACACGTAGTTGGTCGTCAGGCGATCAAGCGGGCCCGTAAGAGTCAAGGTCAGGTCGTACTGCTCAATTGTCGTCGTGGCTTGAACGTTGAGCACGGGCTGGGTTCGGTTGGGATCGTTGAAACTGATGATCCCGCGCTGCAGCACATATCGATTGCTCAGGAAGAATAGTTCGCCCGAACTTAGATCGACTCGTCCGATGACCACGGGATCGGCGACCGTGCCGGCAATCCGCAGATTGGCCATTCCAGAAAGAGTCAGCTGTGGACTACGCGCGGTGAGATTCTGTGAGGATTGAACCGAAACTGCCAGCTTGATGCTGTCGGCGAAGCTCTGATTGAGCGGCGGCACCGACGGCGCGTTGAACTGAGCGGAAATCGTGCTGAGATTGAAATCGGGCGTGAAATTCAAACTCTGAATCAGCGTTCGACCGCGCAGCATAGCGGTTTTGAAGTTCCCGGTAAACGTGAGATCGGCGTCCAGGGTGCTACGAACGCCCGCTGGATAGAGTACCCGCATGTTCTTCCCTTGCAGGGCGACGTTGAATTGCAAAGCGGGGCGGAGCGCGATGGAACCGCTGGCGGAAACTTCTCCGCCTCCAAGCTCGCCGGTCAGGCTTGTGATTTGAACTTTGCCATTGACGAGATCGAGCGTGCCGTTAAGCTTCGAAATTCCGACCGGCGCGGCGCTCGTGGTGAAACCCGCGTTTCGAATTTGAAGTTGCCCCTGCACGTTCGGGTTAGGAAAATCTCCGGTGGCATGGATATCGAAATCCGCCGTGCCGCGGCTTTGGACATCGCTGTCGAACATTGCAATCAGCTGTAGATTCACATTGCCTTGCGCATTAATGCTGATCGGCAGGTTGTTCTCGACAGGAACCCGACCCTGGATGCGAATCGAAGTCTGGGTTCCACGAATCTCCGCGGGCTGAATGACCAGAACCGAGTCGGCGTAATCGGCGTGAATGGGAGCTGCATTCGAAAATTGCAACGACTGATAAGTCCCCGTCAGAGCGGGAATCGTCAGGTGCGCGACGAGTTTGGATCTGTCTTTGAGTGGGCCAGCGAGGGACGCATGCAGCTCCGTTTCGCCGGTGAATCCTTGCGGTAGACTCGGCGCGTATACCGCGAGAAATGGAGCCAGCGGAATCCGGCTGGTGTCAATGGAAGCTTGCGCGTTGTAGTCGCTCTCCAGATCGACGTTCGCATCGGCGCGAACGTAGGCCTGTGTTTCACCGGAATTCGGAGTTGACGCTACGTTTGAATTCAGAGCCACATTTGAATTCAACGAAAGATGAGCGCGGCGGTCGATCAGATTGATGGTCGCGCTCACCGCATTAAAGGCTGTATTGCTCACCTGAAGCGTGGGGAGTTGTACGGTGACGGTTAATTGCGGATGCTCCAGGGTCCCCGAGCCGCGAGCCGAAATCGTAAGCGTGCCTGCCAGAGGAAGATTTTTCCCTGCAATCGCTTGCAATTTCTGAATAACAATGTCAGGCGCCTGCAGGTTCAGGTCGTAAGCTTTGGTTTTCGGAGTGAAGTCCAGAGTTCCGGATGCCGTTCCTGCAGGAACCTTGAGCATCAGCTGCGAATCGATCGAGTCACTCGCGGTATGAAATTGAATCGAGAAATTTTGAATGGGCTGATCGTACGCGCTGGCCTTTACGATTTCGAGAGAGCCTTGTCCGGATGGATGGAGTTGAGAGCCGTGCAGCGAGATATTGGCCGACAAGATTCCGCTGACCGGATAATTTAGCGTTCCGAGATGTTCGAGTTCGCCCAGCGAAATCTCGCGAGCGGCAAGATTGGCGTGAATTGCATTTGCGGGCTGATAAGACCAGTCACGCAAGGCGACCTCGCCGGTCAAATGCAAAGTTCCCTGGCGGGCGCTGACGAATGAGGCCTGGCTGATCTTTATCTCCGAAGGATTGGCCGATGCCGCGATGTGTGCCGTCTTCCATCGGCTTCCCTGGACTTCGAGATTCTGGGCGGTGATTTGAGCGGAGACGCTTGGTCGCGCCAATGAGCCCTGTACGACGGCATTCAGCGTTGCATTGCCGGATACATCGAACGGCAGGGTGCCATTGGTGTTGGCACTGCGCAGTGACGCAGCCAGCTCCGCGAGGCGATGCAAATCGCCGGAACCCGCGTGCACTTGCAGCTTGGAATGACCGCCAATCTGGCCGTTGATGACTGCTGAGGCGGAGGGCACCTGGACGCTGGTCTGCCTGAGAGTGATGCTTTTGTTCGTCCCGTCGTAGAAGAAGTGTGCAATCGCGTCGACCGGAATCGCCAACTTTTGTTCGGAAGAACTCTCCCACACGGCGGCGGTTACCTGACTGTCGCCGCGAACTCGGATGTTCTTCAGACTGCTGGTCCAGGTTCCACTCACTCGCGTGTTCACAGTGCCAGTCACCGGCATGCGGCGCAGATCGGCGCGCCGGACCGAGAGTCGCGCAGCCTCAATGGAGGCGCGTTCCAACGAAGCACGGAACTTACCGTTCAAAAAGTTCTCAATATCCCGAACGCTCAATTCTCCCTGAAAGCGCCCGCCGATGAGATCGGCAGCGATGTCGCGGACATCGAAGCTGCTTTTCGCGAGTTGATACCGAGCCGCAAAATTCCGCATTGCCAGGCGAGCTTCGGTGGAAGTAGCTTGCAGATCAGAGCTGTTAATCGTGCCATCGGCCGAGAGGTTGCGAAGCAGCGGCTGGCCGGCAACCTCGTCGTAATGCATGTTGCCGTCGATGCGCACGTCGCCAGCAGGAGAGACTTGTGGTGCGAGAGAAGCGAAATCTTCCGTGTGAATCAGGGCTTCGTAGTTTGCGTTGACCTGCGGGGTCTCATAATTTACGAGTTGGCCGCGAGCGGCGATGCGGGAAGAACCGATCGTCAGAAGGAGGGAGTCTAACGTTGCATGCGTGGGAGTTGCACTGAAACGCGCTTCCAGCGCGTGAGCCGGCACGGAATAGTTGGCGTATTGCAAGGTGCCATCTTGATAGGAAACCGATCCGCTGTACCGCGTCATTGCGGAATCAAAGTAAATTTGCGTCCGCAGATTGTAGAGGTCAGCGTCGAGCTGCGATTTTTGGTTGTTGTAGAAAATCTCTCCCTGCGTGAGCAGCGTCCGTCCAACGGCCAGACTCCAGACCGTGGTATTACTTTTCCTTTTGGCGCGGGGGGTGGGCAGATTGCTTTCGCCATCTGGACTTACGATCAAATTCGCCACTGGATGTTCGATGAGCAGCTCGGAAAGCTGCAGCTTGCGATCCAGCAGCGCTCGCAGCTTTACTCCCACCGTCAGCTTTTCAATCTGGAGCAGAGGTCTGGCTTCTGAAGGTTCAGAACCATGCAGCACGATCCCATACAGTTCGATGGCAAGTGGGTGAAGACGGAGATCCCAGCGCTGAAGTTTCAGCCGTCCGCCGGTTTCGGCCTGCGCCTTCTGGGTGATCTCGACCAGCATGGCGCGGTGGAACCATTGTGAGCGCAACACCAGGGAACCTGCCAGCATAATGGCGGCAATGAGCACTCCCACAAACATCGCGCTTCGCAACAGTACTTTTCGCCAATTCATAAAGTGCTCAAAACGCCTGGCCTAGTGTGATGAAGTATTGCGTTGCCCCGATGCCTGGCACCGGGTTGAGATTGCGTCCTACATCGATGCGGATCGGGCCGATCGGAGTCGAATAACGAAGTCCAATGCCGATGGTGTTGGTGTAATTGCTCGTGAACTGATGAAAGTTGATGGCGCTGTAGACATTTCCGCCATCGTAAAACACCACGCCTCCTAGCGGCTTCATGATCATCTTCAAAGGAAAGCGAATTTCGGAGTTGAAGATGAAAAGCTGCCGTCCGCCGATCGGTACGCTGATGTTGACGCATCCTGTGGTTCCGGTGAGCACGTTGCAGAACGGCACGATACGTTGTGGTCCGGCCTCATCGATCGGGAAGCCGCGTAATGTAGTTCCTCCACCCGCGAAGAACAACTGACTGGTCGGAACGAAGCTGTTGGAGAATGCCTTGGAAAAACCCAGTCGGATACTGTTCGCCCAAATTATGCCCAAGAGCGGCTTGTAGGTGGCGTATTGTGTGAAAAGTTTGGCGAAGTTGGCGCTCGACCCAAACGCCGTCGGGGTGAGACCAAGATTGAGCGTCGTGAATGAGCCTTTATGCGCATCGAGAGGATGGTCGCGCGTGTCGCGGATGAATGCCGCCGATACCGTCGACAGTTGTACATTCCGATCTTGCGGAAGCACGAGCTCGGGAACCAGCAACTGTGAAAGCGCGGTGTGATTGAATTCATAGCGAAGCTGCAGGCTGGTGTTGGTCTTGTGGTCGAGAATGTGTTCCAGTTGGACCGAGCCGATTTCGAGACTTGCTCCAAACAAAGGATTCTCGGTGGTTCGCTCGTAGGAAAGGCTGGTCAGTCCACTCCAGTTCGTTCCGATCAGGTGGGGATCGGTGTAGCTGGCGAGCCCGCGATAGTCGAGCCGGGAAGCCAGCACAGAAAAACTTGCAGTTTCCCCAAGGCCGCGCATGTTCTGGCGCACAAGTTCAATCGTGCCGCGCGGGCTGGCATAAGTGCCCTGACTCGGAGCCACTTGATGATTGCCCACGCTGATGGGCGGCAGCCCGGGAACGGCAACCGTGCCGGTGGGAACAGTTCCGCCCCGGGCCTCGACCTCGAAGCCGAATCCATAGTTAATTTCATTTCGTTTGGCCTCATGCACGCGCACCATCGTGTCCTCTTGCCGCTGATCCGTGATCGCTTGTTTCGGGTCGACGCTTGCCCAGTCGAAAATCCCGAGATCATAGAGCCGTGTTTCTGACTGCAGTAGCTGGCGTTGGTTCAGCGGTGTCTCAGTTTTCAGTTTGGACGTGCGTCGCAGGAGCCACGGGCGCGTGTGCTGCTGGCCTTCATAGAGGACCTTGCGAATGCGCACCATCTGATGTTCCGTGATCACATAGGTGACGTCGAGACGGTGCCGGTCATTGGGCAATCTGGTCGCTTGCGTCTTGACTTCGACGTTCGGATATCCGCGGTCGAGATAAATCGCAGTGATCTGGTTGCGGTCGCTGTTCAGCTTGCCCGGAGAAAAAGGAGCGCCGGAGCGAAGTTGAAATCCTGGCCCCTTCGAGAGTTCCTGATACGAAATACTCGTGTTGCCGACCACCTTGACGTTGGCAACTGTCGTTCGCGGACCCTCGACAATCTTGAAAATGACGGCGAGTTTGCGATTGCGTTCCCTGGTTTCGGGTGTGACCTTGACTTCTTCGTATCCGACATTCTGATAAAGCGCCTGAATATTTGTGACGCTGGTCTTCAGCAACTGCGCGCTGAATGAGCCGTGCAGAAAAAAATGGGCCTTTTTCACCGGTATGTGCTGGAGTAAGTCCTCAGTGCTGAGGGCGCGATTGCCTTCTAAGGCAATGCCGGCAACTTTGTCTTTCTTTCCCTTATGGATGGCATAAGATATGGAGATTCTGCTGGGCTGATCCTGAAAACTACTGCTGACCTTCACGTCGAAGTAGCCCTTCTTTTGAAAATAGTCCAGCAGAGTTTGCTGCCCCTCGTCGACCAGATCCTGGTCGACGACTCCTTCGGAATAAATTGGAATTAACTTTCTTGCCTCTCTTCCGGATAAGAAGGGAATGAAGGTGAGCCGCGCGCCCGTGATGCGAATGATGATCGGAGGGCCAGGATCGACGCGGAATGAAACGTCAGCTCGGTTCGTTTCTGGATGGTATACGGGAGGTTCTGTGGTGATTTTACTGGCCAGATAATTCTGACTGGCGAGAGATTGTTTCATCAACGAAACGGCTTCCTTGATGCGTTCGGGCGAATAGCTTTTTCCCGGCCTTATCAATCCGCCAGAGAAGCGCGCGCGCCAAGACCGTACCGCATGCTTTAGCCGAATGGCTTGCTGTGCAGGTGCGCCTGAGATTGCCAATTGTCCGATCCGGGCCCGGGGCCCCATATCGACATGGAACGTGAGATCCACCAAGCGGTTGGGATCGTCGAAGTGAACTTCAGCATGGACTCGCGCCTGAAAATAGCCGTTCTGCCGAAGAAATGTTTCGAGCGCCTTTTCGGCTGCCGGCAGTCGCGTTTTATCGAAAGGGTGCTCATACGAATAGTCGCTGGCGAAACTCACGACCTGCAGCAGGCGGGTGTATGTGAAATGGCGGTCGGCGGGAGGAAACTCGATCATGCCGATCGAGTACGCCGGTTCCAGCACAAACGTCAGACGCAATCCTTTTGGTTCCGGAGTGACGTAGGTTTGCACTCCCGTGAACCGATGGGTCGCGTCAAGTGCTGAAATGGTCGCCTGGACTTGTTGTTCCGAATACGGCCGGCCCGCTTTCTGCTGCACGAGTGTCAGCAGAGGCGTGATGTCCAGATGGGGATCAGCAACCACGTCCACCGTAGCCACAGTTTCGCCCTGGTATGCAGCCTGCGGTTGAATTTCAGTGTTGGATTGCCGTGCCCAGATATTTCCGACTAGCAGGACGATGAGCATCAGCACGGTGCCGCTACCGTATTCAGTCAATCGGTAGCTCCGATTGCGGGCCTGACACTCAGCACGGGGCCTGTTCCATCCAAGTCCGGGGCGGTCGGTGCGAGACACTGAAAGCGTTGCTAAAAAAGTCTTAGGTGCCGATCGGCCTTGCAGTGTTGCCAACAAAGGTCAGAGGTTGTTCGGCGTGGTTTGCGTCCGGAGCAAACCTGCGGATTGGCAGTTCAAATTTCCGAAACAGATCCATGGATATGGATAAAGACAAGTCCGATTCTGTCTAATCGATCTCGCCCATTTTCTTACGAGATCAACCGGATTTTCGCATTACGTCGCTGGGTTTTAACTGAAGCCGTTGTTTGGTCGCAGCGACCCTGCCCTCGCTGCTGGCAACTTAGACAGGTAGCCCCTAACGGGGACAACCTGGGCAGCTTTCTCCGGAGACGAAACAAGTAACACAATCCGCAACAAGGAGTGAGATTTTCTGACCGCTACCGCCTGGCGACGGTTAGTTATGAGCAGGTTTTTGGAAAGCCTTGCTCGGTAAGGATGTACGATGAGGTATCAAAGCTCTTGGGTTTGGCTCTTCCTGCTTGTATCTGTTTTCCCGTTATCGGCGCAACAATTCAATGACCGCAAGGGCGCATCGGTTTCCGTCATGAATTCATTTTCATCGGCCGGCCCGTTCGCTCTGAATATCAAAAGGCAAGTGGAGGAAGTCAATCTCATCCTCAGTGTAACTGATCGCAGAGGGCATTTTGTGGAGGGCTTAGGACCATCGGACCTGACCATTCTCGACGACGATAAGAAGCAAACCGCTCTGACCTTTTTCCAGAGCCAGACGAATCTGCCATTGCATGTAGCCCTTGTTCTGGACGTCAGCGCGTCGATAACAGACCAGTTCAATATGGAGCGGTCCACCATCCACGATTTTCTCGGGGAAGCCACGCGTCCCACGGACTCGGTGGAGTTGTTCGCCTTTAACCAGCATGTCCAGTTCGTCTCCCCGATTCAGAATAACTGGAAAGAGGTTTCGCGCCGGGTGAAGAAGCTGAAACCGGTTGGCGAGACTGCGCTGTTCGATGCCGTCTCGTTTGCCTCTCAGTGGCTCGCGCAAGATCCCCGGCCGGCGCGACGGATTATCATTCTGATCACTGACGGCGAAGAAAACGCCAGCAAAACAACTTTGAACGAAGCCATTGCTCAGGTTCTTCGGGACGAGACAACCGTCTATGCGGTGAACGTTGTCGAGTACCCCATTGATAATGACGGTGAGGATGGAGTCCAGACCTTGAAGCAGCTTTCGGACGCGACCGGCGGGGCTTACCTTCGGGCGCGTCCAAACGGCGATGTAGGCCGTGCATTCCACCGAATCCAAAGCGAGCTACGCAGCCAGTATGCTATCGCGTACAAGCCTTCCAATCTTACGGATCAGCTTTTCCATCGCTTGAAAATAATTGCGTCGCGGAACCTGCGCGTGCGCTGCCGCACCGGGTATTACGTGTGGTGAAGCCATCAGGCCATAGGTCGGTTTCTCTGTCTCCTGGAAAGTGAGCAGCATCGTCGCAATCTCAACCGGGCAATGGCCTATACAGCAAACACCATATTGACGCGAACGCCTGCGCGAGAAATAAGGAACAATACCTCATTGGCTGCGAGCTTTTCTCGTCAGGGGCTAGTCGGTGGTTTCTAGGTGTGCGAATCCGTCTTGCGACGCGCACTTTAAATATTTGCGCGAGGGGCGCCTTTTTCAGTTTCGGGCGGCCAACCCAGCCAGCCGTACGGCCGGTAACGCCGTCATCGAGTTCTGGTGGTTATGTTCGCGTTGTTCACTCTCAATGACGCTGGTCGAAGATAGCGCTTGCGGAGCCAGATTAGTACCCCTCCCGCGCGTGCCCCAACCGTTCTTGCGGC
>Ga0335073_10010819_pt1 | contig 12835 bp, 12 predicted proteins | sample Lox_Sample_22_FD_207093 | JGI IMG/M metagenome (GOLD analysis project Ga0335073, IMG submission 207093) | Soil microbial communities from Loxahatchee National Wildlife Refuge, Florida, United States - Lox_Sample_2.2 | ecosystem: Environmental > Terrestrial > Soil > Wetlands | place: USA...
ACGAGCGGCATCGTGGAGAGGAGTTCGGCCGTCTTTATCTACCGCCTTGATATCTGCGCCTCTATTGAGGAGGAGCTGGAGGACAGTCCTATCTGAACCAGCACGGGCGGCATCGTGGAGAGGAGTTCGACCGTCATTATCTACCGCCTTGATATCTGCGCCTCTATCGAGGAGCTGGAGGACAGTCCTATCTGAACCAGCACGGGCGGCATCATGGAGAGGAGTTCGACCGTCTTTATCTACCGCCTTGATATCTGCGCCTCTATCGAGGAGCTCGAGGACAGTCCAATGTAAACCAGCACGAGCGGCATCGTGGAGAGGAGTTCGGTAGAAGTCAGGATGTTGTCGGAAGGGCACGATCGAGATTGGTTCGATTTGGACTTGCGGAATGCGCACTAGACATGGGTTAGCTCGAAATGGTCGAAGACTGAATCGAAGAGCTCAATATACTAACATCCGCGGGTGCTAGCGTTTTGGTAAACGGAACCCGCGAATAACTGTTTGCCATGACTTGCGGACGTGCCGCTGATGGTTTGTTGCTGGGGAAGCGCAGCGCTCTTGGTTACATCCGCCGGTGGAATCACTGACAGCACTTCCTTTGCATATGCCGCTGCCGCTCCTGCTGCAAACGCCTGCCAGCTTCTGTTTTTATGCGAGTCAGCGTAGTCGCAAACTCCTCGAATCACGAGACAGGGGAAGCTATTCATTAGACCTGCTGCCTCCATCTCAAAGCAGAGAATTCCGCCAAGCTCCCTGCTCAATATATCGCGCGTCCTGCCCTCCCTCATCACTTGGTTCCCCGAAGCAATCGTGCCATAGTGAACCACTACGCCTTCGCTTTCACGCGGCTGCCGAGCTTCTTGCATATCTGTATTACATTGGTCGCATGTTTGCCCCCCGGCGTGGCCGTACGTTGCCTCGAATAGAACGTCAGGTCCTGTATTGTTGCGCTGAAACTTTGGGATGCGGCTGAGCTTTGAGAGATGTTCGAAGAGCTTGCTTCTGCCTCGGAGTTCGTTCGCTTTCACCTTAGTAACTGCATCAAGCAAGATCTGTGGTGGGAAGTTGAGCGACCCTGTCCGAACAAAGCCGCTCGGAGTGCTCTTCCCAAGGTCATATTGTACAACGCCGCCAAAGGTGCGATCGGGCTGGCTAACCACCACGTCCCCCAGTCGGATATCAACCTCCGCGCTTGGGACTCCTCCTCCAATACCGACCATAAGGCCGAACCGGATTCCTTCGAAGGTCGCTCTTATCTGTATCGCCACGGTTGCCGCTGGATTATTGCCTATCCGGCCAGCTGGCAGGCATACAATCACAACGTTATGTCCCCCGATCGATCCCAAGGAGTATAGATTCTCATCGTCCTTATCGCGTTCCAGGTCATCGTGTTCCTCATCTAGCATCTCCTGCGCCGCTACCAGCTCGACCGGGAGTGCGCATATCCATCCCACCGTATATTCCTCGCGTCGAAGCTTGCGCGGCATTCGAAGTCGTTAGTGAGTGAGGACGATGGGTGTAGTATAAGGCCGCAGCGGAGCAGAAGGCACAGAAAGAGGATATCAGCAGGAAGCGCCGGCAAAGACATGGCAGCCACTCAGCCTCACGCCGCAGCTAGTTACAGCTGCTTTGCAGGCAGCTGATGTGTTGATTGTTCGGCGGCTGCAGCTAGGCGGGCGCCGCCGGAAACCGAGGTATGTCATTGGCCAGCCAGTCAAGTCACAGGCCTTGGCGGCTTACAGCTTCTCTTCCAACTCAGCGCGTGGTTGCAGCAAGTTGTCTCTTTATAGTAGACTTACTATAGAGTGATACTAGCTTTTACGAATCTCGATGTCCAAACCTGCGACATTTCAAGAACGCACTGCTAAATGCTAACGGCGAGCGGCTGCCCCACCACCAACATATTAGGATAACGTTTAGTTAATGTCTGTTTGCGTGATGATTAAGATGGTATCTTACCGCTCTGGCTTGCGGCGCTAATAGTACGATTGACTGATTTTGGCAGAAGCGTGCTAGGGCCCCCGGTGGCACAGCGAGGCTGAGTTTGAAAATGAGTGTGCCTGGGGTGAAACTGATTTCGCAAAGCACTGTATGAGCGAAAAAGTACCGTTGAGCTAATGAGGACCGTTGAGCTGGCAGCTACCGTACCTCCTACGCGGGTGGCCTCAGCGCTTCGCGCGTCGGCCACGAGTAGGTGGTTTGTCCCATCACGGCGTCCGCCTCTTGACCAGGGAAACACATTAGGTGAATTGCACTCCGGCAAAAACGTGATTGTCAAGTCATATTTGATAACATTCATAAAGCAATGCGCCCTTGACACGGCGCGAGGGAACGCTATCTACCTTGATCTGTTGTACATCTCGAACATGTAGAACTACAAAGGGTCGACGCATGTAGATGCGTGACCGCCGAGGTATGAAGACAATAAAGGATTAGCCCAGCTGCAATTAGTGCAAGCAGACACTAAGCAGCCCAGTTCATGAGGCTAGAAAGAAAGTAAACAGAGCTCTTAACCGGATCGTGTGTCAAGTCTCGGTAGTCGTCTGTGCGCCTCCAGCCCCTTAATATATAAAAACAACTCTGCGAATGTCGTGAAATCCTTTAGGACCATGGAACGCCGTCGGTACATACACCGATGGATCCAGATTTTGTCCTTCCGTGTCGCCGTATGCAATACATCGAAACCGCCATGCAAAATGGGGCAAATAAACATCCGCAAATGGGCTCAGGCTAAAATGCAACGCTAAGCGAAAGCCTCCCGAAGGGCAAGAAATGAAGCAAATGTGACTTCAGTCACGAAGAATGATGGCGCTTGAAGCAGCCGAGAGAGGAAATGCCTCTTAGTCGTCGAGAATACCCCAGTACTGCTCGCAGTCGTACGCACCAGGGTCCTTCCAGGTATCGTCGAAGCTCGAGAGGAAGATGGCGTCTTGAGCGTTAGGCAGGGCTTTGATGCCGCTGACGACGATGTCCTGGTTCGCCTTGCTTGGTACAGCAGCACCGTCGCTCTCACCCTGCTTCGGCCAACCCGTCTCAGTGACGCGGACACGTCCGCCAACGCCTGCAGCGCAAGACTCCAGCAAGCCGATCTGGGTGGACACGAACGATGCACCCTGTTCAGCCGGCGTCTGTGGGTTGAAGAAGGGATGAGTGTTGGCCGCAATGTAGCTACCGGCAACACTGGGATTGCACATGGATGGGTTGCTCTCGAACGCATTCTGCGTATCGACATGAACCAGGTTGCCATTGAATCCGGCAGCGGAAAGGACACTCTGTGCCTGGGCCATTGCGCTCGCGACAGTTGAAATGGCAACGCCATTGTTGACGTCTTCGTTGCCGACAGAAATGGAGTCAATAATTCCCCAGTTACCGTTGACAGCGCTAATAATAGTTTGAGCCTCACTCGCGACCTCGGAGAGATCATAAATGGAAGCGAAGATTTTCATTCCATATTGCGAGGCATACTGGACGGCGAGAGAGACTTGGTCGCAGTCGGTACCGTAGATACGCACGACGCTGTAGCCCTGCATTTGCGCAAACTCCGATGCAGCCTGCGAGGAGCTCTTGCAGCCACCAGGTACATAAGGAGACCAGGCAAGACCGAAGCCCGAGGCGGCAACAGGTGAGGGTGAGGGAGCCGGTGTGCTAGACGTCGTGGCAGCCGGTGCTGGGGTACTAGACGTAGTCGTGACCAGCGTCGTGGACAAGCTAGACGAAATCGAAGAGTCACTGCTCATTTGGGTTGTAACAGTCGAGGAGCTTGGGCTGGAGGTCGAAGAAATCGAACTCGAGCTTGAAGACGTCGTCGATGAGGTCGACTGAACCGAGATGGGAGCGTTCAAATCAGCAACATTCGCTTGAGACGAAGCGACGACGGTGATCGTAGGAGTAACTGTGACCCAAACGTCCTCGGTGATAACTTGCGTCGTGTAGACGACGGTGGTATCGTAATCGCCTTTATCCTTGCCAATGAAGCCACCGTCGGGACCGCCGCGCTTCTTATGGAGGTGGAGATGATTATGATGATCTAAACCACAGGTCAACTCGGCATTTGACTGAGGCATCGGATCAGACTTACGGTGAGGTTGAGCAGCAACCAGTGTGGCACCGAAGGCGACCAGCGCAAGAGTTGCTGAGACTTTCATGTCGAATGAAGACTAGTCGAACCTTCGATAGTGATTGCTATGTACGATGCTCGGAAGATGTGTCGATGAAGCGAATGGCTATGTCAACTATCGCTCGGCGGAGTTAGTAAGTTTTGATCTTTGCGATATGAGGTAGGTGCAGAATAGATCTCGCAAAGGCCGAGGCCAGGTGAAGATCGAGACTGTCAGATTGTGGAATGGAGGAGAAACTCACGAGCTCCGGCTCTATTGCTATGAGGATGTGGAATGCGGTGTGTTGCCGTGAACACAGATGGTTGGCAGGGGGAATGTAGTTGGGTGGCGCGGATTCCTGTCCTGCAGCAAGATGTAGTAACGAATGGAGAGCAACTCCTTTGTTGGAGAGCTCGATAAAAGAACGCAGTGAGGCAAAGCCTGCTAATTGAGCAATTGTTTTAAGTGTTTGAGGGTTGAAAGAGGGAACGCGATTGAAGATGAGAGGCAATGAAAGGCTCAAAGGCAAGCTTCAAGATTGCGTCCCAGCTTCAAAGCGCGGCGAGAGAAAGAGCGTTGACGAGCTCTCGCAATGATGCCAAGGAAGGCGAGGACGCGCGAAGCACGAAGTGTTTGGTGTTGCTTGACACGACGTGGTGGAGAAAGAAGAAGAGAGAAGAGGAAGGCGAACCAAGCACGACGGAGCTTGCTGGGATGACAGGGCTGGGAGCGGGTGTTCCTGCATTCGCGGCTCGTAATTGCGGTGGGAGTGGAATCACAGAACGGTGGGCCTGCTAAGAGCGGGGGTTCAATTTTGACTATCGCGCACTTCCTCCCCTCAAACAGCCACCACTTTCCATTTTCTATACAGAATGTCAACACTCAACTCGAGAGTTGCGACGAATTAAATTTCTCTACACTTACTCTAAAGCACTCAGCTTCATTTCTGAGCCGTGCTCGCAGTGGTGATTTGATATTGGAATACTTGTCGTGACATACCCAAGGGCCGACTGTGATGTGGCTGCTGCCATCGCCCACATTGGCGCCATCTTCACCGTCACGGCTTCACGGAAATTGAGCCAGAGTTTTCAACGGGATAATTCTCAGTTCGCTTCCCTTGCTCTTTCCCACGCACCATCACCGCGGCTGGCAAAAATAAACAAGGCTGCCCGCCAGCGGAGCCCCTTGCTCGTCAAACTTCAAAACAAGTGAGGACGCCTGGCCACTCATTGATTCGCGCTATCGCTCACTCGTCGTCGTGCGACGCCAACCCGGACTCCATTTGGATATCTGCAACGCCTCATTCGAACTACGGTGGCAAGGTCACAAGAAGTGGCACGCAATAGCCTGTGCCTGCAGCTGCTGGGAGTGAACGCAATGGGTGGGCGCAATTGGGCAACTTGGGTGACCATAATGGGCTGAGAATTTGTCTACATCATCGTAAGTTGGACATACCGCTCATGCGCCAATCTATTCTTCAGTCAGATAGGGGTTCAGAATATACTGCGCGAATCTTCCGACCTTTCCGTTTGTTCCCGCCATGAGCTCCACGTCGGAAGATCATGTCACCTCGCGTATCAGTGGAGATAAAACAAAAGTAGTCCACGCAGAGGCGCTGATCTGCAGAGGTACTTTGATAAGACCGGGATCCGAGATGTAGATTGTTCATATACGAGGTTCCTCGGATCTTAGCGATGAAGTTGAAGAGTGAGAGAGAACCTGGTACGTCAATTTCTCCAGTTGTGCGCTTTGGAGCAGGTACCGGCCCTGGCTTGAACGTGACAAGTCGATTACTCAATGCAATTTTCCAACTTTTTTCCGGCTTCCAATCAGCCTTGAAATCGTGAGCGTGATTATTGTGCGATGTAAGTAAACTGCATCATCTCTCGCTTTACGATTTATCCATCAAGTTCAACTTGATGCTGGAACTTTTGCACGCATTTACTATTGCGCATATTTGGATCATGATCGTGCCAATTCAGGCATAAATAGAAACAGTATATGATGTGCTAACACGAAAAGTTTTCGTGGCATGCGATCGGCTGCCATGGCTCGCCTCTTGCCTTTTACCAGATGCGACAGAGGCCGACGCAACAAAATGCCACTTAGTATTCTTTGGAACCACACCTCGCGAGTTCGACTCGTAACACTTTCATTTTGTTTTTTTTTTTTTTTTTTTTTGTTCTTCTCTCACAGATGGGCGGCGCTCTCCCATCAGGTACGATACCAGGTGGAGAATTTGAAACACTTTTTTGCTTCCCATGTTAGAATTATCGAAAACCTACTGATACCACCTCAACTAAAGGGAAGTGTACATAGTTCAGATGTCCACCGCTCTGCGGTTTGCACTGCAATTTTAGCGTACGACTACATGTACGCACCCAGCAAGATATCAAAGTGCCACTGCGAGAAACACGTGACGCCCATTTAGCTCAATTCAAAGTGTTCCTACATAGGTACTTAAGCAAGCACTGATTGGCGCCAGGCGTCCGCCTGCACTGCAATGTTAGCATACAACTACACTCCAAAGTGTTCCGAAGCGCCACCGCGAATAACACGTGATCACTGTTAACTCAATTCAAGCGTTCCATATTGAGCGCTGACTCGGGGCTTTTCAGCGCAAGAAATGTCATGAGGTGGTTGCATATCGGTGATACAACATCAAGGACATATTAGCACTTCATCCGGATGCCCTGCCTCTTCTCCTCTTCCCTGACCTCGAACATCACCTGCGCTCCTACATACAAACACACGCAGGCGCCCGCAAAGAAACCCACTCCGGACGCGCTACCGAAGATCCCATTCACCAAACCCGCCAGTCCATCAAGTCCAATCGCGAATCCAACCAGATTCGCAACCATCATCATGAGGATGTTCCCGACGGCCCCGACGCCGCGGAGCGCACGATAGGCGTTGGGCCGGTCCTTCCACTTCTTCGCCGGGAACAGCAGGCCGGCGACGACCTCGGGCAGAACGAAGAGGGAGATGAGCCAGCCCCAGACGAGTAGGCGCAAGCTGATGTCGTGCCAGAGAGCGACGAAGGTGAAAACGGCGAGGACGTTTGCGAGGGCGCGGAGGCGGCCGAGCGCGCCGGCCGCGCCGCTGCCGCCCAGCGGCACGTAGATGTAGCGCACCACCCACCGGTTGTAGCTGCGGTGCCAGCCGCGCCAGAACGCCGCCGCCGAGTAGTTGTTGCTCATGCACCGCACCATGTTCTCCGGCGGGTCCACGCCGTCGATCAGCGCCCACAGCCGGAAGAACCGCCACGGCATCAGCAGCTTCAGCCAGATCACGTGCAGGTTGAAGTAGCCCAGCATACCTAGCTGGAACGGCGTGTAGGCGGCCCAGTCGGGCTTGGCTTTGAAAATGGCTACCGTGTAGATGAAGTGGAGCACCAGTTCCATGCAGAGAAGCACGAGGATGAATCGGATGGCGTACATCAACGTACGCTCTCTGGTGATGCTAGGCAGCATATAACGCTGCTGGTTGATGTAATCATTGAACGTGAGAATCGGACCTGCGAGGTACAAGGGCGAGTAGAGGGCGTATGCAAAGTAGTTTCGAAAGGAGTAGTCCTCTGCTTTGACTGGTAGGCTGACGCGGTCACGTTCAGAGAGATTGGAGGGATCGAGTTGTTTCTTCTTTATGTCATTAGTTAATCTCCAACTATGACAGAGATAAAGAGGTAATACCTCAACTGGGCTTCCGCCTCGCATGTTGAGACTCCAATAGTAATCAAAATTGAAGCTGATAAGCCGCAGGGTGGTAATGTTGAACAATACCTCCCATCGAGGAATGAGACCGCAGTGTTCATCCAACCAGTTACCCCAGTTTGGTTCTTGAAATCCCTTCATGGCAGGGCGCGAGTACTTGAAGGGCGACAGGAATGCGGCAATGTTTGCATATGGATAGCCACGTGCTAGCTCATTTGCAAACAGGATCGCAATGTTAAAGATCCAAGTTGCAGCAGGGACGTACTTCTTTGGTAGACGTTTGGCCAGCATGTAGTTCGTAAAGACGATGAGGACGACCTTCAAGGCAGAAAACCCGTGAAGAGCGATGATGAAGATGATGGCGAAATAGAAGTCGAATGAAACACGCTGTTGCAGTCTTGCATCTGCAGTGGCGCCGACTGATAAGCCATGGGTGAGGCTTCTGGAAGATCCAGGTGACTGGCGTACCTGAATGTAGGTATTTGCGCGCCAGAAGTAGTCGTAAGCGGCACGTAAAAGTGGATGAACAACGATCAACACAGCCAGATAAGGCACGTTGCTGCGGAAAGACCTGTACTGGTCGTCTGAGTTATCCTGAAAATACTTGTCAGCAAAGATATTCTAGACGATTTGGGACTGCTAACTCACCACTTTCCGTCCAGGAATCCAACCATCGGATAGCAAGTTGGCGTAGCTGCTATAATTTGGGTGTGAAGCTGGTCGCGGGTCAGTGACTAAATCAAAAACCTGATGGATGAATGCCTGTGTCGTACGCTTTGAAACAGAGTATGCCACATAGAACATGGTTGGGACTACCGTGATGAAGAAGAAGTAATAGATGTAGAACTCAATGGTATGCCATAGCGGAGGTCGAATATCTGAAGCGACCGCATTTTTAGCATCACGGCTGTCCGAGGATCCTTGTATACCATTCAACTGGCTTGATGATGCCTCTCCGCGTACTGAGTTCTGCTCGAAATCTGTTGCCGAGATCTTAGGTGGTGTGTTCGCAGAGGCCACGAATCGCGTGTCTAAGGTTTCTAGCGAATATACCTTTCGCCAGAAGGATAGCCACGACATGATCGATCACTGCCAGGCCGCATCACAGGCCCAATCCACGAAATCACGACAAGGGATTGAGAATCGGCATTCCAAGTCAAAAAGTCGAGAAAATCTCGTGCTAAGTTGGACGCGACGTTGTTGCTTCCCCCTAGCTTCCCTCTGTGGAAAGGCTTCGATGCCTAAGGAGACATATTTGATGTTTTTTAGACCAGCCACAACCGAGATGCGCGGCGCAATTGCTCGGACTTCAATTCAACCTCACTGTTCTTCGCTTCGCCCCTACCTCTGAAGTTCTAAGCTGCGAGTTCCTGTTGCACTTGCTTGCTCTAGACGCTGCGATTCAGTACACATCCAACTCGAAGAAGGAACGAAGGCAGACATGGCCGTTCCCAACCAATATACAGCTCCAAATCCCGCAGAATATGGAGGAGGTAAACAATGCCGCGCAGAAAATCATCTGGGTCTACTGGCCCAGACATTGCTAGCATCACTAAGAAGCGTATAGACGAGGTCTCAGCCATTGTTCTCGATCCAGGCTACTCATCCACCCGCGCCGGATTTGCAGGCGAAGACGTTCCCAAATCCGTTGTGCCTACATATTACGGTACCTATACGCCAGCAGGTGGTGAGCGTGAACTGCTCTTCGGCGACAATTCAGTGCACGATCCTCTACCGAACATCGAAATACACAATCCCTTGGCAGGCGAAGGAGCGGAAGACTGGGTATCAGATTGGGAAACGGCGACGAAATTATGGGAGTTCAGCATTACATCGCGGTTGATCAGTCCACGGCAATCTAATCCATTAAGGAATGGGCTCAATGACGCGACAAATACCAATAGCAACGTGGGTATGAACGGAGCGGAAGAGACTGAAAGACCGCTGGCGGAAAACCCACTCCTCATGTCGGAACCTGGTATTTCTTCACAAAAGTCCAGGGAAAAGCTCACTGAGATTGCGTTCGAGGACTGGGGTGCACCGGCATTCTGGCTCGGTAGAAGTGGAGCGCTTGCTGCGTGAGTGCAGTTTACTTGGTTATTTGAGTATCTGCTAAGTCCTGCTAGGTTCTCCGCCGGAAAGCACACAGCACTCGTGATTGATGTTGGTGCATCAATGGTTGCCGTAACTCCGGTCATCGACGGAATGATCGTCAAGAAAGGTTGGCCACGGTCATCACGAAAGATGAGGCACTGATCTGATATTGTCGTAGGAGTCAGGACGTCACCACTTGGTGGAAACTACGTCTCGAAGCAAATCCGTCTCGTGTTCGCTCAGTCTCAGCCTCCAGTTCCCCTTATGCCATTCTACATGGTGCAGGGCAAAGTGCCAGTCGACGCTGGCACGCTATCCCAAGCTGCCTATAGGAAATTCGAGACGCCACCCGCAGACTCTTTCCGCGCGTTCGAGGAAGAGCGTGTGTTAACCGAATTCAAAGAGTCTGTCGTTCAAGTCTGGGAAGGGCCAGGCCGTCTGAACAGTGGTGCGCCGGGTACGACGAACGTAGATGTTGCGAAGAGCTGGCCAGGTCGTCCCTTTGAGATGCCAGATGGTTGGAATCAAGTATTTGGTGCCGAGAGATTCAAACCTGCCGAGTCATTGTTTGACGAGAACGCAGCGCTTACGGTGCGTATTTTGCAGCACACTCGCAGTAGAATCCGAAACTAACTCAAGTAGGACGCGGACAATCCAAAGCCGAAGGCAGAGCAAACCATCCCGAGATTGGTGCTTGCGGCACTGAATGCAGTCGACGGAGACAGTCGAACACAGCTGATACAGAATATGGTTCTGGTCGGCGGTTCTTCGCTGCTCCAAGGACTTGCGCGCCGCCTCGATCAGGAACTAAGCACCGCCTTCCCCTCACTGAGAGTTCGAATCCACGCCCCATCGAACACGGTCGAACGAAAGTACGCAACCTGGATTGGTGGCAGTATCCTGGCGAGTTTAGGCACATTCCATCAGGTAAACGTTGTTTGAGAAACAGCAGTATTCACGAGGCTAACAACAATATTACAGATGTGGATCTCTAAGAAAGAATACGATGAGCATGGCCCAGGCATCATTGAGAATCGTGCCAAGTGATGCTGGTTCACTCGTTGTGAAGCTGTCGGTCACACATGCGACTTTCATTTGGCACACTTCAAAAGCACGGCGTAGAGGATCAAGACTAAAGTTTTCAGGCGTGTTCTTCCTGGTTTGAAGGCTCAAACACGGCTAATCGGTGCAGGTGTCTTGCGGAAGACCAACTCGCCACATGGGATCGACCACGGAAGGCAAAAAGCGGATGTGATTGTTGCCTACGCGTTTCGGGCAATGCGATGACTGTACTTTAATCCGGGATAGATAGCATCGCAGCACGGGATCACCAAAGCTCAGAGGAAAGGCCGCGTACCAATTAGAAAGCACTATTCGTTGATGGTTGTACCAAAAGTTTAACGTAACGTGATCATGTCTCACACGACACAAGAGAGGGACAACACGGACAACATCAGGCCAAACAACACAGTAGCAATGAGGCGGGCGGTGGACGATGATTGATAGGCATGGGTCACATCGGTCAGCAGCATACTAATTTAGCAGGATGATGAGTGAAACAGGAAGTCGGCGGGTCGCAACTGTCTCGACATCGACGTCGCGCGGGCGAGAAGAATCAAAACGACAGAGGCCGAGGGAGGTGTTCGGGTTATAAGGGAATGGCGAGGGTGCGCTGTTGATAGCGGGCGGGTGCAGGCTAACCCGCAACGACATTAGCGGCATAAACAGCCCATCATCGCGAGGCCCAAGCGCCGCTACATAAAGCTCGCAGCTCGCCTGCCCCTCCCGCGCGTCGCCTGCCTTTCCCTCGCTCCCACCCATCCGTCTCAACTCTCGTCGCAAACAAACAGCCTCCGACCGCCGCCGCCCGCTATCTTAACCCGTTCCGCCGCCTGTGACTTTGCGACGCTTTTGTCCATCAACTCCGACATCCATCTACTATTCGCAATCTTCTGACATGGCTCCCACAGCTCCCAAGAAAGCCGCTGCGCCCAAGGCGAAGACCACCAAGGCCGCTGCTCCCAAGCATGCTCCCTTCTCAGGTACGCTCCCACCACACCGTCGCGGAGCTTCCGCGATAGCTTTGCTGTGTTCGCATGCCATTTACTAACACATCCGTTATAGATATGATCAAGGATGCAATCCTCAACGTAAGTTGTTGCTTCCGGCGCATCGCATGTTGTTGCGAGGGGTCGCGATCGATCCGACCGTAGCGGCATCGTCTAGTCGCCTCCTCTTCCCACAACGATGGTTACAACGCAATTGCTAACATGAAATTTCGCAATATAGCTCAAGGATCGCAATGGTAGCAGGTCAGTACTAATTTTTTTCCGTTCATCGCACTTTGGTGCTTGTTGCCTGGCAGATCGACTGACCGTTCTATAGCCGTCAGGCGATCAAGAAGTATATCACGGCCAACAACAACCTTGGTGGCCTAACCGAGGCGGCCTTCAATAAGCACATCAGTCGCGCTCTTGAGACCGGTGATGGCAAGACTTTCGAATTCCCCAAGGGTATGTTTTACACTTGTCCCTCCAGTGCTTTGAGTCGCTTGGAACTCCCTTAGACGCGTCACTCCACATGTTTACACATTCGTTGTCTTTCTTTCACCACTGGTCTGTGATGTAAACAAGCCATACTAACTAGCTACAGGCAAGTCTGGCCCAGTCAAGCTGAAGAAGCCCGGTACTGCCAAACCCGCCGAGAAGGCCGATAAGCCAAAGGTGGAGAAGAAGAAGACAGCAACAAAGGCAAAGAGCACGACCAAGACTGCTCCGGCAAAGAAGGCTGCCGCCACGAAGAAGACTACTGCCAAGAAGGCTGCTCCCAAGACCAAGGCCAATGCCAGCAAACCACGAAAGACCGCTCCAGCTGTACATATCTCCTCGGATTGTATACTGCACATGTACTCACATTTTCTTACAGGCTCCC
>Ga0335073_10010820_pt1 | contig 12833 bp, 10 predicted proteins | sample Lox_Sample_22_FD_207093 | JGI IMG/M metagenome (GOLD analysis project Ga0335073, IMG submission 207093) | Soil microbial communities from Loxahatchee National Wildlife Refuge, Florida, United States - Lox_Sample_2.2 | ecosystem: Environmental > Terrestrial > Soil > Wetlands | place: USA...
GGCGGCATCTGCGCCGCTGGATAGACGAACCCGTCGAGCTGGAGGCGATCCAGGGTGTCGTTGTAGATCGCTAAGGCAGCGCGCTGCGGTCCGAAGAAATTCGAGTCCGCGTTCGGGTCGGATTGGAGCGAGCTCGGTCCGCCGCCCATGGTGACCATCCCCGGCAACGGCGACCCCACGGCCTTGGCGTATTCCGCGGCGGATTTGTATTGCGGCGGCCCGAAGTTCCTGAGAAAGGTTTCGAAGCCTTCGAAATGGTAGGGCCATGTCTTGATCTTGTCGACCGCCTGCTCGAAGCCTCCGGCCAAAATCGAATCGTCGATCACGACCATGGCGCCTGCCGCACGCAGATCGCCGACGGCTTTCATAAACATCTCGCGCGTCTCCGGCCGCAGCGATTTCGCCGCGAGAATGAAGGCCGGCACGCCAAACCGCTTGCCCTTGAGCGCACCGGCTTTCAGGTATCGCGTGTAGGGTCCCGGTTGCGCTTTCGCCGCCGACCCAGCCGTGCGGAAATCCATTGGGTCTTCGCCCGCCATCACGCCCAGCGCGATGGCAGCATCGGCGACATCGCGCGCGATGGGGCCGGTATCGTCCAGCAGCCAGTCGAGCGGTGCGATTCCGGCGATGCTCACCAATCCGCGCGTGGGCAGCACGCCGATTACGGCACTCGTCGAGGACGGCATGCGAATGGAGTTGCTGGTATCGGTGCCGGTCCCAAGTAGCGCAAAATTGGCCGTGACGGCGGTGACGGTCCCGCCGGATGAGCCTCCGGGGCTGAAGCGGACGTCGTAGGCGTTGCCGGTGCGCCCGAAAGCCGAGCTGCGAGTGGTGTCGCTGGCCGCGAAATCGGGCATGTTGGTCTGACCGAGAATGACCGCCCCGGCGGCGCGCAGTTTCGCTACCACGGTAGCGTCCGCGGGAGCCCTGAGTTCATGGCCGGGGATGACGAATCCCTTCCAGCCATCCGATGTCACGAGCCCCTTAATGCTGGTGTTGGCCTTGATGACGATTGGCACGCCCCACATCGGGCCGCGTTCGACGCCGCTCCCGCCTCGCGCCGCGCCGGCATCTTCCCGCGCCGCGGTGGCCAGAGCGTCAGGCGCATCGACTGTGCAGACGGCGCGATAAATGCCGTCGTATTTCGCTATGCGCGCGAGATACCAGCTGACCACCTGCGTCACGGTGTAGCGGTGGGAGGCATACATCGACTCCAGTTGGGGGATGGTGACTTCGAGCAAATCGCGGTCGATCGTCTGCGCGGGCAGGAGCGGCGGAACCAGGAAGAATAGGAGGACGGGCAGGCACTTCGAGGGCATGTCACCAATTGTAGGCTTTACGGCCGCGCATTAACGAAGGCGATCGATGCCGTCTCGTGGCTTCCAGTTGTTCGGGCTTGGAGGAAACCCAGCCGTCGCTGCCGCTCGCCGAAATTCGCCGCAGCGAGCGCCAGGCATGAACGATTTCGGTGGAGTCTAAGGGCAACGGCTCATTTCGCTCCTCGTATTCTTCTGCGATCATTCGGAATTCGACCGCGAGTGCCACGAGCGCAGCTTCCCTTGCCGGCATAAGCGCGCCGGTTGCGGTACAGCCTTGTAGCCGGTCGAAGCTCACCGCCTCACATTACGCACCTACTGCAACGGGACGAAAGTAGCGCGGGGCGTGATATGGCTGGAAGCGGTAGCCGATACCGAAAATCGTTTCGATATAGCTGTCCGCGTAGGAACCCAGTTTCTTGCGCAGGCGGCGTACATGAACGTCGAGCGTGCGGGTGCGGATATCGGCGCCGTAGCCCCAGACCTGCATCAGCAGGGCTTCCCGCGGAATGATCTCGCCGGCATGGCGAACCAGCAGCGAGAGCAGGTCGTACTCCTTGCGCGTCAGCATCATGCGCTCATTGTCGAGAGTGGCCAGTTGATGATCGTAATCGACAACCAGGTGCTCATCCCGATACATCGGGACATGGTTCGGCGGAATAGGTCCCAAAATCCCTCCTCAGACCCCTTACGGATATCGTACGGATGGACGCATATGAGGTCGTGGGGGAGTTGTAAAATGTTTGTAAATTCACCCCTGGTGAGAAGTGAGACATTTTCGGAGTGTCGTGTCGCACTTGGAATGTGACATACTAGCGGATTCTACGTAGTCGAGATGAGCAACTTCACGTTCAGCCGGCGCGCCGCAGTGGTTGGCGCCGCCGCGCTGCCAATGATTCGAGTCCTGAAAGGGCAGTCGAAGCCGAAATCGGTCGTGATTTCGAGCAACAACCGCGCGAATGGCGGCATCAACTGCTGCAATAAGGCTTTGGAGTTGATCAAGGGCGGCAAGGATACACTGGACGCCGTCATCGCGGGCGTGAATATTGTCGAGTTGGATCCCAACGACACCAGTGTCGGCTACGGCGGCTTGCCAAATGAGGACGGCGTGGTGCAACTCGATGCCAGTTGCGTGCATGGCCCCTCGCGCCGCATGGGCGCGGTGGGAGCGATCGAGGGGATCAAGACGCCGTCGAAAGTTGCGCAGCTCGTGATGTCGGAGACCGACCATATGATGTTGGTGGGCGCCGGCGCGACCAGGTTTGCCAAGATCTGGGGTTTCCCTGAGGAAGATCTCCTCACCGATAAGTCGCGGCTCGCGTACCGCATGTGGAAGCGCGAGATGCGCGATCGCAACGGACATACATTTTGGGAATCGAACATCGATGCACCGGTGAACGCGGGCGGCGGGCACGCCGATTTACCCGCCAGGATGCCGGAGCTGCAACGCGAGTTCCCGGGCTTTGACGATCAGACGCTGGCGTGGGCCTACGATGTAGCTCTCCATCCGCCGCACGGCACCATCAATTGCATCGCGCTCAACGCAAAGGGCGAAATGTCGGCGGTGACCACCACCAGCGGAATGGCTTTTAAAATTTCCGGCCGCTGCGGGGATTCCCCGATTATCGGCGGAGGATTGTGGCTTGATCAGGATGTCGGCGGCGCCGGCTCGACAGGCCGGGGGGAAGAAAACTTGCGAGTTTGTGGGGCGCATACCGTGGTAGAAAATATGAAGCACGGGATGTCGCCGAAAGAGGCAATACTCGAGACTTTGAAAAGGGTGTCGCGGAATTTTAATGACGATAAAAAGCGCCTGGAAGCGGTGGATTTGAACTTCTACGCGCTGAGCAAGACCGGCGAATATGCCGGGGGATCACTGTGGGGGCCGGCAAAGTTTGTGGCCGCCACCAGCGATGCCGCCGGCCACGTAGAGCAGTCGGTCTATCTTTATGAACATTAACAGATGAAACGAATTGACAGCGGGGGCATCAGATAGCTGTTATTCGGTTCCTCTCCGGGGGCTTTTGTAATTCTGGGTAATACCGTTTTCCTACATGTCTGACAACAGAATATTGAGTCGCGTGCTGGGACGTAACTAGAGCCATGTCTCAGATCTTTCATCGCAGTACCAACACGTTTTCTCGCATCACGATCTTTGGCGGGGTTTTCATCCTCGCTTTCCTGACCTGGGTTTTTACCGTGCTCGACCGGTCGGCATACTCGACGCGGCAGCACCAGGTCCGCGACCAGCCGGTCCCGTTCAGCCACGCCCACCACGTGGGCGCATTGGGCATCGATTGCCGCTATTGCCACACCACGGTGGAGACTTCGAGCTTCGCTAATATTCCACCGACCAAAACTTGCATGAACTGCCACTCGCAGATCTGGATCACCAGCCCTACGCTGGAGCCCGTGCGCGCCAGTTATCGCGATGACAAATCGATCAGCTGGACGCGCGTCCACGATTTGCCCGACTTCGTCTATTTCAATCACAGCATCCATGTAGCCAAGGGTGTGGGATGCGAGACCTGCCACGGGCGCGTGGACCGCATGCCGCTGATGTACCAGCAGAACGCCCTGCAGATGGAATGGTGCCTGAACTGTCACCGCAACACCGAAAAATACCTGCGGCCTAAGGAGTTCATCACTACCATGGGTTACGAGCCGGCGGGCGATCAGGAAGAAATCGGCCGGCGGTTACAGAAGGAATACAACATTCAAAGCGTCCACTTGTTGACGAGTTGTTCCACGTGTCACCGATGAGTCATAAACCCGAAGATCATTTAGACCTCGCGGCAGTCCGGAAACGTCTGGAAACGAGGAACGGGCGCGAGTACTGGCGCAGCCTCGACGAATTGGCCGCCACGCCAGAGTTCGTGGACTTGCTCCACCGCGAATTTCCACGCCAGGCGATCGGCTGGAGCGAAGACGAGGATCCCGTCGAGGGGCGCCGCAATTTTCTCAAATTGATGGGGGCATCGCTGGCCCTGGCGGGTCTCACCGCCTGCACCAGGCAGCCCACCGAGCACATCGTGCCCTACGTGAAGCAGCCGGAAGAGCTGATCCCCGGCCGCCCGCTGTTCTTTGCGACGGCCGCCACGCTCGGCGGCATCGCCAACGGCGTCCTGGTGGAGAGCCACGAAGGCCGGCCCACCAAGATGGAAGGCAACCCCGAGCATCCATCTACATTGGGCGCCTGCGATATCTTTTCACAGGCCGCGGTGCTCCAGCTTTACGATCCCGACCGGGCGCAGGCCGCCTCCAACAATGGCGAGATCAGCGGGTGGGGTGAATTCTTCGGGGCCTTCCGCGGCGTGCTGGCCGAACAGAAAAGTAAGGGCGGCGCGGGTCTCCGCATTCTCACCGAAACCATCACCTCGCCGACCATGGCGGCGCAATTCGCGGCCATCAAGAAACTCTATCCACAGTACAAGTGGCACCAGTGGGAGCCCGCCGGAGCGCACAGCGCGCGCGCGGGATCGCAATTGGCGCTGGGCCAGCAGTACAACACTTATTACGATTTCAGCAAGGCCGACGTGGTGGTGGCGCTCGATTCCGATTTTCTGGCTTCCGGCACCGCCAGCCTGCGCTACGCGCGCCAGTTTTCGATGCGCCGCCGCGTGAGCGCGGAAAAAACCACGATGAACCGGCTTTACGTGGCGGAGCCCATGCCCACGCCCACGGGAACCAAGGCCGACCATCGCATGCCGCTGCGGGCAGGCGACATCGAAGAGTTCACTTGGGCCATTGCGACGACCGTTCAAGCCGCACAAGGCGGTCCAAACGTCAACCAGAACGGCGACATTTACCGGTGGGCGGAGAAGATCGGCGCCGACCTGCTGCGCTCGAAGGGCGCCAGCGTGGTCATCGCCGGCGATTACCAGCCGCCCATGGTCCACGCGCTGGTCCACGCGATCAACACCAAACTGGGCAACGTCGGGACGACGGTTTTCTACACCGATCCCGTCGAGGCCAACCCGGTGGACCAGCTCGCATCGTTACAGGATCTGGCGAAGGATCTGGACGCCGGCGCGGTGGACGTGCTCCTGATTCTGGGCGGCAATCCGGTATTCACGGCACCGGCGGACATGGACATGCGTTCGCGAATACAGAAAGCGAAGACGCGCATGCGGCTCGGTCTGTATCGGGATGAAACGTCGGAGGTGTGCCAGTGGCACCTTCCGGAAGCGCACTTCCTCGAGACATGGGGCGATGCGCGCGCGTTTGACGGAACCATTACCATCCAGCAGCCGCTGATTGCGCCGCTGTACCAGGGGCGCTCGTCGATCGAAATCCTCCAGGCGCTGAGCGAATCGCCGGAGCTCAACCCGCACGCCATCGTCAAGAACTATTGGGCTTCGCAGCACACGGGCGCGGATTTCGAAACCTGGTGGCGGCGCTCGGTTCACGATGGGTTGGTTGCCGGCACCGCTTACCCCGCCAAGACTCCCGCAATCCACGGCGAGGCGCTCACGGCATCTTCGAAGCCGCAGACGCTGGGCGGCAAGCTTGAAGTAAACTTCCGGCCCGACCCGACCATTTACGATGGCCGCTTCGCCAACAACGGCTGGCTCCAGGAATTGCCCAAGCCGATTACCAAGATGACATGGGACAACGCTGTTTATATGAGCCCCGGCGACGCCTATCGCCTCGGGATCGACACCAACAGCACCGGAGATAACTATCACTTCGGGTCTCCGACGGGCAGCCTGGTGGAACTGACCTACCAAGGCCGCACGCTGAAGGCGCCGGTGCGCGTTCAGCCGGGCCACGTGGATGGCTCCGTCACGCTGCATTTCGGATACGGGCGGACGCACGGCGGACGATCGGCGAATGGAGCGGGCTTCAACGTTTACACCATTCGCACCGCGAAGGCGCTGTGGCAGGATACCGGGCTCGAGGCCAAGCGGATTTCCGGCTCGTACCAATTTGCCGACACGCAAGCGGACGGCGTGCTCGATCCCGCCCGCCACATCATCCATAAGGGGACAATCGCCGGGTATTTGAAGGAGCCGGAATCGGTTCATGAAGGCGCGGAAGCTCCGCCCAAGAGCCTTACGCTCTACCCCGGATTCAACTATCAGACCGACGACCAGGGGCGGCCGAAATATGCGTGGGGCATGGCCATCGACCTGAATGCCTGCACGGGGTGCACCGCCTGCATCGTGGCCTGCCAGGCGGAAAACAATATCGCGGTGGTCGGAAAGGACCAGGTGCGGCGCGGGCGCAATATGCAGTGGCTGCGCGTCGACACGTATTACCAGGGCGAGGCCAGCGATCCCAATCCCGCGATTTACAACCAGCCGGTGCCCTGCCAGCAGTGCGAGAACGCGCCGTGCGAACTGGTCTGTCCGGTGCAGGCCACGAGCCACAGCGCCGAGGGCCTCAACGACATGGTGTACAACCGCTGCGTGGGCACGCGCTACTGCTCGAACAACTGCCCGTACAAGGTGCGCCGGTTCAATTTCTACCTCTTCTCCGATTACGAAACGCCCAGTCTGAAGCTGCTGCACAATCCCGATGTCACCGTGCGCAGCCGTGGCGTGATGGAGAAGTGCACCTACTGCGTGCAACGCATCAACGCGGCCAAAATCGATTCCGAGAGGCAGGACCGGCGCGTCGCCGACGGCGAAATTCAGACCGCCTGCCAGGCCAGTTGTCCGACCGAGGCAATCATCTTCGGCGACATCAACGATGCCAACAGCCGCGTCTCGAAAATGAAGGCGCAGCAGCGGAATTACGGCCTGCTGGAAGATCTGAACACCCGCCCGCGGACCACGTACCTGGCGACGCTGCGCAATCCGAACCCGGAGTGGGAGAGCTAGGGGCTGACGATGGCTGACCAAGAAATAGATCCGCACGTAGCATCGAAAAAAATCATCGCGCCCGGCTATACCTTCGGCACCGTCACCGATCAAATCGCCACGGTTGTCCTCACCAAGCGCACTCCGGTCTTCTGGTTTCTCGGGTTCGCGGCCGGGCTCGTGCTGCTGCTGCTGTTCCTGCTCGCGGTAGGGTTGCTTTTTGCGAAGGGCGTGGGTATCTGGGGAATCCGCACGCCGGTGATGTGGGGGTTCGCCATCACGAATTTCGTGTGGTGGATCGGAATCGGCCACGCCGGCACGCTGATTTCGGCGATTCTGCTTTTGCTCAATCAGCGCTGGCGCAATTCCATCAATCGATTCGCGGAAGCCATGACGCTGTTCGCGGTGGCCTGCGCCGGGATGTTCCCGCTGCTGCACCTGGGCCGTCCCTGGCTGTTTTACTGGCTTTTTCCGTACCCCAACACCATGGGCGTGCAGCCGAATTTCCGCAGTCCGCTGGTGTGGGACGTTTTTGCCGTATCGACATACGCCACGGTATCGCTGCTTTTCTGGTTCGTCGGCCTGATGCCCGATCTGGCCACGTTGCGCGACCGGACGCACAACCGCTTCGCGCGATTCGCGTACGGCACCTTGGCGATGGGCTGGCGCGGATCGGCCAGACACTGGAGCATATACGAGACGGCGTCGCTGCTGCTCGCGGGACTGGCGACGCCGCTGGTGCTCTCGGTCCACACCGTGGTGAGCTTCGACTTCACCATTGCCATCGTCCCGGGCTGGCACAGCACCTTCTTCCCGCCCTACTTCGTGGCCGGCGCCATCTATTCCGGTTTCGCGATGGTGCTGGCGCTGGCGATTCCGCTGCGCGCGGTTTATGGCCTGGAAGGCCTGATTACCGACCGGCACCTGGAGAATTGCGGCAAGGTGATGCTAGCCACGGGACTGATCGTCGCCTATTCGTACCTGATGGAAACGTTCAACGCGTGGTACACCGCCAATCCTTACGAGCACGCGGCCATCTGGCATCGCATGTTCGGCCCGTACAAATTCTCCTACTGGTTCCTGATCAGCTGCAACATTGTGGCGCCGCAGTTGTTGTGGATCAAAAAAATACGCACCACACCGGCCTTGCTGTTTACTTCCTCCATCATCGTGCTCATCGGCATGTGGCTGGAGCGCTACGTCATTATCGTCAGCAGCCTGGCGCAGGACTACCTGCCTTCCTCGTGGGGCCTTTTCCAGGCGACGCGATGGGATTGGGCGACATACATCGGCACCATCGGGCTGTTCCTGTTCCTGTTCTTCCTGTTCATCCGGCTGCTGCCCATGATTTCGATCTTTGAAGTGCGAACGCTTTTGCCGCAGGCCAAAGTCGGCGAGGAGGCGGGCATTGAATAAACCGGTTTACGGATTGATGGCGGAGTTCGAAAACCCTTCCGCGCTGGTGTCCGCCGCCCGCGCCGCCCGCGAAAAAGGCTATCGCAAACTGGACGCTTACACGCCGTTTCCCATCGAGGAACTCACGGAGGCGCTTCATCTGCACCACAACAAACTGCCGCTGATCGTGCTCATCGGCGGCATCCTCGGCGGGCTGACGGGCTACCTGCTGCAGTATTACGTGACCGTGATTTACTTCCCCATCAACATCGCGGGAAGGCCGCTCCATAGCTGGCCGGCCTACATCATCATCACCTTCGAGTTGACCATTCTTTTCGCCGCGATCTCGTGCGTGCTGGGATTGCTGGGGCTGTGCGGGTTGCCGATGCCCTACCATCCGACGTTCAATGTGCCGCGATTCGCGCTGGCATCGCGCAATCGTTTCTTTCTATGCATTCAGGCAAGGGATCCCTTGTTCGATATCAAGCAAACGTCCGAATTTCTGGAGTCTCTGGAGCCGAGGGAGGTATCTGAAGTTGCCCCGTAACCTGGCTTCTCGCAGGGCAGGATGGCCCGCCCTGCTCATATTGCCCGCCCTCTTCGCTCTCGCCGGCTGCCGGCAGGACATGCAAGACCAGCCCAAGTACATCCCTTTGCGCCCGAGCACCTTTTTCAACGACGACCGCTCCGAGCGTCCGCTGATCGACGGCACCATCGCCCGCGGACACCTGAACGACGATACCGCGTTCTACGAAGGCGTTGGCCCCGACGGCAAACCGGTCGATACCTTCCCGTTCGCGGTGACCAAAGAGGTAATGGCTCGCGGGCAGCAGCGGTTCGATATTTATTGCTCGCCCTGCCACGATCGCACGGGCAACGGCAACGGTATGATCGTGCGGCGCGGCTACAAGCGGCCGCCGGCATATTCCAGTCCCGAGGTGATGGGTCGCTCGAACGGGTTCATTTTCGACGTCATCACCCGTGGATTCGGCGCCATGCCCGATTACGCGGCGCAGATTCCGCCGCACGACCGGTGGGCCATCGTGGCCTACGTGCGCGCGCTGCAAGCGAGCGAGACCGCCAACATTAACGACGTGCCGCCCGGGGAGCGAGCCAAACTGGAGGCCGCGAAATGACGGCGCAGACCACCGATTTTCAAATTTCGGAAGAATTGCGGGGCGATCTCCGGCGCTGGCGGTCGCGCGCCCTGCCCATCGGCGTCGCCGGCCTGGTTGTCAGCGGGATTGGAATTTTCTTCGGCCGCCAGAATGTCGATCAGTTCTATCACTCGTACCTTTGGTCGTACCTGTTTCTCCTGGGCCTGGCTCTGGGACCGCTGGCATGGCTCCTGCTGCAATACTTGAGCGGCGGCGCGTGGGGCATGGTAATCCGGCGTCCCTGTGAAGCCGCGCTCCGCACCATGCCGCTGGTCGCGCTGCTATTCCTGCCCATCGTGGCGGGGATTCCGAACCTCTACGCCTGGTCCCACCAGGCGAACGTGGATGCCAGCGCCGTGCTCCAGCACAAGCACGCGTATCTCAATGTGCCGTTCTTCCTCGCGCGCGCGGCGTTCTACTTCGCCGGCTGGCTGTTTCTTTGCTGGTATTACAATCGCGTCTCCTACCGTGAAGATACCGAGGGCCACGATGCCGTCCACGGCAGCATGAGCACGCTGGCCGGCCCTGGCATTATTTTCTGGGCCTTCACCACCACGTTCATGTCCATCGACTGGATCCTCTCGGTCCACCCCGAGTTTTTCTCAACTATGTTCGGCCTGCTGTTTATCGCCGGCCAGGGGCTGACCGGCATGGCCTTCCTGATTACCGTGATGGTTCTGCTCTCGCGGCGCCGCCCGATGTCCGATGTGCTCACGCCGGCGCACTTACACGATCTGGGAAAGCTCCTGCTGGCGATGGTCATGGTCTGGGCGTATTTCTCGTTCTCCCAGTTCCTGATTATCTGGGCGGGGAACCTGCCGGAAGAGATTCCGTATTATCTGAAGCGCATCAATGGCGGATGGGGATTCCTGGCGCTGGTGCTGGTGTTCGGGCACTTCGCACTGCCGTTCGCCCTGCTGCTCTCGCGCGACTTGAAGCGTAACTTCAAACTTCTGGCGTCCATCGCGATTTTCGTGTTGTGCATGCGCCTGGTGGACCTGTATTGGGTCGTGACGCCGGAATTCCGCGGAGGGGCTTTCGGAATCAGTTGGATGGACATTACCGTTCCCGCCGGATTGATCGGCGTGTGGCTGGCGTACTTCCTGTACCAGCTCGAAAAACGGCCCTTGATGCCGGTCAACAATCCGCACCTGGAGGAGGCATTGCAGCATGGAAGAGAATAAGCAGCAACGTCCAGGTTTCGAGCAAACCGACGTCAACGTATTCGCCGTCAGCAAAGTGGCCATCGCGCTGGTGCTGACGACGATTTTGGCCATGGCGCTGATCGTGGGCGTGTTCAACTATTTCAAGGCGCAGGAGGGCGGCGAAGCCAGGAGCATCGAGCCCACGAAAGTCTTCCCCGAGCCGCAGTTGGAGAAAACTCCCATTCCCGACCTCAAAGCGGTCCGTGAGGCTGAGGATCAGGTACTCAATTCCTACGGCTGGGTGGATCAACCAAAAGGTGTGGTGCGGATTCCGATCGCCAAAGCGATGGACATGGTAGTCGCCAAGGGACTGCCGGTTCGCGCGGCGGCTCCGCCCATCGAAGAAGGAGTCAGCGTACCTACCGAGAGCGGCCTCGGACCGAAAATGTTGCCGCCCGGAGGTCCGCTGGCAGGAGGGGGAAAATGAATAAGATTGTGGTTGGGTTACTCGCCTTTGCTTACGCCGCGTTCGCGCAGCCTGGGCAGCCGGCGCCCGTGCAGCCGAGCATCAGCTTGCAGGATTCCAATCTGAAACCCGCGCTTCCGGGCGCGCTGGCGGGCGTCGGAATCGATCAGAAGCTCGATTCGCAGGTGCCGCTAAATCTGCATTTCACCGATGAGTATGGCGCCACGGTTCCGCTCTCGACGTATTTCCACTCTCAAAAGCCGGTGATTCTGGCGCTGGTCTACTATCGCTGCCCCATGCTGTGCACGCAGATTCTCAACGGCCTGGAAAGCAGTCTCAAAGCCGTCTCGTTCGACCCCGGCAAGGATTTCGAAATTGTCGCCGTGAGTTTCGACCCCAAAGATACCTGGCAAACGGCCGCCGCCAAGAAACAGACTTACCTGAAGCGCTATGGCCGCGCCAATTCCGCGAATGGCTGGCACTTCCTTACCGGCGACGAAACCAATATCAAGGCGCTAACCGATGCGGTGGGGTTTCACTACAAATACGACCCGGCCACCGACCAGTTCGCGCACGCCAGCGGCATCATGATCGTCACTCCCGACGGGCGCCTTTCGCGCTATTTCTACGGCGTGGAATACGCTCCGCGCGACGTGCGCCTGGGCCTGGTGGAAGCGTCGCGGAATAAGATCGGCAATCCCGTCGATCAGATTCTGTTGTTCTGCTACCACTACGATCCTTCCACGGGTAAATACGGCGCGCTGGTGATGAGGATGATCCGCGTTGCCGGCGCCGGTTTCGTCCTGGTAGGGGCCGCGGCAATTTGGTTTGCGCTCAAGCGCGAAAAGCGGAGCAAACTCGTTCGACATGGGATCTAACTTACCTCTGTTTCCGGAAGCGGCGTCCACCATCGCTCCCGATGTGGACCACCTGGCAGTATTCTTGCTCGCCGTCGCCGCGTTCTTTACGGTGCTGATTTTTGTCACGATTTTTTATTTCGCGATCCGCTATCGCCGGCGTTCGGAACGTGAGCTGCCCCTCGACACGCACGGCGGTATGACGCTCGAAATTCTCTGGAGCGTGATTCCCTTCGGCATCACCATGGTGATGTTCTCCTGGGGCGCCAGCCTGTACTTCAGGGAAAGCCGCCCGCCCGACAATGCCCTGCCCGTTTACGTAGTCGGCAAGCAGTGGATGTGGAAGATCGAGCATATCCAGGGCCAGCGCGAAATCAACGAACTGCATATCCCCATCAACCGCCCCATCCGGCTCACCATGACCTCGGAAGACGTGATCCACAGCTTTTTCGTGCCGGCCTTTCGCACGAAATCGGACGTGGTGCCCGGCAAGTACTCCACCGAATGGTTCACGGCCACCAAGCCGGGTAAGTATCATCTCTTCTGCGCCGAATATTGCGGCAACCGGCACTCCGGCATGATCGGCTGGGTGTATGCCATGGAGCCACAGGATTACGAGAAGTGGCTCAACAGCAATCCGCCGCCCAGCACCATGGCGGAAAGCGGGAGCAAGCTTTTCAATGGCATGGGTTG
>Ga0335073_10010821_pt1 | contig 12829 bp, 16 predicted proteins | sample Lox_Sample_22_FD_207093 | JGI IMG/M metagenome (GOLD analysis project Ga0335073, IMG submission 207093) | Soil microbial communities from Loxahatchee National Wildlife Refuge, Florida, United States - Lox_Sample_2.2 | ecosystem: Environmental > Terrestrial > Soil > Wetlands | place: USA...
TCAACATTTCCGACACAACCGCGGCATGCAGAAGGATCACGAAGGACGCCGCCCAGAGAGCGTGGCGAACGACGCGATGCGCAGCGATCTGCTCTCCGTGCCTGCGGACTTCCAGCAGTACGTAGATGGCGAAGTATGCGCAGAACACATACCACTCCTGCGCGAAGACTTCGACCATGCCCTTCAGAGTGAAATGCATGTCCTCTCCCCCTGGAAAACCAATCGTGTTCCCGACTGGCCTATCGGTTAGCCTTCGATGAACATTCCGGCAACGGAAAACCGGCGAAGCAGAGCCAGTGCTCCAAGCACCGCCGGGCCGATGGCCAGCGCATTGATCAGATCGATATGCCTGAGTTTTCGTTCGAGGCTGGTCTCTTCTTCGTCGCGTCCGATTTCGAGTTCGATCCTGAGCCGGACGACCAGAAGGATTGAGACAACGATGGCCGCCACTGCAACCGGAGGATTCGCAACGTTGTGCGAGGCGACGCCGATGGTAAAGAGCGTGAGGCCGAAACAGCGCAGCCGTTCGTAGACCCGCGGATGGTGCCAGTCGATCATGCGGACACCTCAACCAACTGCGGCATTGCTGCCGGCTCCAGCAGATGCGAATGACGGCACCCGCAGCAGCACACAGCCTCAGTCACCTTGAGTGCTGCGTCCGTCCAGAGCGGCCCCGGCGGTCCCGGTTCGCCGCTCCGGGTCAGAAAGTGCGGGATGGCGCCGCCGCGGAATGCCGCATCCTTGCCCCACAGTTCGGTCTCAAGGAAGCCATTGCGGCCGAGAAAGAGAATCGCGCTCCGCAGTTCCGCGCGCCTGCCGTCCTCTTGTTTCAGCCAGTGTCTGGTGATGAGCAGATCGTAAGTGTTCTCGAAGCGGAACATCTCGACGCGCACAAATTCATCGCCCACGATGACAGCGTGCATACCGTTGGGGAGGAAGTTCTGGACTCGTTGCAGCCAGGGAACTGCGCAGCCGTCCACGCCGACAAATCCGACGTAGTGGCCCAGCAGTTCCACTGCGCCTCCCGACTCCTCGCCGCGAATCTTCCAGGCTTTCGTCTGCTGCTGGTAGACGACGTCCAGTTGCGGCCGGCAGCGGATGCCCGTCTTCCGGACTTGTTCCAGAGTCTCTGCGGGCAGCGCCAGTCCACGCCGCGCAATCACGGTCAGCCGACTCTCCTGCATGCATACCTCCCGTGTTTACCGCCAGGTCTGTTTGGGAATGGGCTGGCCCAGCGCTTCGCGGATCATCTCGCGGGAGCATCCGGCCCAGCATTTGTAGAACTGGGGATTGGCCACCGAAATCGCCAGGTTGTCCCGCGCCCGATCACGTCCCTGTTCTGCGCACGATGGACACTGCGTCCAGTAGTTGCCGCTCCGTTTGAACCGAACATTGACGTGCTGGAGGATCTGAAATCCGGACTGAGGAATCTCGGAAGACGCGACATCCAATGCAGGCCTGCTGCACACAGATTCCGGAATCGACAGACCGCGGGTGAAGGTTTCAAGTTCGGCCGCAGTGAGCCGCTTCACAGACCGCAAGTAGGTGAGCTGGTCGGCGAGGTTGCTCGGCGCATCCTCAAACCAGTACCGGTGCATGTTGGCGCGGTGAATGCCGAGCGGACCACGAATGGCGTTTCCGTATTCCTCCGCGCCGATCTCGTCCTGGCGAGGAAAAACCTCGATCCCGTCGACTTGCTTGAAAGTTCCCTTGATCGGAACGTCGAGGCGAAGGGCGAGACTATATATATAAGTGCGGCAGAGCCGGGCCGGTAATGGCCGCTCGCAGAGGATCCAGAGGTGCGCGCCGCGCCGCGACATTTCAACGACGGCGTGTACCCCATCCTGTTCCAGTTCCCACTTGAGCGTCCGGAGATCGCGGTAAGCGCCTTCGTAGTCGGCATCGATCGCCACCCATTTTGAGCATTGCGTCTCCGGATTGATGGCGTAGAGGCCGACCGTCTGTTCCCCCGCCAGGTGCTTTTGGATCACCAGAGGGTCGAGACCCAGCGGCTCTTTTGTCCGCCGGTTCCGCGCCTGGTAGAAGTAATACTTGCCCGAGTGTTCGTCCGGCCGGTCCGTTTGCCGGGTATAAGCCCGCCGGTTCACAAACCATGCCATGTATTCGGCCGCCTGGCCGACCGTAGCCGGCAGGATCTCCGGCTGCGGTCGCGGCGCCTTCCACGTGCCAACAAGTTGAGCCATGGCTGGTGCTCCCTTCCGGTCAAGCTGTGCTGTTGTAGCCCGGTTCCGAAACTCGGTCAAATGGGCCGGGATTTGCTCGTTTTAGCAGGCAGCAACGGCCATAGCTGGAGCGCTAAGGCCCAACTCCGGCGCTGGTGCAACCGGGTGGTTTCCCAAAACGTGCCGGCGGTGAGACTTCCTGCGCTTGCCGTCGATCAGGTCGAGCAGGCGGTACACCCGTAGGGCGATCTGGAAGTCATTGCCGTTGAGTGTGTCCTCTTTCAGATCGAAGCGGAGCCAGAAAAAGGACTGTAGCGGTTCCGCAAAGAGGTAGATTCCCCCGGTGTTCGGCTCTCCGGGAACGCTTTGCAGGATCAGGAAGCCGTCCTCTTCTTCCACGAGCCGTTCCGCCCGGGCTTCCCCCGCAGCCAGAAATGCGCGCAGCACATCCCAGCGATTGGTCCTGGCCGTCAGGCCAAGATCGGTGACGGACATGATGTAGTCCACATGCAAGCTGCCGAGCAGTTCGCGCTTCGAATAGCGGCGATGGCGATGCGACATGACACTTCCTCCTTCTCAGGGTGTGTTTGGCTGGAAATGAAAAAGCCCCAGCCTGAAGGCGGGGGCGCGGACATTTTCGGGTTGAGAGTTTGAATCAGACCTTCGCTCGAGCCCGTTCCGAGGTGTGAGCGTTAGTGACAGAAAGGGCTGTCCCGATGTAGCCGAGACCCGCCACTGTGCAGCGCCACATGTTCGCCAGCGTGAGCGCAAGCGGCACGATCAGGAGCAGTAGAGCCGGCGAGACTTTCTGCCCAGCGACCCAATGGATCATCAGGACACAGACAGCAAGGTTGAGGATGGTGAACACAATGCTCGTCGCAAAGCGGCGGAGCGCACGACGGTATACGAAGGCTGTTGGCACAGCAGTCTCCTCTCAAGAGGTGGATTCGGTGAAGATGAACACTACGGTGGTGGGAATTGCCTGGCGGAAGGATCGTGCGAATGGCTTACAAAGCGAACCAGCGCTCAAGGCAAGCAACTGCAAGTTCTCGGTCCAGCAGTGCATGAATTGTCGAACCGGAGCGCACTCTGAAGTCGAGGTACGCCGTACACTTTCGCAGGGCATCGTTCTCCTCGGCTGTCTGTACCGGCCGCAACAGGCCAAGGCCGATGGCCATTTCCCGAAAAGTAAGGCGAATGGAATGCATGACTACCTCGCGGCCCCGAAGCTCAGGCTCGTAGAATTGTTCGGTGGGGCGAGCGCCGCAGAGATGCGCAAGTCAACACCAGTCACACTCGTCACGGGCGCGTCTTGAAATGTGACGCGCTCGCGCTTCCGGTACCGTCACAAGCCTCACACCGGGGTCGCGGCGACCTGGGAAGGGATGGCAAATTACCGCTACTGTGGCTTTCGCCTCGCGATTCAGGAAGGCGTCACCTGGAGCATTGAACCGGACATGGGCAGCTCGATTCTGTCCGCTCATGTGTGGACACGCTTTCCTGCCGGTGCCTGCGGACAATTCCTCGAATGGTATTCCGTGCACATTCTTCACATCATTGAGCGTGATCGCAAGCACGCCCGATGCGAGCTCGAATACCTGAAACGAGTGATTGAGCGTGCGGAGTAACACTTCCCGGAGTCCACATTCCTCGCTCATTTGAGGTCGCAATCGCCTTCCAACCGGGCCAATATAAGGGCAAAACCGGCATCAGTGTTTCCTACTCACAAAATCGATATGTCTTAGGGCATAGTCAGAAGTATCTTGTTCTCGCGCAGGGGCTTCGAACGACCCCGGGTAGTCAAAACCAGCCAGGAGGAAGGCGTGGCTGCTCAAGAGGCAGACTGCAGGAAGAGGTTCGAAATCTGGGATTTTGTACGGGCATTTTGCCGGAACGGGGTGCACTTCGGCCACGCACTTTCGCACACACCTACGGCACGACAGCGCGGCAGTCTGTGTGCTCGATGATCTCATCTCGAGAATCGGGAGGGCGCCTACTGCGCCGTCGCACCAATCCTGCCGTCCGAAAGCGTCCGCAGAACTGCCGGTAGAGTCGCTCTCTGTGCCCCGAAAGAGCGCGTCAGAAAGAGCCGAGCTGTGAGCGGGTTGATCCGGAAGATGTGTGACGGCACGAGGGCTACCGGGAACTCCTGACGATCGAACTCCGGTTTCAACTGGTGGAGGAGATCGACCGATGAGGTGAAATAGAGGACCAGCCGGACCTGACGTTCGCTGTCAATCATGGAGATGAGTTCGCGGTACCGGTCCGAAGACTTGAGAGATCGCTCGTACTCGATCGCGATCCTGAACGTATTTGCTTCCCATTGGACGTCCGCAATGGCATCGTAGTCCTTGGCCAGGGGAAGATCAATCGACTGGTTAATGGACCGGACTTCAAGATCACCAGTCCACTCGCGGAGCAGGCCAGCCCTGCGAAACGCTGCGCGGATTTCCGCCAGTTCGAGGTAATGGTGCATTTGGCTTGTCTTGGCGAGCGTTCGTGATTCGGACGTAAGACTCACTAATCCCTGACCGCAGGATTCGAGACACGCGAGTCCCTCGCGCGTGATTGTGTAGACCGGCCCCACAAAGGGCGGCTGCGGAGGCAACTTATCCGCCATCCCGGCGCGTACAAGCCGCTCAATTCTCCAGTTAAAAGATCGCCTTGCTGATTCGATTCCGTTGGCCTGAATGTGCTCCGACAGTTGGCGGTGGGAGATGAATGTGGCGTTCCGGATGGCCAGCAGGAGCGGCAGATCCCGTTCCCAGTTGAAGTGGATGTAAGGCGATCGCTCTGCTGACGCTGGCATTACTTGCGCTGAATTCCGTTCCATGTGACCTCCCATTTTCCGGTCTCTGTTCGTAGCTCGGAGCCCGGGACTGCCAGCAGCAATGTCTCCTGAACGCCGCGTAACGCGCTCGCGGCGATCACGGCTACGCTCCCGTCGTGCCAGCAACTGTCGAAAACGATGCGGCCTATGGCTGAACTCCGAGCGCAAAGAAGCAGGCAGTCGGCACGCACAGCGGACCCAACAAGTTTCCCAAGCAGGAGCCGGTTCCATTCGCCGCGCCGTTCCGGCCCGGGACTTTCGTAGCAGCCGTTCTCAAAATTGCGGGCACCTGTCGTCTGAGTATGCAACGCGAGGTTGATCCTCACCACACCTGAGATGTGCCAAAGCCGTCGCTCACGCGAACCGCAGCGGAAGCCAGTGGTATTGAAGACCGCGGCACGAACGGAAAAGCGTAACGGATCGGACGGCTGATTACCCGGCCGCAACCACCACAACGATCCGAAGCTGAGACACCGAATCACCACTTGCTGTCCCCCTTCAGGCTGTCTGTGCTTTCGATTTCCGTTGCCCCTCCAGGCTGTCGTGCGCCTTGCTCAGCCGCTCGCGGAGATTGGTAATCTGGTTGTCCTTGGCCTGAAGCTGTGCCGTCTTTCGTTGCAGTTTGGTCTCGACCTCCGCGAGCTGCGCCCTCAGACTTCCGACTTCAGAGTGCTCGCCTTCGCCCTCCTGTATGCCATTTGCGGCGACAGCGCCCGCTAAGGCCGCGGTCTGAACTGCTGCCCCTTGCTCCTCCCGCGCCTGATTAAAGTCCAACTCAGGCTGCGCGGGATCGCGGGAAATATCCGCAATTTGCTCGACGAGCCGCTGCCTTTCGCCATCGAGCGTGTTGTACCGGTCGACCAGCGCATTGTGTCTGGCGATTACTTCAAGAGCCTTAGCGCGCGAGCCGATGTACGCATTGAAGAGCTGCGTAACGATATCCGCGGAGATCGTGAGCCGCCGTTCCCGGTCTCTGAACAACCAGCCATTTCCGGTAAGAGAGATGCCGAAGCCCATGCCGAGCAGGATCAGGCTCCAGAAATAGACTTGGCGCAGCGTGTTCTCGAAAACCTCTTTTCGCCAGTCTCCGACCACGGCGCCGTAGTCTTTGTCCTGGGGATTGATCCCCGCGAGAGTCTTCTCGACTATCCCCTTGTGCTGCTGTGTCTGCCACTGTCGCGACATCGGATCATAGGAGCTGCGGTCGGCCTGCAGAGCATTGGCAGTTGCGGCCAACGCCAGGAAGACGAGTGCGAGCAGTACGTGACGCTTCATTTCTTCCGCCTCCGTTGTCTCTTTTCTTCGAGCTCCGGTGTCGGAAAGCTCAGGTTCAGGCCGTGCGTGTCCGACGCGAGCGTCAGAAGTTTCGGATACACGTTCATCGGCACGCGCGGCAGCCAATGGCTCGACGCCTTCCGAATGTGCAGGTGCTTGTGGATGGTGCCGAGGATCGGATCGGTCACCAGTATTTCCATCTGGCCGACCGGCATCTTCTTGATGTGCTCGTCCTGCGCCAGCGTGTCCTTGATCTCCGTCTGGCTGCCTTCCATTCCTTCCTCGAACTGCGTGTTGAACACGCCTCGCTTTTCGACGTGCATACTGCGCCGCATCTGCCGCACCCGCGCGCTGGCGTTGAGGAAATACTTGGCGGTTTCCTCGTCCTTGGTGCGCAGCATGAACGTGGTGTTGGGCGCGCTCGAAACGTCGTTACGGAATCCGCGGCCGACCTGGAGCAGTTGCGGTGCGCTCTGCAGCGCGAACAGAAAGGCGACGTTAGCGCCACGGGCCGTCTGCAGAATGTGCGCGAAGTTCTCGTAAGCGAAGGGCGAAAACTCATCCATGATGACGCTGACAAAGGGCTGTTGTTGGCCTTCTTCGGCCCGTGAATACCGCCGGCCGATCATCAGTTGCAGGTTCTGGAGCAGCATCCTGCCCAGCGCTGTAACCGCCCGCTCGTTGACGTTGACGTTCAGGCTCATGAAGAGAATGAGCCCCTTGTCTATCACGTCGTCGAGCGAAAGCAGGTCGTCGTAGGGACCGGTGATCATGGCCATTTCGTCGCCCATGAACGTCATCATTTCGTTGATGAGGCCCTGGATCTTCGATACCCGCTCCTTGTCCTCGAAGGATTCGAGCAAGTTGCGCACGCTCATGGTGAGCGTCAGCCTCTGCTGGCCGGTGATCGCCGGGTCCGCGCTCACCCGGTCGAGCGCCGCCTTCATCTGCTTTTTGAGAATGGACTGGTCGTAGGCGCAGACCAGAACATCGTGAAAGTTGAATCGCTTTCCCGAGTAATGGAGAACGCGCGCGATGTTTTCGAGGTACACGCGCTGATGGCCCTCGAAGAAGTCCTTTTCCATGTTGAAGGACTCGAAGACGAAGGCAACGTGCTCTTCAGCATTCCCCTGCGGCGCCCAGAAGGGGTTGTAGCGTGCCGAGATGTCGGGCCGCATCGGGTCGATGATGCGAAGATCCGGCATCCTCCCGGCGGCTTCGATCGAAGGAAGCAGCTCAGAAAGAAGCTTCTTGTCGCCTTTGCCGTCGATGAAGATGATGGGGACGCCACGAGCGATGTCCTGTTCGGTGACGGTCTCGAGGAGATTCGTTTTGCCAGCCCCGGTCATCCCGAAGGCGTTCGACTGCATGGTCCGGGTCTTATCCGACCAGTAGAAGGGCTCTCCGAAGACGTCGTATCCGAGCAACACGGACGCTCGACGGTGCGCTTCTTCGAGGTATTGCTCGTCATGCCAGCGCGTCACATGCGGAATCGGCCGCGGCCAGGCAGTTTCCATCTTGTTGATCCGGGTTGCGCGGTAGCGCAGGACCTCCCACAGGAACACCAGAAACAGAAGCGGGTAAACCGTCATCTCGATGAGCTGCGCCGGGCGTACATGGAGCTGGTCCCAGACAATGAAATACCCGATGCCAAGCACTCCAAGGATCAGCACCCACGCAAGAAGCAACGCATCCTGTTCATCGGTATGGCGGCGATAGCGAACCTCTCGCTGCATGGCGCTTCTCCCCTAAAGGCCCGGAATCCGGAAGTTGAAGAAAGCCATCGTGGCGCCGGCCAGGAGCAGCAACACCGCGCCAACGACGAACAGCGGATGCAGATTGCGCTTTCCTTTGGCGTTTCGCTGTTCAACCGGATTCAGGAATGGCCGCTGCAGAGTCTCGACAAAGCTCTCGTCACCGGACTGCCGGTAAGCAATCCTGAGCCGGGCGCGCGACTCCTCGGCAGAGATGAATTCCAGTTTGGCCATCAGAGCACCGCTGTCGCCTTGACGGCGTGGCCACCGTCAGCGCCGAAGTCAAAATCATAGATCTCAGGCTTTGACACATCTTCTGGCTTAATCTCGACGACTCCCTCTGCCGTCTGCCCGGGCGAGAGATCATTCTGAGGAATGTCGGAGCGCTGAACGGAGACCTGCGCCGTTTGATTCGCGTCGAACTGAGCCACGGTCTTTGGCGCAACCTGCTCGTCCTTCATGGCGGGCAAAAGGTCGGCGCTCTGGCGCGGCGCGATCTCGAAGACATTCGGTGGCTCAACCCGATAAGGAAGCGGACTCGAATTGGTCACCGCGAACCGCACATAGAAGAAGCTGCCGTCGCGGACCACATCCTTAATGGAGACGTTGATACCGTCCTTTGCGGGGTGAACGCCGCGCGCAGTGACCGGAGTGACCTGGAGCAGCGCCGAGCCGATCGCGGATTCGGTGATCTGATCGATCTTTTTGGAGGGCGGATCCGATCTCTTTGCCTGGGGAACCGGTGAATTCGTCTCGTCGAGAACGAACGTCATCTGCTTGACGTCGCCGGGCGCTTCCAGTTCATAGGTCGAGAACTGGTGCTCGGTCCAGACCATCAGGTCCGTCGATTGCCCACTTTGGAGAGGCTTCACGAAAACGTCATTGCCGTGCCACTCGATCTGCATGGCCTGGCTGCCTGCCGCGACCCGCGTAATCCTCTCCGGCAGGGCGATGACGCTGATGTGATCGAGGGAGGTGTGGATGGGGGTTACCCGGTCGGAGTGGACGGTCTGATGCACGACGTTCTGAGCGCCGGCCAGCGTTCCGCCCAGCAGGAGGATGGGAAGTGCAGCTCTATGAAGGAGCATGAGAACGTCTCCCTGGCTTCTCCCGGAAGAAGAGGGCGCCTTGTGTGGCTCCCTCTTCACCCGAGTGTTTTTCTCACAACCAGACGGCGTGAGTTTCTGTGGCCGGCCCTGTCACCGGACACCGGTTGACGAACTTCCTGACCCGCATTTCAAGATCAAGCAGTTCGCGTTTCGAGTAGCGTCGTCTTCCGCACACCTTCCATTGGAAGAACCACTGCTCGGGCGTGCGCTCGATGCGAACGGAAACCCGTACCGCTCCGTCCGTCCTGCGCCAATTGAAGAACCGCATACTGTTCTCCCTCGTCTTTCCGAAAGCAACAGCAGGCGAAGGTATGCCCCCGCGAGGAGCAAGACCGTTCGCTTGCTGCTCCGCCGGGTGGCTGGCATTCATTGGTTGGCGAACAGGCATTCCAGCCTGCTGCGTCCGTCAGCGATCCCTTACAATCTGCTTCGTCCCGCCGTCCATGCGGAGGAGAAATTCCTTCACCTCTCCACGGACCGAGTAGAGACAATCGTTCTCGACCACAACGCGGACCCGTTGGATGGGGCATTGCACCTGCGTGCGAATGCCGCCCGTGCGGACCGCGATCGAGTCGATCACCTCCTGCGGAAAGGCGTGAAACAGGATCGAGCCCATGCCTTTGCCGCGCGAGACCACCGTATGGAGCGCCTGGCACCAGCCCACCCGGTCTTCCTGCTTCGCGTCACCCCAACTGCGGATGATCGATTGCAGGGAGGCCGCCTGATCGCGGGCCTGTTCCTGAGCGCGGCGGAAGCGAGCCTTCGCTTTCGCAAACGCCCGTTGCTCCGCGGCGATGCGCTGCCGGTCGCCCAGACGCCTGGCTTCTGCCACGCGCTCGGCCGCCTGCTCATGCGCCTTTTGCTCCACGGTGAGTTTGGCCTGGATCATCCCGTGTCCGGCTGCATACACGGAGTTGATCAGGCGTGATTCCAGAAACATCGGACCCGTCACCTCGTTTCCGGTGATCAGTCCGCGGAATTGCTCGATCGGAAAGGGCTTCTCCATCAGTTCCTCGATGTGTTTGCGAAGAATGTTGTAGAGCCTTCCGATACGATCCGTGGGCAGAACGTCGAGCGAGAGTGGCAGTTCTTTGTCGTTGATCGCCCTGGCTTCCTTGAGGGCAAGCCAGGGCGCCGGAGAAACCTGCTGGCGAATCGCCTGCAGCTTCTTCCGGTCGGCATTGGTGTTGTGCTTGAGCGAGTCGATCTCCAGCTGCAGCTCCGAGACCAGCTCATAGAGAAGGTCTTCACGGCCGCCGGCGACGCAGGAACTCATCAGGTCGGTGATGACCCCGATCTGATTTCCGCGCGACTTGAGGGCCACGAACTCGAGCGAGAACCACGGCGATTTGGCTCGTCCAGCCTTGGTCTTCGTGACCTCATGTTCGTGCTCCATGCGGAACCGGCTCTCCACAAAGCGTGGAAACCTGTCCGCATCGATCACACACACCCAGTCGAAATCAAAATCCCCGCCGTTGCGTTTGGCGGTCTCCGAATGCAGTGTGTATGTCCCTTCAAGAGTCAGTTGGTCGGCCACGACCCGGGCGGCAACTTCCTGGTCCAGCCCAAATCGCGCCATCAGCTCGACGATCAACTGCTCGCCCTGCAAGTGTTCGAGTGGAAGGAGGTCCTCTTTCATGCGTACGGGGTAGCGCACGCACAGACCTCGCTTCGACGGTAGGGTGGTGATGGCACCGGCCAACGGCATCCAGTCGGCACCGCTGAGGACCTCGCCACCCTGGAGGACCAGAAAGCCGTCATCCGCCAGCGCAAAGGCGGGCAGTTTGACGCCTCCTCCGGTCATCAGTTTGTAGGCCCAGTGCGCCATCAGCTTGCTGAGTTGGGTGTGGATGTAGGGATGGCGGGTGATTTCGCCCGATCCATCGGCGAGTAAGGCCGCCTCGACGACGCGCTGGAACTCTTCCTCCGTTGCTTCGTCGTCCTGGCGGATCTCGCGGCCGATGAGTTCGACCACCTTGCGGTGATTGCCCTCTCTCCACGCGTTTTTGAGCGTTTCGATGATTTCTACGGCCTGCGGAACGATCTCGGTTTCAATCGACCCCGCCGGCGCATGCTGGAGTACCGTGTAGCTCGACTCGAACTCGAGGGGACGCGAGACTTCCCGAATCCCCAAGACAATCGGGCTTCTGTAGACGCGTGAACCGAGGCCAATCATGCTGGCCACGGGGTTTGGCATCCTGATACTCGGCTTAACCGAACTTTCGGGGACGATGATGTCGGCGTTCAGCGCGTCGGCGACCTCGTCCGTCATGACCTTAAAGCTTCCTTTCGCCTGGGTCTCGGCGAAGGCGAGGCGGAACTGGTAAAAGTGGCCTTCGGGAAGCGCGAGCTTCTCGAAGGTTCTCTTCCGGATCCATCCCCGGCAGTCGTTTGTCCCCAGTTCCAGATCCTTGACCACCATCACCGTGGCATCGGCCTCCGCGTGCACGACTTTGCAGTCGGACACGAGAATGCCGAAGTACGTAATGGCAGCCTCGGGCCATTGCTGGAACCGTTTGGCAATCAGGGGCTCGTGCTTAGCGTCGCAGTAGTAGTACTTGCCGTTTTTGGCCGAACCGGAAGCGCCGACCATCCTGTAGGCAATCCCGTTGTGCGAGATTGCTGTCATCCGGTCGGCAACCCGCGCCTCCTCCACATCGTCCAGAGGCTCGGTGGGAACGCTGACCAGCGCCACGTGGATGTTCGGGTACATCGTGCCGAGAAGCGTGTGATCGAGCCAGCACTCCTGACCTGTGCCGGGGATCCGTTCCTCGATGCGTCCGTTGGTGTCGATATCGAGCATCACAATTCGATTTCCGTTTCCACTTTGCATGAGAGTTCTCCTTGTGTTTTGGGCACAGGAAGAATCCATGCCAACCGCATGATGTCGGCTGACCTGGTTCTTTCCCGACCGTTGTTGAAGGGGAACTAACCAGGCTCGAAATGCCGGGTCAGCGGTACGAATCCTCGCGAGTTGAGCCCGCAAGGTGGCTCAGAGAACCGAATCCTGAAAGCGTGCTTTCGTGATCGGTTTTTCTGAATTCGTCCGCACCGAGCTCTCAGGTCCGTGCGGAAACCGCCTCTTTCTTAATCTCGACAGATCCTTCTTTCACAATGGCGCGTGACCTCCACACCTCGACGCGGTAGTACGGCACATCGCGCTTGAGCGCCTCGACCATCGCGCCGCCTTCGTTCGAGAACTTTTCTTTGAGAACGAGCGGCTGGCCGTCGGTCTCCCCGCCGGCGCCAAGGAAATAGAGGACGAGCGAGCCGTCGGGCGCTCTCTCTGCCTCCCCTCTTTTGCGTCGCCGCTTCTTTTCTCCAGCCGCCGCTGTCGCGGCGGGCATCGGCATCACTCGCGCTGCCTCAGTGCTCATGGTTGATGGCTCCCTTCCGACTGGCCGGTCTCGGACAATGGATCTCCGGTCAGGACCGCATCTCTCTTTTCGCCTTCAATCTGTTTGGACCAGTACTCTCCGACCAGTAGGCCACTGGGGTTCTGCGCGGAGCGGTCCACGTTGACCAACCGAACGTGGTATTCCTCCACGAGCTGATCGATCGACTCCTGCTGGCTCGACACCGTGCGAACCGTGCGCACGCCAAACGCCGTATAGACCAATGGTTCGGTCTTGCTCTGCTCGATATGGCTCAGCCTGAGCGTGGAACTCGCCTGCGCCT
>Ga0335073_10010822_pt1 | contig 12829 bp, 12 predicted proteins | sample Lox_Sample_22_FD_207093 | JGI IMG/M metagenome (GOLD analysis project Ga0335073, IMG submission 207093) | Soil microbial communities from Loxahatchee National Wildlife Refuge, Florida, United States - Lox_Sample_2.2 | ecosystem: Environmental > Terrestrial > Soil > Wetlands | place: USA...
CTAATAATCGGGAAGACATCGCTCATCACTTGTGATTCAGTTTCTGCTTCCCGGTTTTTCCGCCTGAAATCTACGAACTTCTCGCGCGGAAAGAATGATGGGGATAGAGATGGTCGAGGCCGGCCTAATCTTTCCATAATCTCTTCCATATTCTCTGGCTCAATCTCCTCATTTTCCGGATATATATCCGCGTCAATGAGTGCTTGCGCAAATGCAGCATCTTTTGAAGATATTGTTGTCCGCTTAGTCGACGCGTTGGAAGAGTTGGTCCCATTCGCTCTTCGAGAACGGCTTGAATAGGATTGACTTGAACTCATCGTGCGAACGGCTTCTGTTTTTCGTGCTGGAAACTAAGAAACAAATTAGTACGATTCTCTATAGCATAGACACAACCCACTCCTCTGATATCACCAAGATCTGCACCACCATGCCGAGAAAAGCGCTCTAACTGTTTGAGGGGATCCTTCTTCACGACTGGCCACACCAGCGGCTCAGGTGTGACAGGCCGTACTGTCCTCCTATCGAGCTCTCGAAGAGCACGATGGCAGAGGGGCACCCGGGAAAGGTTGTCCCAGAATTCGGGAGGTGTCCTGCTGCGCGGCCGTCGCGATCGCTTTCGACGTTTGTCCTGTGGTTTCGGTTGAAGATCTGCTCTGGGCGTGGGTTCAATTGTCCGCTTTCGCTTTCGACTTTGGGGTTCCGGCTCCTCTCCTGGAGGCATACTGTTCACGAACGGACTTGAGCGGACGATGGAGAGATAAGTACACTTCTGAGTTTCGGTAAGCGCTGGCAGGCACATGAAGGGAGGGCAAGCACCCCACGGACGGAGGCGGGTCGCGGCGCTTGGCATTTTGAGGGATCCCTGCCCCGCTATATGATTCGTTGTCGCCGCAGCAGCTTGTAAACTTCCTTCAACAATAAGCGTAACCCTCTCCCACTCGTTCTGTTGCCGAAGCGGGTCTTTCCCGGTTGATAGACACTGCCGACGCCGGGAGACTCTTGGAGGAAGAGAAGCATAAAGGCAGTCTCAAGCATTTGCCAAGACGGAAAAGTCAAGGCGATGATGGCTGAACTTTATCGCTCTATCCACGCTTTGACTTACTATCATGTTGCCGCTTCATCGACCTTACATACAGACGCGACAGCGTGTTCTGCAGCCATTCACGTAGCTTCTCCTGTATCATCTCTCGTTCAACAAACGCAACATGCCTTCTTGTCGACAGATGTTGCGCTGCAATTGAAAACTTCAACCGAAGAATATGAAGAACCGGGGGATGAGCGACCGATAACGTGCCCTAATTGCGGCGAGCAGGTTTCAAAGGGAAGCGGAAAACCACGCGGACCGCTTACAAACTCCAAACAACCTAATTCTATATCTGCCGATATTCTCTTCGACTGCGCTTCCAGGTTCTCCCGCGACAAGCCGTCTTCCTCGATCGACAGACTGAGCAAAAAATTCACAGGGTCGCCCGATTATATCTTTGAGAGGGACAGCTCCTTCTACCCGGAACAGTATGCATTGGAGGGTTTATTTAGCAAACCACTGTTCGCGGTAGCCATGAAAGAGTCTTATGCAGGGCGTCATCTTACGCAACAGTATTATCTTATTTATGGGCAGACCCCTAGATGTTGGCAAAGAGTCATTGTCTCGGCTATTTTCAAAATCACCAGAGATCCATCGGCTATTCCACAGGCATCGGCTCCGGACAATATTGACGCGGCGTGCAAGGTACTACCAAATGCGGTGGATATCATTCTCAACAAGCTACTATCACGCATCAGGCTATTTGAATCAGTGACACGGCTTTCCCTCACACTCATAGAGAATGAAGATCGTGAAATCATTCAGGAATCTTCACAAGTCGAGTCGGTCGAAGACCGTCTCGAAGTCTCATTGTCGCAAAAGGACGAGATTCTCCACGACGTCGAAGTTATGGGACTTTCAATGGTCCCAGAAGCCGAGGTTTTAGTTGCATCACAAATCAAATCTACTTCTTTTACCGTCAGGTGGAACGAACAAGCGTGTGTCGAACGCAAGGTAGCTTTTGCGAGCGCCGGAAGGGACGGCGACAACGGCTTACACGACTTTATCGAGGACCTGAAATTGCTCAACTCTTTGCGGGGCTGCCATGGCGTTTCTCAACTAGTCGGCGTTGTTTTCGATGATTCGCTCCAGCACTTGAAAGGTTATTTATATGAGGCACCACTGATTTTCAGTCTGCCAAGAGTATTCTACGCTGCGAGCTCGAATTCCTTTGCTGTGCCATGGTCGGTCAGGGAACTTTGGTCAAAGCAAATTACCCAAGCTATAGCAAGCGTTCACCAAAAAGGGATCACTATCGGAGTGCTAGGCCGTGGACAGGTCGGTCTGCGAGCAGACGGGTCAGCAATACTACTGGGCTTCGAAACTTCTACAAGATATATGGTCGATGATGAAGGGGAAGTACCTCCTGAACTACGGAGCACGGATGGCAGCCCACTACATCAGCGGATGAGTGATCGCACAGACATCTTCCAGCTAGGAATGTTGTTTTGGCTACTTGCCGAGCAAAAGAACAACATAACGGGCTCTAGGTGTTCAAGATCCGTATGCACGTATTTCCCTCGTCACCAGTGCACAGCCGATCATACAAATCCAGTCGAGCTGCCACCTTGCTTCAATAGCATTCCGACGTACTTCTCGGACATCATCAGATGGTGCCGTTCTCCGAATCCGAGTGCAAGACCTACAGCGCGAAAGATAGCCGAGATCTTGTCGTATGAGAGCGACATCGAAGCATGCCCACGCAATGTACTCGAATTCCTGAATACGTGCTGTGGCGCCGCCAATACCTTTTCGGTTCACTGCGACAATTGCGGTGCGCTCTCTCACTACTTACATTATCATTGTTATGCATGTCAATTTGGGAACTTCGATCTCTGCCAAGACTGTGTAGCCCAAGGGATCCACTGCTATAAGCCGGAACATATATTAGTAAAAAGGACGATGAAGAATGGCAGCTATGTCCATTCATCTTGATGAAGCCTCCGCTGAACTTCAGCCAGGCGGATCTAGAGGAATAGGAAATTTGAGGGGATTCATTGGTGACGCTGACTTATACGTGCAGCTGTCGCGGAGTTAGTTGAAACTTTGAATTGAGAATAAATGTGATGATTTTTCCTCTATCTAGGTCTCGCTTTCTCTACGCCCATCTCGCCAACCCTCAAATGCTTGAATCCGGCTCGAAATTGTATTTGCTGGGAAGGCTTAGGAGGTTCGACGGAGCAGCACGCTCGTGCAGAGGACAGCGGTAGGTTCGAGGACAACGCGGATGCTACAAGCCGCTTGTAGTTCGTCGCACGCGTTCAAGGGTCGCAGGAGGGTGCTAGACGGGTAGTGCGCGTCGTTTGAGACGCTCTGGATCAGCTGTGGAAGTCGTCGTTCACAGGTGTAGCTGAGAGTAAAAAGGGTCGTGGAAGCTACGGGTATTAGTCAACGACTCTTCGCAGTTTTGTGTATAGCAGACATTACATTCAGCGTTCGATATTGCATGCCTAGTTCGATGGTTGCCACAAGCGCTATTCGAACAACTTGGAGGTGGCCAGGCTGTCTCCTACCATCGATCAAAGGCCCAGTTTCGTCCAGCGTTCATACACTAATTACACACCCACACCATGCACCGACACGCCACTACCGCCACAGTTGTTCCAGGCACGCAGGCATCAATTAGTCGCCGTCAGCCACATGGCCCAAAAGAACGATTTCATTATGTAAGATAAATGCAACGTTATTTATTATGTCAGGTGCTTCGATTGGTCTCATCTCGATCAGGAATCCTTGTTCGCATGATACGAGGTACCAATCAGCGCGACGATGTCGCATTAAACAGCGTGCCACGGCCGCCACCGAGCTGACAATAATTGCCCAATGGGGGGAATTGCCTCGAAAACCCAGATCAAACTGCTCAAGATGTATGAGAGTCGAAAAGAGCTCGATGGTGGTGCTTTGGGCTGAGCGGGTTTTGTTATACCATGAAATGACGCTCTCCGCAAATCAAGTGGCGGCGACGATGTGAATGTAATTTTCAAAGGAGTGGATGTCAGCATGTTCAGGATTAGCCACCAGCCACGACGGCAGTGGAAGTGCTCAAATATCAAGACGCAGTCAGAATTTCTATTGCTTGAATGTCAAAGTACCTATGCTTTGATCCGCCACGGTTGGTGATCCGCCATAGCTGGAAAGACATTAGGGGGTGGAAGAAACGTCGTAGGGGGGGGTGAAGAAATGTCGTAATTAGGGAGGGTGAAGAAATGTCGTAGGGGGAGGGGAAGCAATGTCGCAGGGGGGGAAGCAATGTCGTAGGGGGAGGGGAAGCAATGTCGTAGGGGGTGGAAGAAATGTCGCAAGGTACTATAGGAGGAAATATCGAGGCTTAGGGCAATGTCGACAATAAGCACTTTTCGATTCAAGTTTTAACTGCTTGTGAATGCTCTCCCGGTTAGAAATTTATCGATCACATCGTCGCCTTCGCTCCTGATTCGTGGAAGCCGCCTTTCGTAGCTCGCTAGATTCCTTCACCACTGCACTGCCATCGAGCTCTTCTCGCCTCTGCTGTCGCTGGCACCTGAAGCACATCGCCTTCCGGACGTGACCGCATCTTCACCTCATTAGCTTTCAGAACGGTTAGCTCGACGAGCGGCTTCTGGATATCTCTGAGTAGTCTGTCTTCTGGGCTGGGATTATAAGTGTGATTACTGTGACTGAAGAGCCGAAAGTGAAGGGGTTAGATTTTCAAGCTCTCGGGCACCCCGCTACGAATCTGGCGGTCAGTGAGGTGGCAGATTTCATGAATTTGCGCACCCCGCTACGAAAAGGGGGATGGCTAGTGGGGGCATTTTCACGACTTGGCGGACCCCGCTACTGTCCTACATCTGTCCTAACAACAAACCTGGCTGCAAGCGGGCACGTCGGCTTTGAGACTGCAAAGCCGCTCACCGAGACGTAGGCGAAAGAGCGCGGAATTCACCGACGACAGGACGCAAAGTACCGCCAAATGGATTTCGAAAGAACTCCACTCCTGGCCGTCAAACCTCTCAACTACATTGCTGACAATATCTTGTTCCAAATGTTGCGAAGCAGGCCCGAGCCTTAACGGCGGCTGACACTGTCCAGAAGAAGGCGGAGTAAGACACTCAGTACGGCCACACCAACCATCAATATCTTCGGTTCGATATACTGGTAAACAAGTGTCCGGATTTGGGCATCCTGTTGTATCTCTTGTTGATTTGCCGGTGTGGTTACAAGGGTGTACTTGGGTAGTAATAATGCACATCTGAGTCGCCAATTAGCATCACATCGATCATTGACTTGTAGCCTGGGAGACTTGCGGTTGAATGCAAAACACACTGGAAACGTGTTCTCTCTGTGAGTTTGGCCGAACTGACTTTAGTGCAAAATAATGATGCGAAGAGGAAAGCCAGTACAACAGAGCAGTAGCTTTGGTAGTTTCGGGCTTGATGCAGTGCAGTTCCCACGGCAGATAGACACAGTTTTATGTGATTCAGGACAGAAAATATATGCAGTTCTCGACAAGGATGCCTGCAAAATACCATTCTTAAGCGGGTGAGCCCGCAGGCCCCGCTCAGGCGCTTGCATAGACCGGACACGGCCCACTCTCGATGCATACGCCATAACTAAAAGTTGCATGAAGCTTCTTCCACCGGAAGATAGCCTGATGGCCGCGTTGGAGCCATCGGATGTCGGAAAAGTCGCCGTCCACAAAGGCAAGGCGCCACTATCGAAGAGGAGAATCAGAGATGATGGCATGGACCTTTCCTTAACGAAGACGATGCACCTTTTCTTTTACCGCCAGGAATTCATATTACCAGAAAAGTCAAGCTCTTACTCCCTCCGAATTCTGCAATGGGTACTTTTGGGCTTCCTGTACTTGCTTATTGATTCCCCGACGATCAGTTGTTCCTAGCCTCAACTGACAGCATCGAGGAACGAGTAACACAACAGACTCCGTACTGATATATTGACCAAGATCCACTTTGACATATTTTGCTGCCTGGGGATCCGTAGGGTCGCAGATGTTCATCATGAGTGTCTCCGGGTTATCGTCGGTAGGATTCACTAGGTGATCGAAGGTAATGCCATATCCATCAACACTGTCCAACACTACACGTCAGCGGAAATCATTACTTGCAGTGAGTTACTTGTTAACACACATGTGGTCCGATGGCGGACATTCGCCGTATTTACCATGGAAAGTATTGTACTGGTATCGCGGAACAAAGTCGAGTGGATTTCTTGGATCAATGTCGCGGCCGTAGAGGAGCTTGAATGTTAATTTTGCAAGCTGCAGGCCAGAATCTTCGAAATCGACGGGAGATACGGCATGGGATGGCATTTTGGTACCATCGTCAAAGAGTTTGTTGATGGTCTCGTTAGAGCCAAGCACTTGGATCCGAAGGGCTCTGTCTAGGGAGGGAGGGTGATTACGGCCCACAGGATGTTGCTGGCAGGGAGGGATGATGAGGTGAGCAGGCATGTGGACTGTGGTCGAGGAAGACTGAAGGAATATGGTTTGCAAATGAACAATTGTTTAAGGTGTTGTTGTTGAATTCTTCCGCCCAGCTGACTTCTCGTGAATCTCGTGCTACTTATACTACATTAGGCTAAGCGCCATTCTGCGCCGCTATCTCCGTCACTTCTCAGTGTTGCTGGAGTGCGCCGTCTTAGACCAAAGCTCGTGGTCTCATCCTGTGCGACTGCTCAACCCCCTTGCTAAAAGACTCCACCTGCTTAAGTGCTCACCTTGAGGAAAAATCTCAGACGCGCCAGCCGCAAATCACGCGCTCTCCCTGTGACGACGGTGCGTCCTCGCACGGACCAAATCACATATGTCAGGTGACGGCCCAATCGATTACGGTTTTATTAGCGAACCTGCGACTCAGCGGCAACTGAAACGAACCAACCTCAGTATCTCCCCAAATATATTGCTGTTACTCCTTATAAAGCCGGAAAGATTGTGACTTCTGACTGTGAACTTATGTCGCGAAAGCGAACGCGTCCTACCGAAGATCGAGACAGCCTTCCATCTATCACGAAGAAGAGGAAGCACTCGTCGAAAGTTGAGGAGTGGATCGAACTCCAGAGACAGCCTCGATTGACAGAAGAAGCTGTAGACGATCTTAATGAGGAATTGGATATGGACGCTCAATCGTCTTGCAGCTTCACCACATCCGACTCAACCGGTACGATCAATGCGTACAGCTCTCGATTCGAAGCCGAACTACGTCGTCGCGGTGTCATATTCATTGAAGACGAGGAAGAGCGAGCCCCAACCAACCTTGACGATCTAAAGACCGCTATTTTTGCGTCAAGAGAGAGTCCAGAGCCAACCGAAGATGATGTCAAGAAGTTTCGCAAAAGAATACGCAAAAGTTCAAACGAGGCAGCCGCACTGCAGAGCACACTCTCAAAGATCATCCCTCTCGACGAGATATGGGATCGTGATGATCTCCTCACAATCCCTAATCAGCAGTGGGACAAGAAAGTTTCCCTCCCTTCCGATGCACCGGTGTCGACTCGACTTGCTACTCCTAAGCCGGACCAGACTGTGGGACTGTCAGCATCAACCCTGGCCTGCGACAATGCCCTTGCGGTTTTGAGGCCTTGGGCTTTCCCAGTTACGGCGGCGCCAGACCTTACATTCCCGCTGTTCACTGTCGAGGGGAAAGGAGACCAAGGGAATCTGAAGGTGTCGAGGCTCCAGAACCTTCACAACGCTGCAGTAATGCTGCACAACTTGTTGCAATTACGGAAGGCCGTAGGGACGGAGCAGGAATTTTTTGACAAGGCACAAGTCTGTACCCTCGGTCTTACGACAGTGTCCATTGAGCTTTGCTATTACTGGGCTACTCAGGATTCGGACGGTAGAATAAGTTACTGCGGGCAAGCGATCAATTCTTGGAATCCAAACAGCAAATCGAGTAACGAGTACAAGGAGGCGCGAAAATGCGCGCGAAACGCCTTAGGTTGGGTTCTATCTGAAGGCTGTAAATGGATATGGAGTGATCTGAAGCGGATTGAAGAGCGACTGAAGGCAGTGCCTGAGCTGAGCCTTGAGCAGAATTTCCAAATCACTCCTCCTCAAAGCCAAGCGGACCTCGAAGAAGGAAGGAAACGGCGACGTCACTCAAGCGTTCACGATGCTAACAGTGCATCTCGGTCCGCTTCACGGGCTTCCCTCAACAGGCTTACAAGTGACACGCCAGCGGGTATGCTCTAAATGGGCACTAATTAGTAGGACAACATTCCAACAATATATGCGAGTGAGAAGGTAGAGGTGGCTAGACAATGACGGGTGGCTGGAGACATTCGCCATGGTCACACGTATTGGAAATATCAACGCTGACCGACGTAGAACATGTCGGAGAAGAATGCACAGAACAACACTTAGCAAAGCTATAGAATCTATTTCAATGTGTACGGTAACAGCGAGCATCCATGTACCTTTGACAGGTGATTTTTGAAATGAAGGTGACCAAAGAGAACTATGCCAGAGAGTCTGCAAAATGGATCTGGGCATGGGATTAGATCATCCTGCCCGAAGAAAACAAGATGCTGGCGTTCAACGTGCTCTCTTGCCTTTCGAGCGCGACAGAATGGTCGCGAAAGACCTGTCTTACAAACACAGAATATGCACTCATTGTTCGTTATCACGATGGGAGCCGGTAAGGGTTCCGGACTGGCTTTCGGAGTGAGCTCGGGGGAGGGCAGAATGCCCCAATCGCGACTGCGTCCACTCCTTGGCTTCTGAGGGAGTTCCTTCTTTTGACAGAGCGAGACCAAAGCGTTGATTGTCTTTGCACGGTAGTCAACTCTTTCCCACGGATTGAGTTCGGGCAGTGGTTCACACAGTAGCTCGGCGACATGCCTTCGTTCCGTCAAGGTGTACTGGACCTGCGATGGCTTCCATTCTTCCTCTTTTAGGTCGAGAGCGAGAAGGCTGAGTTGCCTCCGCGCATCCTCAGTTTCGATCCGGTCGAAGAATTGGGCCCGCGATTCTTGTAGCTTTTCTCTGGTCAAGCGCTTCTTTGCTTGCTCGAGGTCAGAAGTTGTTTGTTTGTACAACTCGAATATCTTGCTTCCAGCCGCCTCTGCTTTCTTAAGTGTTCCGTGCATCCTTTTAGCTTCTTGTGAAATCGTGTCCCGTCTTTCCCTAAGTTCTACAATTAGCGGGTGCGTCTTCAACGAGTCTACTTCATCGTTGGTGAGTTTGGTGGGAGCGCGAGGATCAACGTCACGGCTCATGTGTGAGACGGATTTGAAGATGGCGTCCGCAGATGGACGACCGAGAAATGCAGCCTGCACGTCACATTGGATTCGCTCGTTAATGTAAGCCTGGAAGATGCCCGCATCTTTGTGGCTCATAACCTGCTGCAGCTGCCCTTGCGTCCCGACAGCTGTAGGGCCTCATTTAGTAACAGAACAGTAAACAGTACGACGAATAGTGAGACTCACCATCGACTGCCTCGCCAGTCCCGCGTCGTATATTATACGGGTTGAGAATTTTCATCATTCCTGCCATCATCCCGAGCCGCTGGAGGAAGTAAAGGAACGTGTGGTAGCGGAGAGGTTCATCTTTTGACGTCTGAACACCATCAGCAGAAGGGATAGCTTGTCTGAATACAGGCTTGTTCTCCCAGTCTGTTTTCCATCTCAAGCGCATAGATTTGCGATGCCTATCCACTCGAAGCTTGAATATGTCTTCCGCACGTTCAAATTCCAATTCGAATGCATTGTCAAGAATGCCGATAGCGATCATGCAAACAACCGGGTCGAAAATGAAGTCGTCAACTTCATAGAGACAGAAGATTTTTCTGTAGTTGTTAGCGACAACGATCTGGAGCTATTCATGCATGACGCACCGTTTAAAGTTTCTCTTGTGCCCTTTTGTGAATTGCAGATCGACTTCCATGGCAAGGATATCGCGATCGCCATCTTTGTTCGGTAAAAGGACGAGTGTGATGTGCTTATAGCAAAGACATTCCACGATCTCTTCAGAATTCCAATCCATGGCGTCTCCATTATTGCCTTCGATATCCGGTCCAGCGTCAGAATCGCTGTACTTCACATCACTTTCATCGTCCGCGGGAATGGAGTACTCAGGCAGCACTTCTGCGTTCCTCTTAACATAAACCAGCGCACCTGGCCGGGTCGCCGTATACGCACAGAGGAGTATCAAGAATGCAAGCTGAAGTCGTTGCCGCTCGTCAGGGAAAGTCGAAGTATCTAGCGCCCAATGGTGGTGCAAAACAAGGAAAACGTTGTCGATATTCATGACTGGCTTCTCCTTCGTGCTTATATCGAGCTTATAACGTTCAGCCAATTCGCCATTGATGTACTAAACACTGTCAGCGCCTCGCCTCAGAGCCAAAGAGGTGTATGCATACATCGTTTACTTCCTGCCTCCATGTTTCGGGCCATTGCCTTTCAGCGTGCTTTCGGAAAAGCTGTCGCCAATGCTTGAATTTCTGGCGAAGGCTGATCCTCTTTCGTGAACGGTAGTTATCGAGGATCCATTCAAGGAAGACCATTACGTCGTTCCTCTCAGCGGTTTTGAGATGTTGTAGAGGATCTATTTTAATATTCTTACAGTACCTGAAAAGGCGGTGAGATAAACATGCGAGCATGTTAGGACAAAGGTTTCTCACTTATGCCATCTTATCCAGACTTCGTTCACATTGTTCTTCGTGGAAGGGCTGTGGTTCTTCCTCACCACTCCGATCTTGTCCAGCTGCCGACGTCGCTTCTGATAGTGATCCGCGGCAAACGCGGCCACCTTCTCCTTTGCACGTCGAACCATACTGTCATGCTCCAGTAGCAAAGATATGGTGTCGTCCAGACAAGGCGGGAAGTATACATAGAATCGGGAGAAGGGGGGTGATTTCGTCCCCAATGGAACTGGTTGGCGGGGTTATTGTCACTCGAGGAGATTGCTCCCCAAGAAGGTACAGCAGAATGGAATGGCAATCTGGAAACCATCAGTGACAAGAAGAGGCAGAAGAGCGTGAGGAGTAGCGCACCTAGACCGCGTATGCCTACAAGTGATATGGCTGGACACAATGTGATGCAGGCGGAGCTCCACGCCCATGTAACGAAGGACTGGTGAATGGGCAAACCGCCGCGCAATCCTCGACTTCGCTGGAAGAAGGCCATGGTGGATTTTAAATCAGTAGGGAAGAATAGAGAAGCAGAGGGGGACCAGTTTCGGAGCCCCGAAATATCATGAAGACACAAGAGTAGCGGCGAGGCAGTGCGGGATGGCAAGTTCCCGAATTGGCGCCGCTTGACATGGGCACCCCACTTCAGTTGGTGCGTGCAAAGCAAGGGGCCCTGGGTGCGAACGCCGCCAGAAAAGGCGGCAAAAACCTCCAAAAACGGCGGCAAAGGTCCCAGGACATAGAGTTACTGCCGTAAAATATAACCGTCACCACCGCTCCTGCCCTAACAGGAGGATAATGGAGTCTAGCTCGGTAGAGCACAATACCCTTGCATTTTGTGCTGACTGGATCGCCGAAGGTGGAATTTTGATCCGCTACTACCGATGCCTTGCTTATTGTTGATTAAGGGACTGTTGACTCGAATACATATAGCATCTGCGGAGGCAAAATCAGTTACAAAGCCATGAGGAAATGGTGGCTAAACCTGAAGTTTCTAAGGCATCTGAGTATGGATTTATTTGGGGGTACGAAATCGAATCATGTGTAGTCCATTTAAAGTTTACAGTGTCTGCCAATGCCAGTTTACTGCATCTCAGAATATTCCTAAGATGTACATGGATATGCTCAATCTAAGTGTGGTAACAATTTATTCCTGCCTCTGAGCTTACGCTCCCTTAATGCCTACCATAACCCTTCAGGAACTGCGAGATAACCCCGTTAACGTGCTGATAGGCGGCGCGCAAATGGTGTGCTGTGTATGGGTTGGTGTGCTGTGCATCGTTCAGAGCACCGTGGAAGTGGTTGGAGTTCTGCAATCCGCCTGGAATGACTCTCAACAGAGATTGTGCTTCGTCACTCCACCGTTTGCTAATACCCATGATCTTCGGTGCAGCTTCTACAAAATGTTTGATGACTATCGGCTTCCAGATAGAACTTTCCACATTTTGCATCCACTCAATCATGGCGTGGTAAATGGTAGTTGCATGTATCTTCGCGTCGTACCGGCGGGAGTGCAAAGCAACGTTGGGAACGAAATCGTATCCAGGTTCATTGTAGAGAGGCTTGTCGCTGAGGATCATGGATTGTATGGAGACAAGAACCTGGAGGATGGTTGACTGGTCCCGTATCCAGGGCTGACCTGGGTATGTCCCGAGGATTGAAAGACATACTAAATGAGCAGTGAGATTTAGCTTTGAAGCTTCGGTCATTGGAGTTATCACCTTTGCCATCAGCGTAGAGATTCGGGTTGAAGCTTACTCTGCCACCGCCCGTTGTCCGCAATATGACCAGCGGTGGGTTCAGTGGGTAATTTGTAGGACATAGAATATCGAATTCGAAGAGACCATTCTCGTATGGTGTGTCAGCTGGACCAATGATCAGGGCTTTAAGTATATCTGGTCTTGTAGACGCATAACGGATGAAGATTCCAGGTGGCAACGAAGTCTTCATATTCGCAATCTCCTCAACCAGTCTCTTCATTCGTCCTTGAATTGGTGGTGGTTGTGGTACGGACCTCATACGAAGATAGAGACTGTGGTTCTGCATTATAACTCGGTCGTCGATCTCTTCTGCGCAATGTTCTTTGTGATATTTTGCGAGCGGCTCGTAAGTCGGA
>Ga0335073_10010823_pt1 | contig 12828 bp, 11 predicted proteins | sample Lox_Sample_22_FD_207093 | JGI IMG/M metagenome (GOLD analysis project Ga0335073, IMG submission 207093) | Soil microbial communities from Loxahatchee National Wildlife Refuge, Florida, United States - Lox_Sample_2.2 | ecosystem: Environmental > Terrestrial > Soil > Wetlands | place: USA...
GCGACTGCTGGTCGGGCAATGTCCTGTGGTCCGGCGGCCGCGGATGGCTGATCGACCCGGCCGCTCACGGCGGGCACCGGGAGACCGACCTGGCCATGCTGGCCCTGTTCGGCGCCCCGTACCTGTCCCGGGTCATCGCCTGCTACCAGGAGATCCGGCCGCTGGCAGCCGGGTGGCAGGACCGGGTGCCCTTGCATCAGCTACACCCGCTGCTCGTGCACGTCTGCCTGTTCGGCGCGGCGTACCGGGCCGCAGCGCTTGACGCGGCCCGCGCCGCCCTGCGAGGGGCGCCATGACCGGCCGCTGCTGCGCTAATGCGGCGGCGCGTTCACGCGTCCGTCTCGGGGGGCGGCGGAGGGGGCGGCGCCGCGGGGGAGGGCCGGGGGGACGGTGCTTCCCCGCGGCGCGGGTGCGCCGAGGTCCGCCAGGCGCGCGGGAAGGCCCCGGACCGGGATCCGGCCCCGGGGGAAGGAGAATCGCCGAACCCCGGGGCAGGGCCGGGCGCAGGCCCCGGGCTCCGACCGGGGCGAGATGCGCCGGCCGGCCCGGGGAACGAGCCCGGTCCAGCGGCCCGCCAGGGATCGTCTCCTAACGCGGGCGGCCCCGCGGCGCCGGGGTCGGTCCCGTCGTCCGGCTCGGCCGAGCTGTACCTGGCCTCCGGCGCCAGCGGAATCGCGATGTGGAAGATCGCACCGCCGCCCGGCGGGGATTCGACCCACACCGCGCCGCCGTGCGCCCCCACCAGCGCGGCCACGATCGACAAGCCCAGGCCGGTGCCTCCCGCCTTCCTGGTCCGGGCCTGGTCACCCCGGTAAAACCGCTCGAACACGTGCGAGGCCTGCTCCGGGGTCAGCCCGGGGCCCTGGTCGGCCACCTCGAAGACAACGGCAGGCGTGGGCCGGTCGCTGGGACGCGCGGCGGCGATCTCGGCCCGGCCCGCCTTCGCCGCCGCGACCCGCCACTCGTCCAGGTCGCCGAGCCGGACCCGGGCCTCGATCGGGGTCCCGTCCGGCGTGTGGTTCAGCGCGTTGCTCATGAGGTTGCCGATCACCTGGCGGAGCCGGACCTCGTCGCCGACGACGAGCAGCGCGGCGCCGGAGCCCACCGTCAGGTTGATGCTGCGGTCCGGCGCGATCACCCGCGCGTCGTTGACCGCGTCGGCGGCCAGCGTGAGCATGTCGACGGGCCGGCGCTCCAGCGGCCGCTGCTGATCCAGCCGGGCCAGCAGCAGCATGTCTTCGACCAGCACGCCCATCCGGGAGGACTCCTGCTCCACCCGCTGCATTATCCGGTCCACGGCGGGCCGGCCCAGCGGCCCATCCGCCTCTTGACCCGAATCCGGCGGCACCGGTGACTCGAGGCCCCCGCCGCCGTTGGCGATGGCCGGGCGGCCCGGGCCTGCTTCGATCTCGTTCAGCCCGCCGCGCTGCCGGTAGTACTCGGCGTAGCCACGGATGGCGGTCAGCGGCGTCCGCAGCTCGTGGCTGGCGTCGGCCACGAACTGCCGCATCCGCTCCTCGGACCTGCGGGCCGCGAACTCCGACTCCGCCCGCGCGTCGAACGCCGTCTCGATCTGCGTCAGCATCGCGTTGAGCGACTGCCCCAGCCGTCCCACCTCGGTCCGCGGGTCGAGATCGGGCACCCGGCGAGTCAGGTCGCCCGCGGCGATGGCCCCGGCTGTCTCCTCGATGTCGGTCAGCGGGCGGAGGCTGGCGCGGACCACGGCGATGCCGACGATAAGGAGCAGCAGGAGCAGCAACACGCTGACGATGAGATCGATGACCACTAGCTTGCTGATCGTCGAGTAGATGCCGCTCACATCGACGGCCACGAACAGGGTGCCCGTGACCTGGTCCCCGCTCTGCGTGAAGAACCCGAAGTTGGGATACGCGACGACCCGCCACTCGCCGCCGCCCGACTGGTCGGGAACCGTCAGGGCCTGCCCGGCGTTCCCGGTCAGCCACGTGATGGCCGAGGACGACAGGTCCGGGCCCGAGGGCTGCCCCGGAGCGCCGGGCAGCCCGTTGATGGCCCCGATGTTGCCGCCCACGACGGACGGCTGGCCGTTCTGGACGTTGGGCACGGTGGCCTCGTAGACCCACAGCTCCGGGCCGGTCGCGTTCTCGTTGAAGTGCCGGTGGGTCTGCGCCTGCTCGTAGAGGGTCTGTATCTGCCCGTTGGCCTGCCCGAGCAGCACGCGGCTGAGCGCGGAGATGCCGACGATGCTGATGACCGCGAGAGCGATCGCAACCAGGGTCAGGACCGCAGTGATCAGCTTGACTCGTAGCGGGGTCCGGGCGGGAAGTGCCCGCAGCGCCCGCCATGAGTTCTTGAGGTGCGATGGCTCAGCCATAAGGACATAGCGCTAAGAGGATGGCAACCGCAGCACGTAACCGACGCCGCGGAGGGTGTGCAGCAGGTGCGGCTCGGTGGTGTCCACCTTGCGCCGCAGCACCGAGACGTAGGACTCCACGATGCCGGTGTCCCCGCGGAAGTCGTAGTCCCAGACGTGGTCGAGGATCTGCATCTTGGACAGCACCCGGTTGGCGTTGCCCATGAAGTACCTGAGCAGCTTGAACTCGGTGGGCGACAGCTGGATCTGCTGGCCGCCGCGCCAGACCTCGTGGCTGTCCTCATCGAGTTCGAGGTCGGCGAACTTAAGCCGCGGCGGCGGCTCGCTGCCGTCGCCCCTGGTCCGGCGCAGCACGGCGCGGATCCTTGCGATCACTTCCTCCAGGCTGAACGGCTTGGTGACGTAGTCGTCGCCGCCCAGCGTCAGGCCGCGGATCTTGTCCTCGGTGGAGTCCCGAGCGGTCAGGAACACCACCGGGATCCTGGCCCCGCCGCCCCGCAGCCGCCGAATGACATCGAACCCGTCCATGTCCGGCAGCATCACATCCAGCACGATCAGGTCCGGGCGGTGCCGCTGCGCGGCCTGCACCGCCTCCGTGCCGGCAGCGGCGGTGACCACCTCGAAACCCGCGTACCGCAGGCTCGCCGATAGCAGCTCGAGGATGTTGGGCTCGTCTTCGACGACGAGCAGCCGGGCGTCCGGGGTCCGCCGCCCGTCACTCGACGTAGTGGTCATGCACCCATTGTGCGGCTGGTGCCTGAGCGTTAGCTGAAGGGGTCCTGAGTCTGTCCTCGACGCACGTTAATCGGCCGCGGCGTCGGCTCCCGGGCCCGCCGGCGCCCAGCGGGAGATGGCGGCCGGGCGCGAGCCGACGCCGAGCTTCGCGTATATCCGGTTTACGTGGTTTTTGACGGTCTTCTCGGCAAGGACCAGCCGTTCCGCGATCTGGCCGTTGGAGTGGCCGGCCGCGATGAGCGTCATGATCTGCGCCTCGCGCGAGGACAGGCCAGCCCCTCGGGCCGTCTCCGAGTCGCGCCCGCTGCCCATGAGCCCCTCCGGTCACCCTAACCACGATGGATTGCGGCAGCATGGTAAACCGAGAGCGATGGCCGGGTCCGGGAGAGTCAAACTTCCGGCACATTTGCCGCCGGGGCGACGCGGGCCAGGCCAGGGGGCATACCGGGCGCCGGCCGGGAGCCGGCCGGGCCGCGAACCTCAGCCGACCGCTGTCCCGGTGAGCAGGCCCTTCGGGACCGGCTGGTTGTTCTGCAACGCGTTGAACAGAGCGAGTGCCTGCGTCCGGTTCCACTGCACGGCGTCGCCCGCGTTCGGGGTGAGGTAATTGGCGTTGGCGATCGGGACCGTGCCGGTCAGCGGGTTACGCAGCGCGAACGCCATCTTGACCAGGCTGTACAGGTTCGTGCCCGTGTCGACGGCGACCGCGCTCGCCGCACCGGAACCGAACGGCAGGGCAGCGAACGGGTTGAGGTAGACGCCGGGGCTGGTGGCCTTGTCCAGCAGTGCCTTGAGGAACGCGCGCTGGTCCTGCATCCGCTGCAGGTCCTCGTCGGCGAACGAGTGCCGGTCCCGGACGAAGGCCAGCGCCTGCGCGCCGTTCATCGTGTGGCAGCCCGCCGTGAAGTTGGCGCCGGAGTCGATGTCGTGCAACGGCGTCTTCAGGCAGATCCTCACGCCGCCGACGTCGTTGACCACGCTGACCAGGCCGCCGAACCCGATCCCGACGTAGTGGTTGATGCGCAGGCCGGTGACGTTCTCGATGGTCTGGACGAGCAGTGCCGGCCCGCCGAACCCGAGCGCCGCGTTGATCTTGTTGTAGCCGTGCCCGGGAATCGGCACGTACGAGTCGCGCGGGATGCTGACAAGCACCGGCCTGCCGCTCCCGATGTGCAGGAGCATCAGCGAGTCAGAGTTCTCGGTGCCGAAGTCGAACCCGACGTGCAGGGCGCGGATCTGCTGGGGGGTCAGGCCGCTGCGGCTGTCCGCGCCGGTGATCAGCCAGTTCTGGCCGGCCGACTGCCCGGAGAAGGCCGGCAGCGTCACCGACCGGTTCAGCTTCGAGCTGGTGTAGAAGTACGCGCCCACGCCCGCGACCAGGGCGAGGACGATCACGGCGGCGAGCAGCGCGAGGATCCGGCGCGGGCGCAGCCAGCGCCGCCGGGCGCCGGTGCCGCCGGGACCCCCCGGTCCGGCGGGCATGCCGTGGCGCCCCGGAGAGCGCGCCGGCGGCTGCTGCGGCCAGGCGCTGGCGCTGGGGGAGCCGAGCCGGCCTCCGGGGCCGTAGCCGCTCGCGCCGGCCGACCCGTACGTGTCGGCGCCGCCCGGCCCGTAGCCGCCCGCGGAGGCCTGGACCGTCGGGTCGCCGGCAGCACCGGGGCCGGGGCGGTTGCCGCCCCCGCCGTCCCTGAACCAGCCGTCCCAGTCGCTCATGCACGCCGCCTCACGCCGTCGATGTCACCATCGTCTTTACGTCAAAACGCGCCAGCGTCCAAAACGGTTGGGGAGGGGTCCCCACCGGCGGTGCCATTCCACGAGATCGTGACCACCTCCCGGCCTGATGAGCCGAGGTCGACCGGATGGTCCGGGTCGATGCCCGATTCGGCAAGAGACCGGCCCACTTCCGCCGCACGCTCCGGCGGCAGGCACAGCCGGCGCCGGGTGACGTCCACGAGCTCGTCGAAGCTGGCGTAGTCCGCGCCGCGCGGCCTGCGCCAGCTTCGGTGAACCGGTCGCAGCCCCATGACCTCCATGATCTCAATCAGATCGGCGGCGGTGGGGGAGGTTGGCCGTTGCAGGCCGTGAAATTTCAGCCACAGCGGGTTGAGGGACTCCAGCGGATGCCGCGCGGTCATCTCGGCCACGACCAGGCGCCGCGCGCTGCCGGTCAGCGCCTCAAGGAACGGCCGCACGTCGGGGACGTTGTACACAACGTGGTGGCACACGGTCACGTCGGCCGGGCCGGCCTGCGCGGCGGCGTCCGGCCAGGTCCCGAGCACCACACGGGCCGGGATCCCGGCCGCGGCCGTGCGCTCGGCCAGCCGCTCGAGCATCCCGGCGTCGCTGTCGACGGCGGTCAGTGACGTGGCACGGGGCAGCAGCGGCAGGCTGGCCGCGCCGGCCCCGGAGCCGACGTCAAGGACGCTGCCCGGCGGGTCCAGCGCGGCCCAGGCGCGCTCGAACGACGGCCCCGACGGCGCGGCGCTGACCCGGTCGGCGCGCCTGGCGAAGACCTGCCGCGGCAGCACCCACGGGGACTGCGTGACCGCCGCGGTGAGGCTCTCGGGTATGGCCCAGGCGGCCAGCGCGGCCCGCCACCGCTCGAGCAGACCGTCGAGATCAACCACGCGGCTCACGTTTCAGAACAACCACATCCTCAACGCTACGGCTCGGGCCGCGCAATAGCCCGAGGGTATTCCCGGTGCCGCGAGATAAGGCAGTCTGTTGCCGAAACTGCGGCGGATGGGAAAGCTTGTCCCATGGACCTTGTCGCCCTGGAAGAGATCCGGCAGCTTAAGCATCGCTATCTTCGCTGCGTCGACCTCAAGCTGTGGGATGACCTGGCCAGCGGCGCCACGGCCGACTACGGTACGCCCGCGCTTGGCAAGCCGATCCGGCTGACCGGCCGCGACGAGATCGTCGCGTTTCTGCGCAAGAAACTCGGGCCGCAGATCATCACCATGCACTTCGCCAGCCAGCCGGAGATAACGGTGGACGGCGACGGCGCCACCGGCACCTGGGCCTTCCAGGACACGGTGATCGCGACCGAGTACCGGATGCTGCTCACCGGCTCGGCGTTTTACGAGGACCGTTACGCCCGCTGCGAGGACGGCAGATGGCGGATCGCGCACACCGGTTACGTGCGCACCTACGAGGCCATCATGTCAATGGATGACGTGCCGAGCTTCCGGATCACGTCGAATCGCTGGGCGGACCAGCCGGAGGCCAGCCCGCTGCCGTAGACTAGAACGTGTTCTAGTCTACGGAGGCGGCCCGTGCTCACCCAGTCGTTCGCGGACGCGGTGCTCGAGGCCGAGAAGATCATCACTGGCGCGCCGCACGTGCGGAGCGAGCAGGACCTGGCCGAGGGCTACGACTACCTGGCCGGGAGCATCCGGTCCTCGCTGCAGCTGGCCTGGGCCTACCAGCGCGACTTCCCCTACTTCGCCTCGTCCACCGGGCCGTACACCAAGCTCGGCCTGGACAACCCCGACACGCTGTATTTCCACGCCTACCTGCGCGACGACGCCGAGTACCTGGTCACCGGCCGCCGCGGCAGCACCGCCGACCTGAGCTTCCAGGTGCTGGACGGCGACTACTCGCCGGTCGAGGTGCCGGACAGCCTCACCGCGTTCGACGACCGGGACATCGAGATCGCCGCCGACGGGACGTTCGAGCTCCGGTTCGGCCCGGCCCGCCCCGGCCGGGAGCCCGGCTACGTCACCCTCGGCCCTGGCGCGGCGATGTTGCTGGTCCGCGAGGTGTACAGCGACTGGGACAGCGAGCGCCGCGGCACGATCGGCATCTGCCGGGCCGACCGCCGCGGGTCGGCACCGCCCGCCGCGGACCCGGGCGCCGCGGCCAGGCGCTACCGCGTCGCCGGCAAGATCCTGCTGTCCCGGCTGCGGACGTTCCTCGCGTTCCCCGAGTGGTTCTACCTGAACCTGCCGGTGAACACGATGACGCCGCCGCGGCCGACCCCGGGCGGGCTGGCCACCCAGTTCTCCTCCGCCGGGCACTACGACCTGCGCGACGACCAGGCGATGATCGTGACCGTGCCGGCGGCGGACAAGAAGACCGCGCCGTACCAGGGCATCCAGCTCGGCAGCCTGTGGTACGTGTCGCTGGACTACATCAACCACCAGACCAGCCTCACCGCCGACCAGGCCAGGATCGACCCGGACGGCCGGATGCGCTTCGTGGTCAGCGAGCGCGACCCCGGCCTGGCCAACTGGCTGGAGCAGACCGGCCACTCCCGCGGCTACGTCCAGATCCGCTGGCAGCGGCTGACCCGCGACCTCGGGCCGCAGGACGGCCCTCGGGTCGAGGTGGTGCCGTTCGCCGGCCTCGCCGCGGCGCTGCCCTACCACGAGCAGGCCCGGGTGACCCACGCCCAGTTCGCCGGGCGGATCGCCGCGCGCCAGGCCGCCGTCGCCGACCGGATGCTCGGCTGATGCCGCCGGACCCGCAGCACGCGGCGGAGGGCGCGGAGAGCGAAGGGGAGGCGCGTGGAGAGGGACGGGGAGGTGGGTGGGGGCTGCTGCGCGGCAAGGTCGTGGTGGTCTGCGGCGTCGGCCCGGGGCTCGGCCGCGCGATCGCGCTGCGCAGCGCCCGGGCCGGCGCCGACGTGGTGCTGGCGGCCCGCAGCGAGCGCTGGTGCAAGCAGACCGCGGCGCAGATCACCGAGCTCGGCCATCGGGCGGTCACCGCGGTGACGGACGTCACCGACGACGCGCTGGCCGCGGCCCTGCCCGGAGCGGCGCTGGACGCGTTCGGCCGGGTCGACGCGCTGGTGAACAACGCGTTCGCGATCCCGCCGATCGCCGACCTTGCGGACGTCGACCTGGCCGCGGTCCGGGCCGGCTTCGAGACCAGCGTGCTCGGCGCGCTGCGGATGACCCGGCTGTTCACCGAGGCGCTGGCAGCCAGCCGCGGGTCGGTGGTGATGGTCAACTCCGCGGTGCTCCGGCACTCCCGGCTCACCTTCGGGCCATACAAGATGGCCAAGTCCGCGCTGCTCGCGCTGGCTCAGAGCCTGGCCACCGAGCTCGGGCCGCGGGGCATCCGGGTCAACTCGGTGGCCCCGGGCTACATCTGGGCCGGGTCGCTGAAGTGGTACTTCGGCCAGCTGGCCAACCAGCGCGGGGTGAGCGTCCAGCAGGTCTACGACGAGACCGCGGCCACGATCGACCTGCGCCGGCTCCCCGAGCCCGACGAGGTCGCCGACGCGGTGGTATTCCTGGCCTCCGACATGGCCAGGGCGATCACCGGCCAGTGCCTCGACGTCAACTGCGGCGAATTCCACCACTGACCGCCGATGGGCAGCGACCGTGCTTCAGACAGCGGGGCCTCGGCCGGCGGCGATCGCGTCGGGACCGCGGCCGACCTGCACGCCTCCGCCAGCAAGATCACCGGGCTGAGCGACTTCGGCGCCGACGACTACGGCGACGGCCTGGCGGTGCTGCTGGAGTCCTACGCCCGCGAGGCGGGCCTCACCCCGCTGGGCCGCCGGGTCAAGCGGTCGTTCCTGCGCGGGGCACTGGTGGCCCGGCTGCTCAGCGAGGCCGGATGGGCGTCCTGGCCCGGCCACGCCGAGGTCGGCATCGAGCGCCCGATCTTCGTCACCGGCCTGCCGCGGACCGGCACCACCGCGCTGCACCGGCTGCTCACCGCCGACCCGGCGCACCAGGGCCTGGAGATGTGGCTCACGCAGGCGCCCGGGCCGCGGCCGCCCAGGGGGACCTGGGCCGCCAACCCGGTGTTCCGGCAGATCCAGGCCGGGTTCGAGCGGCACCACGTCGAGCATCCCGAGTTCATGGGGGTGCACTTCATGGCGGCGGACCAGGTCGAGGAATGCTGGCAGCTGCTGCGGCAGTCGATGCGTTCGGTGTCCTATGAATGTCTGGCCCATCTGCCCGCATACAGCCGCTGGCTGAGCGTTCAGGACTGGACCCCGGCCTACCGCAGGCACCGTCGCAACCTTCAGCTCATCGGCCTGCACGACGCCGGCCGGCGATGGGTGCTGAAGAACCCCAGTCACCTGTTCGCGCTCGACGCGCTGCTCGCGGTCTACCCTGACGCGCTGGTGATCCAGACCCACCGCGAGCCCGTCACCGCGATCGCGTCGGTCTGCAGCCTGGCCGCGCAGGCGTCACAGGGGTGGTCCACCACGTTCGCCGGCGCGGTGATCGGGCGGGACCAGCTTGAGCTGTGGGCCCGCGGCCTTGAGCGGTTCACCGCCGCGCGCGCCCGGCGCGACCCGGCCCGGTTCTGCGACGTGGACTACGCCGCGTTCACCGCCGACCCGGTCGCCGCGATCGAATCGGTCTACGCCCGCTTCGGCCTCACGATCAGCGGCCGGGCCGCGGACGCCATGCGCGCGCTGGCCGCCGGGAGCGCGCGGGGCGGCGCCCGGCCGGCGCACCGGTACGCGCTGTCGGACTTCGGGCTCACCGAGGCGCAGGTCAACGAGCGGTTCGCGGCCGTTACGCGGCACTAGTCAAGAAAAATACCTGCGGGTTGCGCGCAGCCTTTGGCGGGCTGGCGGGATTTATATAGGTGAGGACCAGGGGAGGCGGGCATGGAGTGGGCCAGGGAGGCGGCAGCGAAGCGCCAGTTCGAGGGTTTCGCGGCTGAGGCAGCGGACACTCTGTTGCGCACTGGCTATCTGATGACCGGGGACGCCAGGGAGGCCGAGGACCTGGTCCAGGAGACTTTCCTGCGGGTAGCCCGGCGGTGGAATCAGGTGCGGTCGATCGATCATCCGGCGGCCTATGCCCGCCGGATCCTGATCAACCTGATACTGCAGGATGCCGACCGCCGGTCCCGGCAGGAGGCGGAGCTGGCGCAGCAGTACGCCGTGATCGACGCCGCTGACCAAGACGCGGCGCGTGCCCTGCGGTACGTGGATGACCTCGCGGAGTTCCGCTGGGCGCTGGCGCAACTGACCGCGCGTCAGCGCGCCGTCGTGGTGCTGCGCTACTGGGCCGACCTGCCCGTCCGCGAGGTCGCCGGCATCCTCGGCTGTTCGCGCGGGACGGTCACCGGCACCGCATCCCGCGCTGCGGATCGGCTGGCCGAGATCCTTACCGCGGGCCGGCAGCCTGCCGCCAGGTCCGCCACCCGGCAGATCATGAACGGAGACGGCTGATGCCCACCGACGAACTTGAAAATGAACTGCGCAGGACCCTCGCCAGGACCGCTGCCGACTTCGAGAGCCTGGACCAGGCCCGCCAGCGGCTGCTCCAGCGCGACTATCACCCCAGAGGGGGGAACCGGCGGCTGGCGGCGGGCATCACCGCCGGCGCGGCTGGCGTGGCAGTGGTCCTTGGTCTTGGCCTGTCCGGCGTGTTCGGCTCCGCTAGCCATCAGCCCAGCCATCCCGCTCATGCCCAGCTGGCGGACTGGACGGTACTCAAGCAGGCTGACGGCACGGTCGTTGTCAAAATCCGCGAGTTCCGCGATCCGGCCGGACTGCAGAGCAGGCTCCGCGCGGATGGCGTCCCGGCCAGCGTCGCGTTCAATCCGGCCAATCTCGTAGGCAAGGGCGCCTGGGCCATCGTCCACTTCAAGGGCAACCCGTGCCAGGAATACAGCGGTGGGGAAGGCCAGGCGCAGAACGTGGTGACGGGCGGGAGCCCGTTCACGGTCGGGATGTTCGTCCACCCCTCGGCTATCCCCAGCGGCGCTGGCGTGCAATTCGTCGTCAGCAGAAACGTCGGTTACTATTCCCCGCAGCGCGGCGGACCCTTTGATCTGTTTGAGTGGCTGGTCCAGCCCAGCCCACAGTGCACCGGTAGCTGAACCCTCGGCCGATGACCAGCAACGTGCGGAGGCTATGAGTCTGGAAGAGCACCTGCCAGGCGGGTTCTCGCCGATCACTGTGGAGACAGTCGCGGGGATCGGCCTGGGCCCGCTCGGTCTTGCCGACGTTTCGGGCGGGCCTGCTGCCCGACCCTTTCAGCAGGCCCGCTAGGGAAAGTAGCAGGTCAGCGCCGACGTGATCAGTCCGGGAGGGCCGTAATGATCCGCGGGTCCTTCCTGGCGCGCCGGGTCAACTCCGCGCGCCTGCTGATTGGCACGATCACGCTGACCGTGCTGATCACAGCGGCACTCGGCGCCGCGCTGGCCAGCTTCGCGACGCAGAGCCTCCCGCAGGCGGTGCGGGCACAGCTGACCGCGAACCCGGCACTGTCGATCGCGGCCAGCGAGTCGATAACCGGGCCGCAAGTCGGCCCGGCCTCCCGGATCATCGCGTCGTCATTGGCCGGCGCCCTGGCCGGCATCCCCTACCGGCTCGACGGGGCGCTGTGGTCCGACCCCCTCGGCCTGCCGGCAGCGCGGGGCAGCGCGACCGTCCCGCTGGTCGAGGTGGCGGCGCCGGACGGGATCCGGGCCAACGCGGTGCTCACCGCCGGTACCTGGCCGGGCCCGCCGTCGCGGCGCGGGCCGGTCGGCGTGGCGCTCCCGGTCCTGGCCGCGCGCGAGCTGCATGCGCGGCCAGGCAGCGTGCTGCGCTCCAGCGACCGGATCACGAACGCCTCGGTGCCGTTGCTGGTCACCGGCGTTTACCGGGCGGCGGACCCCGGCTCGGGGTACTGGGGCATCGATCTCATCGCGCCGTCAGGGATCAGCGTCCAGGCGCCGTTCGTCAGCTACGGGCCCGCGGTGGCCAGCCCGGGGGCCTTCGGTTCCGGCCGGCTGGCCGTGGGCAAGGCCTCCTGGATCGCGCTGCCGGACGGTACCGCGATCGGCACCGGCGACCTCGCCCCGCTGGCCGGCAAGGTCGGCGGGGCGGTGGCGTTCCTGCAGGCCTCGAACAGCCTCGGCGGGCTCACCGTCAGCACCGGTCTCCCGCAACTGCTCGACGGGCTGGCTACCAGCCTCGGGGTGGCCAGGTCCCTGGTGCTCATCGGTGCGCTGCAGCTGCTGCTGCTGTCCGCTGCCTCGCTGTCGCTGGCCGCCCGGCTGCTGGCCCGCCACCGCGAGGACGAGGCCGCGCTGCTCGCAGCCAGGGGCGCGACCCGGTGGCAGCTGGCCAGGCCGACCCTGGCCGAGACGCTGCTGTTCGGCGGCGCGGCCGCCGCGGCCGGTGTGCTGGCGGGCGACAGGCTCGCCGCGCTGCTGGTCCGGCTTACCGAGCCCGGGCTGGGTGCGGGCGTGTCCGGGATGGCCGCGTCGGCCTGGTGGGCCGGGCTGGCCGCGCTGGCGCTGGCCGCCGTGATCGTGCTGTGGCCCGCGCTGCGGCCGGCCTGGGCCGCCGCCCGCCGCGGCCGCCAAGCCGCGCTGGCCGGCGCGGCGCGCGTAGGAGCCGACCTGGTCTTGCTGGCGCTGGCCGTGCTGGCGGTGTGGGAACTGCGCAGCTACTCGGCGGTCACGCAGTCGACGAGCGGCGGGATCGGCGTGGACCCGGTGGTGGCGGTGGCGCCCGCGCTGGCGCTGGCCGCCGTGACCATGGTCGCGCTGCGGCTGCTCCCGGCCGCGGCCCGGCTGCTCGAACTGGCCTCCGCGCACGGCCGGCGGCTGGCCGCCGCGCTGGCCGGCTGGCAGATCGCCCGGCGCCCGATCCGGCAGAGCGGGCCGTTCCTGCTGGTGATCCTGGCCACTGCCGCGGTCACGCTGGCCCTGTCCCAGTACCAGACCGCGAGCGCGTCCGCCGGCGACCAGGCGGCGTTCGCGGCCGGCGCGGACATGCGCGCCGACCTGGCCGCGCCGCTGTCGCTGCCGGCCGCCGGCCTGAT
>Ga0335073_10010825_pt1 | contig 12826 bp, 10 predicted proteins | sample Lox_Sample_22_FD_207093 | JGI IMG/M metagenome (GOLD analysis project Ga0335073, IMG submission 207093) | Soil microbial communities from Loxahatchee National Wildlife Refuge, Florida, United States - Lox_Sample_2.2 | ecosystem: Environmental > Terrestrial > Soil > Wetlands | place: USA...
TTTGAGCATGGCTAGGCGGTCGATGCCCATGCCGAAGGCGAAGCCGCTGACTTTTTTGGCGTCGTAATTGACGAAGCCGTAGACGGCGGGATCGACCATGCCCGCGCCGAAAAGTTCGATCCAGCCGGCGCCTTTGCATTTGGAACAGGTTCCGCCACCGGCAGCAGTGCCGCTGCCGCCGCAAAAGATGCAGGAGACGTCGAACTCAACGCTCGGTTCCGTGAACGGAAAATAGCTGGGGCGGAAACGAGTTTTTACGCCGGGGCCGAAGAATTGTTTGACGAAATATTCGATGGTCCCGGTGAAATCGCAGAAGGTGATGTCCGAATCGACCGCAAGGCCTTCGACTTGATGGAAAATGAACGAATGCGTGGCGTCGGGATTGTCACGGCGATAGACCTTGCCGGGAACGATGACGCGGACGGGAGGCTTTCGCTTTTCCATGGTGCGAATTTGCATGGGCGAAGTGTGGGTGCGCAGGAGTAGCGGTGTCGGTGCGCCTCTCGGGAGCTCGATATAGAAGGTGTCCATGTCATCGCGGACGGGATGGAATTCGGGGATGTTGAGGGCTTCGAAATTGTAGTAGGGCGTTTCGATTTCGGGGCCTACGACAACGGAGAAGCCGATGGAGAAGAAGATGTCTTCGATTTCCTGGAAGACCTGGCGGATCAGATGATGCGAGCCGATGGGACGTTGGGCACCAGGGAGAGAGAGGTCGACGCGTTCGTGGGCAAGAGCGGTTTGGTCTGCTCCGGATTCGATGGCTTGGCGGCGAGATTCGATTTGGGATTCGATATGAGCGCGCAACGCGTTCAGCTCGCGCCCGAAAATAGGTTTCAGGTCAGCCGACGCGCGTTTGAGCCAGGCTTCTGTCACAAGCGTAATTAGTCCGGATCTTCGACCGAGCCAAGAAACCTTAGCGACTCCTAGGTCTTGTTCATCCCCGCATTGATCGAGTTCAATGTCGAAAGCCCTTCGGAAGTCGTCGAACGCGCGGGATATCCAATGGGACGCGACGGCGCCGGAGGGTATCTCTAAGGGTTGGCTGGCGGTTAAACGTAAGCCTACAAACCACCTTAGCTGCTGAAGTTCGATGGCGGCCGCTTGCCACAGGCCGGGCGAGGAACCTTCGACCCAATTTTTTTGGATTCTATTTAGGACCGAATCATTCGAGTGTATCCACTCGTCCCACAGTGCCTCTACGGAACCGTTCTCCACGGATCGCGCAAGTTCCGCACGGAAGCGCTCCTGCTGCTCGAAAAATAGCAATGCAAGGCTCTCGGTGTCGGTGACCCCCAAGCTGCTCAGCGTTCTTCTTGTTTGGTCTTCAGCGGTCGTTGGCATAGATAGCGAAATAGATTACACCGTAGGGGCACGATGAATCGTCCCCCCTACAGGAAAAATCGAAACAGGACGCCAGGGCGACATTTTCGATCGAAGAGAGATTTCTCTCTCCGCGGGCCGACCACTTCGCAGGAGCAAAGTGGAAAGAAAAAGCGTCGGCCCGCTCCGTTCGAAATGACGGTTTGGCTGGGCCGACCGCCGACCAAAGGGCTACGACGCCTTTTTGGTTTGGGGCGGAGCGGCGGACTTGGCGCTGGCCACCAGGCTGGCGAAGGCGGAGGCGTCTTTTACCGCGATGTCGGCTAGGATTTTGCGATCGAGCGAGACACCAGCGGCTTTTAGGCCGTGGATTAGCTGGCCGTAGGTCAACCCGTTGTTGCGAGCGGCTGCACCGATGCGCTGAATCCAAAGTTTGCGATATTCGCGCTTTTTTACTCGGCGGTCGCGTTTGGCATAACGGTCGGCGCGATTCGCGGCTTCTTGCGCGGACTGATAGAGCTTGCTTTTTGTTAGAAAGAAGCCTTTTGTGCGTCTGAGGTACTTTTTACGGCGAGCGCGGCGTTTTGTGCCGCGTTTTACGCGAGCCATGGGTTTTTCTCCTTAAGTTTGGGAGACAAAGGCGATGCGCTCACGCGGGAAAATACGCGATCGGCAGCGGGTTTGTCTCTGATTTACTGCTGGCCGCGTTTTGATTGCCTTGCGGCAAACTTTTTTGCGGCTTATCGGCCGGCAGGCACCCGTGAAGCGCTGCCTGGCACGATGCGCGGGACTTGCGTCCTGCGTTTTTCGGAAGCGCACGGCGTGCCGTGCCCCTACGAAGAAAACCTTGGCACGCGCTCAATTTCAGAACGCGCACGAAATACCTTTACGGCATTAGCCGTATGGGAGCATTTGCTTGACGGCGGCGACGTCCCGGGGACTCACCAGCGTCAGCTTTTTCAGTTTGCGCATGCGGCCGGGGGCTTTCGTGCCCATCAAGTGGCGCTTGCCCGAGTGCATGCGCTTGATTTTGCCGTTCGCGGTGATCTTGAAACGCTTTTTGGCGCCGCGATGGGTTTTCAGCTTTAGTTTTGGCTTCGTCGAATTCCGTGGCATGACTTGAAAGTCTCCTAAGAGTTCTTGGCGCCGGGGAGCTTGAAATTTTGCGCCCGGTCTAAAGGGGGCACGATGAATCGTGCCCCTACAAATTCGCCAGCGCTTTGCGCCCCTATTGCGATTGCTGGGCGTTGGCGGTTGATTGGCCGCTGGGTTTAGCTACCGAAACGCCTTTTTTCGGCGCTAGCAGAGCGACCAGGACGTTGCCTTCCATGCGGGGCATCGTTTCAATCTGGCACTGGTCCGCAATCTCGACGAGCAAGCGATTCATTTTGGCGCGGCCCACTTCCTGGTGCGCCATTTCGCGGCCGCGATGAAAAATCATGGCGCGAACTTTGTGGCCTTCGCCGAGGAAGCGAATGATCTGATTCTTGCGAACCTGATAATCGTGCTCGGCGGTCGCGGGACGAAACTTTACTTCCTTTAGCTGCGAGCCGCGGCTGCTTTTGCGCTGTTCGTGCGCTTTTTTATTGGCCTGGTAAAGATATTTGCCGTAGTCGGTAATCTTGCAAACTGGCGGGTCGGCTGTGGGCGAAATTTCCACCAGGTCCAGGCCGCGCTCGCGCGCCAACTTCATGGCCTCGAATGGCTGCATGACGCCAAGCTGGCCGCCGTCTTCATCAATCACCCGGATTTCGCGAGCGCGAATCCGCTCGTTGACGCGGATGCGATCGCTCTGCCGGAAGCTGCGTTCTGCGATATTCCCCCCTAAGTGCTGAAAGGCGCCTCGCTACCCGCCTCGCCGGGCTGGGCCCGAATCAGTATAAATCCGTCCACACGGCGGAAAACGAGCCGGGGACGGGTTTCAAAGTATAGCATGGCTCATATTCGGCGGAACAGTGAAGGATTGATCGGGCAGCTGGCGGATGGTATAGAAAGCTTTGAGGTAAAAGAACCGTGCTCCAGCCCTGGGGTCTATTCACGCTGGCCTTTGCAGTGGCTGTTCTCGTTGCGTACGAACACGGTTCATTGACATGGCCGCAATGGCTTGTCCTGGGTCTGTGCTTTGCACTATTGAGCTGGCGGTTCGTGCACAAAGTCCGCAAGGGTCTAAAGGCATCTCACAGCACTCCAGAATAATCGCATCTACAAAACCCATCATAAAGAGCCGGACCTATGTTCCGGTTGCAATGCTTAGGCCAGGGCGCGGGAGGCGACTTCTGCTTGGAGAGCAGCGACGACTTCGGCCAGGGGCTTGGGGCCTTGGTCTCCTTTGGAGCGGTGACGGACGGAGACGGTGCCGGCTTCGGCTTCTTTAGCGCCGACGATCAGCATGTAGGGAATTTTTTGGAGTTGGGCGTCGCGGATTTTCGCTGGGAGCTTCTCGTTGCGGTCGTCGAGATGCACGCGAATGTTGTGGCGCTTAAGAGTTTCGGTGACGTGTTTGGCGTAGTCGGCAACTTTTTCGCTAACAGGGCAGATTTGGACTTGCACGGGCGCGAGCCAGAGTGGGAAGGCACCGGCGTAATGCTCGATGAGGATGCCGAAGAAGCGCTCGACGGAGCCTAGCAGGGCGCGGTGAACCATGAGCGGCTGATGCTTGGCGCCGTCTTCGGCGACGTACTCGAGGCCGAAACGCGCGGGGAGATTGAAGTCGAACTGGACGGTGGTGAGCTGCCAGGGGCGACCGATGGCGTCGATGAGTTTGACATCGATTTTGGGGCCGTAGAAGGCGGCTTCACCGGTGATGGTCTTGTAAGGAATGTCGAGGCGCTTCATGGTCTCGGCAAGAGCGGCTGTCGCGCGATGCCAGTCTTCGGGCTTGCCAGCGTAATTCTCGGGGTGAGAGGCGTCCCAATCAGACAGCTCGACTTCGAATTTGTCGAAGCCGAAATTTTCCATGACGGCGAAAGCAAAATCGACGCAAGCTTCGACTTCGGATTCGATTTGCGATGGGGCACAGAAAATGTGGGCGTCGTCCTGGGTGAAGCCGCGGACCCGGAGGAGGCCGTGAAGAACGCCGCTGCGCTCGTAGCGATAGACGGTGCCCAGTTCGGCGAGGCGCACAGGAAGATCGCGGTAGCTGTGGAGCTTGGATTTGTAGATGAGGATGTGGCCCGGGCAGTTCATGGGCTTGAGCTGATAATCGGCTTTTTCGACTTCGACGGGGCCGAACATGCTGTCTTTGTAAAAGCCGGTGTGCCCGCTGGTTTTCCATAGGTCGAGACGCATGATGTGCGGAGTGTAGACGAGGTCGTAGCCGCGCTTGAGGAGTTCTTCGCGGAGCCAGTCCTCGACAATTTTGCGGATGAGGCCGCCTTTGGGATGCCAGAAAATGAGACCGGGACCGGCTTCTTCCTGGATACTGAAGAGATCAAGCTCGGTGCCGAGTTTGCGATGATCGCGGCGCTTGGCTTCTTCGAGGCGGTTGAGATATTCGTCGAGCTCTTTTTGCGTGAAGAAACAAGCGGCGTAGATGCGCTGAAGCTGGGGGTTGCCTTCCTGGCCTTTCCAGTAAGCGCCGGCGACGCTCATCAATTTGAACGCAGTGATGCGTTTTGTGGAAGGAATATGCGGGCCGCGGCAGAAATCGATAAATTTGCCGGTCGTGTAAAACGAGACCATGGGCTCGACGGCCTTTTCTTCGACGAGCTCGCACTTGAAAATTTGATTGGACTTTTTGTAGAGGTCTAGGGCTTCGGGTTTGGGGATTAGTTTGCGCTCGTTGGGTAAGTCTTGCGCCGCGAGCTCGTGCATTTTCTTTTCGATTTTGGCGAGATCTTCCGGAGTGAAAGGCTCGTCGCGGAGAAATTCGTAGAAAAAGCCAGTGTCGATGGGCGGGCCAATGCCGAGCTTGACGTTGGGATAGAGCTCCATTACCGCGGCGGCGAGGAGATGAGCCGCGGAATGGCGGAAGACGAAGAGCGCGTCGGGGTCCTTTTCGGTGAGGATTTGGAGCTTGACGTTTCCTTCGAGAGGGCGGCGCAGGTCGATCAGCTCGCCCTGCTCGGCCGAGCTGGGCTGATGGGCACCGTTGGTCGCCAAGACGCGGGCGACGAGCGCGGCGTCGGCGAGGCGCGGCGAAATTTTGCGCGCGATCTCGGCCGGAGTCGTGCCCTTGGGCACCTCTTGGACTTTGCCGTCCGGCAATGTGACCTGCAACTGCTCTACCAATTGCTCCATGGTTGGCTCACCTGGAAGGAGAAAGTCTAAGCTTATCGGCGCGTGTTATCCGGGTCAAGGAGAGTGGGAGAATCAGCGTAGGCGGAAGCGCGGATGTCAGGTTTTTTTAGCGCGGGCAGACTCAAGGGATTCCCAGGCGGATTCGGGGAGCATGAGCAGATCGTTGAATTCGCCGGCGCCGCGGAGCCATTGGCCGCCGTCAATCACCACGCATTCGCCGTTGATGTATTCGGCCATGTCGCTTAGGAGAAATGCGGCGAGGTTGGCGAGCTCGTCGTGGCGGCCGAAACGCTTCATGGGGTGTTTGTCCTTGGCATGGTCTTCAAATTGTTTCGAGGGCATCAAGCGCGACCATGCGCCTTCGGTGGGGAACGGTCCCGGGGCTATGGCGTTGAGGCGGATGTGATATTTAGCCCACTCGACGGCCAGGGATCTGGTCATGGCGAGCACGCCGGCCTTGGCGCAAGCCGAGGGCACAATGAACCCAGAGCCACTGTTGGCCGCGGCGTAGGTCGTGACAATGTTGAGGACATTGCCGCCGAGCTTCTGCGCGATCCAGCGCTTGGCAAAGGCCTGGGTGCAATGAAAAGAGCCGTTGAGCACGATGCTGATGACGGTGTTGAAGGCGTTGGGAGACAATTTTTCGGTGCGGGCGATGAAATTTCCGGCGGCGTTGTTGACGACGGTGTCGATGCGGTCAAACTGCTGCTCGGCTTTTTCTGCGGCGGCTTCGACGGCGCCGTAGTCGCGCACATCGCAAGTGGTGTATGCAGCAGAGCCACCCGCGCGGTGAATCTCCGAGCAGACTTCCTTGAGAGGTTCTTCGCGGCGGCCGACCAGGAACATGCGCGCGCCAAGCTCGGCGAAGCCCAAGGCCATGGAACGGCCCAAGCCGGTCCCTCCGCCCGTGAGGAAAACCGACCGGCCTTTCAAAGTGTCCTGTTTAAACACGCGCCACCGCCTTTTGAATATGCTCACCGGATGGGGCATTCCGGAAGAGCGATTCTAGTGTACCAGTATCCCAAAGCGGAGAAATTTGCATAACACTTGGAAAAAGCAACGGTGGGATAAGCGACGCCGGGATGAAAAACGTACGAGGAGAAATCCCGGAGGCGGCCAAAGCCCGAGGACGCGTTTCGGGTTTAGAAGTTATCGGCACCGCAAATCTAATTCGGCTTCATCTCCGCTGGGATCGGCCGGCCCAAGGCCTTCGCATATTCCGAGGCGAAAAGCGGGCTGTCCGGAAATTCTTCAGTTAGTTCCTGCAACAGCTTTTGTGCCAAGGCGTTTTGCTTTTCGCGGCGGGCTGCCAACGCTAGAAGAACCTTCGCGAATGGTTTGAGGTAGCGACCTTTCTCGGCCGTTTTGCCTACCAACTGCATGCCAAGCTTCTTGTCGCCATGGATTCCGCCAAACCAAAGAACCGCCCGAACTCCGCCGGAGAGGCAGCCGATGATGTAATCCGCCGAGCCTGGCGCGACCCAGGCATCATTCGCATCGGGGCGCTCCGCCAGCAGGAGCTTAGCGTGCTCGTTGGCTTCCTTCATCCGCTTGAGGCCATCCAGATGCCTTTTCTCAAGGATGCTGTCCGCGTTGGATTCCATGCCGGCAGCAAGAGTCAACGCAAAGAGCGCAGCTGCGTCATGCTTGTCTTTCGCGAGGCGCTCTTTGGAGAGCTTACGGGCTTGCTCCAGTGCAGCGCGGAAGTTCTCCATGCGCTCGGGGTCGGGTTTTCCATCGATTCCGCGCAGAAACCGCTTGTCATCCAGAAAGAAATCGCTGGTCATGACGCCTTGGCGGTAGAACTCTTCAAAAAGAAAACTGGCCGCCATGGCCACAAAGCCGAACGGGTCAGCGGGGTGTTCCGAGGTCCACGCGGAAAACTTTTCCCTGGCTTCCGGATACTTCTGCACATACAGCAGGCGAAATCCCTCCTGTAACTCCGGCACTTCCGTGAACGCGGAATCGCTCCCATCGGCAGGTGCTTGAGCGCAGGACAGAGCGGGGGCGAGCAAAACTAATACAGCCAGGATTGGAATCCACCAGGAAAATCTGTTTCGTTTTTTCAAAAAACCCCCGGCAAGAACCTCGGTTTATTAGCCATGGTCGCGCGGTACTCCGGGTTGGCCAGCAGAACACGCTCTTCGGTGGAAAGCCGCTGGGAGAGCACGGCGATATGGGCTAGAGAGCCGGCGATTGCGGTGATCCACGCCGTGTGGATCAGGGGCAGCGAAAGCATCTCCGCAAAGACGGCAGCATAGTTCGGATGGCGAACGTAACGAAACGGTCCTGAGGTGATGACGCCGAGGCTAGTCGAATCCATAACCTGGACGTTCCAATGATTCCCCAGCGTTCGGATGACCCACCAGCGCACGGCATTGGCCGCGAGGAAAATCGCAAACATGACCGCGGCTAGAATAGGAATAAAAGGACGATGAAGGAGCACAACCTCCAGGGCAGCGCCGATCAGTACGGCGGTATGAAGAACGACCATCCAGCGGAATCGTGGCTCGTCCACCTTTGCGGCGCCCCGCGCGATCATCTCCCGCTGATGCCGGCGCGAGATTTGCAGCTCGACGATACGAAGAAGGGCCACGGCCACGAGCAGGCCGAGGAACGCGATGACGCTCAGGTCCATTGCAAGAGAAGAAATTCGGCGCTGAAACCCGGGCCAAAGGCGGCCGCCACCGCATACTCGCCCGATTTGAGAGGCCTCTTTTCCAGCCATTCCTGCAGGATAAAGAGAATGGTGGCGCTGGAGAGGTTGCCGACGTTGCAGAGGATCTCCCAGGAGGGCGCGGTGTCGCACTTGCAGAGGCCCAATTCCTTTTCGACATTGCCGAGCAAGCGCGCGCCGCCCGGATGGAGAATCCAACCTTTGATGTCTTCCTGCTTACGGCCGTGCCGGTCGAGAAAGCCATCCATGAGGCCTTTAATTTTTTCGCCGATCATTTCAGGCACATCTTTTGAGAGCAAAATATGAAATCCCGAATCGCGCAAATCGAAACCCATGGCGCCCAAAGAATCAGGGAAAGTGTAAGTTTCTGAAACGAGAATCTTGGGCCCTTTCGCAGCTTTCCCGCTGACCAGGACCGCCGCAGCACCGTCGCCAAAGAGAATCGAGGAGATGAGATTTGCCTGCGAAATGTCTTTGCGCTGAAAGGTGAGCGAAGGCAACTCGACGGCGATGATTAAGACATTTCCGCCGGGATGAGCCTTCAAATAATCCGCCGCACGGCCGAGAGCCATCGCTCCGGCGGCACAACCAAGCTCGGTGAAAGGCATGCGGCGCACATCCGAGCGAAAGCCCATGAGATTGATAAGGTGCGCGTCCAAAGAGGGGATCATGAATCCGGTGCAGGAAACAGTAATGATGAGATCGACTTCGTCGGGGCGCAAGCCGGCGCGCTGCAAGCAATCTTCCGCGGCTTGGCGGCCCAGCTTGACAGCGTGCTCCATGTATTCCTGGTTGGTCTTCGAAAGGGCCCGCGGCTCGACGGTATACTCGATGGGAAAAATTGAATACCGCTTGTGAACCTGCGCGTTGTCCACGATGGACATCATGGCTTCCAGCCGGCGGTCTGGAATGTCGAAGACGCGCCCCATGTAGTACTTCACGTCGTCGCGCGTGATGGTATACGGCGGGAGCGCCGTGGCCGTTGCAGCAATCGTGCAGTGCGAGTTTGAGGCCCCGTTCGAGGGTCCGATATTCACAGATTCCACCTTTAACTCAGTGTGAAAGCTCCGCCTGAGAGCACTACCAGTTTGCTAAGCCATTTCGCCACAACGGTTCAGCAGCGGACTATACATGAGCGCTAGACTGTACAACATTCCCTGCGCGGGGAAAAGTTGGAACTGGGCCACCACGCCCACCCCGCAAAGTCCAGCGCCGTTCACCTTCAATCTATCGCTGTGTAGCTCCTTTGTAAAATGCTCATCGCGATTTGGGTATGCTTTTGCGCATCGCGGATACTTCTGCAAGTTGCCGGTTTGAGGGGTACCGCAGGGTGCGCCTGCTTGTGCAGAGTCCCTTCCCTGGCGGCTCGTAAGAGGGGACTATCTCCGCCAACCGCGTACAGGGCCGCAACTAGCGTAGCCCGACTAGCCCCTTCACCGAATCGATGAGTTTGGCCGAGTCGAAGCCGAGACCGTCCTTGAAGACGAGCTCGACGTTTTCGATGTCCTTGATGTTGGCGGATGGATCGCCTTTCAGCACGATGATGTCGGCCGATTTGCCCACCGCCAAAGTGCCGATTTTATCTAGCTCGCCGAGAAATTCAGCGCCATTTGACGTGGCAATGTGGATGGCCTCCAGCGGCGTGAAACCTGCCTCGACGAGCAATTCCACTTCGCGCTGATCACCGAAGCCGGCGATCACTCCGCCGTATCCGGTAGGATCGAGGCCTGCCAGCAGGAGGCCACCCTGTTTTGAAAAATCGTGCTCGAATTCCATTTCTTTTTTGAAAATGGCAGCCGCATCGGAAGTCGCCGCGTTGTCGGAAATGTACGCGCGCCGCGTCAAATAGGCGATACGCGCTTCGGGCGTCATGGCGTCCAGGACGCGCTTATCGAGCGGCGCGCGTCCTGGCACGGAAGTTTCGAACACGGGCAGAGTGGAAGTAACCGCAACGTGATGCGCTATCAAGTCGTGAATCATGTCTTGCATGGGCGCACCCGCGATGTCGACGGAGAGCAGCGCCTTTGCGGCCTCCCGCGGGTTGGGGCAAACGCCCGGCTTTTTTTCGGGATAAAACTCGGTGTCCACTTCGATGCCGTGCTCGAGGTCGTCAATGCCGAGCGCGGCTGCCTCGCGAAAACCGATGGAGCAAAGATGGCCGGTGACCTTAATTCCGTGCGAGTGCGCTGTTTTGATGGCGGCAGAAAGTTCGCCCGGAGTGATGTTCATGTACGCCTTAAAGGAAGTTGCTCCTTGCGCGATCCAAAACTCGACCGTTCGCCGCGCATCTTCTGCGTCTCTGAGCTGGTGCATTTGCAAAGCGAAAGCTCCAGGTCCTTCGAGATAGGGTCCGGTGACATGAATTTTGGGGCCAACGATTTTCCCCGCGTCGATGGCCTTCTTGAGCTCGAGGTCCGTGTAGGGCTCAAGGCTCCCTGTGGTGCGGATTGAAGTGACGCCACCTGCCAAGTAAAGGCGTGGGAAGCTCTGCGCATGTTCTGGATAGAGGGGCAGTCCGCCGCCGGGAGACGGATAGAACATGTGATCGTGCATGCCGACGAGTCCGGGGATTAGAGTGCGGCCAGAGAGATCGAGGACTTTTGCTCCCTCGGGGATTTGTGTCATTGCGAAATCGCCGAGCGCGGCGATCTTTCCCTCGGAGATGATCAGCGTTTGATCGGTACGAGGAGCGGCACCGGTGCCGTCCACGACCCGCACGTGTTCGAGAGCGATGACGGGGGCGTCTTCCTTCACGTAAACCATCACCGCTGGCGAAAGACCAGGCTTCGCCTGACACCAGGAGAGAGAGGGCAGGAGCAGGAAGCAAACACCGCTAATCAGAACTTTTCGCATCGCACCACCTCGCGCTCGGGAAGGTAGCAGCGCGTTGGAGTCTATTCACAGCGCCCCGGCAACACAAGAGCCGGACGACAATAATTCGCGCGGAACTCCCCTCCTCGGTTTGTGATAGATTTTCGGGCGTAGAGGTGAGAGATGATTCAGTTCCTCAAAGTGGCTTTCGGCGCCACGTTCGCGGCCGCGGTCTTACTCGCGATACCTTGCGCTGCCCAGCTGCCTCCGGCACCCGCCGGGGCTACAGAAGGCGACTTTGTGATTCACAATTTTCAGTTTCATTCCGGCGAGTCGCTTCCGGAATTGCGGCTGCACTACACCACGCTCGGCAAGCCGGTACGCGACGCGTCGGGCCGTACAACGAACGCCGTGCTCATCCTTCATGGAACCGGCGGCTCCGGGCATCAATTTTTCGCGCCCCAATTTGCGGGTGTATTGTTTGGCTCGGGCCAGCTCCTCGATTCATCGCGCTATTACATTATTCTTCCCGATGGAATCGGCCATGGAAAATCATCCAAGCCCAGCGACGGTTTACATGCGCACTTCCCGCAATACGATTACAACGACATGGTCACCGCGCACTACCGGCTCGTCAGCGAAGGGCTTGGCGTGAATCATCTTCGGCTGGTGATGGGCACTTCAATGGGCTGCATGCATTCTTTCATGTGGGGCGAAATGTACCCGGATTTCATGGACGCGCTGATGCCGCTGGCGTGCTTGCCGGTGCAGATCGCCGGGCGCAACCGCATCTGGCGCAAGATGGTGATGGACGCGATTCGCGACGATCCGGAATGGATGGGCGGCGAATACAAGGAGGAACCCAAGCAGGGGCTGCGGACGGCGCTGGATCTGCTCTTGATCGCGGGGAGCGCACCAATTCCCATGCAGAAAGCGATGCCGACGCGCGACGACGCCGACAAATATCTCGATAACTTTTTCCGCTCGCGATTGGGTGCGCTGGATGCCAACGATCTCTTGTATCAAGTGAACGCATCGCGCGATTACGATCCCTCCGGAGAATTGGACAAAATCAAGGCGCCCATGGTGTGGATCAATTCGGCCGACGATTTTATTAATCCGCCGGGGCTGGGCATCGCCGAGCAGGAGGTGAAGAAAATCAAAGACGCGAAATTCGTTTTGATACCCGCCAGCGAGCACACGCACGGCCACGGCACGCACACCTGGGCGGAGATTTGGAAGCAGTACATGGCGGAGCTGCTGGACGAATCTAGCCGCTGATCAGTCAGATTCTACGTTTACAATCCTCCACTTACCGTTTTCAAGGGCTACTAGGAGTCCGAAAGACTTAATGGAAATTTGGCCCAAGGGTTGTTTGCTCTGCGAGTTCAGAAGTACGTTGAATTTTTCCTCCGAGCCCCGGTTGATTTGATCCCGGAGAGAGTAAAGGTCGCCGGAGGAAGGGCGAGCACGGACATCCTTTCGCCACTTCTCATCCTCAATGCGAAGGCACCTCGTGTCAAAGAAAAGGCAATAGTACGAGCTACGGGTTTTAAAGGCTTTCTCAATTAAGGTTTTTGGCTCTGAGGGGCCATCAATTTCGAAAACTGTGCCAGATTGCGAAAAAAATGGGAGCAGGTCATCCGGACTGCCGGACTTCAATATAGAAAAGATTTTGTCCGCAGTTTCTTGCAGGGACACTTCTAGTGCTTTGACCTTGGAGGCTTGCTCGGCATGACCGTCAGGTTGTGCTAAGGCGCTTCCCGCCTTCGAGGA
>Ga0335073_10010826_pt1 | contig 12826 bp, 12 predicted proteins | sample Lox_Sample_22_FD_207093 | JGI IMG/M metagenome (GOLD analysis project Ga0335073, IMG submission 207093) | Soil microbial communities from Loxahatchee National Wildlife Refuge, Florida, United States - Lox_Sample_2.2 | ecosystem: Environmental > Terrestrial > Soil > Wetlands | place: USA...
TACCTGTGGCCAAGATGGACACCATCGAAGTTGCCGATACTGACAGCGGTGCGTCCAAGGCGGCGGGAAACCTCATCAGGATTGCGGAAGACTTGCATGTCAGATTTCAAACGGAATCCGCAAGCCGTCGTAAGCCAGTTGGATGTGCGGGGGAAGTTCCTGGTTGGTTTCGGCGTGCAGAAGGTCGTGCGACATGTGTGTGAAAAAGGCGCGCTGCGGCTGGATACGGTTTACCAGATCGAGCGCTTGTTCCAGGTTCGCGTGACTGGGATGCGGCCTCCTCCGTAGGGCATCCAGAATGACCACATCCAGGTCCTTCAGCATTCCCAGGCTGCTTTCCGGGATATCGCTCATGTCCGTAAGATATGCGGCCTTGCCAAAGCGGAAGCCCGCCACTGTAATCCTCCCGTGAGTAAGGGGTACGCGCTGGAAAGTTGCTCCCTGAATCTCGACCGAATCTCCCAGCCGATGCATCTCCACTCGCGCCCGAGTAGGATAACCACCATCGGTGCTGAAGGTGTAATCAAAGATGCGCTCAATGACATTCGCGGCAGCATTCTCCGCGTACAACGGTATCTTGCCTTCAAGTCTGAAGCTGAGTGGCCGCAGGTCATCGAGGCCCAGAATGTGATCCGCGTGCGCATGGGTATACAGCACCGCGTCCACATGGTCGATGCCTTCCCGTAGGGCCTGCATGCGAAAATCCGGTCCTGTATCGATCAACACACGGTGGGTTTCCCAGGTGACAGCTATGGACGGGCGCGTGCGGCGATTTCGCGGATCAGTCGAAGTACAGACGCGGCAGGTGCATCCTAAGGTGGGAACACCCATGGAAGTGCCGCTGCCCAGAATGGTGATCTCTGCCGGCCGGATGAGTACGCTCCCTAGTGGAGTTTGCCCGGCTGGGGCGCCCGCTGCGCGGAGCTGGCAATGGCATTGGTGATCTCGAGAAACGACATCCGCAAATCAAACAGCGCATTCTGCAGAAGCCGTTTCTCCTGCTCGGTGAGATTGCCTTTTGTCTTCTCCTCCAGCACGTTGAGCATGTCAATGCTTTGCCTGGCTCCCAGGATGTCGATACGAGGCTGCTCATTTGCAGGCGTGCCTGCGCCCATCTGCACCGCTGCCGTCATGTAGAGGGACTGTACCAGGCGCTCGAAATTCATGACCGTCGGAGCCGGCTGGCCCGGATTCGCCTTCTTGAGCATGTCATCGAGGCGGCTCGCGGAAGCCTGATACTCTTTGCTTTGCTGCGCGGATTCCGCGGCTGTGGGCTCGGGGATCATTTCTTCCGCGCCCATCAAGCTGGCCTCGTGTAATTCCGCTTCCACAGCCTGGGGCTTGGCCGGGGGCGGGACGCGCTCCGCAGCTGCTGCCGAGGCGCTTTCCACTCCCTTTTCTTCTCGCAACTCGCCTTCGGCAGTAAACTTGCGGCGGTCGGTAACGGTAAATTGGGGCTCTTTCTCACGCATCGTGTTTTTCCAATCGTTGTGTAACTCTAACGGTCACGTACTCCTGCCAGGCTCTTCATCTTCACGGTTGAGTCCCTTGTTTACCGCTTCAGTTCTCTGGTCATGGCATCGGCCGGGTGATTTCAGGGGGCGTAGCCAGCGCGTTGGCCACTCCTCCGTCATAGGCAATCTCCTGATGCCGTTCCAACGCTTCGACTCGCACGAATCCCAGCGCCAGCGGGTTCGGAATTCCAAACGCCACGAGCGATGCTGTGCTCGTAATCCGGCCGACCGGCTGGTCCTGACTGCGCAATTCAACCGGCAACGCACCAGGTGGCCTGCCGCGCAAGTCAAACTGCCGGAACTGCCGGTTGACTTTTCCCCTTGAGCGAATGCGCTCCACGATCTCCTGGCCCAGGTAGCAGCCTTTGCTGAAGTTCAGCGCGCGCGCTTGGGCGGTCTCTTGCGGCAGATCGCGGTCGTTCACATCCACGCCGTACAGCGGGATAGCCTCAAGGACACGCAGAGCCTCCGTCGCTTCTAATCCGCAGGAATTAGCACCCGCTGCCTGCAAAGTTTCCCAAACCGCTGACACGTGTTCAGGCGCGAACCACAGTTCATACCGTGGGACCATAATGCGCCCGGCTTCAATCAGAAGGCAGGGGATCTCGCCTACGCGCACACGGCTCATCCGCCGGTTTTCGGCCGGCGAGCCCATCGGCACACAGCCCAGAGCTGCCAATACCTGCGCCGCGTGTGGTCCGGCCAGCGAAAGCGCTGTCCATTGCTGGCTAACATCTGCCAGTTCTACATCGTCCATTATGATGAAGTGGTCGAGGTGCCGTACCACGGTAGAGACTTGGTTCATGCTCGTATCGAGCAACAAATCCTCACCTCGGCGGTATACATAGCAATCGCCTTGAATGCGCCCCTGGACGCTGAGCAAAAAACTGTAGTTTCCCTCGCCCTCCGGCAGCGACTGGACGGTGTTCGAAACCATGCCATTCAGCCAGCGCACACGATCGCTGCCAGTCACCTGAATCTTGCCTCGCCAGCCCAGGTCGCTCACCCCGGCGGAGTGCAGAAGGGAATCAATTTCTCCCTCCGTGCCATCAAAAACCCGAGGTGTCATCGCGCCGCAATACAGAACAGGCTCGGCTGAGCTTCCCAACTCCCTACTCAGTGGGGTGAGAGCGGCTTCCTGGGAAGCGATCGAAACGCTGCTTTGATCCGTCTGGCTCATGGCAGAAACCACAATAAAATTATAGCCTTGCAGCAGAGCAACTGCGGTGCACCCGGGTTGGAGCCCGAAAAGGTCGAAGAATGAAGCGTATCGCTAGCAAGTTGTGCAGTTCCGTAGCAGCCGCCGTGCTGCTCGTCTTCGCGCTGGGAACCTTCGCCCAGGACGCTGCTCCACAGAAAGAAACCAAGATTACGCCCGAGCAAACCAAGGAGCTCTTTCGGTCTCTCAATCAGATCCTGAGCTTCGCCAGTGACGACACCCAGTTGCCCATCAGGCATGAGGTGAAACGCAGACTCATCACTCGCGAGCAGGTCGAGAAATACATCCTCGATAAGTTCCACGAAGACAAAGACGCCAAGCGCATGCAGCGCGAGGAGATTGTGCTCAAGAAGTTCGGGCTGCTGGACCGGGATTTTCAGCTGCAAACCTTCCTGGTGAGTCTCCTCAAGGAGCAGATTGCCGGCTATTACGACAACAAAACGAAGACGGTGAACCTGTTGGACTGGGTTTCGCCGGAGGAACAGAAGCCGGTAATGGCGCACGAGCTCACGCACGCGCTGCAGGATCAGCACACCGACCTGGACAAATGGGAGCCCGACGAGCCGGACACGATCTCCAAAGATGTGGCCGAAGACAATCAACGACTGGCCACTGACGAGCGCGACACCGCTCGTGATGCAGTGCTGGAAGGCCAGGCCATGGCTGTCTATTTGGACTACATTTTGAAGCCGAAGGGCAAAAGTCTGCTCACTTCGCCGGATGTGATGCGAGTCCCGGAGGAGGACCTCGATACTTCCGGAAGTTCTCCCGTCATGGATAGGGCGCCCCTGTTATTGCAGCAATCCCTACTTTTTCCCTACCGCGACGGGTTGGGATTTGAGCAAAGATTGCTCAAGGATAAAGGTGCGCAGTACGCGTTCGCTGGGGTCCTTGATCGCCCGCCGTCGACCAGCTATGAAATCATGAACCCGGGCGCCTATGAACGCAAAGCCACGGTTCCGCTACTGGTCATGCCGGATGTCCACCCTCTGCTCGACGCCGACTATCGCCCCTACGACGTTGGCGTGATGGGCATGCTCGACGTCCGTATTCTGTCCGAGCTTTTTGGCGGCCCGGATATGGCCGCGGTTCTCACCCCACAGTGGAAAGGTGGTCTTTACTACGCGGTGCAAAGTCGAAAGGCCGTAACCCCGGAGCAGCAGGCCTCTACCGCCTCTGTTGCGTTACTTTACCTTTCTGCTTGGCGAAGTGAAGCTGCCGCCAAGGAGTTTGCCAGGATGTATGCGGATGAACTGAGCAAGAAGTATTCCAATGTGACCCGCGACAAGGCCGCGGAAGTTACCGTCGACGAGCACATTTACAACGGAAGCGAAGGCCCGGTGCTGATTGTGCGCCAGGGGACGCAGGTATTCATTAGCGAAAGCTTCGATCTGACAACGGCGCATAAGCTGCAGTTTCTCTTCTTCGGCGCCCAGCAGGACGGAGAAAACCAGCAAGCCGCCCGCGCCACGGTTCCCACAGACGAGCTCAACGCGCACATGACAAAGTTCATCGCCAGCTGCGGATTGATGAAAGCATCCCTCCTGCACTAACAGGCTGCTGGAAGGCATTTTTCCATCGGGGCATGGATTTGAGTCGGTCCATGATCGCTGTTGGACCTGCGGCCTGGCAATAGGGAATGAAAAATGGGGCAGCGGGAGGCAGCCCCCGCATTCATGCGGGGGAGGAGCGCTTTAGCGCTCCGTGAAGACCCTTTGCTGGCTGTCTCGCCCCTTCTGGCCAATCTGGACTTTCGAGAAAACAGCCGGAGGTGTCGGCCCTGCTGCCCTGGCTTCGATTCGATCCCCAGGCCAAGGCGGCGTAGGCCCGGAGGGCCGGTACATACCGACTCACCGCGGCGGCCGACGCGGGACGATATACTTAGAGCGGAACTTATCCTTCACTACTGATCGCGGAGCCGGTTTGCAGCAGGCGGAAATAGGAATCATCGGCGGAAGCGGGCTCTATACGATGCCCGGACTAACCAACCCTCAGGAAATCGAAGTAACCACCCCATTTGGCAACCCCTCAGACGCCTTTATCCTCGGCGATTTAGAGGGGCGTAAAGTCGCCTTTTTGGCTCGTCACGGCCGCGGCCACCGCCTGCTTCCTACCGAACTCAATTTTCGCGCCAATATTTTCGCCATGAAGAAGCTGGGCGTGGAACGGATCATTTCTGTTTCCGCCGTTGGCTCACTCAAACTCGAGCACAAGCCTACCGAGTTTGTGATTCCCGATCAGTTCATTGACCGCACCACGCAGCGTCCCTCGACGTTTTTCGGAGATGGCATTGTGGGCCACGTCGCTTTTGGCGATCCCGTTTGCGCCACCGTGGCCAAGGCAATCAAGCACGGCGCGGAAAGTGCCGGCGTTGTGGTCAAACCGGGTGGAGTCTACGTCTGCATGGAGGGTCCCCAGTTTTCCACTCGCGCCGAATCGAACCTCTATCGCAGTTGGGGTGCGGACGTCATTGGCATGACCAACATGCAGGAAGCCAAGCTGGCGCGCGAAGCCGAAATCTGCTATGCCACCATGGCCATGGTTACCGATTACGACTGCTGGCACGAGGGGCACGACGACGTTACCGTCGACCAGGTGGTTGCCGTATTACATCAAAATTCAGCTAACGCCGCGACTGCACTCCGCGCCACGGTCGCAGCTATGCCCCGTGAAAGAACCTGCGCCTGTCCAACTGCGCTGAAATACGCGATTCTCACCAGCCAGGATGTGATTCCCGAAGCAACCCGCAAAAAATTGGATCTCCTCCTCAATAAGTACAGTTCCTGACCGAAAGAAAACTCATGTCCATTCTCGTCGTAGGCAGTGTTGCATTTGACACCATTGATTCACCCCAAGGACGCCGCGAGCGCTGCCTGGGTGGGGCAGCCACCTATTTCGCGCTCTCTGCGAGTTACTTCACTGACGTTCGCGTCATTGGTGTCGTGGGCGAAGATTTCACCGCCCAGGAGGAAGCCGTGCTCACCCGCCGGGGCGTTGATACCAAGGGGCTCGAGCACACGTCTGGTAAGAGCTTCCATTGGACCGGCTCCTATCTCAAGAGCCTCAACGAAGCCCAGACTCTCAACACAGAGCTGAATGTCTTCGCAACCTTCTCCCCCAAAATACCGGCCGCCTACAAAGACAGCGATTTCCTCTTTTTGGCCAACATCGATCCCGTGCTGCAAAGCAGCGTTCGCCAGCAGATGCCCAAGGTTCGTATGGTGTGCGGGGACACCATGAATTACTGGATCACCGGTCATCGCGAGAACCTCCTCAAAGTGCTGGTCGGGCTGGATGCGCTGCTCATCAACGACGGAGAGGCGAAGCTCTTGGCCGATAACAGCAACCTTGTGCTGGCTGCTCGCAAGATTCTCGCCATGGGTCCTAAGGCTCTTATCGTCAAACACGGCGAATACGGCTCCACGGCCTTTTTCAGCGAGCAGGCTTTCGGTGGAGCAGTCGATGGCAAGGCGCTGATGCCTTTTCGCGCCCCAGCTCTTCCTCTCGATCAGGTGGTAGATCCCACCGGCGCCGGCGATTCCTTCGCCGGAGGTTTCTTTGGCTACCTGGCCTCCCAGCCCGAAGTCACTTTGCAGACCTTCAAACATGCCATGTTTTATGGCGGCGTGATGGGCTCCTTTGCAGTGCAGCGTTTTGGTACGGAACGAGTTCAATCGCTCACGCGGGAGGAGATCGACCAGCGCTTCGCTCTCTTCCGCGAGCTCTCTCATCTTGACTGAAGCCCAGAGCGAGCGGGAGATCGTTCACCGCGAGACGCTGTTGGTCGCATGGGCGGCTCTCGCTCTTGGCCTGGTGTCGCTTGCCTATTGCATGCGTCACGGGACTCTTCTGCTATATGGCGACGCGGTCGCTCACCTGCACATCGCGCGCCGGGTTTTCGATTCGCTCACCCCGGGCTTTCGCCAGCTCGGATCCGTCTGGCTTCCGCTGCCCCATCTTCTTCTTCTTCCATTTGTCTGGAACATGGAATGGTGGCATACAGGCTTGGCCGGCGCCTGTGTTTCCATTCCCAGTTACGTGCTCGGCTGCGCGGGAATCTATCGTCTGGCTCGCATTTGGCTCTCGCGGTCCGCTGCGATCGTAGTTGTGGCCTTCTACGGCCTCAATCCGGGGCTGCTGTACATGGCGACCACGGCTATGACCGAGCCGCTCTTTTTGGCCGAGATGATTTGGGCCGTCCTGTTGATCGTTCAGTTCCAACAGTCGCCACAAGCCAAACCGCTGGTCGTTGCCGGCCTCGTCCTGGTCTGCGCAATTCTGACTCGCTACGACGGATGGATTTATGCGGCCGTAGCATGGCTCTTCGCAACTTGGCCCCTGTTGCGAGATCGCCCTCCCTGGCGAGGACCGTTAGTTGGCGCCTGGGTCTTGTTTACTGCAATGCTGATCGCGGCGCCTTCCTTATGGCTGGCCTACAACGCAAAGCAATTTGGAGATCCACTGGACTTCATGCGCGGCCCCTACTCGGCTCGTGCCATCGAAGCCAGAACCACACCGCCGGGTTCCCCCCTTCATCCCGGCACGCATGATTTGCGCGTCTCGAAACGCTATTTCCTCAAGACGGCAGAGCTGGGCGCCGCTCCTCCTGCATTCGGGAGGCTGCTCTGCTGGCTCAGCGCGGCCGGGACGCTCGCCGCTTTGTGGTCCTTTCGGCGGCGCCGCATCTGGCCCACTCTCCTGTTCTGGCTGCCGCTGCCGTTTTACGCTTATTCCGTCGCCTACGGATCTGTCCCCATCTTCATCCCTCCCTGGAAGCCTTACTCCTGGTACAACACACGGTACGGTTTGGAGCTTCTGCCCGCCTTTGCGCTCTTCCTCGGCTGTCTCTTGCCAGTCTTCACGGCGCGCCTGCCGAAAGTGCGGAGCTATGCAGTGCCGGCAAGCCTGTTGCTCGTGATTGCCAACAGCGTAATGCTCTTGCGCGCGCAGCCGCTGGTTTTTCAGGAGGCAGTGGTGAATGCGCGTACCCGGGTCGCGTTTGAAACCGCTCTGGCCAAAGTCCTAGCTGACCTTCCGCAGAAGGGTGCCATCTTGATGCAGGTCTCGAGCGACGTGGGCGCATTGCAGCAGGCCTCGATTCCTTTACGGCGCACAATCAATGAAGGCGATTACCTCATTTGGCAGCACGCACTCCAGGATCCGGCGCAAAGCGCCGCGATCGTAGTCGCAGTCGATGAAGATCCCGTTGCTCAAGCCGTGAAGCGCCGTCCCCAGGGCCTGGATCTGCTGAATGTAATCTGCTCCAGCGGCCACCCCTGCGCCCGCATTTATCGTTCTAGGCTTGCGACTCACCCTTGACCTCAGAGCCCGATCCTGGCCGCTGACTCCTCCGGGTTCCTGCGTCTATCGGAGCGCCACTGATCTCCCGGCGTGAAAGCCCATCTGAGCGAGTCCCTTTGAACAAGACTGGTTACACCGGCGCATAGCCGCCCGATGTTAGCATCACGCTTGCAGGAGGTCGATTGATTCCATTTGTAAAGGCGCACGCGTGTGGAAATGATTTTCTGGTGATTCAGGAAATTTTGGCAGGCGAAGAGCCCCGCGATGTGCTCACCAGGAGACTCTGTCACCGCAACCAGGGTATCGGCGCCGATGGAGTAGAGTTCCTCACCTGGCAAGGCGAGCGCCGAGGAAGAATCCTCCTGCACAATGCCGATGGCTCTATCGCTGAAATCTCGGGCAATGGCACCCGCTGCGTAGCAGCCTGGGTTGGTTATGAAACCAAAAGTGGTCCGGGGGATGAGATCGTTCTTGAAACCGGCGCCGGCCCGCGCCTCTGTCGCATCGATGGCCGCGAAGGCAACCTGTTCCACATCACCTCTTCCATGGGCATCCCCGGCGTTGTTGCAGGCGAGGTGCCGCTGAGCAGCGGGGAACAGGTTCAGGGAGCAGTCGTCTCCACCGGGAATCCTCATTTCGTCATTTTTGTTGACGGGCCCAACTTCAACGATTATCCGTGGGAGTCGATAGGACAGGAAATCTGCAACCATCCCATCTTTTCTCCCCAGCAGACGAATGTGGAATTTGTGCGGACCATCAGTCGTGATGAAATCGAAATTCGCATCTATGAACGGGGCGTTGGGCCCACCTCTTCATCCGGTACCGGAACTTGCGCCTCTGCCAGTGCGGCCATTGCTCTGCGTGGTGCTGCCCCAGTGCTGCGCGTGATCGCCCCCGGCGGAGCTCAAACCGTGGACTGGCAAGGGCCTGGGTCGGAAATCCAGCTCACCGGGCCGGCAGAGCTGATCTGCTTTGGGGAGGTCTGGTGAGTCTCGCCATTCCAGCCGTGCGCCGCGGGGCAAAAGTGGCGGTGCTCTCCCCTGCAAGCTATCCTCAGCCCGAGCGGCTGGCGAAAGGCGTCGAGGCACTCGTGCATCTCGGCTTCTCTCCCTGGGTTGGACGCCACGCGCTTGACAAGGCGCACCATTATTTTGCCGGAACGACGCAGGCCAGGCTTGAGGATCTGCACTCCGCTTTCCTCGATCCTTCCGTTGCCGCTATATTTTGTAGCCGTGGTGGTTACGGATCGAATTATCTGCTCAACGAGCTCGACCTGGGACTGATACGCGAGCATCCCAAGCCACTCATTGCGCACTCCGATATGACCTGCATGCAGACTTGGCTCCTCGACAAATTGGGCCTCAAGTCTTTCCATGGTCCCATGGTCGCCGGCGATTTTTCCCAGCCGGAAGGAGTCGATGAAACCAGCCTGCTGGCAGCGCTTGGCGGCGATCCCTGGTATGTGGGAGATGCTTCCGGACTCCGCATCCTGAGATCGGGAAAAGCCAGCGGAATTCTCTACGGCGGCTGCATTACGCTGCTCGTCGCCTCGCTCGGGACGCCGTACGCCCCGCAAACCGAAGGCAAGCTCCTTTTCCTGGAAGACCGTGACGTCAAGCCATACCAACTGGATCGGCTGTTGCGCCAAATGGTCCTTGCCGGCAAATTCGAGGGAGTCACCGGCATTGTGTTTGGCGAGATGATCGACTGTACGGCGCCAGGACAAAAGCCCGACTTATTGGACGAGATCATCCTCCGCGTGTTGGACTGGTTCCCAGGCCCCATCGGTACCGGCCTGCGTTCCGGCCATGCTTCACGGCGCAATGTGACTCTCGCCTTTGGCGTCCAGGCTGAGCTGCATCTGGAAAGATCCCCCGTCCTCAGCTTTCTTGAGCGGGCTACTGAGAAATAAATCTATGGCGAGACACGTTCATCTGATCGGGATTTGCGGCTCCGCGATGGCGTCGCTTGCCGGCATGCTCCAGACCAAAGGCTACCGCGTCACCGGCTCCGACGCTGCCGCCTATCCGCCCATGTCGGATCTGCTCCGTTCCCTCGGTATCCAGATAATGGAGCCGTACGCCGAAGCGAACCTCTCCCCTCGTCCCGATTTGGTAATCGTCGGCAACGCCATCTCGCGTGGCAACCTGGAACTTGAAGCTGTACTCGATCAACGCATACCCTTCCGTTCTCTCGCAGAAACCATCCAACATGAATTTCTTATCGGAAGGGAATCGTTCGTAGTCGCAGGAACTCATGGCAAAACGACGACGACCAGCATGCTGGCCTGGATCTACGAAGTAGCCTCGCGCTCAGAACCGGAACTCGCGCCGTCCTTCCTGATCGGTGGCATCGCCGAAAATTTCGCAACAAGTTTTCATGTTCGCGATACTAAGCCGTTCATCCTTGAGGGCGACGAATACGACACCGCCTTTTTCGATAAGGGCCCGAAGTTCATGCATTACTTTCCCGATGACCTGATCCTGACCCACGTTGAATTCGATCACGCGGATATCTATGAGAACCTGGCCGCTGTCAAGACCGCATTTCGCCGCCTCGTCAACCTCGTGCCGCGGCGCGGTCGGGTAATCGCCTTCGACGGCAGTCCCAATGTGGACGAATGTGTATCCCGCGCCTTCTGTTCGGTCGAGCGATACGGCTTTAAATCCGAATCAGTATGGCAGCTGCGCGATCTGGCCCACGACCATCGCAATTCCAGATGGAAGGTATTCCGTTCCGGACACGAATTTCTTAAGCTCTCTCTCCCCATGCCGGGAGAACACAATGCCCTCAACGCCACTGCCGCGGCCGCTCTGGCAGCGGGGCAGGGAATTGATATCGCTGCGATTGCAGAAGCCCTGGCCACCTTCCGTAGCGTGAAGCGCAGGCTCGAGGTACGCGCTGTTGCGGCTGGAGTCACCATTGTCGACGACTTCGCTCATCACCCAACCGCTATTCGCGAGACCCTGAAGGCCTTGCGTGCCGCTTACCCCGGGCAGAAGCTGTGGGCCGTGCTCGAGCCGCGCTCTAATACTCTGCGTAGAAATGTCTTTGAGCGTGAGCTGGTAGAGAGCCTCGCGCTTGCTGACGGCGTCGTCGTCGCCGGCGTCTTCAAGCAGGAGAGCATTCCGGCCGCAGAAAGAATGCATCCTGAGAAAGTGGTCGAAGCACTGGCCGGTGCCGGCCACGATGCAACCTTTTATCCCACGGCCGACGCCATCGTGGAGGGACTTTCCCCACGGCTGAGTTCCGGCGACGTGGTCGCGATCCTTTCCAACGGCGGTTTTGACGGCATCTATGAGAAACTGCCGGCGTACCTCGAGCACCGGGCCTAGCGTTAACGGATTCATTTACGAGGAACGAGGAATTGCCATACCGAGCACCTGACTTGCCTTGGCGCAAGCTGAGCGAGGAATGATCAGGTAGCAACAGAATTGTCATCTCGACCGGAGCGAAGCGTAGTGGAGAGATCTGCAGCTTCTCTCGCAACTGATAGTCCTGGCTGATTATTCAATGTTCAGTTCGATTACCATTCTTGTTACGTATATCATTCTCGGCGTACCCGCGGGTGTTGCTGGAATCCCCTGGGCCCTGCTCACCGGGGACATCGGCCCGCTTTACCGATGGAGCATGTGGATCGTACGTACCGGGTTGAAACTGGGCCGCATTCGGATCGAAGTCTCCGGACGCGAGCATATTCCTGGCCGTCCTGCCATCTTCATGGCTAATCACGTCTCCAATCTCGATCCGCCGATCCTGCTGCCTCTCCTGCCTTATCGCACTGCATTTTTTATCAAACGATCGCTGCTGAACATTCCCATCGTCGGAGTCGGAATGCGCATTGCCGGCTTTATTCCTGTCGACCGTGATGGCCGCCCGGAGTCGGCAAAAGAAAGTGTGGAAGCAGCCAACAAAGTGTTGCGTTCGGGTGTTTCCATCTCCACGTTTCCGGAAGGAACGCGCTCCCGAACTGGCCGCTTGCTGCCGTTTAAGAAAGGGCCATTCTATTTGGCTATGGAATCGGATGCGCAGGTCGTGCCCATCTCGATCTGGGGCTCAGAGCAGATGATGACCAAGGGCAGCCTGCGCATCAAGCCTGGCATCGCGCACCTGACTTTCCATGCAGCACTGAACCCACATCAGTTTGCCACGCGGGAACAGCTCTCCAAAGCCGTCCGCGCATCCATCACTTCCGGACTACCGCAACACATGTGGAGCGAAGAAGACGAACCGCAAAACTTCGCGTAGAAAGTGCCGCTCGCCTATTGCTTGATGATCGCGTTATAACCATCCGAAAGAAGCCTCTGCTTCATCGCAGCAGCCTGGGTGCGATCAGCAAAAGGCCCAACCTGCACATGTAGCAACTTGTCCTGTGGTTCGGTGCGAACCACTACGCCGTATCCTCGCTGCCGCAGAGCCGAAACCAGCACATTGGCGTCCTGCATACGTGCAACCGCTGCAATCTGCACCATGGGTTTTCCACCTGAGGTCACAGGCGCATCCATCGGAGGTGTATACGCAGGAGCTTCTTTGCCTGGAGAAGGTTTGCTGGCAACCAGGCTGACTGGCTTGGCTGGGGTGTCGTTCGCCGCCGTTTCTCCTTGGGGCGGCGGCTCTGAAGCCGCTTTAGCCGCCACGTTCGCAGTGTCCGGCTGATTCGCCGCTGCGGGCGCAGGTACAGACGGAGGAGCCGCAGGGCTGGCAGCAGCAGAATTTGTTGGTGCAGCCGCCGCCGGAGCTGGATTCGTCGCCACGGGCGGTGCCGGAATATCTTCAGCTTCCGCGGGCGCGT
>Ga0335073_10010827_pt1 | contig 12826 bp, 10 predicted proteins | sample Lox_Sample_22_FD_207093 | JGI IMG/M metagenome (GOLD analysis project Ga0335073, IMG submission 207093) | Soil microbial communities from Loxahatchee National Wildlife Refuge, Florida, United States - Lox_Sample_2.2 | ecosystem: Environmental > Terrestrial > Soil > Wetlands | place: USA...
TTTCACACCGTCTCATTACCGTCCCATACCCTGGTCTCATCCTACACACCTATTCTCTCATCACATCTGCATCACACGCACGCCAAACCGGATATTCCAACATTCGCGAAGGGACAAGAGCTTTAGCTACTCAAGTCAGCAAGGTGTCAATCTGTGCTCCAATCGGAGAGTCTTCTCTGCAGGCTCCTGTTTTTTTTACGAAACACCACCATAAGCGGGGTTAGAGGCGGTAGATTGGAAGATTGACAAGAGATCGACGTCAAGTCGTCGGTCAAGTCAAGAAAATAGCGCAGCCATGGCTGGAAAAATGACACTCTACAAATTGGTGGTGCTGGGGGATGGAGGTGTGGGTAAAACTGCCCTCACGATTCAGGTAAGCGTTCCTGCCTTCAGTCCGGGATCTGGATGTTGCTAATCTCAAGCAGCTATGCTTAAACCACTTCGTCGAGACATATGACCCTACTATCGAAGACTCCTACCGAAAACAAGTTGTCATCGACCAGCAATCGTGCATGTTGGAAGTGCTAGATACAGCCGGGCAAGAAGAATATACAGCGCTGAGAGATCAATGGATAAGAGATGGGGAAGGCTTCGTGCTTGTTTACAGCATCACATCGAGAAATTCTTTCAGTCGAATCCAGAGGTTCTACTCCCAAATCCAGCGGGTCAAAGAGTCAAGCAACGCCGGATCACCCACTGGTCCGAGTTACCTCACATCTCAAATGCCCTCAAACTCGTACGGCGGTCCCGTTCCGGTCATGCTGGTAGGCAACAAAAGCGACAAACAGCATGAAAGGGAAGTCTCGTCTGCCGAAGGACTTGCCCTAGCCAAAGAGCTAGGCTGCGAATTTGTGGAGGCATCGGCAAAGAACTGCATCAACGTCGAGAAGGCGTTCTACGATGTCGTACGCTTACTACGTCGTCAAAGACAACAACCTCTCAGACAATTGGATCGAAAAGGAACCACATTTGGTTCCCCAAGAGATCGAAATCTGGACACAGAACACCCGCGGATGTACCGCAATACGGACAAAAAAGCGAGACCCAAATGCGTCATCTTGTGATCGACCATCAATTTACTCGAGTTGGCAAAGTTGAGTCTTTATTGCTTGACAAAAAAAAAGCTCCGTCATCTGGAGCTTTGCTTCATCTTTCATTGACAAAAGATGATCTATTCTACCCACTGGCTGCAAAAACGTTCAAGGACACACGCTCAAGACCCTCGAGGCCCGGCAAAAGCTAAAGACCAAAACGATTTGGACAACTGGACAGTTACTGAAGAGACGAGGACTGCAAATGAAGCGAGCTCCCAGCAGTACTTGTGTACGATTATAATGCAGCGACGAGTCGAGTATTGATAGAGAGGACGCGATGGCAGATCCGGAGGCGCACTGACGAGGAGAACCTATTTCGGACATAGAGCCTATGGCCAACAGAGACTGAAAGGTCGGTAGGAGAGCCAGAAATTCGTCAGATCTTCAAGACTGCAGAAGCATTTTTGGAAGCAGATTTGACATAGCGAAATATACCGCATGTCATTCAAATCCCCGTTTTCGCACGATTTCATTTTTCATTTTCTATGAACTCGTATGACCGCACACATACCTCGCTTCCATGATTTCGATGACATGAAGAAGGGAAAGGAGAACAAGATTGCCGAATACAATTTCGTTCTTGTCAATGCCGTTAAAGCATGTGTTCTTCGTCTTGAAATCTGACCAACATCATTTATCTTCCTCCATCGCGCAGTTTCTTGGCCATGTGAGGAAGCGAAATGATCAGGGGCCCAAAAACACAAATTCCCTCCACCCAAGGCCTCATTTTCGCAATCAGCGTTTCATCAACGAGATATTGCCACCCCAGCAAGCTGATTCTACGTAAATCGAAGGCTGGTCAGCTACCAGGACTCCAAACGTCGCAGAGTGTCGAATCCATATCCATCCAGCCCGGTCTGGGCAAGCGGTAAGCAGCATTCCAGAGGCAGGGTTCAATCAACTCTCGGCGTGGCCGAGGAAGGGGGTTTACAAGGCTTGACTAGGAACAGGGTATGAGATTTCTAGGGAACAACGCGTGACCCCCGGGTGGTCTTCGAGAATGGTACACTGGCTACGAACAAGAAAAGAAACACGCCTTGTTTTGGACCTTTATCGAACGAAAAAAGCACTTTGGGCATCCACCACCGCGACCATTCGCCTCTATCTACTGCCCTTACGCGCACTTCTGCCTTCCCTCATACGTAGGCACGCGTTGCTTCTGTTGATGTCCCACAACGTGTTTTGCCCCTAAAAGCCCTTGCTTTTATTATCACCGTCAAATAGGAGAGCATGGCAGGTTCTGGTGTTGGTAGCGATCGGTGGTGCAGATGCAGGTGCAGATGCAGATGCAATGCAGACAAGGCTGGTAGCGACCAACGGATCTTTTTGGGTGGAAGGCGCATGGCAAGTTCTAGAGCCCGACTATGGAGCGAAGCGTCGGCAACTGAAACCACAACATGTTAAGAAGATTCAGGGAATGCGTGGGGGGAGGGTACACAGGATTCTTGGCCTCCCGTTCTAACCTGTTGTTCAATCGCACAAGTACTCAGCAAAAGAAAGCAAGCTAGAACGTGTCTGAAGATGTATTCGCGCAAATTTGCCAGTTGTCCAAGTAAAAGCCTCACCTACTAGTCCTAAAGCTTGTAGACCCCACTCTTTTCTGTGATGAGGTAGCACCTGCTCTCCAAGTCATTTCGTTCCTCTCTTCACTTCACCCTCCATTCGTTCTATGACCAACGCGCCGAGTCAACTGAAGACGCTGTCTAAAACTCATGTAGGACGACGATCCCAGTCCCCAGTCCTAAAACCGTCAGTTGACCTTCCAAGGCATGTACGCCTCACCGCAACACATCATTGTTCATGCCAAGGTGTGTACTGTTCATCTCCTGAATCTCTGCCCCTGCATTCTTCGCGTCAGACCGCTTCTTCAGCTTTTCACTTAGTGAAATCTGTAGAGCGCGATCGCTAGCACTCGGTTCATCCCCGGGGGTGGCTATATTTCAAATCGATTAGTGCTTCACGATTTGCTAATGGACTTCGCTATGATGTAGATGTAGAACCTGGCCAAGCCTGACTCTGTCTAAACCACATCCGACTGCAATACTTCACTGTCAGGAGGTGCTGCTTACTTAGAGGCTAGCAGCTGTCGATATGAAGCTTCAATCACTAGAAACCAAGACTTATCGCGGTTATTTGCATCGATGACACCAAGATGATACTTGAAAGGCGCGCCTCAGGAGTTGCCGGGGGTGCCATTCTTGGGCGCAAAGAGGCCTCACCCTTTCTTTGGAGAAGCCGCACTGATCCCAATGTCCTGTTTAAGATATGCGATTACTGTCCGGCTTGTCTGGCGCTCTGCCTCCAGCCCAGTGATCCGCGCCTGCAGCTCAGCGATCTCCCGTTCTTTGGACTGGATTGCAAGACGAGTAATGTCGCGGCCCTTAGCGATACCTTGGGTGCGCAGGTCATGTCTGTTCAGCAGCTCAACAAGCTGGGACTGGACAGACGAGTTGAGTGGGATCGGAGCGAGGATCTTGAGGACTTCGGTTGCGAGGATGGAGTTGGACGTATGGTTTCCGACGGGCTGGCTTGGATTTTCAGGTTGTGAGGGAATTCGTGCAGGAGTTGCAGTGGGTGAGAGGAGGCCGTTGTAGCGGTTCGAAGTTGTGGGTGTCATGAAGACGTCGTCATCGTTGCTAAGTGTTGAGACAGGCCAGGCGGACATGCCACTGCTTTGCATCTCATTATAGCTTCTCTTACCTGGCGATGTAAATTGTTCCGTTCGGGGTGTCTTCCAGGGTGTCTCAACGGGAGGAGGCATTGCTGCTTGCGCCGCTGCCTTTGCAAGTTTGTCTTCGTCGCTCGAAGGCCATTCGAACGAATCCTCGTCCGCTGGCGTCGAAATGTCATTCTTGCCTGTTGGAGTATCCGTGAGACCGACTGCCTTCTCTTCGTTTAGTGGGTGTCCTCTAGATTGCGGCGTGAGCGGCGCATGCGGATTGGAGATGGGTTTTCTTGGTGTCTGAGGCACCTGTCTCGGCTCTGATCGCGAATTGCCTAAGACTGCGGATTCCTCGCGAACCTTTGCATCATCCTGCCAGAGAAAGAAACCGCAGCGCTTGGGTTGTGGCTTCTGGCAAGTATAGACTACGAGTGCGATTAGTTGATTGAGTCTGTGTGAAGGCGTGCTCTACTTACACCATCTGCCGTGATTCTTGCCCCCGTTCTTGGTCTGGAACTTGTCGGCTGGCATTCGAGGTTCGCAGTCGCAATGCCAGGTGCCACTGAGAAAGGCCCCTCTTTTGCTTGTCCGTCCATTCTGCGTCCGGTAGTTCATTTTAGAAGGTTGTAAACAGGATGTCGTGCTTATTGCGGAAAGGCGACTAAAGTATGGCGTTTGGCAGCGATGCAAACACGAAAAGTGCTTCCCTGCCTCTTCCTCACGTAGGCCATGTGCTCCTTATAGTTCTTTTGTGTCGTCACTTCGCTGTGTTGAGTTCTTTGTCTGTTTATGGGTTGGTGACGCAGTTTGTCGCTGGTGGCAGAAACAGATTGCAGGGATTTAAGCTACGACCCTGCAGCGGCATCTTGCTGCGGGACTCCACTTGCCTCCGATTTGTTCAACAAGGCTCTCAACTGACCTGCGCGTGCTCAGTGCAGGCACGCGTGATTTCTGCTTATTAGCAGTACTGCCAGGGACTGGCCCCTTCTCCTTTACATACCAGCCTGCTAAGGAGGAAGCTGTCTTGCCTTGAGCGGACACTTGAGCATCTCTGTTCTGTTCAAGACAAGGACGCGCTGATTGTGTGCATGAAAGAAACGAAATGGCGCCCACTGGTGGCGGAAACATCAAGGTGGTGGTCAGAGTGAGACCGTTCAACAATAGAGGTATGTGGATGACACGCTACTCTTGGTTGAAGATCTGGAATAAGTGACAGGTAGTGCTGTCCAGAACTCGACCGAAATGCCAAATGCATTGTTCAGATGCAGGATGCGCAGACCATTCTGCATCCTCCGCCCGATGCAGAGGAAAGACTTCGGAAAGGCGGAAAGGGTAGTCTGGATGGGCAGAAGACTTTCAAATTCGACAAGTCGTACTGGTCCTTCAATAAAAGCGATTCCCATTTCGCCGGACAAGACAACCTCTTTCAAGACCTCGGTTCGCCTCTTCTCGATAACGCGTTTCAAGGATATAACAACTGCATCTTCGCATACGGTCAAACTGGTTCAGGAAAATCATACTCTATGATGGGCTATGGAGAAGAAGCTGGTGTGATTCCCAGAATATGCAGGGAAATGTTCGCCAGAATCACAGGATTGCAGTCGGACCCGAATCTGAAATGTCGAGTCGAAGTGTCGTACCTTGAGATCTACAACGAGCGGGTTCGAGACCTTCTTAATCCCTCAACCAAAGGCAATCTGAAAGTCCGAGAGCATCCTTCGACTGGACCATATGTCGAGGACTTAGCAAAGCTTGTAGTAGGATCCTTCAAAGAAATCGAACACCTGATGGATGAGGGCAACAAGGCGAGGACGGTTGCAGCAACCAACATGAATGAAACATCAAGCCGATCGCATGCCGTCTTCACTTTGACATTGACTCAGAAAAGACATGATGTGGAAACGTCTATGGATACTGAAAAGGTGGCTAAGATTAGCCTGGTTGACCTTGCGGGATCCGAGCGAGCGTCATCAACAGGTGCAACGGGTTCTCGTCTGAAGGAAGGGGCAGAAATCAATCGCTCGCTGTCCACTCTAGGCCGAGTCATTGCTGCGCTGGCTGACCTCTCGTCGACCAAGAAGAAGAACGCATCAATGGTGCCATATCGGGATTCGGTATTGACTTGGCTGCTAAAGGACTCATTAGGTGGAAATAGTATGACTGCCATGATTGCGGCCATCTCACCGGCGGATATCAATTTCGAAGAGACTCTCAGTACTCTAAGGTACGCAGACTCCGCAAAGCGAATCAAGAACCACGCAGTTGTCAATGAAGATCCAAACGCTCGGATGATCCGCGAGCTCAAAGAGGAACTGGCTCAACTACGGAGCAAGCTTGGTGGAGGAAATGGGGCATTTGGTGCTGGTGCAGAAGAGTATCCACCCGGAACGCCACTAGACCAACAAATCGTCTCAATTACCCAGGCAGATGGAACTGTCAAAAAGGTCAGCAAGGCCGAGATCATCGAGCAACTGAATCAAAGCGAGAAACTGTATAAAGATCTCAATCAGACTTGGGAGGAGAAGCTGCAGAAGACCGAGGAAATCCACAAAGAGCGAGAAGCTGCGTTGGAGGAACTCGGTATTAGTATTGAGAAAGGCAACGTCGGCCTCAGCACTCCAAAGAAAATGCCTCACTTGGTCAATTTAAGCGACGATCCTTTGCTGGCAGAATGTCTCGTGTACAACATCAAACCCGGACTGACGACCGTGGGCAACGTTGACACCGCGACCGACTCAGAGATTCGATTGAACGGTTCCAAGATACTGCATCATCACTGCACTTTTGAGAACGTGGACAACATCGTCACTGTAATACCATTTGAGCGTGCCGCAGTTATGGTAAATGGAATACAAGTGGATCAACCGAAAAGACTGCGAAGCGGGAATCGAATCATACTGGGCAACTTCCACATCTTTCGGTTTAACAATCCGCTCGAAGCCAAGGCCGAACGTAAAGAACAGAGTCTGCTCCGCCATTCGGTGACAGCTAGCCAAATCGGCTCACCGATGCCCTTCCGCCCAGGACATGAGCGGGCGATGAGTAAAGCTGGCTCTGAACATGACGGCGAGTCTAGCCGAGGAGAGTCCCCCATGCCAGTGTCCAGAAATCGTGACTCCGACTGGTCCCTTGCTCGAAGAGAGGCAGCTAATGCAATTTTGGGCGCGGATCAGAAAATAGTGAACTTGACGGACGATGAGCTTGATTATTTGTTCGAAAATGTCCAGCGGGCACGAGACGAAAGACGAGGCCGTCCAGAGAGCCGGCTTTTTGACAACGATGACGACGTGGACTCGATGGCATCCTTCTTGGTTCGAGACAAATACATGTCAAACGGCACACTCGACAACTTCTCTCTAGATACAGCGATCACTATACCGGGGACACCGCTTCAACATGACGAGCCAGAGAATGAGGATGAGATTGGACTCAAGGCAGTACAAGACGATATGCAGAAGCAGATTGATGAGCAAGGAGAGCTCTATCGAGAAGAAATCAAGACGAAAGAGCCATCTGCCGAGAAGGGCAACGTCGATCGGGAAGAGGAGAAAGCCAAAATGGAAGAAGCCTTGCAGAAAGCCAAGGAGGAATTCGAGAAGCAACTCAGACAACAGAAAGAGGAGTTTGAGCAGCAGATCAAGAAGCTGTCCCCAAGACCGCAGACTACGAAAGCAAGAACAGCTGCGAATGGTCTGACTGAGCTGGATGCTGAAGAGATTGCTATCGCCAAGTCTGTGGTTGAGAGATGGCGGCAATGGAACTACATTCACATTGCTGAAGCACTGTTGCAACACGCCGGTTTATTGAAGGAGGCCCAAGTGATGAGCCGAATCATGGACAAAGATACCACTTTCCAATTCGCAATCCTCGATAGTGGTCAAGATAGAATGTCTTCTTACGACATGGTATTGAACGACATATCGAGTGACGACGACGAAGCTCTCCAGGATGCCCGGAAACCGTGCCTAGCAATCCGCGTAATCGATTTCAAGCACTCGGCTATTCACCTCTGGTCTCTGCAGAAGCTCAAACATCGTCTTCACAAAATGCGACAGATGAATCAATATGTTGATCGACCAGAATATCTTCAACACTTTCGCGTCGAGGATCCCTTCATGGAAACTTCTCAACCGCAATTTTCGTTTTTGGGTGATGGCAGCGTAACACTGACCGCTGTTTTCGAGACGCGAGTACAGGACTTCACTGTCGAAATCGTCTCTCCATATACACAGAGCATTGTTGGAATTGTGAAGTTGTCCCTTGAACCGTCTCTGGCGGAGGCGCCTCCATCTATGATGATGTTCAACGTCATCATGCACGATATGACAGGTTTCGCTGAGCGAGAAGGAACCAATCTCCACGCACAACTGTATGTTCCAGGGGCTGCTGACGAAACTGGAATTACGACAACACAGACAATCAAGGACTTTGACGAAGGTCCCATTCGGTTTGAAAGCGTGCACAGCGTCAGTTTGCCGAAGTCCAGTCCTCGGACAGCTGTGCTCAAAGTCGCCATTTATGCACAAGTCACAGGCATGCATCTTGATCGGCTAGTCAGCTGGGATGAGATACGCGAGTCTGCAGAGACATTGTCAGCAGTCACTCGAGGACCGCGTCTGCCAGAGTCAGAATATCACTCAGAAGAGAGACATGATGTGTTCGCGAAGATTCAGATACTTGAGCTCACGGAAAATGGTCAATATATGCCTGTCGAAGTGGTACAGTCGTCCGCGCTCGACAATGGCGTGTATCAGCTTCATCAAGGCCTGCAACGGCGTGTAAAAATCTCACTGACTCACAATCTTACAGAAGTTCTGCCTTGGGACGATTTTCACCGGCTGCGCATCGGTGGCGTACATTTAGTCGACCCATCAGGGAAGATTGCGAACCTCGAGTCCTTGACGTCAGAAATCATACTGAAACAGATCCAAGAGCCGATGATCAAAGACAACGCCGATGGCACGTCAAACATCTCGGTTATTGGTCAGTGGGACAGCTCGTTGCACAATTCACCACTTCTGGATCGCGCGACGTCCGAACACTGCAAGATCCAGGTCTCGCTGCGGTGGGACATTGTTTCATCGCGTCTGCAAAATTCGATGGCTTTCGCGATTGATCAGCAGCTCCAGATTCTTCCCAGGTCCTACAATCGCCCGCAATCAATTTTGAAGTCATTCTGGAATCAGACCCGCGTGACCCACTCGACCGACGGGATATTCTCCATTGCTGTACGCCCGCTCAGCGTTAAAAGAGCTGCCGATCTGTGGCGTATGGACACTGTGCAGGACTATGTGAATGGCGAGGAGCTTCTTGGCAACTGGGCACCACGACGCATATCGCTGATTCGGGATTTCCTGGGCGCGCGACGGAGAAGACGGCGGCTAGAGGAGATCGAAGCCGCTCGAGCAGCGTTAGGCACTCGGAAACTAAGCGTATGGAACGGGATCGGCTCTCGTCAGCCATCTCCTGCAAGGCCTGACACTCGGCAAGAAGGTTTACTGCGCAAGTACGTCGCCTTGTGGTTAAAGCCTACCCCAGAGCCGTCGGGTGCTCTCTTCCTTCAAGAAGACGCTTCAGCATCCACTGCTGCTTCAACATTGCATAGGCCGCCACCATCCATTGAAGGACCTTCATCTACAAATTCATCGCCGACCAAGCAGCCAGTCGGCAAACCACGCTACGTTGCCACTGTCACTCAGATTCCGAAGAACGCCACTTCGCTAAAATCCGGCTACTTGCTCATGCCGTCTGACCAACATGACCCCTTGCACGCAAATATGCAGTGGAAACGGCGATTCGTAGATCTGCGGGCTCCCTACCTTCTGATACACTCAGTGCCGGATGGCGACGCGCTGAACGCTATCAACCTAACGCATGCGAGGATCGACCATGATCCTGATTTCAAGAGGCTGCTGGGTACGGCATCAACTGGCGGAAGAGCAAGTGGCAGCTCAGGAGGGCTCGCAAATGTCTTCGCGGTATATGGAGAGCAGAACACCTTTTTATTCGCAGCTCGGACCGAGAGCCAGAAAGTTGATTGGATCTTAAAAATCGATCAGAGCTACTTCAATGGGGAAGGTGGTGATGGGAGGGATGACGCTGATTTCTTTTTGGGGGGGTAGCCAGCACTGCGTATGGACAAGAAACCGAGGAAGATTTTGAAAAGCTGATTCTGGAGGATCTGTTATGACCGATGATGGCCGGCGTTTCTTCTTTGGAAGTTGTAACGGGAACGCCTCTTGGATTTAAGATACCCCCTTAGGCTTAGAAATGTCCAGCTTCTTAGATACAAGCTGACTAGTGGGAGAGCTTGTCTATACTATACATGAAATGCCTCAATGATACTACATGATGATACACATTAGATATGTTACATATTGCACCTGTCTTGACCAAATTTTACGCTGAGCGCATCTGCAGTTTGCCCTGTGTCCAGTGTGCCCATTTCATTTTCGATGAACCTCTGGAGCCAACTAATAGAGAATTTACGGCCAACTTTGTTTCGAATTGAGCAGTGTCTTCTTACAATCTAAAACCTTTTCCAAATTACATTATCCTAGCAACCATTCAAGTACTGCTCCAATCCATCGCCCGCCATGCCGGGCCCGGCAGGACGAAGTCCTTCTTTGAGAGACCCAGGTCAGCAGCCTTTAACAACGGTTCTCCGCTCGGCACGGTCCAGCTCTGTTCCTTTGCGACGTTCCACCACTTCAGCATGGTGCCCATCACCGTTCCCCACTTGGGCCACAACATCTCGTAGTCCTCGAAGCTAACCTGCACCACAGCGGTCTGGTCTGTCTTCCCTGTGTGCTTTGCCCAGTCCGCCAAGGCCTCGCCGAATGTATTTTCTTGCACAGATCCGAGGACGTACTTGCCTCCGCGGGCCTGTTCGCCCTTGGCCAAGATGGCTTTGGTAAAAACACCGATATTGGCGCCGTGGTCGCCGATGTGAGTCAATGGTGTGTCGGCTGACAGTGGCATGAACCACACGTACTTGCCAGAAGACTTGACAAAATTGGGAGTCAAAGGAGGGGCCAATAGGTTGCCAGCGTAATAGCCAACGTAGAGGAAAGTCGTCTTGCTGAGCAACGACTTGTTTCCCTTGATATAAGCATCGACACGGGTCTTGGAGTCGAAGAAGGGCACGACGTGCTCGCCATTAGAGATCTTACGGGCGTCGGGAAGGGTGCTCCATATGAAATGTTCGAGACTTGGGGTCTTGGACGCGGCGGATACGATGTTGACGCCCTGGCCGTATTCGACCTTCATGGCCTCCTCGGCGTCGGTCCTAGCGAATGGCTCGAAGAAGTCAGTGACGCCGAAGATGACTGAAGCTCCGGAGAAAGCTTTGACGAGGGAGGCTTCGTCATTGAGATCTGCGGCGACGACCTCGACGCCTTGGGCGGAGAGCGCTTTGCCCTTTTCGCTAGAAGGGTTGCGGGTGATGGCACGGATCTTGTAGGAAGGATCCTTGAGGAGGGCTCCGACAACTGAGTTGCCTTGGCCGCCTGTGGCGCCGACAATCACTGCGAGTTTGGCCATTTGAAGATGTCAGGGGTGAGTATCGAGCTCGGGAATAAGTTTGCTGGTTAGGAGAAGGGTTATTGATTGAGGCTACTGAACAGAATGTGGAACTTGCTCAGGCTGATAGAATGACTTTGAATATGCGAGAACAAACAGAAGAGCAGGAAACATCATCAACTTATAGACCTGGAGAGATCATGACCCGCGGAACTCAGCGGAGAAGAAGCTCTCCAATGTTTACTCCTTGGCATATTCGCGTCTCGCGCAAAGACGTGCGACATTAGCTACCGACTCTAGTGATGAGAAAGTTACAAGATGCGTTAGCCAACTGACAAAGCAGCTGCCCTCAACAACTCCTATGACGAAGCTCATATCTATTAGGTGTACCCGGGAACTGAGCGGTTGAAAGCGGGGAAAAAAATTCAGGGGTGCATTTGTAAGGCCAAGCGTCATGGGATGGCGTCACCACCGAATCAAGCATACTACCTCGGGCCCTTGTCGGGGAAAATTGGCCGAAGCCCGACGGTAAAATGAAGTATGGTCAGGAATGTATGAGTTAGGTGCTACTATGTATGTTCGACCTGTCAAAGGGGATAAAGTCAATCGGTGCGGCGTCTTCCTACAGAGTACGCTGGACCTCAACATTTACTACCAGCTGCCTTTTCCAATTCATCCGGTACAAGATAGCCGGAGGTGCGAAGAGCTTTCTTCCAGATGACGGCTCTGGCTTCGGTGTGGATACATTTTGGATCGAATTTCGCATGTCAACCGTGCCACAATTCCTTGTGTCCCAATGGCAGAAGTGGAAGACCATGGAAAAAAGGGCACTATGATGGATGATGCTGCAGTCTGCATTGCTAATCGAGAAGATGGCATCGACTTTTCCATATCCGCGGAAGATGACGGCGTGGGACGACAGCATTAGCGTCGTCCCGCTCGGCAGGACAACCACTTCTGCCCAATAAACGAAGGTCGTTAAAACAGCGATCTTGTGCTGCTTTTATTTTGCAAAAGCAGCCCCAGAAACTCAAGCGAAACATTAAAGCAGCTTCGCCACGACATCACTGACGAACCACACAGCGAAGCCAACACAGGAGCACCTCGCTGATTAAATCGTGCATTTTAGCGACTGAAGCTAACTTCAAGATGGTCTGTGCTGAAGCTCCATAGAGTTCCCATGCTGCCTTAACCAAGAGCTGGTGCCTGCTGACATGTTCGTTAACATGGTGATGGGAAAGAGAATAGGTAGAATATAAAGGCCAACAACTCACTGAAGAGTGCCAGAATCAGAAGAGAATCACTGACCATTGACCATCCCATTGTAATACGCCAAACAAGGAGCTCAAGCAACAGGAAGCTGAAAACACCGATTAAGATGTATACAACACTCCCCAACGGCATCAAGGTCTTCTACCGTGAAGCAGGCTCCAAGTCTGCCCCTGTGGTCCTCTTGCTCCATGGCTTCCCATCCTCATCCCACCAATATGTTAAGCTCATCAACCTCCTCGCTCCAAAATACCACGTCATTGCGCCAGACCTCCCAGGC
>Ga0335073_10010830_pt1 | contig 12824 bp, 9 predicted proteins | sample Lox_Sample_22_FD_207093 | JGI IMG/M metagenome (GOLD analysis project Ga0335073, IMG submission 207093) | Soil microbial communities from Loxahatchee National Wildlife Refuge, Florida, United States - Lox_Sample_2.2 | ecosystem: Environmental > Terrestrial > Soil > Wetlands | place: USA: Florida...
GGGAGGCTCAATCACCCCTCTTTTGAGTCACAACAAACCCGATTCGGGAATCCCCCGCCGCCCACCTGAGTCAATTGGTCGCAGGGGGTGAGCAATTACCTTAGTCTGGCCGTCGCAGCGGTCACTTTCGTTGCAATGTGGAACGCAAAAAAGCTCGCGCCCAAGGTTCCGCCAATGCTCGTCGGCGTTGGCCTTGGCTGCATTCTCTACTATCTCGGAAAGCTCGTTGGCCTTGGCGATTATCTCGGTCCGATCATTGCGAGCGGACCGCGGGTGACGATTGGTCCGACCGCTCTTCCCTATTTTGCCGGTCTCGCGCACGCCGAAGATTTCGTTGCTCTTTTGCCAACGATCCTCGGCGGCGCGCTTGCGCTGGCCATCATCGCCTCAATGGACGCGCTGCTCTGCGCAAAGCTGGTGACTGCGCCCGGCGAGCCGCGCCGCCAGGGCGACCGGCTGTTGATGCGCCTCGGAGCGGGCAATCTCGTCGCCGCGTGCATCGGCGGCATTACCAGCGGCATCAACATCGGCCCCAGCATCGCCAATCGCACGTTTGGCGGCCGTACCTCACTGTCGGTGCTGGTCAACGCGGCGGCGCTGGCGATCGCCGGCACCGTGCTTTTCCCCTTGCTCGGGCAAATTCCGCGCGTGGCCCTCTCGGCAGTCATCATGGTCATCGCTGTTCAGCATTTCGATGTCTGGAGCGTGGAGCTCGCGCGCGGATTGCAGCGCGGGCGCGGATTGCAGCGCGGGCGCGGTGGTTATCGGCTGAACGCCGCTCTCGATCTCGCGGTCGTGGTCTTGGTCGCCGTACTTTCCATCGCCATCAATATCGTGCTGGCCGTCTTCATTGGCGTGGCGATCGCGGTTGCGCTGTTCGTGTTTCGAATGAGCCGCTCGATCATCCGGCGCAAGTATCGCTGCGCCATGATCCATTCGCGCACGTCGCGGCCGGCGCAAGACCGAGCGTTTCTCGAGCGCTCGGGCGACGCCATTCTGGTGATGGAGCTTGAGGGGGCGCTGTTCTTCGGCACCGGCGAGAAGATGCTGAGCGAGGTCGAGGCGGCGCTCGAGCGCGAAGCTTCGTGCGTAATCCTGGACCTGCGTCGTCTCACCGAGGTCGACAGCACCGGGGCGAAAGTCCTGCTCGAGCTCAAAGCGGACCTCACCCCGCGGAAAACGGAACTGCTGCTGGCAGCGGCAGGGGGAACGATCGCGATGGAGCGACTGGAGAGCTTCGGCGTCCTGTCGTCAATCGGCGATGCGAACATCGTTCCCGACGTCGACCGCTCCATCCAGCGGGCGGAGGACGAGCTGCTGCGAACCCAACCGCAGCCTTATGACGCGGAAATGCCGCTGGCCGAAGTTGGGGTGTTCGCGGGATTCAACGCGCCCGACTTGAAAGCGATTGAACCCCACCTGAACCGCGCCTCCTATCCCGCCGGAGCAATTGTGTTTCGCGAAAACGATGTTGGCGACAAAGCGCTGATCGTCGTCAAAGGGACCGCAAGCGCATATCTGCAGTTGCCCCACAGCAATATCCGCTTGGCCACATTCGCGCCGGGCACGATTTTTGGCGAGCTTGCCATCCTCGACGAAGGCGTGCGCTCCGCGACAGTCGTCGCCGACAAGGAGCTTGTCTGCCGCACGTTGACAACGTCCGACTTCGCCGCGCTCTCCAAGACCTCGCCGGAGGTCGCCATCCGGCTGCTGGCGGCGATCGCCCATGAACTGAGCGGCAGGCTGCGGGTGGCAAACCGGACCATTCATCAGCTGGATGCGTGAAGTCTCTGCCCGCTCATCCCCGATCGTCAATCGCTGCAAGCCTTTCCGCCTCGGCGAGATCGTCGAAGGTGTTTGCGTTGAAGAACGGATCGAGCGGCTCGGCTGCCCATTCGACGCTCGCCATCCGCGCGCGCGCGCTCCACTGGCCGACCTTGCGGAGGCCTTCGACGACTAGCGCCCGGCGCAGCGCATCGCGCAAGGCGACGGTCCAGAGGCCAATCACCGGATGAGACCGACCGCGGGAAGCGGCGACCGCGAGGTCGGCGCCCTCTGCGATCAAAGCCTGGCTGAGACGCTGGACGAGATCGCGGGGCAGAAAGGGACAGTCGCCGGGGGCGCTGAGAACCCATGCCGCTTTCGGCTGGTTGGCCGCAGCCCAATCGAGCGCGGCGAGGATTCCTGCGAGCGGTCCCGGAGCGTCCTTCACCCCGTCGGCGATGACCGGCAGGCCGAACGACGCGAAGCGCCGGGGATCGCCGTTGGCATTGATCGCGAGGCATTCGCATTGCGGCTCGAGCCGGGCGATGACGCGGGCGAGGATCGTGCGGCCGCCGATTTCGCGCAGCGGCTTGTCGCCGCCGCCCAAGCGGCGGGCGAGACCGCCCGCGAGGACCACGCCCGGCGGGCGACGAACATCAGCCGTCACGGGTCTCAGCCTCCGCGCAGCGCCGGTGAGGTCCTGCTCATGACCGGCTCGTTTGGATCAACGGACAGGCGGATTATAGGATGCTTCATTCGGTCATGCCCGCATCGGCGAGACCGCAATCTTGCGGTTGTGACGCGATTGACGCTTCGCAAGCCGTCGGCGCATGGTGAGGCATGACCCTTGCCAAGCTCGATCTCTCCGGGCTCAAATGTCCCCTTCCTGCGCTCAGGACCCGAAAGGCCCTAATGTCGCTCGCGCCCGGCGATCGGCTCGAAGTGCGCTGCACCGACCCCCTCGCGGCGGTCGACATCCCCCATCTGATCGGAACCACCGGCGACAGGTTGGAGAGCATCGAACGCGGCGAGCGCGACATCGTCTTCCTGATCGAGAAATCTGCGCCCGGCGGCTCTGAACCATCCCGGCGTACGATCGGCTACAGCATCCTCACGAGGAAGTGAACTTGGCCGGCAGCCGAGACGGTTGACGTTTCCTTCGCACTCGGGTCGACCGCACTCGACAGCCGTAGGGCGGAAGCGCGCCCGATATTCTGTATTGAACGCGCGGACCCGAGCCTGAGCGACTCGCGGCGCGACGACGCCCAAGGGAGGAAGTGATGAGTGAGTTCTCGCGACGGGACGTTCTTTCGACGGCGGCAACCGGCGCCGTGATGGCGACGACAACGGCTAGATCGGCCGAGCCGCCGCCCGTGCCAAGCCGTGCGCCAGGCGTCGGCGGAACTGATCCGGTCCCGGGCGATGTGGTCCGTGAAGGCCAGAACCCCGACCTCCTGAACCCGCCGGCGACCGACTCCGGCACGCTGCCCAATCTGCGGTTCTCGTTCGCTGACGCGCATGTGAGGCAGTCGAGCGGCGGCTGGACGCGCCAGGTCACCGCGCGCGAGCTTGGCGTCTCGAAATCGATCGCCGGCGTGAACATGCGGCTTAATGCGGGCGGCATTCGTGAGCTTCACTGGCACAAGCAGGCCGAATGGGCCTACATGCTTTTCGGTTCGGCCCGCATCACGGCGATCGACGCCCAAGGGCGGAACTTCGTCGATGACGTCGGCGTTGGCGATCTCTGGTATTTTCCCGGCGGCGTCCCCCATTCGATCCAGGGGCTTGGCGACGACGGCTGCGAATTCCTTCTCGTCTTCGACGACGGCGAGTTCGATGAGGACAGCACGTTTCTGCTCAGCGACTGGTTCAAGCACACGCCTCCCGAAGTCTTAAGCAAGAATTTCGGCGTGCCGGCGACGCTGTTCGGACACACGCCGGACCCGCGCGAGCTTTATATCTTCAAGGCGCTGGCGCCGGGACCGCTCGGTCCTGACAAGCTCGCGGGTGCCGACTCGGTCGCGCCAAGCTTCAGCCATCACCTGCTCGCCCAGCAGCCGGTCCGGACCAAGAGCGGAACGGTGCGGATTGTCGATTCCAGCATCTTTCCCGCCTCAAAAAGCATTGCGGCCGCTCTCGTCGAGGTCGGGCCCGGCGGAATGCGGGAGCTCCACTGGCATCCCAATACGGACGAATGGCAATATTACATCAGCGGCCAAGGGCGCATGGGCGTGTTCGCCGCCAACGGCCAGGCGCGAACGTTCAATTTTTCGGGCGGCGATGTCGGCTACGTCCCGTTCGCGATGGGCCACTATATCGAGAACACAGGCTCTTCGCCCTTGCGCTTCCTCGAGGTTTTCAAGAGCAGCTATTATGCCGACCTATCACTCAATCAGTGGCTGGCGTTGACGCCGCGAGATCTCCTTCAAGCGCACCTCAACCTTGGCCAGGAGTTCACGGACGCGCTCAGAAAGACCAAGGCGCCGATCGTCCCGGCGTGACGGCGCGCCGAAGCGATCAGAAAGTCGCCGTCGCCGGGTCGGGGCCGATCCGGCCGCCGGGCGAATCGAGCGCGTTGATGCGGCGCATGTCGTCCTCGTCGAGCCGGAAGTCGAGCGCGCCGATGTTCTCCTTCAGGCGCTCGGCGCGGACCGTTTTCGGAATGGCGATCAGTCCGCTGTCGAGATGCCAGCGGATGACGACCTGCGCCGGGGTCTTTCGATGCTTGGCGGCGATCCCGATGATCGCGGCCTCGCCGAGCAGGCCGCCGCGCCCGAGCGGGCTCCACGACTCCGTCTTGATCCCGCGCTCACCGTGAAACGCCCTGAGCGCCCTCTGCTGGAACCGTGGATGCAGCTCGATCTGGTTGACGGCGGGCGTCACCCCGGTCTCGCCGATGATCCGCTCGAGATGGTCGCGGTTGAAATTCGAGACCCCGATCGAGCAGACCCGCCCCTCCTTTTGCAGCCGGACGAGCGCCTTCCAGCTTTCGACATACCGGTTCACCCGCGGCCGCGGCCAATGGATCAGGTAGAGATCGAGCCTGTCGCGGTTGAGCCTGCGCGTGCTGGCCTCGAAAGCGCGCAGCGTCTCGTCGAAGCCGTGATCGGAATTGCCGAGCTTGGTTGTCACGAAGACGTCCGTCCGGCCAACCAGCGCTTTGCCGACGCCCTCTTCGTTCCGATACATGGCCGCGGTGTCGACCAGGCGATAGCCGTCGCCGACGGCCATTCTCACGATTCGCTCCGTCTCGTCGGGCGGCGTCTGGAAGACCCCAAGCCCGAATTGCGGCATTGTCGCGCCGTCGTTGAGGGCGACGGTCGGTGAGGCATGGCGGGTCATCGGGTCGTCCTCATGGTTGGCGGAGCGGACAGGTAGAATGCCGCCGCTCCCCGGAGCACGGCCGCATGCCTTGGCCCAAGTCGCCGCGCTCGGCAAGCGACTGGAGCTGCCGAGGGTGCACAAAGGTCGGTTCGGCGCATATATAGACGGTTTCAAACTTTGTCCGACGGCATCGTTGGGGAGCCAAACTGCGTGCAGCGCCACTCCGAATCAGGATCGACTTTGGCCGTGCGGACTCGCGAAGACCCTCGCCTCGCGCCCGTTCCGTCGCAGCCTGACCTCGAGACGCTGTTCCATCCGGCGGTCGCGGGCTGGTTCGCCCAAGCCTTCGCCGCGCCGACGCCTGCGCAGTCCAAGGCCTGGCCGGCGATCAAGGCCGGCCGCCATACTCTCATCGCCGCGCCAACCGGATCGGGCAAGACGCTTGCGGCCTTTCTGGCGGCGATCGACGACCTCGTGCGGCAGGGCGTCGATGGGCGGCTCGTCGCCGGGACTCAGGTTGTCTACGTTTCGCCGCTCAAGGCGCTGTCGAACGACATCCACCGCAACCTCGAGGCGCCGCTTGCCGGCGTTCGCGAACACCTCCGCCAGATGGGGCTCCCGGACGTCGAGATCGGCGCCTGGGTCCGGACCGGCGACACCCCCGCGTCCGAACGCGAGCGGATGCGGCGCCGTCCGCCGCACATCCTGGTGACCACGCCCGAGTCGCTCTACGTCCTGCTCGGGTCGGAATCTGGCCGCGGCATGCTAGCCACCGCGCGGTCGGTCATCGTCGACGAAATCCACGCCATCGCGCCAAACAAGCGCGGCGCTCACCTGGCGCTGTCGCTCGAGCGGCTCGCGGCGCTATGCGGCGATCGCCTCCAGCGCATCGGCCTCTCCGCGACCCAGAATCCGATTCGCTCGGTCGCCCATTTCCTCGCAGGCGCCGGGGCCGACGGCTCGCCCGCGGCCGACGTCGCGATCATCGACGCCGGGCATCAGCGCCCGCGCGACTTAAGCGTGGAAATGCCTGCGTCCCCGCTCGAATCGGTGATGTCGAACGAGGTGTGGACCGAGGTCTACGCCCGCCTCGCCGAGCTGATCGAGGATCACCGCACCACGCTCGTCTTCGTCAACACCCGCCGGATGGCGGAACGGATCGCGCGCGAGCTCACCGAGCGTCTCGGCGAGCGCGCCGTCACCGCCCATCACGGCAGCATGGCGAAAGAGCTCAGGCTCTCGGCCGAGCAACGGCTGAAGGGCGGCGAGCTCAAGGCGCTGGTCGCAACCGCCTCGCTCGAACTCGGGATCGACATCGGCGATGTCGATCTCGTCTGTCAGCTCGGTTCGCCGCGTTCGATTGCGACCTTTCTGCAGCGGGTCGGACGGTCCGGCCATGCGATCGGCGGCACGCCCAAGGGGCGGCTCTTTCCGCTGTCGCGCGACGATCTCGTCGAATGCGCGGCGCTTGTCGACAGCGTCCGCCGCGGCGAGCTGGACCGGCTTTCGATCCCGAAGAAGCCGCTCGACGTGCTCGCCCAGCAGATCGTGGCCGAAGTCGCGGCGCAAGACTGGCCGGAAGGCGCGCTCTACGATCGGCTCAAGCGCGCCTGGCCCTTCCGCTCGCTCGCGCGGGAAGACTTCGACGCCGTCGTACGCATGCTGGCCGAGGGCTTCGCGACCCGCCGCGGTCGCCGCGGCGCGCTCATCCACCGTGACGCGGTCAACCGCATCCTGCGCGGCCGGCGCGGCGCGCGGACGACCGCGCTCACCTCGGGAGGCACGATTCCCGACACCGCCGATTATCAGGTGCTGCTCGAGCCGGAGAATCAGGTCATCGGCACGGTCAACGAGGATTTCGCCGTCGAGAGCATGGCCGGCGACATCTTCCAGCTCGGCAACGCCTCCTATCGCATTCAGCGGGTCGAGCGTGGAACGGTTCGGGTCGAAGACGCCAAGGGGCTGCCGCCGACCATCCCGTTCTGGCTCGGCGAGGCCCCGGGCCGGACCGACGAGCTTTCTGTATCCGTCTCCCGCCTGCGCGGGGACATGGCGGCGCGACTCGGCGCCGACAAATCCGGCGGCTCGGCCAGACGCTGGCTCATCGACGAGCTCGGCCTTGGCGAAGCAGCGGCGCTTCAGCTCTCCGACTATCTCGCCGCCGCGAGGGCCGCCTTCGGCCTGTTGCCGACTCAGGATGCGATCGTGTTCGAGCGCTTCTTCGACGAGGCGGGCGGCATGCAGCTCGTCATTCACGCGCCCTTCGGCAGCCGCATCAACCGCGCCTGGGGGCTTGCGCTGCGCAAGCGCTTTTGCCGCAAGTTCAACTTCGAGCTCCAGGCGGCGGCGACGGAAGACAACATCGTGCTGTCGCTGACTTCCGTCCACAGCTTCGATCTCGGCGACGTCGCCCGCTACCTGCATTCGGCGAGCGTGCGCGCGGTGCTGATCCAGGCCATGCTCGACGCCCCGATGTTCACCACCCGCTGGCGCTGGGTCGCCGGGGTGGCCCTCGCCTTGCCGCGGTTCCGCAGCGGCAAGAAGGTGCCGCCGCAATTCCTGCGGATGCAGGCGGAGGACCTGATCGCGGCGGTCTTTCCCGACCAGATCGCCTGCGCCGAGAATCTGGCCGGCGAACGGGAAGTCCCCGACCATCCGCTCAGCAATCAGGCGATCGACGACTGCCTCAATGAGGCGATGGACATCGAGGGGCTCGAACGGCTGCTTGCGCGTCTCGAAGCCGGCGACATCCGTGTTTTCCCTTGCGATCTGACCGAACCCTCGCCGCTGGCGCTCGAGGCGCTGAACGCCCGGCCCTACGCCTTCCTCGACGAGGCGCCCTTGGAGGAGCGGCGGACCCAGGCGGTCATGGCCCGGCGCTGGCGCGATCCGGAGAGCGCGTCGGAGCTCGGCCAGCTCGATCCGGAGGCGATCGCCAAGGTCCAGTCCGAGGCCTGGCCTGATCCGGTCAATGCCGAGGAGCTTCATGACGCGCTTCTGTGGCTGGGCTCGCTGACCGACGCCGAGGCGCGCGCCACGCCGGCGTGGCGCGAATGGCTCGATGCGCTCGCGCGTGAGAAGCGGATCGCGCTTCTAACGACGCCGCACGCAAAGCTCTGGATTCCGGCCGAGCGCCTGAACCAGTTCAGAGCCTTGTGGCCGGAGGCGCGGCTCGAGCCGGAGATCCAGGCGCCGGCCGAAGACGTCGCAAGAACGTGGTCGCGCGACGAAGCGCTGGTCGAGGTTCTGCGGGGCAGGCTCGAGGGGCTCGGGCCGGTCACGCCCACGACGATGACGGCGCCGCTCGGACTTGAGCCCGAGGCGGCGGTTGCGGCGCTCGCGGCGCTGGAAAGCGAAGGCGCGGTTCTCAAGGGGCGCTTCCTCCCCGGCGTCAACGATGAGCAATGGTGCGACCGCCGCCTGCTGGCGCGCATCCATCACGCCACCGTCCGGCGGCTCAGGTCGGAGATCGATCCGGTCGCCGCGCGCGACTTCCTCCGCTTCCTGTTCGCCTGGCAGCATGTGCTCGAAGAGACGCGGCTCGAGGGGCCGCGCTCGCTTCCGGTGGCGTTGGGCGCCCTCGAAGGCTTCGAGGCGCCGGCCAAGGCCTGGGAGACCGAGATCCTGCCGGCCCGTCTCAAGGGCTACCGGGCGTCGTGGCTCGACGCAGAATGTCTCGCCGGGCGGACCGCCTGGGCCCGATTGTCGCCGCCCCCGGCCCCGAACGGGCGCGCGCGTCACGCAGCACCGATCGGCGCGACCCCAATCGCCCTCATCGAACGGCGCCGCGCGCCGCTCTGGACGGCGCTCGCGCCCCCGAGCGGCGCAACGCCCATGAGCGGACGCGCCGAGGCCGTGCTCGATTGTCTTACCGCCCGCGGCGCGATGTTCTTCGACGAACTCGCGGACGCTGCGCGCACGCTTCGCCATGAGCTCGAAGGAGCGCTGGGCGAGCTGGTCGCGCTCGGGCTTGCGGCTTCCGACAGCTTCGGCGGCTTGAGGGCGCTGCTTGTGCCTTCGGGGCAGCGCAAGGCGCCTGCGGGTGCGCGCCGGCGAGGCCGCGTCCTCGCCTTCGATATCGAAAGCGGCGGCCGCTGGTCGAAAATCCTGCGCGCGCGGGAGAGCGTCAGCGCCGAGTCGCGCGCCGAAGCGGTCGAATATGCGGCGCGGACGCTGCTCCGGCGCTACGGCGTCGTGTTCTGGCGGCTTCTCGCGCAGGAGCCGGGATGGCTGCCGCCGTGGCGCGACCTCTTGCGGGTCTACCGCCGGCTCGAAGCGCGGGGTGAAATCCGCGGCGGCCGGTTCGTCGCCGGATTTTCCGGCGAACAGTTCGCGCTGCCCGACGCCGTCGGCCTCCTGCGCGAGATGCGCCGAAAGCCTGCCTCCGGCCAATGGGTGTCGCTGTCGGGCGCGGATCCGCTGAACCTCATCGGCATCCTGACGCCCGGCCAGAGACTCTCGGCGCTGACCGCCAATCGCGTCGTTTACCGCGACGGCCTGCCAATCGCAGCTCTCGTAGGCGGGAAGGCGCAATTCCTGACCGAGCTCGCGCCCGCGGACCAGTGGGAGGCCGAGAAGCGCCTCGTCCGGTCGGCCGCACGCGGCATGCTCGCCGATCTCGTCTGAGTCCCGCTTCTCGCCGTGGTGATCGGCAGGAACAGATGATCTTTGCCCTGAGCGCGGGCTTGTCAAAGCCGGGAAGGTTGTCTCCTCGGCGCCCTTGAAGCACAAACCCCTGTCGCATTGAACGTAGGCGCGACCGGGCTTCCGCCATTGCAGGTGTGGACCCCCCTTGCTCATGCACAAAACCGGAAAGATTGAGTAGGCTGGAGCGCAGGATTTCCTGAAGGGTACGCGACGACAAGAATGGATAGCTGGGACAATCCCGCTTATGAGGCGGCGCTCGCCTACCAGAAGACCGCAGCGCTCATGGCGGCGATCAAGCTCGACATTGTCACGTTGATTGGCGCCGGCGCCGCCACGAGCGACGCTCTTGCGGAGAAAACGGGCGCGTCAAGCCGCGGAATCCGGATCCTCTGCGATTTCCTCACTGTGATGGGTCTGCTCGCGAAACAGGACGGCGCCTACAGCGTTACGGAGCCTGGCAAGAGATATCTCGATCCCTCGTCCCCGGCGTGGATGGGCAGTTCAATCGACTTCTATGCGGCGCCCGAGATTCTGCGCCTCGTGCTCGACGATCCGGTTTCCTACGTCAGGAACGGCGGCTCCCCTGGCCTTGCCAATCTTTCGCCCGACCATCCCGTCTGGCTCAGATTCGCCAAGGCGATGAGTCCGGCCGCGCGCCTCGCCGCCAAGCGCGCGGCGGTCTATCTTGCCCGTCACGACGGGCGAACGGCGAAGGTGCTGGACGTGGCGGCGGGACATGGGTTCTACGGCATCGAGCTCGCAAAGGCGTTCCCGGAAGCAGTCGTAACGGCTGTGGATTGGCCGAGCGTTCTCGAACTGGCCTCCGCCAACGCCAGAGACGCCGGCATCGCTGAACGCTACCGGATGGTTCCGGGAAATGCCTTTGAGGTCGATTGGGGAGGCGGGTTTGATCTCGTGATATTGGCGAATTTCCTCCACCACTTCAGCCCGGAGGAGTGTGCGAATGTGTTGCGGAAAGTCAGATCGTCCCTGTCGCCGCACGGACGAGCCTGCACCGTGGATTTCGTTCCGGACGAAGATCGCGCCAAGGCGCCGACGCACGCCATGTTTGCGTTTTTGATGCTGGCGACGACCCCGGGAGGCGACGCGTATACGCTCGGAGAGCTTGATGAAATTGCAAAAGCGGCCGGTTTTCGGGGGGCGAGCGCGCGCCCCCTTCGACCGACGCCGCAGTCGCTTGTCATGTTCGAAACCTGAGGCCTCCAGCAAGTTGAATCCATCGTTGAGGCGGCGATCCTCGCCGTCGGACCGGCGCCCATTTCGACGACGCGCGTCGCGTTGCCAATGGGGAGGCGTCTCCCTAAAAGGGGCGGATCTCATGCGCGGAAATGCAGATGGGTGCGAATGGGGCGCGATCGCAGGAGGCGATGCTGACGACGATCAGGCAGAGCGAGGGCGCTGAGCCAGTTCTCATTCACGCAAAAGTTGGCGGAGGCCGATGAGCGGAAACGCGGCGCTCGGAAGTTCCATGGGGTTGCCCATTTTCAATCTGATCATAGCGGCGTTCGCCGGTCGGAGAGACGGGGGCGGGGCGTGTACGTGATCACGGGCGGCGCTGGGTTCATCGGCTCCAACATCGCCGCCGCCCTGGACCAGCAAGGCGCGGACATTGTGGTCAGCGACTGGATGGGCGCGAGCGACTTGAAATGGCGCAACATCGCCAAGCGTCGCCTCATCGACATCATTCCGCCCGAAGCGACTGGAGCATTTTTGGACGCCAACCGCAAAAAAATACGCGGCGTCTTCCATATGGGGGCGATCTCAACGACGACCGAGACCGACATCGATGCGATCGTGCGCAACAACATTCGACTCTCGATCGATCTTTGGACCTGGTGCTCGGGGGCCAAAGTCCCGCTGGTTTACGCTTCGTCTGCAGCGACTTACGGCGACGGTCGCGACGGGTTCCTCGACCGTTTCGACGCCGACTACTTGGCCCGGCTGCGGCCTCTCAACGCCTATGGATGGAGCAAGGCGTTGTTCGATCGCTGGGTCCAGCGCGCGGTCGCGATCGGCGCTCCTCGTCCGCCGCGTTGGGCCGGCCTCAAATTCTTTAACGTTTATGGTCCAAACGAATACCATAAGGGCAGCCAACGCTCGGTCGCCGCCCAGTTGCATACGCAGATTCGGGAAAGCGGCCGGGTCCGCCTGTTCCGTTCCGAGAACCCCGATTACCCCGACGGCGGACAAAAGCGCGATTTTGTCTGGGTCGGGGACTGTGTTCGCGTTGCGCTGTGGGCGCTCCAGGAGGCGGCCGCCCAGTCTGGCCTATACAATGTCGGTTCCGGGGCGGCGAGGACTTTTCTGGAGCAGGCGAAAATCATGTTCGCAGAAATGGGCGTCGCGCCGAAAGTTGAGTTCATCGATCTCCCAGCTGCCCTACGGGACAAATATCAATATTATACATGCGGAAGTATCGATAAGTTGCGTTCGGCCGGTTACACGCCTCCGTCTACCGCCCTCGAAGACGGCTTGAGACTTTATGTTAGAGACTACCTGGAAACGTCCGATGCCTATCATTGATTCTTGGCGACCTTTCGCGCCCCGTCCGACCAGCCAGTCCCCCGACCCTTGCGCGATCTGAAAAGAGCAACGCAACGCCATGAACGAGGAACTCAAACTGAGCGCGCTTTCCTCAGGCAATCCCGAACAGGACGATCGCGCCAGTTACGGCAACACTGCCGAATTGAGTGATTTTCTCCTGCGTCGCCAACTCCTGACGATGGAAACCAAGAGAATACGGTCTGTACTTGTCGAGGTTGAAGATGAAATCAAAGGCAGGCAAAGCCAACTCGGGGATTTTCGCGACCGGGTGCTTGCGTCTCTTCGCGAACACCGGGCTCTGCGTCACCAGGCTCTGCGCGAAGAACGGGCTCTTCGCGAGAGCCTTGAAAAAAGGCAGACGCTGAGAGAACTACCAAAAACAGCGGAACGTTACGTTAGGCGCAGGGCAAAGCAACTCTTTGCGTACCAAAAACCTGGTAATTGCTCACCCGGTATCCGCTAGCGGCTGTGGGGCAAGGGTGATGCGGATCGCCTGGAAGGCGCCGACAGCGTTGCGGCGGGCG
>Ga0335073_10010835_pt1 | contig 12822 bp, 9 predicted proteins | sample Lox_Sample_22_FD_207093 | JGI IMG/M metagenome (GOLD analysis project Ga0335073, IMG submission 207093) | Soil microbial communities from Loxahatchee National Wildlife Refuge, Florida, United States - Lox_Sample_2.2 | ecosystem: Environmental > Terrestrial > Soil > Wetlands | place: USA: Florida...
ACCTCGATCTGGTCTCCAAGACGGTCCTGCAGGTCTGTGACGCACAGGACGGACTGCGCGACGGCATGATCAATGACGTCGCGGCGTGCCATTTCGATCCCAAGCAGCTGCTCTGCAGGGCTGGCTCGAGCCACGACTGCCTGAGCGAGCCCAAGGTTCGCGCGCTCGAGGCGATCTTCGGCGGCCCGAAGGACTCCGCGGGACATGCACTCTACTCGGACTGGCCGTTCGACGCCGGGATCAACACGCCGGGTTGGCGGATCTGGAAGCTCGGTACTTCCCCGACCGCTGTTCCCAACGCGCTCGATGCCACGTTGGGGGTGGAGTCCATGCGGCGCTACTTCATGACGCCCCCCGATCCACAAATGACGCCGATGACGCTCGATTTCGACCGGGCGAGGCAGGCGACGGCGCAGACCGCGGCGCTCAACGATGCCACCGGGACGTTCTTCTCGAGCTACATCGCCCGCGGCGGCAAGCTGATCATCTATCAGGGCATGAGCGATCCGGTGTTCTCGGCTGACGCCATCATCGCCTGGTACCGGGAGCTCATGACCCAGTACCGGCAGCCCCAGCAATGGGCGCGGCTCTTCCTCGTGCCCGGCATGAATCACTGCGGCGGCGGGCCGGCCACCGATCAATTCGACGCCTTGACGGCGGTCGTGAGATGGACCGAGGACGGCGAGGCTCCCGCGCGCATCATCGCGCGCGGCGCTGCGTTCCCCGGCGTCACTCGCCCGTTGTGTCCGTACCCCAAATACGCGCGCTATCGCTCGGGAAAACCCGCCGCCGAGCAAAGCTTCGTGTGCGCCAGCCGTCCCTGAGGCAGGCAGTCTGGCGCCGTTACGCCGACCGAACAGGTGATTGAGCAGCATCGGTAACGCTCGCAGCTGGGTAGATCGAGCTTCAAACAGCTCTAGGGGGAAAACATGAGACATCGTCATTGCAACGCAGCCACCTCGCGGCTGTTGCGCGTCCCGCCGGCCTTGACCGGCCGGACCGCGGCGGCAGTCTTTGTCGCCGCCGCCCTCGCGGCCGCGGAACCCGGCGTTGCCGGGGCGGCTACCGCCAATCCGCAAGCGCCGGCGGATGTCGCTGCAAGCGGTCAGCCGGCGAGCAAGAAGAGCGGTGCGGAGGCGCAGCTGCAGGAGGTGGTGGTGACCGCGGAGCGTCGTCGAGAGAATCTGCAGACGACGGCCATTTCCGCCGTGGTACTCAACGGCGGCAATCTCGCTCAGAAGGGCGTGGTGCAGCTCTCGGATTTGCAAAACGCCTCGCCGTCACTGTCGGTCACCGCGGCTGGATTGACGGCCAACGTCAACATCCGGGGGATCGGCATCGACAGCGGCTCGCCCGCCGTCGTGCCGGGTGTGGCCACCTACCGTGACGGTCTCTGGCAGCCACCGATCCTCATCACCGACACGCTCTACGACGTTGATAGCGTGCAGGTGCTGCGCGGCCCGCAGGGCACGTTCGTCGGCTCGAACTCCACCGGCGGGGCCATCTTCATCAACAGTCGCGATCCGGACTTCAATGGAGTGCACGGCTATGCGCAGCTCCAAGGGGGCAACTACTCGGACGTCGGCTTCCAGGGGGCGGTCAATCTCCCCATCAACGATGCATGGGCCGCGCGAGTCGCCGTCGACGCGGAGACGCGCGACAGCTTCTACAACGATATCACCTCGAAACTGACGCCCGCAACGCAGGATTTCTATAATCCGGGCTCGCTCGATGAGAGGAACGTCCGCTTGGGACTCCTCGGCCAGCCGTCCGAGAACCTCAAGGTTCTGCTCAAAGTGGAAGTCAACAACAAGAGCACTGGCGGCTACCCCTGGAAACCGGTGCCGGGCACGGAATACGCCCCCTACGCGAGCCCGGAGCCCTTCACGCTCAACTACGATCAGAATACGATCAACGACGAGCTCAGCGTGCGGCCGAGCCTGCGGATCGACTGGAACATTGGCGGCAGCGGGATCGTACTGCGCTCGCTCACCGGCGATCAGTTCATGCGGGTCCACAACCTCGAGGATTCGGACGGCACCTCTTCCGTGCTGCCCGGACCGCCGGCGCAGTCGACCGCCCAGGCGATCATCGAGCGCCCGATCACCCAGGAGTTCGATCTGATCTCACCGAGCGGCGGACGGCTGCAGTGGGTCGCCGGCGCGTACTACATGCACGACATTCGGGAGATCGATCTCGATATCCAGAGCCAGTCGATACCTACGAACATATTGCCCGACTACATGGACGTCCTGCAGTGGGCCGCGGCGTTCGGGCAGGTCAGCTACCAGCTGCTGCCCTCGCTGCAGCTGCAGGCGGGACTGCGCTACACGAAGGACTGGAACGAAGTGGCCGACGGAGGACACACCACCATCGATCTCGGCATTCCGGGCGTGCCGCCGATCCTCGTCAACGAGGTGGGCATCGAGACCGACTCGGCCACCACCGGCAAGGTCGCACTCAACTGGACGCTGGACCGGCAGAACTTCCTCTATGCCTTCGTCGCCAAGGGGTTCAAGGGGGGCGGGTTCAATCCGTCGACGGCCACCACTGCACAGACGAGCTTCGCGCCCGAGGTGGTCTGGGACTACGAGCTCGGCTGGAAGGGCGAGTACTTCGACAATCACCTGCGCACGAGTCTCGATGGCTTCTGGGACAACTACAACGACCTGCAGGTCAACGCGCTGATCCCCTCGACTGGACAGACTTCGCTCATCAACACGGGCAAGTCGGTCATCAAGGGCGGTGAAGCCGAGCTGCATGGCCAGTTTGGCGGCTTCGGACTGGATGCGGGTGCGGGCTACGTCAACTCGCGCCTGGGGGCGATCACCCTGGTCAACACGGAGGCGCTGCCGGCGGGCGTCACCTCCGAAGACCTGCCGCAGTGCGCCGCCGGCGCCACCGTCGGATGCTACAACTACGGCCCGTACACCGTCAGTCTTTCCGGCAAGCAGAATCCGTACTCGCCCGAATGGACTTTCAACACAGGCGTTCAGTACGCCATTGCCATCGGAGACTCCGCCAGCATCACCCCGCGGATCAACTACTCCTACATCGGGTCACAGTGGACGACGCTGTTCGAGGCGCCGGCGCTGGACTATCTGCCGTCCTTCGGACTTTGGAGCTCGACCGTGACGTACGACGACGGACCCTGGCAAATCCAGGCGTACGGCATGAATCTGGCCGACAAGGTCTACGTCTCGGGACAGGCAGCCGCCGGGACGAATCCGGACAACGAGTTCTACGGCAATCCGCGCCAATTTGGGATCAGGATCATGCGACAGTTCGGATCCGGGGGATAGAGAGGGGAGCCCAAACGGGAGCGCGTCAAGTACGGACGGTGAATTTCCTGCCGTCCGGCGCCATGTCGAATGCGCCTTCCATCACGGAGCGCAGCCAGCCTGCTGTCGCCAGGGCGCCGCCGAACGAGTACACATGCGGCTTCACCAGCCGTGATCCGGCGTGACGGGCGCATCCTTTGACCAGCCCCAGCAGCATCTCATCGGGACTGACGGCATGTCCGGTCAGGGTCGCCACCGCGCCCCCGTTTTTCATCAGCGAGCTCACGGACGTGCCGATGCCACACTGGATCGCGAATTTGAGCAGCCTGGGGAGTGACGTGGGCCCGGCAAGACCGACGTGCACCGGCAGGTGGATGCCTTCCTGCGCGAGCACGCGGTCCCATGCGCAGATGCCTTCGGGATTGAAGCCGAACTGGGTGACGATGTGCACTGCGATGCCGGATCGGGCCGCAAACTCCTGTTTGCTGCGCAAAGCGCACAGCAACTCCGCGGACCCGACTGCAGGATGTCCTTCGGGATGTCCGGCGACGCCGATGCGCCGAAGCCCCGACTGCTGCAGAGCGCCGGTCGCGAGCACGTCGAGAGTGTTCTTGAATGGGCCCAGGGGCCGATCGAGGTCGCCTGCAACCAACAGTGCCTGCTCGATCCCATGAGCGCACAGCCGCGCCAGCGCCTCTCTCAGGGCCTGCTCGCCCGGCAATCTGCGGGCTACGAGGTGTGGCGAGGCGACGAGCCCGGCGGCCTGGACCTTGATTGCGACCCGCACGACATCCTCGACCGACGATTTCGGCGTGTGCGCGACATAGACCGTCACGCCGGCTGGCAGCCGATCCGCCAGGATCTCCAGCAGTTTCTCGTCGTGCGTCGAGATCTCGGTCGACGCCTCGCGCGTGAATTCGACTACTGCGCGCTTGAGCTCGCCGGGAGTGTCCGGCCCGGCTGCAACGGCCTCAAGGTAGTCCAGCTCGTGGGGCATCGGTATCTTTCGCGGTTGCCGTGGCCATGAATGAGCCTGTCGGGTCAAGGCCCGCGGACGTTACCGGGTCTGAAGAGCAAGCAGAAGTCCGAAATTGGGATAGGAGGCATCGGGGACTGAAATAGTGGGGCGGCTGCGCGCTTGGTGATGAGCGGCAATTTCGCCCCAAGAGGAGTTCTCGTATAATGCAGCGTGCTCGAGCTGCGGCGTTTTGATCTCAATCTCCTGGTATCCCTCGATGCATTGCTGCACGAGAAGAACATCAGCCGCGCTGCCGAGCGGCTGTACGTCTCGCAGCCGGCGATGAGTGCGGCCCTGCACAAGCTGCGCGAATACTTCAACGATCCGCTGCTGGTGCGGGTCGGGCGCAATCTGGAGCTGACGCCGCGTGGCCAGTCCCTGGCCGAGCCGGTCCGGGAAGCGCTGCTGCGGATCCACGCCACCCTGGGTACGCAACCGGAGTTCGATCCGGTGACTGCTCGGCGCGAGTTTACGATCATCGTCTCGGAAGAGGCGCTGCCGGACCTGCTGCCGGCTCTCATCAGGCGCCTCGCCGCGGAAGCTCCCGGAATCTGCTGCCGCGTGCAGTTGATCTCCGAGACCATCCTGACCCGCCTGGAGTACGGTGAGGCGGATCTCTGTGTCTGCCTGGACAGGCTGCCATTGTATGCGACGCGGGCGTGGCCCAGCTCCCTGCGCATGCTCGAGCTGCGGCCGGTGCGCTGGATCTGTGCCGTCGATGCCTCCCATCCGACGGTTGGCGACAGCCTGACGGCGGAGCAGTTCTTCTCACTGCCACATGCATTTGGCGCGCCGAGCACGTATTCGGCAGGCACTGAAGAGCTGGTCCGTCGCCTGTTTGACATCGATCTGACCGTGCAGCTCGCGGTGCCGAGCTTGCTGCACCTGCCCCTGGTGCTGGCGGGAACCTCCTACGTGGCGACGATGCCGGAGAGGGTGCTGAGGCTGGCGCCAGTGCTCTCGCCGCTCAAATCCTTCTCCATCCCATTCTCAACGCCTCTCCAGCACGAGCTGCTGCTCTGGCACAATCGGCACGATGCCGATCCGGCGCACGCCTGGCTGCGCAAGCTGATCGTCGAGATTGCCGGTGGGCTCCCCTGACGACGGCGGCGGTCATGGACTCGCATTATCCGTCCTGCCTATAGCTGGCATTCCAATTTTGGATTTCTGACGGCACCTGAGACCGGCTACCGTTACGCACCAGTCGCTATGGGGGAAGGCCATGAGTCAGTCCAGCCTGGAACACCTGCTCGGTACCGTGGGAAATCCCGTGAACCTGCTGCGCAACTCGCAGCTCGGGGCCTACGTCTACCCCGTCGTGCCGAGCGAGTTCTCCAACTGGCGGGACGAGCAGCGCGCCTGGCGCGAAGCGGCGGTGCTCTTCGACCAGTCGCATCACATGGCGGAGATGACGGTCAAAGGCCCGGATGCGTTGCGGCTGATGTCGTACCTCACCATCAACAGCTTCGCCAATTTCACCCCGAACAAGGCCAAGCAGATGGTGCCGCTGTCCCACGACGGCTATGTCATCGGCGACGGCATTCTCTTCTATCTCTCCGACAATGAGCTGCTGTTCGTCGGCCGCGCGCCCACCGTCAACTGGATCGAATTCCACTGCCAGAGCGGCGGCTGGAAGGTCGATTACGTCCGCGACGACCGCTCGCCTTCGCACCCGCGCGGCAAGGCGGTCACGCGCCGCCACTATCGCTTTCAGATACAGGGCCCCCGCGCGTGGAAGGTGCTGGAGAAGATGAACGGAGCGCAGCTCCCGGACATCAAGTTCTTCACCCTCGGCAGCATCAACATCAACGGGCGCACGGTTCGCGCGCTGCGCCACGGTATGGCGGGCGCGCCGGGGCTCGAGATCTGGGGTCCGTATGCCGAGTATGATGAGGTTCGCGATGCCGTCCTGGAGGCGGGCAGGGAATTCGGACTCGTACAGGTGGGCTCGCGCGCCTACGCCAGCAACACTCTCGAGTCGGGCTGGATCCCCTCGCCCCTGCCGGCCGTGTACACCGGCGAGAAGATGAGGAAGTATCGTGAATGGCTGCCGGCCAATGGCTATGAGGGCTCGGGCTCGATCGGCGGCAGCTTCGTCTCGGATCGGATAGAGGATTACTATTTGACGCCGTACGCGCTTGGATACGGCCCGTTCGTCAAATTCGATCACGATTTCGCGGGCCGTGAGGCACTCGAGAAGCTCGCCGGCGAGCCGCAGCGCAAGAAGGTCACGTTCGCCTGGAACGGCGACGACATGGCGAAGATCTATGCGTCGCTATTCAGGCCAGGCGAGGAATGCTGCAAGTTCTTCGACCTGCCGATCGCGAACTACGCCTCCGCCTCCTACGATGCGGTGATGATGGGCGGCAAGGTCGTAGGCTACTCGATGTTTGGTGGCTACAGCTTCAACGAGCGAACCGCGCTTTCTCTCGGCGTGGTGGACCCGAACATCAATATCGGCGACGTGCTCACGCTCGTCTGGGGCGAGGAGAATGGCGGGACGCGCAAGCTCACCGTTGAGCGCCACAAGCAGGTCGAGGTCCGCGTGAAGGTCGCTCCCGTCCCCTATGCGCGCGATGCCCGCGAGGGATACCACGAGGGCTGGCGCACGCGCTCGAAGTAAGTCCGAGCGGGTGATCCCCGGGGGCAGATTCCTCCGGCCGAATTCACAGCGGCTTGGGGCAAACGCCGATTTCCATGCCGGGAGCAGGTTCCACGAGACTGGCGGTCGTCACGGCCGCGGCTTGGCGCTCCGCGGCGATCAGACGCGCGAGGATGCGGCGCGCCATTACCGGGGCACCGTCGGTGCGCAAGAGAATCGGTTCCAGGGCGTCGAGATCGCCGGTATTCCCCATGTTTCGCTGAACGGCCTCGATCATCGGCTCGTCCTGATGACGGAAGGCGAGGTCGAGGAGCTCGAAGAGCTTGCGTCCGGTCGCCGGATCATCCCGCCTCATGTTGTGCGTGGCCGCAAAGAAGTAATGGCTGGTGAGCTCGGTCTCGGGCGTGATGAGGTGAGCTTGGGGAATGCAGAGCCCGGAGCTTTCCGCAGTTCCCGTGAGGCAGGCGCCGAGGTCGAAGCTGAGCAGCGCCGGCGGATACCAGGTCATGTGGCTGCGGCTGTCGAGGCGATCCTCGGGCTTGAAGCCGAAGATTTCACGGTTCGGGGCATTGGGAGGCACCCCGATGCGGACGCGGCGGGCGATCACGGTGTTGCCCTCGGTGACCGTCTTCGTGGAGGTGGACTGCAACTGCTGCTCCGCGCTCTGCTCCGGCACGGCGAAATGGGGGTGCAGGTACAGGACATGGCTCAGGTCGAGGAGATTGTCGACTATCAGCTGGTAATTTGCCTGGACCCGCAGATGGCCGGGCGTCACCGTGAAGTGCTCGGGATCGCTAAGGAAGGGAAAGGGGGGTAGTGCGTCCGGGTTGGCCAGCGCCGGATCGCCGGGCCAGAACCAAACGTAGCCATAGCGCTCGATGACCGGATAGGCACGCACGCGAGCGCTCGGCGGGATCGGCCCGTGGGGGTTGTGGGAGCAGGATCCTGTGCCGCGGAAGCGCAGGCCGTGGTAGCCGCATTCGAGCTCCTCTCCCTTGACCTTGCCCATCGAAAGCGGCGCGAACCGGTGTGGACACCGGTCCTGCAGCGCCGCCACGGTGCCCGAGGCGGTGCGATATAGAACCACCCGCTCATCGAGCAGCAAACGGCCGAGTGGCGCGTCGGCGAGCTCATCCCCCCGCGCGGCGGCGTACCAGGTGTTCTTCAGATAGGTTGCCATGCGTCTTCTCCGCGCGAACCGCTATAGCCTACAGTATAGAATACAAAAGTGAGTCTCGGTGGTATGATCATGGCACGGCTACCGGCGGCAGTATGGGTGCGGATGGGGGAATGCGGGTGAAGCGCGCTGAACGGTACTTCTTTCTCTTCCTGCAGATGTATCTCGGGGCTTTCAACTTCGCCTCCGGCCTGAACTACTTCGTGCGCATATGGGCGCAGCCCATACCGATCGACCCGGTCGGCTCGGCGTACATGCACGTTACGCTGCAGCTTGGCCTGTTCCAGCTGGCCAAGGTGATCGAGCTTGCCGCCGGACTCTGTCTATTGGCGGACATCTACGTGCCGCTGGCGCTCGTCGTGCTGTTCCCCATCACCGTGAACGTGCTCGTGATGGACACTTTCTTTGCGACCCTCGCGCATGTGCGAGTCTCCGGGGCGAGGAACTTCGCATTCCACGTGCTGCTGCTCGCGGCTTACGGGCGCTATTACCTGGGGATGTTGCAGCAGCCGTCCGTGCCTCTAAGTCCTCTATGGCGTCGCGTGGGGACGGGTCGCGACGGTGATCGCACAGAGTCACGCGAATCAGCGCTGCCGGCGCGGGAGATCACGCGTCATGTATGATCTCAGCAACCCGAGCCCGTTCGTGCTCACCCACTTTGAGTGCATCGCCACGGTGGCGGGCTTCTGCGCCGTAGTGTTCGCGGTTGCCGTCGATGTCTGGCGGGGCCGCCGGTTGCACCATAACGGGCACAGTGAGGGGAGACAGCCGCGATGAGGGTTGCGCTGCTCTACGCATTCGTCGTCTGCTTGATAGCGTTCGCGATCTGGAGAAGGTCGCGCCGCTGAGGGTGGTTGTCGAAGGACACGGGTGAGCAATGCGTCCATGCGGGACTCCAGAATAGGGAAGGTGTAGACAAGACATGACGATGACAGACGACATGCAACATTGGCGGCGGTGGCTCGGTCGCCGTTGGCGTGCGAACGATGTTCGAGTGCAGTAGGCGGACCCGATCGCTCGCCGCGCTCGCCGCGGCGTGGGGCGTCGCCGCGGCGGCTCCTCAGACCGTGACCCGGCAGGTGGCGAGCCTGCCCAGGATCAGCGGGCCGGTACCGCAGACTGCTGCCTCGTATGCCTTCGACTCGGCCGCGCACGCGGCGGTACCGATCGATCTCGCGAGAACCGGATACGTCGAGCAGGAGTATTTCCAGAGCGGTACGGCGCACATCTACGAGTGGCCGAAGGTGGGTACGCTCGAGTCGCTGGGCTCGGGGCCTTATACGACTCGGATTCTGGTGCGCCGGCCCCGCGATCCGCGGAAATTCAACGGCGCAGTGATCGTCGAGCCGCTGAATCCGTCCATGAGGGTGGATCTCGACCTGATGTGGGACTACTCGCATCGTTATCTCATGCGGAAGGGATATGCCTGGATCGGGGTCACCGTCAAGCCGGTGGCGCTCGCGGCGCTGAAGCGCTTCGAGCCGACGCGTTACGCCGCGCTGTCGCTGGCAAACCCGCTGCCCGCGGCCGGGCGCTGTCCCGATCCGGAGCTCGGGCCGCACGACGTCTCCAGCGAGGTCGGGCTGGCGCAGGATATCCTCAGTCAGCTCGGCGCTCTCGTGCGTAGTGATGACGCCGCCAATCCGCTGCGCGGTTACGAAGTGACCCGCGTGTATCTGACCGGATACTCTCAAACCGCTGGCTACGTGCGCGGCTACGCCAATGCCATCTCTCCGTTCGCTCGACGGGCGAACGGCGGCCCGATCTTCGACGGGTACCTGGAAGCCGGCCATGCGCCATTCAACGTGCCGCTCAACGACTGCGCGCCACTCTACAAGCCAGGGGATCCGCGGCTGCTCGTGGGTAGAGTCGGGGTGCCATTCATGGATGTTGCGAGCGAGAGCGATACCCTGGTCAACTATTTCATGCGCCAGCCGGACGGCAATCGGGCTCCGTTTGAGTTTCGGCGGTACGAGGTCGCGGGAGCGACGCACATCGGGGAAATGCACGGCGCTTTGCCGAGCGACAAGGAGTCCGTCGGCGCGGGCGCCGCGCCCGGCGGCGGTCCCGAGGCCTGCACACCGGCGGGTTATGGGCTCAGCGATTTTCCCATGGGTGTCGTGCTCGACACCATGTGGCAGAACCTGGATGCGTGGGTGGTGAAGAGAATCTCGCCGCCACCGGGCACGCGCCTGGTGTTGCGGGGAGGATCGGGAGGAGGCGTCGATGCGGCGGTCGCCGTTGAAAAGGACCGCTTTGGTAATGCGCTGGGGGGATGGCGGACGACGGTGGTCGACGTGCCGACGGCTACCTGGCACAGCTCGCGCAGTGGCCCCGATGGGTGTGTGCGCATGGGCTACAGCGTCCCTTTCGGCAAATCCATGTTGCAACGTCTTTATCCGAGCCACCACGCTTACGTGCGGAAAGTCGATGCCGACGTCAAGCGACTCGTGGACGGGCGCTGGCTGACGCCGCTCGATGCCAGCGCGATTCGCCGCCAGGCAGAGCAGGCGGCGGTCCCGTGAGATCGCGCATCGCGGCGATCCGCCGCGCGGTCGGGGTCATCGCCTGTGCCGCCTCCATCGGAGTGGCTGTCGGCGCGGGCTCGCCCGCCAGCGCGGGGGCGCCCGCATCGGACCCAACGCGGATGCTGGCGCTTCCCGCGCGCAGCGACATCGCGCCGGTGATGGCTTGCGGCGCGCTGGCGCAAGAGGATTTCACGGCCATCCCGGGCGCGCCGACCACCATCGGCTCGGCGGCGACCGAAGCGGCGAGCGCCGGCCGGGCCGAGTTCTGCCTGGTGAAGGGGATCATCGCGCCGCAGATCCAGTTCGAGCTGCGCCTACCGGCGCACGGTTATACGGGTCGCTATCTGCAGGCCGGCTGCGGCGGCAATTGTGGCTTCATCGGGACTCATCTATCCCCGCCATGCGAGGACCGCCGGGCGTTTGACGGCACGTTCGCCATCGCGTTCGAGAACTCCGGACACGTCGGTGCCGACATGCTCGATACGCTTTGGGCCGTGAACGCGCCGGAGCTGCGCATCGATTTCGCGTATCGCGCCGCGCACGTGATGTCGATCGCCGCGAAGGCGATCATTTCCGCCTATTACGGCCGGCCACCGGCGCATTCCTATTTCCAAGGATGCTCTGATGGTGGACGGGAAGGCCTCGAAGAGGCGCAACGCTACCCCAACGACTTCAACGGCATCGTCGTCGGCGCGCCGGCGTACTGGATCTCACTGATGCCGTTGCGGCTCATATGGGAGTCGCGGCACGGGATTGATGCCCGCGGCGCGCCGATCTTCACGCGGTCGGCGCTGACCGTGTTGCACGAGGCGGTCATCAAAGCCTGCGACCGGCAGGACGGCGTCGCGGACGGACAGATCGATGACAGCCGCGACTGCCACTACGATCCGCGCACGCTGATCTGCAAGCCGGGGCAGGCCGCCGGATGCATCACGGCCCCGCAAGCCGAGACGGCCCGCGCCTACTATTCAGGGCCAGTGGACGCGCAGGGCCGCGACCTTTACTTGGGCGGCGAGCCCTACGGCTCGGAGCTCACCTGGCTGGACGCGTTCTCTTTCCTCGGCGGCACGCTCGGCGACCGGCAGATCCGCTTTCAGATCTACGACGGCCATCCGCCGCCGCATTTCAACTGGCGAACGTGGAGGCCAGACCGCAAGGCGCTGGCCGGGCTGCTGCGCCACGGCAGCTACTTCGATGCATCCAATCCTGATCTGCTGCGCTTCCGCGCCGCCGGCGGGAGGTTGATCATCTGGCAGGGCGCGGCCGACAGCGCTGCGGGACCCTACGGGATGTTCGACTACTACCAGCTCGTGCGCGATGCGCTCGGCGGTTTCGCTGGCACGCGGCCCTTCATGCGCGTCTTTCTGGTGCCCGGCGTCTATCATTGCCAGGGCGGTTATATCCCTTACGAGGAAGACTTCCTCGGTGCGATGGTGAATTGGGTCGAGCGCGGGGCCGCGCCCGACAGAGTGTTGGCCGCGGCAATCCTCGCCGATGGCACCGTGCGCACGCGTCCGCTCTTCCCCTATCCGCTGAAGGCGCGTTACAGAGGTACGGGCGACATCAACCAAGCCGGAAACTTCATCGCGGTTCACCCGACGCACGCGCCCGACGATCATTACGACTGGCTGGGCGCGGGTATCCCAGGCAGCGCGCGGCCACTCGAGTGGCAGCAGAACCGTTGAGGGCCGGGCCGCGTCGACCGGCGACGACCAACTTCCGCAGAAAACTCGGGTAGCACCATGGGCGCGTCAACAATCCGTGCAGCGATCGCCTCCTGCTTCTGCGCCGTAGCTGCCTTGACGGAAATGTCCGTCGCCCGCGCCACCATCCCCGTGGGAGACTTGCATCTGAGCTATTACTTCGAGGAGGCGCACCGGGAAGAGCCCTATCGGCTGTACGTGCCGCCCTCCTACGATGGCTCGCGGGCCTATCCGCTGGTCGTGGTGCTGCACGGCAGCGGCGCCGACGAGAACGATCCATTGGCGCGCAGCGACCTGCGTCGAATGGCGCAACAGCGTGGATACATCATCGTCTGTCCGCTCGGTTACAGCGAGTTTGGCGGCTATGGCGATTTTTATCCGGTGATCGTCACCCGTGAAATGGCGGCGGCAGGAGACGCTGTGCGCAAGCTGGCCACTACGGGATCCAGGCACTATCCGACATCGAGCCGAACGGCCGAGAGGCCGGCGGCCGCCCGCGATGACGCCGAGATG
>Ga0335073_10010836_pt1 | contig 12820 bp, 9 predicted proteins | sample Lox_Sample_22_FD_207093 | JGI IMG/M metagenome (GOLD analysis project Ga0335073, IMG submission 207093) | Soil microbial communities from Loxahatchee National Wildlife Refuge, Florida, United States - Lox_Sample_2.2 | ecosystem: Environmental > Terrestrial > Soil > Wetlands | place: USA: Florida...
ACGGCTCGGGCGCCGTGGACGTCGACGGGGTCGTCGGAACCGTGATCGTGCCCGCGGTCGTCTCCCCGGTGATAGCCGGCGCGGTCGCGGTGCTCGGCACGTTCCTCGCGTTCAAGATCGCGCGCCGGCTAAGCGGCGGGGTCGGCACGCGCGGCTATCGCGTAGGGCAGATCGGCTCGGCCTCGCTCGTCTCGCTCGCTCACGGCACGAACGACGCGCAGAAGACGATGGGCGTGATCACGCTCGCACTCGTCGTGCACGGCTCGCTTGACAAGAGCGCCGGTACGCCGACCTGGGTGATCCTCGCGGCCGCGCTGTCGATCGGCCTTGGCACGTACGTCGGCGGGTGGCGCATCATCGAGACGATGGGACACAAGCTGACGAAGATCGAGCCACCCCAGGGCTTCGCCGCGGAGTCCTCCGCCGCCAGCGTGCTGCTCGCTTCCTCCTACTTCGGCTATCCACTTTCGACCACGCACATCGTCTCGGGCGCCGTCGTCGGCTCCGGCATCGGCCGGCGGCTGTCCGAGGTGCGCTGGAGCCTCGCACGGCGCATCGTGCTCGCGTGGCTCGTCACGCTCCCCGCTGCGGCAGCCGTAGCAGCCGGCGTGTACGAGGCGGTCACGCAACTCGGCGGGCACTCCGCGGGCCCCGTGCTGATGGCGGTGCTCGCGCTTGCCGCGGCTGGAGCGCTGTTCCGCATTGCCCAACGCCATCCCGTCACCGCATCAGACGTCTAATGCCGATCGCCGCAAACCTCATCAAGTGGGACGCCCTGGGCGAGGAGGCACTGATCGGGTTGGCCGGCGGCGTCGGGCTCGTGGTCGCCTACGGCGGCCTGCTCGTGGCCTTGAACGCTCGAGCGCAGGCCCGCGCGCAGGGGCGTCGCACCGCGCCTGCGGCGCTGGCCGGCGGGTTGTTCGCTGTCTGCGTGTGCGTCGCGCTGCTCGCCATCGGCTTCGTGGCGATGACGCACAAGTCGTGAGCGAAGCAGAGCCGATCCCCGGCTCCGCCGAACGATCCCCGGCTCCGCCGAGTCAAGGGAAAGGCCCCGGGTCATCCCGGGGCCTTTCCGCCCGATTGCTTGCCATGCCCTTACGGGCTTGCCGCGTTCCTACGGGCCGGTGAACGTCCCGGCGTAGCAGGCCTTGTTGCCGCAGTTATCCGTCTTCTGGATCGCTCCGTTGAAGAAGTCGGAGACCAGCTGCTGCTCGGCCGCCGCGGCACGCGGAGCGCCGTGCGGGTCTTCGCCCGTGCGGTTCGGCAGGTTTTCATACGGCGGTGGTTCGGTGCCGATCGTCGATTCCGGTTTCGCCGGGTTCGGGCGGACCGGGCCGATGTCCCAGTAGTACGCCGCCGACCCCGTGTACGGGTACGTGGTGATCTTCGGCACTTCCCACAGCACGTTGGTCATCGGCCAGCGGCCGTGGTAGATCACCGGCTTGTGCGCGGATGCGCCGACCGTCCGAGCCTCGACGTCCGCCTGGTAGTCGCTCACCTGGTGGTCGCCGAACGCGATGTCCATCAGCACCTGGTGCGCGGGCGTGCCCGGCAACGGGTTGCTCGTCATCCGCTCCGCATAGCCGTCCGGCTCGCCGCGGTCCCACAGCATCTGCATCATGTCGAGCACGACGGGCCGCGAGGTTTCGTTCGGGTAGGACGGGTAGAACACCGCCGCGAATTCGTCGAAGTCCACCGAGCGCGGCAGCAGCACGGCGTAGTTCATCGCCGGCACGCCGAGCGAAGCCCGAGTGAAGTCCGGCGAGACCGCTGTCAGCGCGCCACCCATGATGCCGCCCTGGCTGTTGCCGTTGTAGAACAAGTGGCTCGTGTTCAGCACCGAGCCGCTGGACAGCGTTCCGTCCTGGTGGAACGCCGCGTTCGTCGCGAAGCCCGCCGGATTATCCAGCAGACGCCCGAGATACAGCTCGTCGAGCAGACCCTGCTGCAGTCGGTCGGGGATCGCCGGGAACGCCGAGATGTTCTGCAGCGCCTGAATCACCGTCGGGAACACATCCGATTCGGACATCCCGATCTCATCCGTGGCGCACTGCACGATGTCGTGACCCTGAGAGAGGGCGCGCTGGGGACTCGAAGCCACCTCGCTCGCACTCCCGAACAGGCCGTGGCCGTACAGCGAGGGCCGCGCCGATTCCGCGGGGCCCGTCGTCGCCGACAGAGGGATGATGCAGTCGAAGTTCGCGGTCCACACCCCGTTCTGCACCGGCACGCCTTCGGCGTTCAGGTTCAACCGCCCGCCTGGGGCACAGCTCGGAGTCATGTAGCACGGCACCACGAACGTGCCTTTCACGCGCCGCGCGATTTCACCCGGGTTCGGTTCGTTTTCGACTTTGGTCACCGCGAACGTCGGCGCGGTGCCTTCGACGATCCCGTTTTCGAGGTTAGTGTCGCCGAGCTGGGCGAACGCGTTGTTGCGCATTGCGAGCTCTCGGCCCGTGTTGTTCTCATCGCTCGCGACCGTGAAGTCCCAAGCGAGATACAGGCTGCTGCGTGAGATACCCGCGCCTTCGAGCGTCGAGAAGAGTTCTTCGAAGTGCGGACGGCGCGCGTTGATCGCTTCGTTTTCGGAGGCGACGTTGTCACGGTAGTAGCGGAAGCCCGCGGGGGCCTGGAGTTTTTCTTTCGCCGCGTTCTTCAGGTTGCGCAGCGCGACGATGTAGCGGTGGCCCGAGGTGAAGTTCACCGCCGGGTGGATCTCCAGGTCGGCCGCTTTCGCTTCTTTGGCCGTCGAGTCGATCTCGACCCAGATCGGCCAGCGCTGCCCGGTGCTCGCGTCGATCACGACGACCGGAGCGTTCGCCGTCTTGTACTGACGCAGTTTGTTGATCGGCACCGCGTGCATCGCCGCGACGTCCGCCGTCGTTTCGATCCCCGGGATCTTCGCGAGGATCACCGAGCCTGGGCTGAAGCCGTCGGCGGCGTTGTAGGGCGCCGCTTCGATGTGCTGGCTCGCCACGTTCGTCGGCGTCATTTCGTTCGTCAGCGAGACGCGCCGGCCGGTCGGGCTGGTCGGGTCGGCTTTCGTGTAGTAGTCGTCGGGGAACGGCAGCATGCACACCGGGTTGCCGGGGTTCGCGATGAACTCGCAGCCTCCCCCAGTTTCGATCGGCGGTAGCGGTTCTTCGACTTTTTTCGCCGCGCGACCGCCCTGCGGCGCCGCCGACGCGACCCCGCTCAGCAGCAATGCCGCGAGCGCAAAGACGGCCATCGTGGCCGTCAACAACGAGCGAATCCTCATCCTGAACCCCCCTCGGGCTCTGTGGGCGGCCGGTCCCACTTCGATCCTTGAAACGCGCCCCTCATCCACGGACGCGACGCGCCGAAGCCGGCCCTCTCCGGCTGGAGTTGACCATAACAAACGTGCTCAGCCCTCGTCAGAGCTGTCCAAACCTCGAAGCCGCAACGCGCCAGGCAGAATCGGGGCGTGTCACCGATCGCCTATTTCGCCTACGGGCGCAACATGCCCGCCGTCACGATGCGGAGCTCATGCCCGGGGCATCGATTCCTCGGCCGCGCCGAGCTGCAAGACCATCGCCTGGCGTTCAGACGGCGCTCCGTACGCACCGGGACCGGCGTCGCCGACATCGTCTCCGCTCCCGGGCAGAGCGTGTGGGGCGCGCTCTATGAAATCGACGACGCCGACCTCGCAGCGCTCGATCAGAAAGAGGGCAACGGCCAGGCGTACGAGCGCCGGACCATCCGCGTGCTGACCGAGGGCGAGCCCCGCGACGCCCTCGCCTACGCCGTGATCGTGCCTGACGCGCCGCACGTCAAGCCCTCACCCGAGTATCTGGGTGCGCTGATCGAGGGCGCGCGCGAGCGTGGGCTGCCCGCGGCGTACATCGATCTCGTGCTCGAGCTCGGCGCTCGGGAGACCGCCCCGGAGGGACTCAGAGACACGAACGATCCGTGAATTCGCCCGTACCGCCGCGTTCGTCTGCCAGGCCGAATTGACGACTGATTCGACGGATACGATCGCTCTCGCGCAAATCGAATAACGCCCACGGGCGAGGGGAAGCCGGTCGAAGTCCGGCGCTGACCCGCAACCGTAGGCTGCCACCGCAACCCAGCAGTGGCAGCGAGCCGGGATGCCTCTCTTGTGAGCAAGCTCTATTGATCCCGTCGTGGTCTACGGGACGGAGCCCGGATCAGGCCGTGGTCCGGTTCCGTCCTCGTTCACGAAGCACTGGTGAGCGGGGACGTTCTGGTTTCAGGGTCTGCCGGAATCCTCCTTTTAGGACCACCTCGATGACACGAGGAGTAAGAAGGTCCATGACACACATCAAACAGACAGCGAAGAAGATCGCTCTCGCGGTCGTCGTGCTCGCACTGGCCGCGGCGTTCACGGCGCCGCTCGCGAGCGCGACGCCTGCCGGCGAAGCGACCGAATGGCTCGCATCGCAGTTGAAATCAACGCCCGAAGGCTCCTACTGCGAAGTGTTCGGCGAAGCCTCCGTCGGCGAGACGATCGAATGCCAGCTCGCGTTCAAGACAGCCGGCGCGAGCTTTGCGACCCAGCGCAAAGCCACCTATGAATGGGTGCTCGCGAACAAAGCCAAATACATCGGCACCACCCCTTGCGAAACGACCAAAGAAAAACTGTCCGCTGGGGCGGTCGCGAAGGTCGCGCTCGCGGTCGAGGCGCAGGGCGAAGACCCCAGGAGTGTTGGCTCGCCGGCCCGCAACCTGATCGCGGACCTGGAGTGCCTGCAGGTCGCCTCGGGGACCGAAGCCGGTCGCTTCAGCGACAAGAACACGACGGACTTCTCCAACGTCACGACGCAGTCACTGGCGCTGATCGCGCTGCGCTCGTGCGAAGTGAACTGCAGCGGCAAACCCAGCCTCCAGACATGGATCAAACCGGGCGCCACCTATCTGCGCGCCCAGCAGTGCGCGGGCAGCAAACCCAAAACGCTGAACGGTGCTTTCCGCTCGTCGATGGGCCTAGCGGCGAGCACCTGCAACAGCGAACCGCCGTTCGAACCCGAAAACCCCAACGCGGTCGAAGTCGACTCGACAGGCGCTGCCGCGCAGGCACTGCTGGTCGATGGCACGGGCGAATCGGGCACGGCAGCCGAATCCGCGGTCAAATGGCTGAAAAAAGCCCAGGCCGAATCAGGGGCCTGGGAAAACTACTGCGACTTCACCAAACCGACCGTGCCATTCGAAAGCGTCAACAGCACCGCGCTCGCCGTGATGGCCGAGGTCGAGGGCAAATTCGCCTTCACCAAAGGGCAGAAATGGCTGACGGGCATAGTCGAAGCCCAGCCCAAAGGCGAAAAGGGCCTACCCGCGTGCACCGCGTCCGGCACGCCGGACGTGTTCGCCACCGCACAGGGAATCTTTGGCCTGTTCGGTACCTCCTACCCCCGACTCGTCGGGCTGCCGTAGTCACCTCGCTGTACGGGGGTGGGCAAACGCCCGCCCCCGGTAGTATTCGCGCCGCTCACGAGTGCGGGGAACCCGGTGGGAATCCGGGGCTGGCGCGCAGCGGTGTGGGTGACGAACGGATCGCAGGTCCACTGAGCCGAGCGAAAAGAAGGCTTGGGAAGGAGATCCGTGAGGACGAGCCCGAGCCCGAATACCCGGTCGTGAGAGCAGACCGTCTCGCGTACAGGCGACCGGCCCGGCTCCTGCGCCCAGCGCGAGGAGAGCGTCCGTCGCCCCGATCCGACAGGAGCGACAGGCATGACCCACCTCGCCATCCCCCGCCAGCTCAACCGACTCGCTGCAGCGGCCGTGTTCGCCGCTCTCGCGCTCGCACTGCTCGCCACGAGCGCGGCGACGGCCAACGTCGCGAACCCCGATCCCGCGCTGATCGCGCGTTGGGAACCGTGCGCGCCGAACACGGGTGTGACCGTGATCGTCGACGACCACGAACTCGGCGAAGGCAAGATCTATGTCGGCTGCGCGCCGGGCGAAACCGCGAACGGCGTCGAAGCGCTCCAGCGCGCGGGCTTTACGCTGCAGGGAACAGAAACCTTCGGGCTGGCGTTCATCTGCCGAATCGACGGCGAGCCCACGTTCGCCGAACAGGACTGCAAAGGGACGCCCGGCCCCGGGGCCTACTGGTCCTACTGGCGCGGCAAGCCCGGGGGACGCTGGGGATACAGCGGCATAGGCGCCAAGGATCCTCTCAGCCACTCGCCGATCAACTCGGTCGAAGGCTGGGGCTTTGGCAGCGGCGGCTCCCCGCGCATCGAACCAATGGACGGCAGCGGCCCGTCGTCCTTCCAGCTGCCGCCCGCTCAGACATCCTCGGAGGGTCCCGCGCAGCTGGCGAGCCCCTGGCTGGCGTCCACGCTCGATGCGACGGCTGCCGAGGGCGAACGCTTGGAATCTGAAGGTCGCTCGCTGCACCGCGGCCCTGAATACGTCCTGCGCGGCGTGATCGCGCTCGCGCAGGCAGGCGTCCCCGCCGCCCAGCTCGAACCGATCGCTCGCTGGCTCGCACAAAGTGGGAAAAAGCGACGGTCGATCGTGGAAGGCCTTCCACTGCGCCGGTACCTCGGCCTGGGCGGCTCGCGCGAACGTCAGAACACCGCGCAGCTCGCGCTCGCCGTGCTGGGCCTGCAGGCGCTCGGGCAGGACCCATCCGATTTCGCCGGGAAGAACCTGCGTCGCAAGCTCCAAAGCCGGATCGAGAAGTCCGGCTTGGTCAAAAGCGAAGGCGAAGCGACCGAAGCCGTCGACGTCGCGGCCCCGACCGTGCTCGCGCTCGCTCATACCGGCGCGCTTCCGCCCCGGGCCCTGAAGACCGTGGACCTGATCCTTGCCGAACAGAACGCCAACGGCACCGGCACGTTCGAAGGCGAGACCGACATCGACGTCGAAGCGATCAGGGCGCTCGTCGCGGCCCGTGAACAGGGCTCCGGCGTGCTCGGGTCGGAAAGGCTCAAAGCGATACAGGCCGATTTGGCCAAGGCGGGCGAATACCTGGAAGGCATCCAGGAAGACAGCGGCGGAGTGCGCTCGGCCGAGCGCGACGAACCAGTCTTCGACGCAAATGTCGAATCGACCGCGCTCGGCGCGGTCGGGCTGGCACTGGCGGGGCACCAAGCCGCGGCCGAACGCGCGGCGCGCTGGGTCTCGCGCTACCAAGTGACCGCCGAATACGCCGGTGAAGGCAACAAGGAAATCGGCGAAGAAACCCCCGCTGAAGATCTGATCGGCGCGTTCTTGCCAAACGAAGCGGCGCTGCGCACCGCGCTCGCGTTCGGTCTCGAAAAGGAAGACCCCTACGGCGTCTTCAGCGAAGCACAGCTCCCGACGATCGACGCGCTCGCCGCGATGGTGACCGTCGGGCCCTACGGAAGCTGATCCGGCTCCGTTCTCACTTGGAGCCCTTCTTGACGTAGACGAGCTGGCCGTTCGCGAGGCGGTAGACGGTGCCGACCGCCTCGCCGTGCCCGCTCGTCGAAGGGGCCCCCGTGGGGGTGGGAAGCGCCTGCTGGTTCCGCGCGCTTGGCGCTCGCTTCTGAAGCTTGTGTTGCTTGGCGTTGAGCGTGAGGCCCAGGCCCGCGATCAAGAACGCCACCGCGAGGACAATGCCGATGTCGAACAGGTTCACCAAGCCGTCCAGCGGATCACCGCTCGCGGAGCCCGCCTCGACGTGGCGCCCGAGGCCCGTGCGGCGCGCGCTCACGCCGCCCCTTCCGAGCCCGGCTGCTGAGCCTGCCCCGTCGGAGCGGACCAGCCATGCGGCGAGGTGGGAATCGGCAGCGGCGGGGCGGCCTCGCTTCGCGTGGACGGCAGCATCGGCGAAGGCAGCGCGGACGACGGCGCGGCACGCTCGAGATCAGCGAGGTCTTCGGAGTACATGCGCGTGCGGATCAGCGTGATCGCGAACGCGACGGTCCCGACGAGCAGGCCTACGGTCGTCGCTGCGAACGCGGTGCGCAGATCGCTCGCGAGCGTCGAAACGTCGCCGCGGCCCAGGGCCGCCAGACCCGGGGCGAGCGGGATCAGCGTGCCCATCAGCCCAAGTGCCGGCCCGGCGCGCACCAGGATGCGCGTGCGATCGAGCGTGCGTTGGACCGCCAGCTCGTAGTCGGCGAGCGCCCGCTCGACCTCACCTTCCTGCCCGGAGCCGAGCGCGTGGCCGATGGCGATCAGCGCTTGTCCGGCGAGCTTGCCGGGAGACTTGGCAGACAAGGCACCCGCCTGCTGCGGCGAGGCCAGCGTCGCGGCGACGAGCCCGCGCAGCGCGCCACGCCCGGCCCGCATCCGACTCCAGTACTCGAACAGGAAGCGACCCGCCTCCCACGAGCAGAGCAGCAAGGCGAGCAACGCCAGGATCAGGACGGGCGTGCGTAGCGCGGAGGCGATCTTCGCCAGCGCTTCCGCGATGCCGTCGGTGGCGAGCACGGGAGTCACGGGGCCACCTGCGGTCTACTCCACTCGACCGCCGCGCCCGCTAGCGCGAGCATCAGCGCGACGACGGCGATCGCGATCGCCAAAACGGGCGATGTGGGCTTCTGCCCGGCGGCGCGCAAACCTGGGGCGCCTGGTTCGGGAAGGTCCTTGTCCAGCGAGCGGATCGGCACGCCTTTGACCTCGCGTCGCGCGCCGGCCGCTGAAGGCGAAGGCGGCGGGATCGAGAGGTGCCCTTTCGCGGTTCCCGCGCCGCCCCCGGAGCCCCCGTGGCCCGTGGCCTTGCGGGGCGCTTTGGCGCTCGCCGCATGCGCCCGCGCCCGCGATGTGGCCGTCGGGTCGGTCGTTTCCTCAGCGAGTGTCGGCACGAGGCTCCTGCGCGGAGGACCCGGGTTGCGGCGACGGGTCCGGTTCTTGTGGTGCTTGCTCACAAGAACTCGCGCGCCACCCGACGTTCGCCCCCTGCTCCCCGGCTGCGGGCGGCTGAACAGGGGAGCTCCCAAGCCACCGCCGCCCGCGTCGACGCCGCCGCCTGGTTTCGTGGGTTCAGGCGGCGGCACATAGGGGGTCTGCGGAACCGGGAGCGGAACGCCGAACAGCGCCGGACCGGCATAGGCGGTCATCCATACGCCGTTCATTTCGCGGCTGCGCATCCACCTGACGTGCCCGTCGGGCTGCTGCATCGATTCGATGTAGGTGAGAGGGTCGGCGCCGCCATGGCTCCAGTTTTCCGGATTTTCCCCGGCCGCCCACACCGCTTGCGCCACCCAGGCCGTCGAGCCAACGTTCGCCTCCAGGCTCGAATCGGCATTCGAAGCTCGTCCTCCTAGTTGCTCCGCAAAGCCTCCTTCGCTCGGGTTCTGCGTCCTCTGCAGATATTCGAGGCCCTGCTGCTGCGCGGTGGTGTGGTGACGGCCCGCCGCGTTCAGCGCCTCGATCGCCGCGGCGGTCATGTCCGCTTCGCCTTCGGGTTCTTTGCCCAGCGGGCTGCACCCGGGAACGGTCTTCGGGCAGATCGCCGGCCAGCTGCCGTCTTTGTTCTGCTCGCGTTCGATCCAGCTCGTCGCCTGCTGAACCGCCGCTTCCACCGTCGGCTCGTGAACTGGGCTCAGCGCGATAACGGCAAAGATCGTGTCGTTCATCCCGGCGCGAGTCGAGCCAGGATCGTGGGGAAACGCGATGCCGCCCGCGGCCGGTTCCTGAAGCGCACGTTCGAGGAGCCTTGCGACGAGATCTACCCCACCGAAGTCGTGCGGCGATGTGCCCGCGGCGTCGACGACGAGCAGTTCTCGCTCGAAGTCGGTCGTGGCGCTCATCTCACCGACGTGCCCGAGCAGATACGCGTAGGCATTCTGCCCGCCGGGCTTCATCTGGCTTCGAGGGTTCACCCCCGCCGCGGCAAGCGCGAGCGATACCCACGCGGTGAAGTCGGGGTTCGACGCTTCTCCCGGTTCGCCGCCGAAGCCCCCGTCCATGTTCTGGTCTTCCTGCAGGTACTTCACGGCTTTGTCCGCGGAGTCGCTCGCGCGGATCGCCTGCGCCGAGCCCGCTCCGGCCACGGCGTGCAGCAGCACCAGCAGCAGTGCGCAGCACAACGCCGTCGCGATCGTCCCCCGGCGTGCCGGAGATACCCGCTTACGTGTCTGCGAGCCGCGCAAACCTCAGCGATGGGGAACCGTGAACGTCCTGGCGAGCGACTTCGCGCCCGCGAAGGCAACGCTCACGCGGTAGTTGCCGGGGTCCAAGCGAGGGAGCTTGATCGTCAGCGCCCCGGCCTTGCTTGCAGTGGGCCTGAGCGTCTTGAACGTCGCCCAGCGAAGCGCGCCGCCGTGTCGGCTCCGCTTGGCGATCTTGACGACGAGCGTGCCGGTGGCGGACAACCTGAGGACGAGGCGCCGCGAGTCGAGGTGCGCGACGGCGACGCTCGCCACGGGTCGGGTCGCGCTCGAGGCGAGCGTCTGTCCGCCGCCCGACGGCGTGAGCGGTGGGACGACCGGTGCATTGGAGGTGCTCGTGCCCTGCGACTGCGACTGACCGGAAGGCGGTGCGTCTTCGCCGCCCGGGCCGGGCGTCGTGGGATTGCCGCTCGGCGGTTCTTCTTTGATTTCTTCGGGCGAGCCGCCGTAGCGTGGAGGCACGCGCAACTGATCGTCCGCGCGCGGTTCCCCACACCCGCTCTCCCCCGCCGCCGGCACGCACACGTCGAGTCGGTTCGAGCGGATCGCTTCTTCTTCGCCCGTTCCCGGATCGATCGGCGCGCCGGCCTTCAGCCGATGCCAGCCGGGGGTGGTGAAAGTGATGCTTGCCTTACCTTCAGCGCCCGTGGTGACGGTTTCGGCGCTTTTGAGATCGACCGCCTGGAAGCCGTTACTCGACGTCGTCACCGGAGCCACCTCGGCTCCCGCAAAAAGGATGGCGCCCGTGCGTTCGGGGTGCGCGGGCGGAGCGTCTTCGACGTCGTCTTCGTAGGAGAGCACTTCGACTTCGAAGGGTTCTCCCAGCTGCGCCATAGCTGTGAGTGGGCGCTCCCCTTCTTTGTAGTGAGCGTCCACGGCGAACAACCCCAGGAATGGCCGGAACTCGAAGGCGTTGTAGACCCACAGCACTTCGTCACCCGTGTCCAGCTCGTACTGACAGCCGCCGACGTTCGTGAAGACGTTGTTCACGAGGATGCCCCAGGACTTGCCTTCGGCTTCTGCGTTCTCGGGTTCTGAGCCCCATTGCTTGACGAAGTAGTCGTTGAAGCCCGGATACCACTGCCCGGCCATCGCCTGCGTTTCGCCGATCGTGTTCATCGCGTCTACCGAGGCCGCCGTCGAAGTCGGACCCGGCAGGACGTTCTCCGGATCCAACGGATTGATCCCGTCGCAGCGATGTTCGGCGAGGTCTTCGGCTTGGCTGCCGCCGGCGCCCTTGTAGGAGCGAACCTTGTGGCCTTCGCTCATGATCGGCCCCTCGAACAGGGTCTTGCTTCTGCCCTCGATGCGCACGTTCACCTGGGTCGGCGCCGCGAAGGCGGACCCGCACAACAGCACCAAGAGCGCGGCTGCCCAAAGGGCGGCCGCGACTCCCAGCGCTGCTTTCATTCGTGCGGTCACGCCAGCTTCAGGTAGATCGTGTCGCCGAGATGGATCGCCGTCGTCGCCTTGGCGGCCTTCGCCGGCCCGCCGTCGATGCTCACCTGCCAGCCCGCTCCGGCCGGTTCTGGCGAGCCGTTGATCTGCGTGATCGCGCCTTTGCCCTTGACGGCGGCGAACGACGTCACGCAACCGGCTGGGCGCGAAGCGGTCTCTGCGGCTTCCAGCACCTCGCCGAGCTTGGTCTTGGTCGCTTCGGGCGAGATCCGCACATCGCAAGGGTCGAGCGCTGCGCTGCCGTTGTCGATCACGAGCGTGAGCAGACCGTCGACGCCGGGGGTCGGGTCGAAGTCCTTTTCTTCCAGCCATTGCTTCGCCTGCTTGGCTTTCGGGGGTTGCGGGTCAAAGCCACCGCCTGCCAGCGCGCGCACCGCGTCCTGGCTGGAGTACTGATTCGCTTCACGTGGGCTGGCCAAGTACGTGAAAGCTCCGCTTGGCAACTGCTGGGAGATCAGAAAGTCGATCGGCGTCTTGCCGGCCGACGTCGTGAATTCGGGACTCTGCGGGTCGATGCCGCAGGCGTCAAGGCCCTGCACGCCCCACGAGTTGGAGTCCGTGTTCGCGCCGAAGCTGACCGAGAACGCGCCTGAGCTCGCGATCAAGCTCGACTTAAGGGTTTCGAGCCCTTTGACGATCGTTGGGTCGCTGACCGGCACGCCGGCTCCGCACAGCGCCGCGAGCGCCGCACCGGTCATGTCCGGTTCAGAAGCGGCTTTCAGGCCTTTTTCGTTGCCTTCGACCCGCTGATAGGTCCAACCGCCGTTGGTGTGCTGATTGCCGCGGATCACCGCGATGGACTTGTTCAGGAGCACCTGCGGAACGCGCTGGACGCCCTTCTTCGTCTTCGCGCCCTCGAGCGCCAGCATCGCGAAGATCGTGTAGTTGACCAGCGAGGATTGGCCGTAGTAGCCGGGACTCGCGGGCAGGTAGTCGCCGACGATCTGAGCGATCAGGTTCTGCTTCTTCGAGACGCGCGCCGGGTCGACGCCCGCCGCGTCGATCGCGAGCGACGCCCGCTCGTATTCGTTCACTTCCGGTTCGTTCGAGCCCGGCCAGGTCGCCGGGTCAGCGATCAGGGCGCGATACCACGTGCGCGCGTCGACGCCCGCTTCGCCCCTTTTGACGTTCGCCGAGGCGACGCCCGCGGCGGCGAACGAGGTCAGCGACCAGTCACCACCGAAGCCCGCGATTTCGCCGTTCGCCTGCTGCAGCGTTCGCAGATATTCGACGCCTTTGCTTGTCGCCGCTTTGATTTCCGTACTCGATGAGGTCGCCAGGGCAGCCGGGGC
>Ga0335073_10010838_pt1 | contig 12820 bp, 11 predicted proteins | sample Lox_Sample_22_FD_207093 | JGI IMG/M metagenome (GOLD analysis project Ga0335073, IMG submission 207093) | Soil microbial communities from Loxahatchee National Wildlife Refuge, Florida, United States - Lox_Sample_2.2 | ecosystem: Environmental > Terrestrial > Soil > Wetlands | place: USA...
TCGCCCGGCGAGAATCTGCCTAAGACCAAGCCCAACCGCGACCGCGGAAAGTGGACGCAGTATCTGATGTTCCGTGCCACGACGAAAGATGGGCGCGCCCTCGAAGGAATGCGCGTCGCCAGCGATTCTTTCACCATCATCCTGCAAGATGCTCAAGGCAACTTCCACTCGTTTGCAAAAGCCGACGTCACGAGCCTTGCGAAAGAACCGGGCAAAAGCTTCATGCCCGGCTTCAGTTCCTTATCGACGTCTCAGCTCGACGATTTGATTGCCTACCTCGCTACGCTTAAGGGGGCCCAATGAGATTTGCGAATCTGGCGGTCTTGCTCGTAACGATTGCGTTGTGTACACCAGTTCGGTCGGTCGCCCAGGGCGTTTCATATGAGGAGCTGGTTCGCGCAAGTCAGGAGCCCCAGAACTGGCTCATGTATGGCGGTGATTATCGGTCGTGGCGTTTTTCCAGGCTGAAGCAGATCAATCGACAGGATGTTTCGGAGCTTCGCCCCGCGTGGATTTATCAGCGAAGCGCGCCGGGGGAAATGATCGAAGACTCGCCGGTAGTGGTAAACGGAATCATGTACGTCGTCGAACCGCCCTCGACAGTAACTGCCCTCGATGCCCGCACGGGTGTGCCGATTTGGAGTTGGTCGCCGAAGCTGCCAAAGCGAGTGGTAGCGATTGGACTGCATCAGACGAGTCGTGGGGTGGCCGTGCTTGGCGACACGATATATGTGGGCACGATTGATGCTCATCTTGTGGCGCTCGACGCGAGAACAGGTGCTGTGCGTTGGGATGTCACGCTCGGGGACAATAAGGAGGGATACGCCATCACGTCCGCACCGATGGCCATCAACGGAAAGATCATCGTGGGTCCAGGAGGCGGTGAAGCGGGCGCGCGGGGATTCATCGATGCGTACGACGCACAAACTGGAAAGCGTCTTTGGCGCCTCTACACCATCCCACTGCCCGGGGAGCCCGGCTCGGAGACGTGGGGAAACGCGCAGATTTTAGGTGGACTGGCGTGGAACAAGGGATCCTACGATCCGAATCTCAATACCTTGTATTGGGGCACGGGCAATCCGGCCCCTGATTACAATGGCGACGCGCGGACGGGCGACAATCTTTACACCTGCTCGTTGCTGGCCATCGACGCTGACACGGGAACAGTGAAATGGCATTTCCAGTATTCTCCCCACGACACTCACGACTGGGATGGAGTTCAAGTACCAATCCTCTTCGACGCGACCGTCAACGGAAAGCCGCGAAAACTTCTTTCCGTTGCCAACCGCAATGGCTTCTATTACGTGCTGGACCGCGCGACGGGCGAATTCATCGCGGGCTCGCCTTTCATCAAGCAGACGTGGGCGCAGGGGCTCGACGCGAAGGGGCGCCCGATTATCGTTCCCAACACGGATCCGGGATTCGAGCCGGTTCTCGTATACCCAAGCAACAACGGCGGCGTCGATTGGGTCAGTCCCGCCTACAGCCCCGAGACGAAATTCTTCTACGTCAGCGCACGAGAAATGGGGGCGTACTTCGCAAAGGCAAAACTCCCTGACAAGCCTCTGCAAGTTGGAACACCCTTGATTCTAGGCGGAGCCGGAAATCAATACCTTAGCGGCGATGACTCCTACGGCGCGATTCGCGCTCTGGACGCGACCACCGGAAAGATGAAGTGGGAATTTCGGCTGGACGCCCCTGCATGGGTAGCCCCTCTTGCCACTGCTGGGGGACTCGTGTTTTCCGGAGACGACGAAGGCAATTTTTTCGCGTTGGATGCCGAAACAGGGAAGGCGCTTTGGCATTTTCGCACCGGCGGCTCTTTTTTGGCTTCGGACACTCGATCGAGCCCCGTCACTTATGAAGTCAATGGAAAGCAGTATGTGGAAATCGCGGCGGGGGATGCGTTCATTGTTTTCGATCTGAGGTGATCTCGAGTCGACCACCCGGCTCGGACACGTCGTTTTGTTGCAGTGGCGGAGGTATCGTGACCACACTTACGCAAGTATTCGCAGTCCTTACTTTAATGGCAGCGCTTTCGATCATGACGGAATGCACTCTGGCCGGACCACAGGCCGAGGGACAGGAGTTACACGGTCACAACGAGACTCCAGCCGATCTGGGCAAAGGAAAGCAGCTGTTCGAAGACAATTGCGCGGTTTGCCATGGCGTGGATGCGACAGGCGGAGACGGCCCGGACATACGGAAAGTTCCCGACACGCTGGGCGACGATGCGGTCCAGAACATCATTCGACGCGGCGTTCCCGGTACCTCGATGCCCTCATTTTTTGACATCGACGACGCAGGCGCGCGGGACATCGTCGCTTACCTCCACAGGCTGAATAGCGAGGGCCCGGCGGAAACCATCAAGGGAGATCCATCAAAGGGAAAAGAAGTCTACGAAACAAGCGGTTGTGCCGCATGCCACATGATCGCAGGTGAAGGAGGCAGCATCGGACCGGAACTAACCCGCATCGGTGCGATGCGCGGCGCCAAGAACCTCCACGAAAGGCTCGTGGATCCGGCCGCGAATCTGCCCAAGGAAGGAAACGTCGGCGACCGCGGCAAATGGACTCTCTATCTGATGTTTCGAGCGGTCACCAAGGACGGCCAGACGATCGAAGGAATCCGCGTCGGCGAGGATTCGTTCACGATCGTGCTGAAGGACGCCTCGGGAACGTTTCACGCCCTTTGGAAGCCCGGGCTGCGATCGCTCGAAAAAGAACCGGAGAAGAGCCTGATGCCAAATTTTAAGGGCACGCTTTCGGATTCGCAGCTCGACGATTTGGTCAGCTATCTGGCGGGCTTGAAAGGCGCACAATGAGAACCCTGGTACGACTCGCGCTGGTAAGCGCTTCTGTTTTCGCGTTCGTGTCTTCGGCGGCCCCGCAAAACGTCTCATACGAGCGCTTGTTGAATGCCGATCGCACACCGCAAGACTGGCTGATGTATGGGGGGAACTTCGCCTCGCAGCGGTATTCCCGGCTGAAGCAGATCGATCGCACGAATGTCCAGAATTTGAAGGCAGCTTGGATTTATCAGCCGGCGCAGCCCGGAATGATCGAAGCGTCTCCCGTGGTAGTCGACGGCATCATGTACGTTACAGAGCCGCCGAGCACGGTAACCGCCCTCGACGCGAAATACGGCACGAAGATCTGGTCTTGGACTCCCGTGCTTCCACAACGCGTCTACACGATCGGCATGCATCTCGCGAATCGAGGCATCGCGATCCTCGACAGTACGATTTATGTGGGAACGATCGACGCGCACCTCGTCGCGTTGGACGCGAAGACAGGCGCGGTGAAATGGAATGTCCACATAGCCGAGAACAACAAGGGCTATGCAATCGAGTCCGTGCCGCGCATTGTGAACGGCAAGGTGATCATCGGAATCGGGGGCGGAGAAGCGGCCGCGCGCGGCTTTCTTGACGCCTACGATGCAAAGACCGGCGCACGAGTCTGGCGATTGTGGACCGTTCCCGCGCCAGGAGAGCCTGGATCGGAGACCTGGGGAAAGGATATGACGGGCACCGGGGGAGCGACGACCTGGCTCACCGGCTCCTACGATCCTGAACTGAATCTGTTGTACTGGGGAACCGGCAATCCGGGCCCCGATTACAATCGCGATGCGCGTCCAGGCGATAACCTCTATTCATGCTCGCTGCTGGCAATCGACCCCGATAACGGCCAGCTAAAGTGGTATTTCCAGTATACGCCGCACGACACGCATGACTGGGACTCGTCGCAGGCCCCCGTTCTCTTCGACGACACGCTCGATGGGAAGCCGCGGAAATTTGTGGCCATGGCGAATCGCAACGGCTTCTACTACGTTCTCGACCGCGTCACCGGGCAGTTCGTCGCCGGCCGGCCCTTCGTTAAAGTCACGTGGGCGAAAGGCCTCGACGAAAAAGGCCGGCCTATTCTGGCGGACAACATCGAGCCGACGTCCGCCGGCCAGCTCGTTTATCCGGCCGTGATGGGCGGCACGGAGTGGACGGGACCGTCCTACAGTCCCGAGACAAAACTGTTCTACGTTTCCGCTCACGAGATGGGCGCGTACTTCAAGGCGGGGCGTCCGCGCATCGACGTGAACGCGCCTCCCAATTACGGAGGCGGCGGACAATCGGCGCTGAGCGGTGACGATGCTTATGGCGCGATCCGTGCGCTCGATTCGCTGACCGGAAAATTGAAGTGGGAATATCGTCTGCTCGCGCCTGCTTGGGTGAGTACGCTTGCGACCGCCGGCGGCCTCGTTTTCTCGGGCAGCGACGAGGGCGATTTCTTCGCGCTCGATGCCGCGACGGGCAAGCTGCTTTGGGAGTTCAAAATCAGCGGCACGAACCCGCGCACGAACCCGATCACGTACGCGGTCGACGGTAAACAATACGTGATTACCGAGTCCGGAAACAACTTCATCGCATTCAGCTTGCCCTAGAATAAAACTACCGCTGCAGCGGGGAAGCAACGCGTCCGCCGATTTCGACGGGCGTGCGAGGTGTATTGCCGCGCGGGAGTCCCGAGTGTCCTCGGTACCCGAGAGCCAAAGAAATTCGGCCGGCCGTCTCCACCAGGTCCGGCGCGAAGTTTCTCCGTAATTCCGAGACGCCTACCCGGCTCGACGGCACCGATATGCAAACCGCTGCGACAATTTCCGAGGTGCGATCGCGGATGGGGCTCGAGATTGCCCGAAGGCCCTTGGCTACTTCCTCATCATTCAGGGCATAGCCCTTTTCCCGCGTTTCGCGAACGAGCTGAAAAAGCTTTTTGCCGCCCTCCTCGACGTACTTGCGGGCGTTTGGGTCGTCGGCGACTCGTCGCATGTACTGTCTCAGCCACTCGTCGGACATCTCGGAAATCAGCGCTCGTCCGAGCGAGGTGCTATAGAGCGGCAAGCGCGAGCCGACGTGCAGATTGATGGAGACAATCTGCGATGTTCGAATCCTCTCGACGTAAATCAGCTCGTCCCCGTCCATGACTGCCAGATTGACGGTCTCATTGTGCCGCCCCGCCAGTTCGCGCAAGAAGGGAAGAGAGAGCTGCTTCAAGTCAAGACTATCGAAGTAGGCGTACCCCAGAGCGAGCACTCGTGGCGCCGGCCTGAAGTTGCGCGTGTTGGCGTCCTGATGTAGGTAACCGAGATCAACGAGCGTATGCACCAGCCGCCAGGTGCTCGTTTTCTTGAGCCCAACGCGCTTGGCCAATTCCGCCAGCGGTATGTCTCCCACGCTATCGGCAACCGCTTCGAGAACAGAAAGGCCGTGTGACAGCGACGAAATGAAATTCGGCCCCGCCGCCCGCTTCCCGCTTCTTGCACTCTTGGCTGTTGCTTTATCGCTGGAGGTCACTTGCGTCTTCTTGTCGGGAGAAATATTAGAACTCAACTCTATATGAGCGCTTTTCATGTGTCAAGAAATGGTGTTTCGAAGTCGAGAAGCGCAGAGCCGGGAAAATGCACCAAAAGGGACTTGACAGCGTTCGATTTCAATAGTAACTAGACCACGCAGATTATATTATGGAATACCGTTCCTATATGAGGAACATCGAAAGATCGGTTGCTGGCAGTGCCCGCCGCCCCCGGCGGCTCTTCATAGGTGCGCTCATCTATGGAGTATAGGGCGCATGTTTCGGGCACGCCACATTTGTCAAGAAAGGGGAGAGATGGCTCAGCAGCCTCCGAATTCGGAACCGCCCAAAGCAGCTTCAACGCCGCGCCAAAGGGGCCCGGCGGGTTCCACCGATTGTCATTTTCACATTTTCGGCCCGCCCGGCCGCTACCCCTTGAGCCCAGCGCGAGGCTATACGCCGTCACCGGAGGCGAACATCGATACCTACCGGAAGATGGCGGATACCTTGGGCATCGAACGCATGGTGATCGTCAACCCCACCCCCTATGGTACGGATCACCAGTGCACGATTGACTCGCTGGAAGTGTTTGGCCGAAAGCGAGCCAAAGGGGTAGCGGTCGTAAACGAAGGCTTCAGCGAAGCGGCGCTGCGCGATTTAGCCAAAAAAGGTTTTTGCGCTGCGCGGGTGAATTCAGTCAACACCAACAGCACGCCGGTCGATAAACTGCTGGCGATTGTGAACATGGTCGCTCCTCTCGGCTGGCACCTGGAGGTGTACGTCGAGGGACGGGAGCTTCCCGCGCTCGAAAAGACCCTCTTGAACCTTCCGGTTCCTGTCGTGCTCGACCATATGGGCAGAGTCGCCGCCGATCTGGGCATGGATCATCCCCAGTTTCAAACTCTCTTGCGTTTGCTGGAATCCGGAAAAGTCTGGATCAAATTGTGTGGCTATCGCAGCTCAACGGCGGGTCCACCATATGCTGACATGCTGAAACCCGCGCAGAAGATCATCGCGAGTGCGCCGGACCGCTGCGTCTGGGGAACGGACTGGCCTCACCCTCGCCTTTACGGTCCGATGCTCCCGGACGATGGCAAGCTTCTCGACCTCCTGGGCGATTGGGCTCCGGACCCGAAGCAGTTCCACAAGATCCTTGTCGATAACCCGGCGAAGCTCTACGGATTTGAATCCTGATATGCGGGCAACGGTCGAAAAACTTTGGCCCGAGCTGCAATGGATTGAAGATCTGAATCTTCGGGAGCAAACGGCAAGAACCTGGGAACTGGCACTTGAGCGCAGCCCGCTGAAGGCCGACGATCTCAATGCCATTCCATTCACTCTTCTCGTGGAGAACTGCCCTACCACGTTCATGGACCACAAGCGATGCGTCGTCCACATCGCACGCCACGGGGGCGAGGCTGTGCGAAATTTCATGGGCCACTCGCTCGCCGTGAACATGGACGTGGTGATCGCCGGAGCGATCCTCGCGGACGTCGGGAAACTTCTCGAGTACGAGATGGGGCCCGACGGAAAGTGCCGGCAGAGTGCTTCGGGCGAAGCGCTGCGTCATCCGTTCACCGGCGTCGCGCTCGCTCTCGAATGTGGAGTGCCGCATGAGGTGTGTCACGTCGTCGCCGCGCACGCTGCCGAGGGCCATCTCGTCAAACGGTCAACCGAGGCGTGGATCGTTCACCACGCGGACTTCATGGCATTTGATCCATACAGAACCTCCAAGTAACGGTGACACGGGAGAATCCTTGCCTCCGAGCGACTCAGGCCTGACGAGGGAAAACGCGGTCACGACGAAGATGGCGCGGTGGGCTGAGAAACTCACTTTCGACCAGCTCTCGAAAGAGGCTGTTCACGAGGCCAAACGCTACCTGCTGGACTCGGTGGGTTGCGCACTCGCAGGCGTGCGGCAGCACGACATGGAAATGGCGCTCGCCGTGTTGGACGAGATTGCCGGGCGCGGTTCCGCTACGATCCTCGGTACCGGCAAGCGCGTCGACCCAGTGTCAGCTGCGCTGGCCAACGCTCTGCTGATTCGCAGCATGGATTTCAATGATATTTATTGGAAACAGGATCCGTCTCACCCATCCGACATTATTCCGGCCGCCTTGGCTGCCTGCGAGCGTTCAGAAAGGGACGGCAGGGAACTCATCGTAGGTATCGTGCTAGGCCATGAGTTCGAAATGCGCTTTTGCGAAGCTGGTTTTCCAGGGGTGGAGGAACGCGGTTGGCACCACGCAACTCTCACCGCATTCGTTTCACCCATCGTAGCCGGCCGGATGTTGCGCCTTTCGTGGGAACGGATTCAGAATGCTATCGGCATTTCCGGGTGCAGGCACGTCACGCTAGGTTCCGTCTCCGCCGGCGAGCTTACGATGGTAAAAAACACCGCCGACCCGATGGCGACCCAAAGCGGCATGCTCGCCGCCTTGCTTGCCGAAAAGGGCTATACCGGCCCGTGGCATCTCATCGAGGGGAAGGAAGGCTTTGTCCACTGCATGGGCCCGGGATGGAAGCTGAACTTGCTAACCGACGGTCTCGGCGAATCCTGGCGCATCACGCAATGCGGAATGAAAGCCTTTCCCACGGAGGCTCTGACGCACGCTCCGCTCTCCGCCACGATCGATCTCCTGAAGGAGCACGATCTCAAGCCGGGGCAGATCACCAAGGTCCGGATTCACACGCTCGCGCGGGCGGCCGACATTCTTTCCGATCCCAGTAAATACGACCCCCGCACGAAGGAAACGGCGGATCATTCCTTGCCTTACGTGATCGCCGCTGCCATAGTCGACCGCCAGGTCAGACCGGCCAGTTTCACCGATGAAAAAATCATGAACTCCGACATCCGTGCGCAGTTGAAAAAAGTCGAACTCGTGGCCGACCCGGAAATCGATCGCGTTTTCCCCGCGCTGCAGCGCACGATTGTGCGGATCAGCGCCTCCGATGGCAGGGAATTCACAAAGCAGCTCGATTATCCCAAGGGCGATCCGCGGAATCCCCTCACGGACCAGGAAGTTGAAGGGAAATTTGATTCGCTCGCGGATTCCGTGCTCAGCCGCTCGGCTCAACGGAAACTGAAGGACGCCATTTGGAACCTCGACAAGATTGAATCCGTCCGTACCCTGATGTCGCTGACCAAAGCAACCCGGAGCCTGCGCAAAGGTCCGTTGTCCCGCGTACATGCGTGAGATGAGATCGTGACAGCGCCGCAAGCAATTCGAATTTCCGCTGAAGCCCGCATCAACCGGCTTCCGATCACGTCGTTTTATCGCCGCCTGACTTGGCTTCTCGGCCTCGTCTTTTTCTTCGACATGGGCGACATCAACACCTTTTCCTTCGCCGCTCCGGCGATCATGAAATCGTGGGGGCTGTCCGTCGCGAAAATTGCCATCCTTACTTCAGCCACGTTCGTTGGCATGTTTGTCGGCTCCACGGCCGGAGGATGGCTGTCCGATCGGATTGGCCGAAAAAGAGCTCTGATTCTCACAACCCTTTGGTACGCCGGTTTCTCGCTGCTAAATGCCTTCGTCTGGGAGCCGGTTGGACTATTTACCACGCGCATGCTCACCGGAGTCGGGATTTCCGCGATGACCGTTGTCGGCATCACGTACATCAGCGAAATCTATCCGGCTGGCGTGCGCGGGGCCTACCAGGGTTGGATCATGGCGATCGGTCTGGTTGGTGTGCCGGTCACGGCATACGTGGCGCGATTCTGCATTCCCCTTGTTCCCTGGGGATGGCGGCTCGTTTTCGTTTGGGGCTCGCTCGGCATCGTCCTGGCGCTATTTTCCCGTGGATTTGTGGAATCGCCCCGGTGGTACGAAAATCACGGGCGAGTCACCGAAGCCGATGCGGTTCTGGATCGTCTCGAAGACAACGCGCGTGCCGAAGCCGGCAATTTGCCGCCCGTCGCGACGGCTGTTTCTCCTCCCGCGCGACAAGGGAAGTATTCCGAGCTCATCACATCCCGGAACGCGCTGCGTACGGTGCTGCTCGTTTTGGCCTGGATATGTTTCACACTCGGCTTTTATGGTTTCACGTCGTGGGTACCTACCCTTCTTGTGGCCCACGGCTTTTCCTTGGTCCACTCGCTCACGTGGTCGTCCGCCATGTCGCTCGCAACCGCTCCGGGAGCTCTTGTCGCCGCGCTCATTGCGGATCGTTGGGACCGCAAATGGCTCATCGTCCTTGTTGCCGGCCTGATCGCGACATTTGGACTTCTGTACGGCCTCACGTTCCGCCTGCAGATGATCATCGTCTGCGGGTTTCTGGTTGAATTGCTTTTGCATACGATGTCGCCGCTGCTCTACATGTACACCGCGGAATCGTTTCCAACGGAAATTCGCAATTCAGGCATGGGCCTTGCCTATGGCATGGGCCGGCTCGCGAATGTCTTCGGTCCCTTAATCGTTGCTTTCATATTCAATCATTACGGCTATCCCAACGTATTCGTGTACATGGCTTCGTGCTGGGCGCTGCTTGCACTTATGATCGGCGGTTTCGGATCTCGAATTCGCGCACAAATCTAGCCACGCGCGGATATACATCTCAAATCGGTAGGTGCAGGAGGAAAACATGAATGATGGTCCAGGCAACTCGGAGTCTCCGATGGAACAGCGCGGTTCGATCGAGAGCCGCCGGCAGTTCGTCAAGTCCATCGCGTCAGCCGGTGCGGCTGCCGCGGCATTCGCGGCCATTGAGCCGGTTAGCGCCGCCGCGCAAACCTCTTCCGACATTCCGGCACCCCCCAAGGGGCTTGGCCAGATGGGCATGCCGGATTCGCGGTTCCCGATGACCTACGAGACGTCGGTGCCCGCTGCCGTTAAGGTGCTGACGGACTACTTCGCAGCGTTGAGCCAGCGGGATCTGAAGAGCGTGGCCGACCATCTGCATTTCCCGTTTGGAACCTACGAAGGAACTGACGCCGTGGTTGTGGAGACCGCCGACGACCTGGTATCTCACGCGCCGCCATCAATGAACATGAGCGAAAATCCGGAGCGCTTCACCGACCATGACGGCTATCTAAAGCCGGGCGCCTATGACGTCTTCGACGGGATCGAGGTCTTCAACGCCGATCCGGCCCGCGTGAACCTCTCGCTCTGCTACAACCGCTACGGCAGCGACGGCAAAAAGCTGCTGCGATGCGAAGGGATCTACTGCATCACGAACAACGATGGCCGATGGGGCATCCAGCTGATGTCCACGATTTTTACTCCTGCCGAAATGATCGCCGTCGTTTATCACGATACCATCCAAGCGTGCGCCAGGCTCCGTCAGGACCATTGCCTGGCTTTCCAGGTAAACGACCCGGAGTTCTTCACGCGCACGCGGCAGCCCGGTAAGCAGTTGTCCATTACCGATGGGAATTTCGCGCTGATGCAGAACAACGCGATCGCCGGCAAACCCATGGATGTTTATCGCACCCGGGGGGTGAAGACGCGGCTTGTGGTTTCTGAGCTGAGCGAGGAAGCGCTGCAGCGCCCCAATTCGAATCCGGATTTCTCGCGATCGACCCGCGAAATGTACGCAAAAATCGGAAAAGGAATTCAATGGGGCTTCGCGTCCGGAAACCCTCCTCCGTCGCGCGTGGTGCACGCCGGCATCGACAAAGCCCACATGTACTCCGGAATCACGCGGTTCACTCCGGCGGGAGAAGAAATCAACACCACGATGGAATTGGACGTGGTCACCTACAAGAAGGGTCACTGGGGCATTGTGGGGTCGCCGCTTACGTTTGCATATGTTGTGACCCACGACCGAGTCAACGATCTCTGATCTATTCGTGCGATCGATAAGGCGCGCAAATGAAATACTTCGCGGCGATACAGACCATCCGGGACCTCAGCCAAATCGAGGCCAATAAGGTGGCTCACGTCGACTTTCTCGAACGCTTAGCCGCCGACGGAACCATCGTTCTACGCGGGCGTTTTATCGATGGTTCAGGGGGTCTCACCATCTTTCGAGCCTCATCTCTGGAAGAAGCTCGCACGATTGCGGAGAGCGATCCTTACGTGCGGGCCGGCGCCCGGCATCTTGATCTACATGAATGGAACATGACTCCGAAGTTCGAGGAATTGCAATCGCGCGGAACGCGGCAGGAGCCACTGAAATGATTGATCACATCGACGAAAAGTTTGATAAAAGTGCACACGTGGCCCGATCCGATCGCCGGGACTTCATCAAAGACGCCGCCATTGCGGGAGCCTTGGGAGCGTCTGGGCTTGCGAACGCCTTAGCTCCGCGCGTCGAGGCCGCTCCGCAAGCGGAGGGGCAGGATCCGACAGCGCCGAAAGGCCTGGGGCCCAAGGGCATTCCGGACCTGCGATTTCCGATGTGTTACGAGTCCGTTCCACACGGTGTCGGCGTTCTCACCCAGTACTTTGCCGCACTCAGCCGCCGCGACCTCAAAGGAATGGCAAGCGTGCTGCACTTCCCGTTCGGCTCGTACGAGGGAACGGACCTCGCCTTTGTCCAGTCGCCTAACGACTTATTCACGCAGGCCCCAGCCTCGATGAACATGAGCGAGAATCCTGAACGCTTTACCGACCACGATGGTTACCTGAAGCCGGGGGCCTACGACGTGTTTGCCGGCATGGAAGTGCTGAACTCCGATCCCGTCCGCGTCAATCTGGCGCTCACCTACGACCGTTACGCCTCCGACGGCAAGAAAATGTTGCGATGTCAGGGGGTCTACTGCGCAACGAACAATGACGGCAAATGGGGCATCCAGCTAATGTCCACGATCTTTATGCCTGCGGATCTCGATCACGTCGTTTTTGCCGACACAATCGAGGCCGCGAAACGTATTCGCATCAATCACGACCTCGCCTATCAAGTTTCAGATGAAGAGGGCGTCTGGGGCCGGGTTCGCCAATACGGCAAAGTTGCAGGTGTCGGAGGGGGCGCCGCTTGGGAGATCGCTCCCGACGGCAACGATCGACTCATGCGACTTTACCGATTCAAGGGAATCAAAAATCGGCTCACGGTGACCGATGTAACGGCGGAGAGCCTCGCGCAAACACACATCGATTTTTCTCGCACCCGCGAGCAGGTGGCGCGCGCCGGCGTCGGCAATTGGGGATTCCCGATCGGCATACTGCCCGATACCCGCGTGCTGCATGCCGGCGTCGACAAAGCGCACATGTACTCGGGAGTGACACGCTACAACGTAGCGGGCGAAGAGATCTCCAATAGCGTCGAAGTCTCGATCATCACGTACAAAAAGGGAAGATGGGGTTGGGCGGGTGGACTCGCCTACACGACCAATCACGACCGGGCGAACGACACACACAGCTAGAGGTGTCGGTTGTCAAAGTTGTGTGAGGAGTTGACACGTCCGGAGGTTTCCGTTATCGTTTCGTCGCGCCGATTATAGGAATGGCGTTTCACTATAAAGAACGGCGGTGCCGGCCCGGCAAGCTCATAGCCTCGACCGGCGGTTTTTATCACCGGTCAATTGAAAGACCAGG
>Ga0335073_10010839_pt1 | contig 12820 bp, 9 predicted proteins | sample Lox_Sample_22_FD_207093 | JGI IMG/M metagenome (GOLD analysis project Ga0335073, IMG submission 207093) | Soil microbial communities from Loxahatchee National Wildlife Refuge, Florida, United States - Lox_Sample_2.2 | ecosystem: Environmental > Terrestrial > Soil > Wetlands | place: USA: Florida...
GCCGGCGGCGGCAGCAAGGGCGGACGGTCGTGCTCGGGGCGCCGGCGCTCGACCTCGATCTCGCCCACGAGCAGGCTTGGAGCCACCGCGGACACCGGGACGAAGCCGGATTCCGCGCCGCAGAAGCCGTTGAAGACGTCGTAATCGTCGCCGGTCGCGAGGATCTTCTCGAAGGACGTGAGCGGCGTGCCGATCAGATCGACCCCCCGCACGAGCTCGTCGGGTCGGCCGTCCGGGTAGACCCGCTTCACCACGAGCGGCAGGACCTTGAAGGCCTGCGGCAGGTAGCCCGCGCGAGTCTGGGTGAAGCCGCCGGAGATGTCCTCGAAGAGGAGCCCGTAGGGCTTGTGCTGCCGCTTCACCTCGTCGATGAGCATGCGGCGGAGCTCCGCAAAGGGCACCTGCTTCGTCGAGCTGACGATGAGGTTTCCCTGGCGGGCCACCGGCGCGAAGCCCGGCTGCGCCCGGCCGTGGCCATTCGACTGCGAGAAGCCGTACAGCGGCGATCGCCCCAGCAGGAAGGTCTCCAGAATGCCGTTGGCGACGAGCTGGGCGCGCTGGGCCCGCGTACCCTCGTCGTCGTACGCGTAATGGCCGTTCAACCAGGTCTTGCCGAAGTGATCTGCGGTCGGATCGTCGGCGACGCTGATGAACGCCGGCAGCACGGCCTGGCCGACCTTGTGCGTGAAGGTGTGGCCCTCGTCGGCATCCTTCTGCCGGTGGCCTTCGATGCGGTGGCCGAAGATCTCGTGAAAGAAGACGCCGGCCGCGCGGTTCTCGATGATCGCGGGTCCCGTGTACGGGTCGATCACCGGTGCCTTGCGCAACGCCTCGAGCGTCGCCGCCAGCTCGTCCACCGCCGAGGCCAGCTGAGCCTCCGGGGGAAGCTGGGCGGGCGAGGCACCCTCGAAGTCGCGGTACAGCTCGAGCTCCATGCCGTCGTCCGCCTTCACCGAGGCCGAGATCATCACGCGGGCGAACGTGCTGGGCTCCCGTAGGCGGGCTCCCTGGGTGTCGACGAAGTAGTCGGTGGCGGCCTCGGCATCGAGCGTCACCTGGGAATGCAGGATTAGCGGATGTGCCTCGAAGCGGGCCGACAGGCGCTTCACGCGCGCGGCCCAGGCCGCGCGATCGACGTCCAGCTGCGCGGGCGGCAAGAGCGCCTCCGCGCCGGTCGCCAGCGTGAAATCGTCGGCCCGGTCCTTCTCGGAGACCTTGATCTCCTCGTTGGCGCGCACGCGAATGAGCCGGTTCGCGGCCTCCTTGTAGGCGCGATCCGTCGCCTGCCAGATCCCGAGGCGCAGCGCCTCCGGATCGTCCTCGATCGGCAGGTACGTCGGCAGCGTGAAGCCGGGCCCGTCGAAGTCGAAGCGGCCGCCGCGGATCTTGTGGCTGCTGTCGAGCTGGGGCGAGCCGACTCGCGCATCGACGTCCAGGATGCGGCTGCGGCCGTCCGACCCGGCGGGCGGCACGCTCGCGTCGAGCGCGCCGTTGCTCGCCGCGATGTCGAGCGACACGCCGTCGCGCACGCGGTAGGAGAGGTAATAGAGGGGCGTGTCGGCGTGGTGCCCGAGGGCCGCCTCCGTCCGCGTCGCCTCCGCGGCGAGCGCGTCCAGCAGCGCATCCGGGGGAGCGGCCGCGGCAGCGAGGGCTAGAAGGACGGTCAGCATGCCGGGCTCGATCGAAAGGAGCATGGCCGCCCGCGCGTCGTCAAGCGTTGCTCCCCGGCCCTTGGCGGCCTAGGTTCTCGGGCCATGTTCGTTGCGATGGTCCTTCGGCTCACCGTGGCGGTCCCCGTCCTGCAATACCACGGCGGCCCGCGGCGGAGTGGTCTCTACACCGAGCCGGCCCTCGCGCCCGCCGCCCTGGCATCCCTGCATCGCGATCCGGCCTTCGATGGAACGGTCGAGGGGCACGTCTATGCGCAGCCTCTGTACTTGCCCGGCCGGCCGGGTGACCGGCTGATCGTCGCGACCGAGAGCGACGTCGTGGAGGCGCTCGACTCGCGCACGGGGCTCCCCGTGTGGAAACGCAAGCTCGGCGAGCCGGTTCCGCGCGAGCGGCTTCCCTGCGGCGACATCGATCCGCTGGGCATCACGGGAACACCGGTGGCCTCGCCCGACGGCCGCGTCGTCTACCTCGACGCGATGGTGACGCCCGATGGCGGTCGCACCAAGCGGCACCTCGTCTTCGCACTCTCGAGCGAGGATGGGAGGACGTTGCCGGGCTGGCCCATCGACGTGGGCGCCGCGCTGCGCGGGCTGGGCCTGGGCTTCGTCACCGCCGCGCAGAACCAGCGCAGCGCCCTCGCCCTCTCGGGAGACACGCTGGCCGTCGTCTACGGAGGCCACTTCGGCGACTGCGGCGACTACCACGGCGTGGTCGTCACCCTGTCGGTCGCTCCCCCGGGGCAGGTGAAGGCTTGGGAGGTCCCGGCCCGCGGAGGTGGCATGTGGGCCCCGGGAGGGCCGGCGGTCGCCGACGCGTCGCTCTTCGTCTCGACCGGAAACACCTTCGGTGCCGAGCGCTGGGCGTTCGGCGAGGCGGTGCTTCGCTTCTCGCTCGAGGCATTCGGGTCCCGCCCGGTCGACTCCTTCGCTCCCGCCGACTGGAAGGATCTCGACGATTCCGATCGGGACCTCGGCGGCAGCGGCCCGCTGCCTTTCGAGCTGGACGGGCGCCGCCTGCTGGCCGCGTTCGGCAAGGACGGCGACGTGTATCTCTTGGACCGGTCCCGCCTCGGGGGCATCGGCGGCGAGCTGTCCCACCTGCACGCGGCCACCAACCACGGCGGCTTTCGCACGGCGGGTGCCGCTTTCCGCGACGGCGACGGCGAGACGCTCGTGCTCAACGGCCGCGGCGCCGGGTGTCCGCAGGGGCAGTCCGGAGATCTCGTCGCGGTGCGGGTGGAGAGCGGGTCGCCGCCGACGCTGCGCGTCGCGTGGTGCGCCGACTCGCACGGCCGGCCACCCCCGGGCGGCTCCCCCATCGTGACCAGCCCGGATGGCCGGTCGGGTTTCGTCGTGTGGAACACGGGTGCCGAAGGGGACGATCGGCTCCATGCTTTCGACGGCCGGACCGGGGCCGTGCTCTTCGACGGCGGCGGCGCCGCCGAGCAGATGGGCGAGGTGCGTCGCTTCCAGACGCCCCTCGCCGCCTCCGGCCGCGTGTTCGTGGCGGGCGATGGCCGCGTCTACGCGTTCACCCCGTCGTCGCCCCGGCGGTAGCCGCCGCGGTCGTGCCGAGCTCGCCGGCGAGGCGGGCGATGGCGTCGCGGATGGCGCGGCGCTCGGCGATCAGCGACTCGTAGTGAGGGCGGCGAAACAGGAAGAGCCCGAGCGCGATCCAACCGCCGCGCAGGCGCCGCCAGCGTTCCCGCAGCACCAGCGCCAGCCAGCCCGAGAGCGGCGCGAGCATGGCAATCGCGCACCCCGCCCACGGGCCGAAGCGCACGATCGCGAAGGCCGTGAGCGCCAGCCAGGTGAGCGGGTAGAACGCCATGGCGGCGAAGACCTTGATCGTGGCGACCGCGTCGACCTCGTCGCCGGCGATCTGCGAGGAGATCGCGCGGATCAGCTGGTAAGCCGGGTAGTGGAGCACCGCGCCGGCGAGGGCGAGCGGCGCGAAGCAGAGCCAGAAGAGCGCGCTCGCGAGCTCGCGGGCGACGAGGCGGCCCGTGAAGGGTGCTGCCGGCAGATCGCTGGGGCCGAGGCCGAGCGCGGCCAGCTGGCGATCGTACGACAGGACCTTCTCCGCCACGTCCAGGAGCTCGCGCGGCCGGCGCTCCCGCAGCTCGGCATAGCCCGCGACGAAGCGGCGTCGCAGGTCGAAGTGACCGGCGAGCCCGTGGGTCTCGCGATCGCCCTCCGCGGCGTAGAGGCGCTCGGCCCACGCGATCGCGTCGAGCGTCTCGCGCTTCTCCCACTGCAGCGTCACGGCGTCGAGGCCGCGGCCGATCCGGCTGGTCAGCTCGCGGACTGCTTCGGCGGGCGGCTCTCCTTCGGGGCCGAGGCCTGCGGGAACGACCGGGATGGCGTCGCCGTAGCAGAGGAGCGCCTCGCTGCGGAACCGTCCCTTGTCGCTGTAGTAGAGGCCCGCGGGGACGACCTGGATCTGGCCGGCGGCGGCGTCGGCCGAGGCGGCGGCGCCCAGCGCGATGCGGGCGAGGCCCGTCTTGAGCACCCGCAGCTTGGGGTCGTCGTGGCTCGTTCCCTCGGGGAAGATGGCGATCGCGCCGCCGGAGCCGACGATGGCGCGGGCCTGCTCGAACGTCGCCTTGTTCTTCGAGAGGTCGGCGTTGTCCTGCGCCCGGTACACGGGGAGGCACCCCGCGCCGCGCACCATGGCGCCGACGATGGGCATGCGGAACAGCGGCTCCTTGGCCAGGAAGTGCACCGGACGGCTCGAGAGCGCTAGGATGAACATCGGATCGACGAGCGCGCTCGGGTGGTTGAGCGCGAAGATCACCGGCGCCTGGGCCGGCACCTTCTCCTCGCCCACCACCTCGACGCGCCGGAAGAAGATCCGCAGGATGAGCCGGGCCAGCCAGACGAGGAAGGTCCTCATGCCGCCCACCCCCTTCGATCGCCGACCCACGCGCCGATCGTCCACACCAGACCCGCGAGGAAGAAGACCACAGGCACGATCAGCACCGCCGTCTGCAGCGAGGTCGCGTCCGAGATGGCGCCGATGGCGGGCGGCGAGGGCACGTCGCCGAAGATGTGGATCGCGAAGATGGAGACCGCGACCGCGGTGGCCCGCATGCCCGGGGGTACGACGTTGACGATGGCCGAGTTGATCGGCCCCGTGGACGCGAAGATGAGCAGCTCGGCGCCGATGGTGGCGGCGAGGTAGATGCGGGGCTCGGGGGACACGAAGGCCACGGCGGCGAGCGGTACGGCGAGGAGCGTCGCCGCTCCCGAGACCCAGAGGTACGCCTGCTTCGTGTAGCGCAGGCAGTAGTCGCCCAGCCAGCCGCCGCCGAAGGTGCCGAGGAAGCCCGTCACCACCACGATCGCGCCGAACTGCACCGTGGCCTCCGTCTTGGCCACGTGGCGGACGCGCTCGAGGAAGGCGGGCATCCAGAACGCGAGACCGCCCAGGCCGAACGTGTACGCGGCATAGCCCAGCACGGTGACCGCGTACGGCACGTTCTTCGCCAGGGCCGCGTAGGCGGCGAGGTTGGTCGGTGGCGCGTGGGACACGGCTGCCTCGCCGGCGTCGTGCGCGCCGCGGGGCGGATCGAGAATCCCGAGGCAGAGCAGCGCGAGGAGGATCCCCGGTCCGCCGGCCACGAAGAAGGCGGCGCGCCAGCCGAAGTGCGCGTCCATCAGCCCCCCGAGGATGTAACCGAGCGCCGAGCCGAGGGGAATGGCGGCGTAGAACACGGAGAAGACCCGGCCGCGCAGCCGCTTCGGGTAGTAGTCGGCCAGCAAGGCGGGAGCGATCGTGGCATACGCCGCCTCGCCGATGCCCACCGCCGCGCGCGCGGAGAAGAGGCTCGCGAACGAATGCGCCAGCCCGCCCAGCATCGTCGCGATCGACCAGATGCCGACTCCGAGGGCGATCAGCCTCGGCCGGCCGCGCTTGTCGCCGAGCGCGCCGAAGAACGGCGACGCCGCCATGTACACGATGACGAAGCCGGTCATGAGGAGCCCGGCGCGCGCGTCCGTGAGGGCGAGCTCTGGCTCCTTCTTCAGGCTCTCGACGAGCGCCGAGAGCACGTAGCGGTCGAGGTAGTTGAAGAGATTGATGAAGGTGAGGACGCCCAGGCCGAACGCGGCGGCCCGGCCGAACGAGGGGCCGTCGCTCGCCTGCTCCGCCGCCACGACCGCCGGCTCTCCCGCCATCCCCGGCCAGTCTTTCACGCGATTGGCGGCGAGTCGACATCCGCGGGGAGGACGCTACCCTGCCTTCGTGCCGGCGTTGTTGCCCTCCCTCCGCGGTCTCCCCAGGGGCTACTGGTTCCTCTGGGTGGGGGCGCTCGTGAACCGCATCGGCGGCTTCGTCGCGCCCTTCCTCGCGATCTACCTCACCGAAGGGCTGCACCTCCCTATCGAGCGCGCGGGGGCCGTGGTGTCGTGCTACGGCCTCGGCGTGCTGATCGCGAGTCCGCTCGGCGGTCACCTCGCCGACGTGGTCGGCCGCCGGCCCGCCATCCTGGCCAGCCTCACGCTCGGACCGGCCGCGCTCCTCCTGCTCGGCTGCGCCCGCGCTCCGGCCGCCATCGCCGTGGCCGCGTTCGCCTACGGTCTCATCGGCGACGTCTACCGGCCGGTGAGCCAGGCCATCGTCGCGGACCTCGTGCCGCCCGCGGATCGCCCCCGCGCCTTCGGGATCCTGTACTGGGCCGTCAACCTGGGCGTCGCGATCGCGGCGACGCTGGCGGGCGTGATGGCCAAGCGCAGCTTCTGGCTCCTGTTCGTGGGCGACGCCGCGACCACGCTCGCCTTTGCCGCGATCGTCTGGAGGTTCGTGCCGGAGACCCGGCCCGCCGCGGCCGCCGCGGCCAGGCGCAGCTCGCCGGCAGAGCTGCTCTCGCCGCTGCGAGATGCTGCCTTCGCGGGCTTTCTCGTCCTCGTGCTGCTCACCGCGCTCGTGTTCGATCAGTGGTTCGCCGCGCTGCCCCTCGACATGCGGGCGCACGGCATCCCGACCGATTCGTATGGCCTCGTCATGGCGCTCAACGGCGTGCTCATCGTGCTCTTGCAGCCGACCGCCACCGCCTGGCTGCCCAGGTTCCGGCGCAGCCGCGTGCTCGCGGTCTCGGCTTTCCTGGTCGGGGCCGGTTCGGGCCTCTACGCTTTCGCCCGTTCGGCGACCGGCTACGCGCTGGCGCTCGCGGTGTTCACGCTCGGCGAGATCGCCCAGGCGCCGGTGGCCCCCGCGGTGGTCGCCGATCTCGCGCCGGTGGAGCGCCGCGGCAGCTACCAGGGGTTGTTCCTGATGGCCTGGGGCGTCGCCATCGTCGTGACGCCCTTGCTGGGGACGTGGGTGCTCGGACGACTCGGCAGCTCGGTCCTGTGGGGCGGCTGTTTCGCGATCGGCGCCCTGTGTGCCGCTGGACACGTGGCCCTGGCGCCGTTGCGGGCGCGCCGGCTCATGTCGCTTCGCGACGAAGCGGTGATGGCCCTGGATTGACCGGACCCGCGGACGCCTTCGCCCCCGGACGGCTGGGCGCGAAGGTCCTGAGGGGAGCCTCCTTTCCGCGGACCTGTCGAGGCGCCAGCTCCGTCCAGAGGAAACCGTCGCCCGCCCGCAGCCGCGTCTCTTCGGTGACCAGCAGCGGCGTCCCGAGCTCTTTCGTCAACCCCTCGATCCGCGAGGCGATGTTCACGGAATCGCCGATGGCCGTGTACTCGCGACGGCCGGGAGGACCGATGGCGCCGACGACCGCCGGTCCGGTGTGGATGCCGATCCCGATCGCGAGCGGCGCATCGCCACGCGCCGCGCGCGTCTCGTTGAGCTGCTCGAGGGCCGCCAGCATGGCGAGCCCGCAGCCGACCGCCGCCGCCGCGTGCTCCGTCTGCGTGATCGGCGCGCCGAAGTACGCGAGGATCCCGTCGCCGATGAACTTGTCGAGCGTCCCGCCGGCGTCGAAGACCGCCCGCACCATCGCGGTGAGGTATTCGTCGAGCCAGGCGACGACGCGGTCGGCCGGCTGCGATCCCGACAGCTTCGTGAAGCCGCGAATGTCGACGAACAGAACCGAGATCTCGACGAGCCTGCCGCTCTGGTCGCCTTCACCCGCCTCGATGCGCTCGGCGATCGCCGGCGAGAAGTGCCGGCCGAGCCGTTCGCGCGCGAGCTGCAGCGTGACGGCGCGCTCGGCCAGGGAACGCACGCGCCCCACGATCGCCAGGCAGACCACGGCCATGAACGTGGGCGCGAGGACCGCCGTCGTCAGGGGGGCCGCCCCGATCCTCGCCTGCCAGCAGATGCCCACCGTGGCGGGCAGCGCGATCGCCGCAGAGGCGAGGATCGGCAGGGGCTCGAGCGCGAGGGCGGACATGCCGGTGGCGACGCCGAGGATGGCCGACGTGCCGAGCGCGACGAGGCCCGGCGGATAGCTGGAGCTGACGAGCAGACGCCACTGGAGGACCGCGAGGACCGGCATGTCCAGCAACGGAACTCCGAACGCGATCAGACGCTGCTGGAGCGGTCCCCGAAGGGGCCGCAAGGCCCACGCGAGCACGACGAGGCCGGCGACGGCGTAGTACGCCAGGGCGACGAACGTCACGGTGTCGGGGCGCGCGAGGCCGAGGTGGAGGTTGCCGGCCTCGATCGCGATCCAGAGCCCCACGGCGAGGACGCGCAGCCCGTTGAGCCGCCGGAAGTGCTCGCGCTCCAGCGCCACGGCGCTGTCGACGGCGACGCGGCTGGCGGGCGACGCCACTCAGTAGCCCTGCTTCACCAGCCAGTCGGCGAGCTCCCGGTAGAAATCCCGGTAGGCGAAGGCGTTGCCGGGCCCGGCGGGCTGGCCGAGCAGCTGGCCGATCTCCTCGAAGTGGTCGGCCGGGACGCAGCCCAGGAAGGTGCCCCACTGCGCCGACGCCGCCGGCACGAGGCCGTCGTTCGTGGCAGGGCTGAGTGGGTCACCGGAGAGCCAGGGGCCGCTGAAGAGGAACTCGGCGCCCGTCGGATCGACGTAGGCGTCCCAGCGGGAGACGAAGCCCGGCTCGACCGCCGCGCACTGGCCGCCGGTGCCGGCGAAGTTGCTCCGGCCTCCGATGGAGAAGTACGCGACCCCAGGCGCGTCGGGGATCGCCTGGTTGAACTGCGCCGTCCCGGCGGTGGTCAGCTGGTTCAGCGCCGCCACGAAGCCCGCGGCCACCCCGCCGTCGGGAGAGACCGCGCCGCTGATCTGCTCGAGCGCGGCCATGGCGGCGCTGCCGGCCGGTCCCGAAACGGCCAGGTCGGCGAGCGGCGTGCCGCGGTGCGGCGTGGCGATGGTCACGACGGCGGCGATGCCGGCGGGGTAGCGGTGCGCGGCGTAGCGTGCGTCGAGCCCGCCCTGCGAGTGCGCGATGATGTCGACCTTGGCCGCACCGCTCTGGGCCAGGACGGCCTGGACGTACGCGAGGAGCTCCGCCCCTCGATCGTAGGAGTCGTCGAAAGGATCCACCTGCGCCACGTAGACCTGGTGCCCGTCGCCGCGGAGCAGCTCCGGCACCTGGTAGAAGTACTCGACCGGTCCGATCTGATCGAAGCCGGCGAAGCCGTGGGCGAGGACGATCGGGTACGGCGGCCCCCAACCGCCATCGCCGGCTGGACCAGGGCCCGCGTCCGCCGGACTTCCCGCGTCCACCGGCGGTGGCGCCGGTGCGCGATCGCCTCCCGTGGAAAGAGGAAGCTCGTGGCCGCAGGCGGCGAGGGCCAGCGTCAGGAAGGCGATTGTCGCGGCGCACGCACGGGCCATGCGCTGGACAGCAAGCCACCGATGGCGGGACGCGTCAATGCCGAGGCCAGGGGCCCCGGCGGGGCGTTCAGGGACAGCCGGCGACGACGCCGCAGCAGTCGCTGTCGGCCTGGCAGTTGCTGTTGGAGACCCCGCCGTCGGGCAGCTCGCACTGTGCGCCGTTGCACCGGCTCGTGCAGCAACGTCCGCCGCTGATGCAGAGGCCGCTCGCGGAGCCGAGCTGGCAGGCGAAGCAGATCACTTGCGGGCTCCAGCTCGTCGCGCTGCTCGAAGGATCGCACGTCTCGCAGGGATTCGATGGGTTGGGCGCCCCGCGGGCGACGGTGCCGGCATCCGGAATGGTGCAAGTGGTCGGATCGCCGCCCGTCGAGCCGCCAGAGCCGGTGGATCCTCCGGTGGTACCCCCGCTCGTGCCAGTCGTCCCTTGGCCGTCGCCGGTCGAGCTACCCCCGGTGCCGCCTGACCCGCCGGAGCACCCGAGCGAGACCGAGACGGCGATGACGGCGATGAGCTTGGCGAGGCTCGAGGGCATGGATCTCTCGGCTGGCGAGGCCGCGCAACCTAGACCGGCGCCTCGCGAGTGTCAATCGGGCGACCCTCGCATTCGCCCGCGGAGAGAGGGCGTTCGCTGGTCGCGGATCGCTCGATTTCTCCGCCCGGCAGGGCACGGCCCGCGGTGGCCCACGCCTTCTCGACGCGACCTCAGGGGTGGCCGGGATCGATGAAACCCTTGCCGCCCTTGCCGCCTCGTCCGCCGCCGCCCCCCCGACCACCGCCGCCGCCCCCACCGCCGCGTCCGCCCTTGAGGTCGGAGCCAAACTTGCCACCGCTGCCGCCGTACTTCTCCTCGTCGGTCAGCTTCTTGGGCTTTGCCACGGGTTCGGCCGCCTTGGGCTCGGCCGTCGTCTCCGGCTTCTTCTCGTCCGACATGGTGCCTCCGAATCGAAGGCGCGGAATCTAGCACTGCCGGCGGCTCCGCGTACAGCGTCAGCTCGCGCCGGGCAGGCGCGCCAGCACGCGGTAGGCGTTGGAGACGCGCGGGACGGCGAGGAGCGAGCGGACGACGGCGTCGCAGAGAACCGCGCCCAGAAAGAGCGGAGCGCCTGCTCCGAAGACCGCCCAGCGGGCAGGCCCCGCGGCGGCGGGCTGCCGGGGCCGCCAGGGTAGCTCCGGCAGGACGATTCCGTCGACGATCTGGAACACGGCGAAGAACGTGTCGAAGCCGGTGTGCGCGCGGCGATCGACGCGCTCGACCGCGAAGCCCACCTCCTCGAGGAGGCGCTGGAGGTTGCCCACCGACAGGAGGTGCTGGTGCTGCGGCTGGAAGTACGGGAGCCAGCGGGAGCGGAAGACCCGGCGAAGGAGCGACTCGGGATCCGGAACCTCGATGAGCAGGCGACCCCCAGGCCGCAGGACTTCCTTCGCCGCCGCGATCTCCTCGCGGGGCTCGCGGGTGTGCTCGAGACAGTGGCTCAGGCTCACGACGTCGTAGCCGCCGCGCAGCTCGCTGGCGAGCTGCGGCAGCAGACCCCGGTAGCCGTGATCGATCCAGCCGCGGCGCACCCCCTCGTCCACGCTCTCGCCCATGTCGATGCAGTCGAAGCGCGCCTGCGGCCACACGGCCCGCGCCGCGAGCGAGAAGTGGCCGTAGCCGCCGCCCACGTCGAGCCAGGCGCGGGGCGCCTCGGTGCCCACCTGGCGGGCGCGGTCGAGGTAGCTGTCGGTCGTGAGGCCGAAGATGGTCTCCAGCCAGCGCTCGCCGAGGCCGTCGTAGAAGTCGCGGTAGTAGAACGACAGCCCGTCGAGGCTCAGCCGCGGGTTCTGGAACAGATGGCCGCAGTCGAGGCAGCGCTCGACGCGGAACCTGCCCGGCTTGTGCTGCAGGAGGTCGGGCGCCTCGATCGCGGCTTCGAGCCGCGGGCTCTCGCACACGTAGCAGGTGGTGCGCCGCGGCTCCAGAAAGCGCCCCACGCCCGAGGCCAGTTCCGTCTCGTAGGCGGGGCGGCGCGCTTCGACCGCGGCCAGGCGAGCGGGGTCGGGCCGTGCCGTGGCCACGGCGGTGGCCCAGTCCCAGAGTTGCAAGGGCCAGGCGAGGAGGGTGACCCACAGAAGATCGGGGGCAGCGATGGGCGCGCCGCCGAGCGCCACGAGCGCCTGCAGGTGGAGCGCGGCGAGACCGGCCAGCCCCGGCATGCCTCCCCGCCACGCCGCGACCGCGGTCGAGGCCAGCAGGGCCAGCTGCCCGCAGAGCACCGCGGGGGTGAGGTCCAGGAAGAGGTCGCGCAGCAGCTCGTAGCGCTCGCGCGCCGAGGGCCGGCGCGGCTGCAGCCCCGGGAGGATCGCGAAGCCGAAGCCGACGGGCGCGTAGCGTTTGAGCTGCCGCGCCAGCTCGACGAAGCCGGCGTCCGTCTGGGGCGCCTGCTCCGGCAGGCGCGCGCGCGCTAGGAGGGACCGGTCCACGAGCAGCGCCTGGCCTGCGCTGAAGCCGGGCGCGAGCGGGCTCTCGCGGAACGTCGTACCGTCGACCACCTGGGCGAAGCCGAGGGCCCGGGCGGTGCGCCAGCGCGCCGGCAGCAGATCGAGCACCGCGAGCTTCTCGGCGTCGGCGAAGGCCTCGGCGGCGGCGCGGGCTTCCTCGGAGAGCGAGGCACCCGGGGCGAGGAACAGGGCGCGCGCGGCGGCGCCCCGCGGCAGCTCGCCGGGTCGGATCCGGGGAATCGAGATCAGGCGGCGCCGCATGCGCAGGCCGTCCAGCAGGTAGAGCCCGGCGAGGGCGAGGCCGACGACGGACCAGCCGTTCATGCGAGCCTCTCGACGGCGTCGGCCGCGGCCGGGGCGCCCCCGGCCCGCACGAACGATTCCCGCACGCGCGCGGCGCCCGCGCGCAGCTCTCGATCCTCGAGCAGCCGTCGAACTCCCTCTCGGAGCTCGGCGGCGCTGGAGCGCCCGAAGCGAAGCCGCAGGCCCGCGCCCGCGTCGACCACCTGCTGCGCGATGACCGGCTGGTCGTCGCGAATCGGGAGGGCCAGCAGCGGCAGGCCGTGGGCCAGTGCCTCGCAGACCGTGTTGTGGCCGCCGTGGCACACGACCGCGTCGACCTTCGGGAGCAGGGCGATCTGCGGCACCCGCGGACGGACGAGGAAGTTGCGCGGGGGGGCCGGCAGCAGCTCGGGCGGCGCCGCGAGCACCACTTGAAGGGGCTCGTCGCCGAGGGCCGCGGCGAGCGTGCGGTAGAGCGCCGGGCCGCGCTCGGCGTTCACGGTGCCGAGGGACACGAGCACGCGCTTGCCGGGCGCGAGAAGATCCCACGGGAACTCGATGGAGGAGGGCCGGCCATCGAGCGCCGGTCCCACGAAACGCGTCTGCGGGGGAAAGCGGCCCGACCCCACGAGCAGCTCGCTC
>Ga0335073_10010841_pt1 | contig 12819 bp, 9 predicted proteins | sample Lox_Sample_22_FD_207093 | JGI IMG/M metagenome (GOLD analysis project Ga0335073, IMG submission 207093) | Soil microbial communities from Loxahatchee National Wildlife Refuge, Florida, United States - Lox_Sample_2.2 | ecosystem: Environmental > Terrestrial > Soil > Wetlands | place: USA: Florida...
ATCATGGTCACGGCGCCGACCAGCGCTAGGCTCAGGCCCCAGGTCGCCAGCATCGTGTCGATCATGCGGCCGTAGAGGAAACGGATGATGGTCCGTTCGATGATCAGGCCGAACACGCCGACCACACGCGGCGCCAGGATCAGCGAAGCCAACCAAAGATTAATACCGGCATTGACCGCCGTGACCACCGTATATCCGCCGAGCATGATGAACTCGCCATGGGCGAGATTAATCACCCGCATCATGCCGAAAATAACCGCCAGCCCGATGGAAATGAGGACGAGGCTGGCGATGGAGGTCACAACCTGATCAAGGACAATGACCGCTAGATCCATACGCCTGCCTCATGTCCAGTCACCAGCCTCAGGTTTTCACATTGATGATGTATTGCTGATGGTCGTTCGGATTCTTGATCAGGTTGCATACCGCTGAGGTATCCAACGGCTTCTGCTGAGGAAAGGACTCGAGCACCTTCCACTTCTGATTTTCCGCCTCGGCGATGTAGGCGTCAATGATGCAGTGGTGCGTCGCGTGATCGATCGTGGTCTTGCCGGCGGGACCGTCAAACGACAGGCCAGTCTCGAGCGCTTCGATGACCTTCATGCGATCGATGCTGCCGGCCTTGGTGACGCCTTCGGCCCAGAGATTGAAGCCTTGATAGGTCATCGCCGACATTTCGATATTGCCGGGCGCGTTCTTACCGAAACGCGTCTCATATCGTTTGATGAATTCGAGATTGGCCGGCGTCTGAATTGAAGGGAAGTAGCCGTAGGTCGCGATAATGCCGTCGCCTTCCGCCGGCGTGAGAACCGCCTGCTCGTTGCCAAGGCCGAAAGTGGTCGAGGCCATTGGAATCTGCTTCTTCATGCCGGCTGCGGCCCATTGCCTGTAGAACGACATATGCGCGCCGCCAACCAGAACCGACATGACTATGTCCGGCTTGGCGGCCTGGATTTTGGTGATCGTCGGGCCAAAGCTGTTCGCGTCGAGCGGAAAAAAATCGGTCGCGAGGATTTCGCCGCCGTTGTCGACGCAATATTTCTTCACCCACTTGGCGGTAACCTGTCCGTAAATATAGTCCGCGGCAAGTGTGTAGATCTTCTTGCCCGACCATTTCTTCATCACATAGGGGATCATCTTCTCCAGCGTCTGTGCAGGAGTCGTGCCAACGATAAAGATATTGCGGTCGCACACCCCGCCTTCGTACAGCGTATTATAGAAATAAAGCGTCTTGAACCGATCGAGAATCGGTCGCATGGCCTCGCGCGAGGCAGAGGTGATGCCGCCCATCACAACCGCGACGCGATCCTTGGTCGCGGCCTCGGTGGCGTATTGGGTGTAAAGCTGAATATTCGACTGTGTGTCGTAATTGATGAGCTTGATCTTGCGGCCGAGCAGCCCGCCTTTGGCATTGATGTCCTCGACCGCCAAGACGAGGCAGTTGATCATTGGGGTGCAGTAAATATCGAGGCCGCCCGAAGCATCGTGAATTCCCGCGACCTTGATCTCGTCGGCCGCGTAGAGATCGGGGATGAACCACGGCCCGGTTGCGGCAACACCGCCCGCAGCCGCGGTTTTGAGGAACTTTCGGCGATTAATGCGCGCTATCATGGTACCCCTCCAGCTGTATCAGGTTAGGTGAGCGTTAGGACCGCCGCGCCGCGGTGCCCAAATGCGACGAGGATCGGGGTGAATTGAAGAAGAGGGCAGGGCATCGGTGCGTCTTTCGTCCTGCCGCCTCGAAAGAGGGCTGGCGATTGGCACCGAGCGCCATCCAATTGCCAGCACATTCGGCATCAAGACCCCCCACACATCGGGTCTGCACCTCGCGGACCGCTGGTATCTCGGCCGATATGTCTTCCCCAAGCCACCCCCAAGCCACGGTGACGGAGTTGACTTTTGGGTGCCTTGGCGGACCTGTCAAGCCCAATTTCTTACCACTCATAGACCAATTTCGCGCCAATTCGACGTCAGTGCGTGGTTGGTTAGACCGGTTCGCCCGAGGCCGGGCCAGACAGAACGGGACGGCCTACATCCTTTTCCAATCGGCGGATTGTTCAAAGGCGTGGGCGGCGCGGTAGATGGTCGGTTCGTCGAAATGCTTGCCGACCAGCATCAGGCCGACGGGAAGTTCGTCGACCATTCCGCACGGGAGCGACATCGCCGGATGATGAGTGAGGTCGAACGGCGCCGTGTTCGAAATCATTTCGAGGGCACGCTGAACATATTCTTCACGCGTCGCATTCGCAGCCGGTAGCGGAGTGGCTTTCATCGGCGTGGTCGGCATGAGCAGCAGGTCGCACTCTCGCAACGCCTGATCATAGGCGGCCGTGAGGCGGCGCGTGATGTTCACTGCCTTGCCATAATAGCGCGAGCCATAAACATTGTTCATATACGTGCCTAGCATCACGAACATCTTGGTTGTTTCGGAAAGCTCATTAGCCCGCTTGCGCCAGCTGCGATGAAAATCCATCAGCGCCACCGAATAGAGGTCCTGCCGACTTAAGCCGTAGCCGTCGCCCCACATCATCGTTTGTGTCAGGCCCTCCGCACCGATCGGGGTCCACAACGCCGGCCCTATCATGTGCATCGGGATCGAGACTTCGGCGACCTGCGCACCCAAATCAGCAAAATGTTTTGCGCCGGCGCGCACCTTTTCGTTGACCGCCGCTTCGGCGTTGGCCTGTTCGAAACCCTCGCGCAAAACCCCGATTTTCATTCCCTTGACGCCGCCGCCGAGCATCTGGGAATAAGGATGCAGCTTCGGCGCCCTGATGCGGGGATCGTAGCCGTCGTCGCCAGCGATGACTTCAAGCATCAGAGCATTGTCGGCGACGGTCGCCGTCATCGGACCGGTATGATCGACAAAAATCTCGATCGGCATGATGCCGGTATACGGAACCAAGCCCCAAGTCGGTTTCATGCCATAGATACCGCACCACGCTGAAGGCATACGGATTGAGCCGCCCTGGTCGCCGCCGATCGCGAGGTCGGCTTCCTTCAGTGCGACGACTACGGCGCTTCCGGACGACGAGCCGCCGGCGGAATAGCCCATTTTCCAGGGATTTTCGACAGGCCCGGTGGCATTAGTGTGGCTGCCGCCAGAGAGGCAGAAACATTCGCAGTGCGTCTTTCCGACAATCTCGGCGCCGGCGTCGAGCAGACGGGTTACCACCGTCGCATCAAAATTCGGCACGAACCCCTCAAGCGTTGCCGCGCCGTTCATCATCGGTACGCCGGCCACCATGACGTTGTCCTTGATGCCGACGCGCTTGCCGCTGAGTTTGCCGGTGGCGGCGCCTTTGATCGAGGTCTTGCGGTACCACGCGTTGTGACGGTTCTCCTCGGCGTTCGGCTCGGTGCCGGACGTTCGCGGGTATTTTACCGCCGGCACTTCGTCGGGCAGACCGTCGACCACGTCGTAGGCGCCGACAAAGCCTTTCAGTAGCCCGCTGAATGACTCGACATCAGCATCGCTGAGCGACAGTCCGCACTGCTCGGCGACGCTTCGCCATTGCTCTGACGACGGAACATGAACAGGCATGAGTATCCCCCGTTGAACGCCGCAACGAACCGCGCATTTTCCAACCCTGCATTTTTCGTTCCAGCGCGCCGGCCGCCTGTCCCGCGGCCTACATCTTGTCTGCACCGATAAGGTCGGTGCGCGCCTGTTCAAGGTGGTTTCTGACGAAGTCTACCGCAGTTTGCGCGTCGCGGTGCATCAACGCCTCAAATATAGCGCGGTGCTCGGCATTGTATGCGGTGATCTTCTCCAGTGTCAGGATAAGCTTCTTCATGCGGTCCCATTGCGCATGCAGACGAACCATATTCACCTGCTGGTACATCCGCACGATAAGCGGGTTGCGAGAGCAACGGGCGAGTTGGAGGTGAAATTCACAATCAAGCTGTGTGAACAAATCCTGGTCGCCATTGCAGTCCTCGAGCCGTTTCACCACGTTCTCGATGCTTTCGAGGTCTCCGCTGGTGGCGTGAATCGTAGCGAGTCGCGTCATGTAAGGTTCAATGGCGAAGCGCGTCTCGATGAGTTGAAGCGGACTCACTAAGGCGGCGACGTCACTTAAGTCATCGGCTCCCGGCCCCGGATAGCTCACGAAGGTCCCGCTGCCGGCGCGGCGCGTTACAAGTTTCATTTGTTCAAGCTGATCGAGCACCTTGCGGACGGTGGACCGCGCGGCTCCGAATGTGACGGCGAGCTGTCGTTCGGCAGGCAATTGATCGCCGTTGGCGTAAATTCCGGTCTCGATGGCCTGTTTCAGCCTACCCAAAATGACGTTGGTGGCGCGGCCGGGCGCGAATGCGAGCACATCGGCAATGTCTTCATGCTTTCCCATAGTCAATCCCGACCTTTGGCTTTGAGACCGCGCCGGCAGTCACCGGTTGCAATTGGTATGAATTGGGCTAGATTGGTCGCGGACTCGCTTCGAAGTATGGATGCTACCGGAGCGTTGCGTCAAGCAGCGGGGCAAGGATCGATGGTGGTTCCAACCAACGCCAAATACGCCATCGTCGGCGCTGGCATTCATGGTCTATCGACCGCCTACCATCTGGCCTTGAAGCTGAAAGAAACCGGACGCGGATCGGGCAAGGATATTTTGGTCGTCGATAAAGGCGCCGTAGCGGCGGGGGCGTCGGGCATCGCCTGCGGCGTCATTCGTAACAATTACTACCAACCGGCGATGCGCGAGCTGATGGCGCATTCAGTCTCGGTTTGGGAGAGCGATCCCAAGACTTTTTCATACCATGCCGTCGGCTACATGCAGATCAGCCCTGAGATCATGCATGAACAGGTCAGCGCCATTTATGAGCAACAACGCAACATCGGTTACGACTCGACCTTCGTCGAGGGCGCCCAAGATTCGCAAAAATATATGGAAGGTCTGTTCTCAGACTGGCAAGCCAAGAACATCACCTCGGTGTTGCATGAGAAAAAGGGCGGTTACGCCAACAACACGGCTTCCGTCTATGGTCTAGCGTCCAAGGCCGAAGCTGAAGGCGTCCGTATCATGACGGGCTGCGAGGTGATGGGCTTCGATTTCGGCAATAACTCGCTCGCCGTTACTGGAATTCAGACCAACAAAGGCACGATTAAGTGTGACTACGTGGTCGTCGGTGCCGGGCCATGGGTCAACAAGCTGTGGAACATGCTGGAGCTGCCGCGCACCGTGTCCATCAAGGGCAAGGACGGCAAGATGCATCATGGCGTGCGCACTTGGAAATTCTGGTGCCTTGAGGAGGGTACCCTCGGCGTCGATCCCAACATGCACAAGACCAACGACGGCGGTATGCCGCCGGTCATTCACGTCGACACTGACGCCCCGCTCTACTCGAACGTTGACGGTCGACTTCTGACCGACGAATTGTGGGGTCTCTATTACAAGCCGGACTTCAATTTTGGCGGCGTCCAAGGCGGAGCCTCACCCTATGTCGTGGACGGCGAGCCCGATGCCGTTGCGGTCGATCCCTACGGTCCTGAATCGCCAGACTTCATTGTTGGCGACACATTCATCGAGACGTGGTGCTCGATGCTGGCCCATTGTCAGAAGCGTTTCGAAGGCAAGATCGACAAGTATAAACGACGGGAGAAATCGGGCGGCCTCGGTTGTTTCACTCCGGACAGTTTTCCGGTGTTTGATGTCTTCCGCGAGAACGTTTTCGTCATCGCCGACTCCAACCACGGCTACAAAATGATCGGCGTTGGCAAACTCGTTGCCCAGGAAATATGCGGCGAGAAATCGCGGCTTCTGGAGCCTTTTCGCTTTTCGCGATACGCCGAGGGCAAGCTTCACCCGGTTTCCAACAGCCCGTTTCCATGGAGTTGATTCGTTATGGCCGATCGGAAGGAACCCGACGCAGACCGATAGAAAGCGAGAAAGTCGACGTGTGGTTTGGGGACGTCAATGTCGGATTATGAAAATTTTATTGGCAGTTCTGGTCGAGACGGTCTCATCAAGCGGGTGAGGGAGCGGATCGACGAACTCGGCATCGAATATCTTTACCTGCAGTTCGTCTCCGTTACCGGGCGCATCATGGGCAAGGGAATTCCAGCCGATCACTGGGAAGACGTTGCCAACGGCGGCTTTCAGCTTGTTTACGGATCAACCGTCAATCTGTTCATGAATCGTCACGGCCAGTATCTGGGCTACGGTCCGGAGGCGGCGGAACTCGTGGGCGTCCCCGAGCCGGAAACATTCATGCAACTGCCCTGGGACAAGCGCATCGCCCGGATGTTCTGCACGCTGTTTCGCAATCGGGAGGAACGCAACGACGCGGGTTCATTCCTCACCGCGGACTGTCGCGGCAATTTGCGCCGCATCCACGAGAAATTTGCCGACGATCACGGACTGCACATGCGCCATGGCACCGAGCCCGAGATGATGTGGCTGAAGAAGGACGAAAACGGCAAGCCGAATGGCGGTTTTTCAAATCCCTACTGCTATCACATCGATCAGTTCGAAAGCTTGCGCCCGATCTACATGAAGGTGATCGAATACGCACGTAAGATGGGCCTCGATATGATCCAGGGCGACCACGAGGACGCGCCCGGGCAAATCGAGTTGAACTTCAACTATGACGAGGCGCTGCGCACCGCGGATCGGCTCACGACGTACCGGCAAATCTGCAGCCAGGTGGCGAGAGAGTTCAACGTCATCGCCTGCTTCATGTGCAAGCCGTTCATGGGCGTCTCAGCCAACGGCTGTCACCATAACATCTCGCTGTGGACCAACGGTCAAGACGAATTCAAGCCGCTCGGCAACGATCCGAAGAATCTGCCAGGTTTTGAACATAACTACATGTACCGGCGGGGCGGAACCAATATGTTCCTGCCGGACGGCAGTGATCCGCAGATGCCGGGCCAGATCGGCCTTTTTGTCATCGGCGGCGTCGTCAAGCATTTGGCGGCGCTCACCGCCATCGGTTGTTCCACCGTCAATTCCTACCGCCGTCTCTGGGACACCGGGTTCTGGGCTCCGGTGTTCGCCGACTGGGGCTTCCAGAATCGCACGACCGGCCTGCGCGTGTCGGCGCCTGGCCGTTTCGAATATCGCGCGGTCGATTCGATGGTAAACCCGTATCTTATGGCTGGCGCGATCTTGAAGGCCGCTGACGATGGCATCAGAAACAAGATCGATCCGGGTCGGCCGGAAGAACGCAATATTTACGCGGCTATGGAAGCCGGCAAGCAGGTCAAGAAACTCCCGATGACGCTCGGCGATGCGCTCGAAGCGCTCAAAAACGATGAGGTCATAAAGTCCGCGCTGCCCGGTGAAATGCATCGGCTCTACGACGAGTACAAGCGCGACGAATGGGAACGGTTTCTACACACGGCGACGGAGTGGGATCTCGCGACCTACATCAATTGCTTACCGTGACGGAGACAAACAACATGTGCGGGATTGCCGGAATAATTCATCGCGACAGTACGGGGGACGTCGGTCAGGAGATGACCGCGATGCTGCAGTCGCTCAAGCATCGTGGACCGGATTCGACTGGCTATGCTGTTTATGGTGCGCCCGAACCGGACGAATGCGTGATGCGGTTAAAGGTTGCCGAACGCGAAGACATGAGCAAAGGACTCGGCATCCGTGATGAAGTGAAGAAACGGCTTGCTTCGGTTGACGAACGCCTGGCTTCGCTGGGCGCGCGGATCGTCGATCGCCAAGACGCCACGGAATACGCGTTCCGCTATCGTATCCAATATAACGGCGACTTGAGACAGCTCGCCGATTACGTGGAGGATGTGGCAGGGGCGGAAATTCTTTCGCTCGGCCACGCGTTAGAGCTGGTCAAAGACTTGGGCGATGCCTCATGCGTGGCCGGTCAATACGGCTTGCATCATTTTCGGGGTACGCACGGCATCGGTCATACCCGCATGGCGACGGAATCGGATGTCGATATCCGGTCGGCGCATCCCTACTGGGCTTATCCGTACAACGACATCGCCGTCGTCCATAACGGTCAGCTTACCAATTATTGGGCGATGCGCCGCGGCCTTGAACGCAAGGGACACCGTTTTGTTTCAGACTGCGATTCGGAGCTATTGGCCGTCTACACGGCCTATAACTTGGAGCAAGGCGCGACGCTGGAGGACTCGCTCAAACAGTCGATCGAGGAAATCGACGGCGTGTTCACTTATCTGATTTCCACCGAAGACGCATTGGGCATGGCCAAAGACACCATGGCAGCAAAGCCCATGGTGCTGTTGGAAAGCGACAATCTCGTAGCTCTTGCTTCAGAAGAAGTGGCGATCCGCAGCATCATCGATCGGGAGATCGAGACCCGGGATCCATATGATGAGGAGGTGCACGTATGGCGGGTCTAGCTGCAAAGAAAGACCATCTCTCGCATGAGATGGGCATGCATACCGAGGGACTCCTCGGTCGATCCCAACAACGGCTTTTCGACGTTGCGGAAGAAGGCGGCAGCTACCGCTATCCGGATTCTCCGGACGTCGATTTCAACAAGCGCGCCGAAATCGACTGTGCGACTCTCGACACCAGAAAGATCAACAGCCGGCTACGCGAGCTCGTAGACCGCGGCGTCGGGACGGTGGTTCTTCGCAATCCGGGCTCCAAGCACTCGATTGCCGTCGGCATCCTGCATCGCCTCAATCTGCACATCGAGGGATCCTGCGGCTACTTCGCGTGCGGGCTGCTCGACGGCCCGAACGTCACGATCAAAGGGCGCGTCGGCTGGGCCTGCGGCGAGAACATGATGGCGGGCACCATCGTCATCGAGAAAAACGCCGGCTCGCAATTCGGCGCGGCGCTCCGCGGTGGCGATCTGGTCTGCAAGGGCTCGGTTGGTGCGCGCACCGGCATTGATCAGAAGGGTGGCACGATCATCGTCGGCGGTGATACCGGCGCATTCTCGGGCTTCATGATGCAACGCGGACGCATCGTGATCCTCGGCAATGCCGGGAAGAACCTTGGCGACTCCATGTACGACGGGACGATCTACATCGGCGGCGAGGCGCGTTCGCTCGGCGTCGATGCCGTTCCCGGCGTGATGACCGATCTCGATCGCGAATGGCTTACGCGCAAGCTCAGGATGTACGACATGTATCCGCAGCAGGGCATCGGCAACATCAAAAAGATCGTGGCCGGCAAGCAACTCTGGAATTACGACAACCTCGAACCGAGCGAAAAGAAGCTCGTGCTTTGATCGGAACACGCTGTGGTGAAGAAAAAATCAAAGACAATCGGCTCGCGCAAAGTGGCGGCGCGTCGTTCGGCGTCGGTAAAAGTCACCAAGGCGCGGACTGGCTCGGTCGTGGCGCTGACGCGCGCCAAAAACGAGGCGACCGATCGCGTCGCAAAAGCGCCGGCGGAGGCGAAGAAATATATTCTTGGCTCCTCAAGCATTTTCACGCCCGAGGTGATGAACGACATTCATATCAAGGCCGAGCTTGGCCGTTACCGGATGCGCGGATTTTCCCTGTTTAAGAAAATTCCGCATTGGGACGACCTGACATTCCTGCCGGGAACGCTGACGCGCTTCGTCATCGAGGGGTATCGCGAGAAGTGTGAGACCAAGACCGTCATCGGTCCACTCGCCAAGCGTCCAATGGTGCTCGACATTCCAATCTACGTTACCGGCATGTCCTTTGGAGCGCTGTCATACGAAGCCAAGATCGCATTGGCGCGCGGCGCCACGATGGCAGGCTCGGCAACGTGCTCGGGCGAAGGCGGAATGATCCCTGACGAGCGGCGTTATTCGGAACGCTGGTTCTACCAGTGCATCCAATCGCGTTACGGCTTTAATCCGCACCATCTGCGGCTTGCTGACGGGTGTGAGTTCTTTATTGGCCAGGGTTGCAAAGTCGGCCTCGGCGGCCACCTGATGGGCCAGAAGGTGACCGATCAGGTCGCCGAAATGCGCTCGCTGCCGGCGGGTATCGATCAGCGTTCTCCGGCCAGGCATCCAGACTGGCTTGGGCCTGATGATCTCGCGCTCAAGATCGAGGAGATCCGCGAGGCAACCAATTACGAGATACCGATACAACTCAAGCTCGGCGCCGCTCGAGTCTATGACGACGTACGCATGGCGGTGAAATGCGGACCGGATTCGATCTATATCGATGCTATGGAAGGCGGCACCGGCGCCGGCCCTCACATCGCCGCGGAGGACACCGGTATTCCGGGCATCGCGGCAATCCGCGAGGCGCGCCGCGCCATCGACGAACTCGGCAAACGCGGCGAAATCTCGCTGGTCTACGCCGGCGGCATACGCAACGGCGGTGACGTGGCCAAGGCTCTGGCGCTCGGCGCTGACGCCGTCGCCATCGGCCATTCAGTGTTGATGGCGCTCAATTGCAACAAGCACATCGACGGCGTGACCGACTATCCGAACGAGATCGGCGTAGAGGCTGGTTATTGCTACCACTGTCACACCGGCCGCTGCCCTGTTGGCGTCGCAACCCAGGATCCGTTGCTGCGCCAGCGCCTAGATCCCGACAAGGCTGCGGAACGGGTCTACAATTTCCTGCATACGCTGACGATGGAAGCGCAGCTGCTGGCTCGAGCCTGCGGCAAGACCAACATCCATTCGTTGGAGCCCGAAGATCTTGCGGCGCTGACGATGGAGGCCTCTGCCATGTGCAAAGTCCCGTTGGCAGGAACCAACTACACCGTTGGCATGGAAACGAATGGCTATCACAAATACTAAGCGGAGAACGACGTGGCAGGCACAAGCTATAGGGGCTCGGAGATCAAGTCCGTCGATCAATTTTTGACCGACAAGGCGGGTTTGTCGTCGAGCCGCGAGAAGGAGATCGGGCAGCACATCGGCTATCGCTACGATGTGAATCTCATACCCGACTACAAACGGCTGACGCCTTATTTGAAAGCATACATCGAGTACATGGGCTGGGACGACCTCAACTGGCTTGAGGACATCCATATGGGCTACGAAGAAGGCGAGCCCGCGATCTTCGACAGAAACTGCAACGGTTGGGTGCGGATTCCAAAAAGTGTGAAGCTCCCTGATAATCAGCAGGACCGCGACATGATGGCGCGAGAACTGCTGGTCAAATTCCAGATGTCTCCCAACCATCCGATGGTTCAGCTTAACAAGGCCTACCGTAAGTTCTGAAATGTGCACGTATCTTGCATGTGCGACCCTATGAGCTCCAGCCTGAGCATGGACACGCGCGTACGTGGAGAAACATTTTGAGAAACGCCGGGGAAGCTAAGCGGAGAAGATAGTAATGGACAAGATAGTAGAACGTGAAGGCAGTAGCGGCGCTTACCGAGTCGCCTGCGATGTCGGTGGTACCTTCACTGATCTTTGTTTTCTGCACGAGTCGACCGGCGAACTGCACGTGTCGAAGACACCTACCACAGCCAACCCCATCGATGGCGTCGTGAAGGGCATTGAGCTTGGCGGCATCAAGCTCAGCGACATGACGCTGTTTGCCCATGGCACGACGCTTGCCACAAACGCGTTGATCACGCGGCGGTTTGCTCGCGCTATCATGGTCACGACCAAGAACTTCAGGGATGTAATCGAAATCCGCCGCGGCACCCGCGACGACCTCTGGGATACCTACAAGGAGATGGCGACTCCCTACATCCCGCGCCGCGATCGCCTGGTGGTCACCGAACGTACCGACTATTCCGGAAAGGTGATTACCGAGGTCGACGAGGTCGAAGCGGTTGAAGTGGCGCGCGTAATCCGCAAGCGCGGCGTCAAGACAATCGCCATCTGTTTCGTCAATTCGTTCGCAAATCCGGCAAACGAGTACCGGATGCGCGAAATTCTTGCGCGCGAGTTGCCGGACGCGACGATCTCGATTTCCGCCGACATCATGCCGGAAATATTCGAGCACGAACGCTTTTCGACGACCGTCGCCAACACGGTCCTGGCGCCGGTGACGGGCGACTACTCGCGCGATCTCGCCAAGCGTTTAGCGGATGGCGGCTATGAGGAAGATTTGCTGCTGCTGCATTCGGGCGGCGGCGTCATGACGGCAAAAACCTCGGAAAGCTTCTCGGCTCGGCTTGCGGGTTCGGGTATCGCCGCCGGCGCCATCGCCAGCCGCTTCGTGGCGCAACTTTCAGGCTTCGAGAATTCGATCGGCTTCGATATGGGCGGCACCAGCACCGACGTTTGCCTTTGCGATAAGGGTACGCTGCCGGTCACCAAGGATTGGTACGTACAGTACGGCTATCCCATTTGTTTTCCCAGCATCGAAGTCCTGACCATTGGCGCTGGCGGCGGTTCGCTTGCGTGGATCGACAAGGGTGGTTCGCTGCGCAATGGGCCGCAATCGGCCGGCTCCCGGCCTGGCCCGGTCTGTTACAATCAAGGCGGCACCGAGCCGACCAATTCCGACGCCAACGTCATGCTCGGCCGTCTCGGCACTTCTCTGGCGGGCGGGGCCATCAACCTTCATCGCGATCTGGCCGAGAAGGCGATCGCCGAGCGGATCGCGAAGCCTTTGGGGTTAACACCCGAAGAGGCGGCTCTCTCCATCCTCAAGGTGGCCAACGCTAACATGGCGGACGCCGTGCGCCTTGTTTCGATCCGCAAGGGCTACGATCCGCGCGACTTTGCACTTGTCGCGTTCGGCGGCGCTGGCGCTTTGCATGGCGCAGCGCTGGCAAGAGATCTCGCTATTCCCTCGGTTCTCGTGCCACCGAACCCAGGCGTGACCTCGGCGCTGGGCTGTCTGCTGGTCGACATCACGCACGATATCTCGCGCATGTATCTGCACAACATCGCCGATGTGTCGCTCTCCGAGCTTGATCGAGCTTTCCGCGAGCTGGAAATGGAAGGAAGGGAGCGCTTGCTGCATGA